>Ga0308309_10002025_pt1 | contig 12044 bp, 10 predicted proteins | sample HubBroMetageWFT5_FD_192491 | JGI IMG/M metagenome (GOLD analysis project Ga0308309, IMG submission 192491) | Warmed and freeze-thawed soil microbial communities from the Hubbard Brook experimental Forest, New Hampshire - Hubbard Brook CCASE Soil... | ecosystem: Environmental > Terrestrial >...
AGAACGACAACCTCTCGGTGATGCTCGACACCAACGACCAGCTGTTCAACGCCGAGGCCTACAAGAACATCATCGTCGCCTACCGCAACGGCGCGCCGGTCAAGCTGAAGGACGTCGCCGGGGTGATCGATGCCACCAAGTCGCCGCGCACCGGCGCCTGGTACAACGGCAAGCGGGCCGAGCTCCTGCTGATCTTCCGCCAGCCCGGCGCCAACACCGTCGAGATCGTCGACCGCATCAAGGGCATGATGCCGCGCATGCTGGCCTCGATCCCGCAGAGCGTCCACGTCGACCTGATGTCGGACCGCTCGCAGTCGATCCGCGATTCGGTGACCGACGTGCAGTTCACCATGCTGCTCACCATCGGCCTGGTGATCCTGGCGATCTTCGTCTTCCTGCGCCACATGTGGGCCACCATCATCCCCTCGATCACCGTGCCGCTCGCCCTGGTGGGCACCTTCGGCGTCATGTGGGTGTGCGGCTACAGCATCGACAACCTGTCACTGATGGGGCTCACCATCGCCACCGGCTTCGTGGTCGACGACGCCATCGTCATGATCGAGAACATCGTGCGCTACATCGAGGAGGGCGAATCACCCTTCCAGGCGGCGTTGAAGGGCGCGGGCCAGATCGGCTTCACCATCATATCGATCACCGCCTCGCTGATCGCCGTGTTCATCCCGCTGCTTTTCATGGGCGGCATCGTCGGCCGGCTGTTCCGCGAGTTCGCCGTGGTGGTCACGGTCGCGGTCGTCATGTCGGCCTTCGTGTCGCTCACCTTGACCCCGGTGATGTGCGCCCAGTTCCTCAAGCGCCAGACCGGCCACAAGCGCGGCTGGCTCGACCAGAAGTGCGAGGATATCTTCGAGGCCTGGCTGCGCTTCTACGACAGCGGGCTGAAATGGGTGTTCCGCCACCAGTTCATCACCCTGATGTCGACCATCGTGCTGGTCGTCCTCACGGGCTACCTCTACGTCACGATTCCCAAGGGCTTTTTCCCCGAGCAGGACACCGGCTTCATCTTCGGCCAGGCCGAGGCGCGCCAGGACATTTCCTTCTACGCCATGGCGGAGGTTCAGGATCGGCTGGCCGCGATCGTCAAGCAGGATCCCGCCGTCTCCGGCGTGGTCGGCTTCGTCGGCTCGACCGGCGGCAACTCGGCCGAGAACACCGCCCGCATGTTCATCCAGCTGAAGCCGTTCGACCAGCGTCCCGGCGATTCGGCACAGAAGGTGATCCAGCGCCTGCGGCCCAAGGTGGCCCAGGTGCCGGGCGTGCGCTACTTCATGCAGGCCGGCCAGGACATCAATGTCGGCGGCCGGCTCAGCAAGACCGAGTTCCAGTACACCATCACCTCGACCGATTCCGACGAGCTCAACCACTGGGCGCCGATCATCGAGGGGGCGATGGCCAAGCTGCCCGAGCTGCAGGACGTCACCTCCGACCAGCAGATCGCCTCGCCGCACATCGCCATCGATATCGACCGCGATTCGGCCTCCAAGCTCGGCCTGTCGCTCGGCCAGATCGACCAGACGCTCTACGATTCGTTCGGCCAGCGCCAGGTCAACACCATCTACACCTCGAGCACCCAGTACAAGGTGGTGCTGGAGGTCGACCCCGAACTCCAGAAGGATCCCTCCGCGCTGTCGCGCATCTACATCAATGCGCCCAACGGCACGCAGGTGCCGCTCAGCACCGTGGCGCGCTTCACCACCCGCATCGCGCCGCTGACGGTCAGCCACCAGGGCCAGTTCCCGGCCGTGACGATCTCCTTCAACCTGTCGCCGGGCGTGGCGCTCGGCCAGGCGGTCGAGAAGATCCAGCAGCTGGAGACCGACCTCAAGACGCCGATCACGCTCGACGGTTCCTTCCAGGGCACCGCGCAGGCCTTCCAGTCGTCGCTGTCATCGACGCCGCTCCTGGTCGCGGCCGCCATCCTCGCCGTCTACATCGTGTTGGGCATGCTGTACGAATCGTACGTGCATCCCATCACGATCCTCTCGGCCCTGCCCTCGGCCGGCGTCGGTGCGCTGCTGATGCTGATGCTGTTCCACTACGATCTCAGCGTCATCGCCCTCATCGGCATCATCCTGCTGATCGGCATCGTCAAGAAGAACGCCATCATGATGATCGACTTCGCGCTCGTGGCCGAGCGCGAGCAGGGCAAGAGTCCGCTGGAAGCGATCCACGAAGCCTGCCTGCTGCGCTTCCGCCCGATCATGATGACGACCTTCGCCGCGATCGGCGGCGGCCTGCCGCTGGCGCTCGGCCAGGGTGCGGGCTCCGAGCTGCGCCGGCCGCTCGGTATCGCCATCGTGGGCGGTCTGCTCGTCTCGCAGTGGCTGACGCTCTACACAACGCCCGTCATCTATCTCTACTTCGATCGCTTGGGCCACTGGATGAGCGGCAAGCGGCGCCGCCCGACCGGCGAGATCCCCGCCACCGTGCCGGCCGCCGCCAAACCGCCGGCGGACGCCGGCACGCGGGCGGCTGACTGAGGCGCGCCATGAGCGACGGAAGTTACGAGCGGGAGGAATATCTGGAGCAGGACGACGACGAGCGCGAGAACGCCGGCCGACGCAAGGGTCTGATCGCGCTCGCGGTTCTGGCGGTCCTGGTGATTGCCGGCCTGATCGTGGTCAATCGGCTGCGCAGCGTGTCGGCGCTGCAGGACTGCCTGATGACCCGGGCGACCAACTGCGCCGAGGTCGCTCCAACCACGCCGTGAGCCGGCTTGCGGGTGATCACTATTGAACAGTAGCGGACCGGTCACCAGCTTATGGTGACGCGCCTATCTCGCCCCTCAATTTCCTCGGTCTGGACCGCGTCTGCTTCAAGGCGCATACGGCGTCACCGAAACGAGCGTCGGCCGGGGACCGTTAAGCCAACCGCCCATGTTCACTGAAGTTCGCCAAGCCATTCTGCCGCTCGCCCTGCGTCGCCTGCATCGCAAGGACGACCTGGAGCGCACCTGCCTTTTGATCGAGTCGCTGGCCCAACACTGGCGGGATGATCGTCCGTTCGATCTGTTGATCGTGACGCCGGTGCGCGACGCCGACTTCGTTCGTTCCAGCCTGCCGAGGTTGGCCGGAGTGAACGTCACCGTGCGACCCGAAAGCGAGTTTTTCCGGCCCTTCAGCCGTTTCTTCATGCTAACCGGCTGGTTCCGGCAACAGATCATCAAGCTCTACGTGCCCGCCAAGCTTGGATTTGGCGGCTACCTCACGCTCGATTCCGACGTGGCCTGCGTCGGCGACTTCGACGCCACGACTTTCGTGCACGATGGCAAGGCGCTGTCACGCTGGGAGCCCAAGCGCCATCACGATTGGTGGCGAAGCGCCGCCAAGATGGTCGGGGTTCCTTTTGACGCCAGCACCCACGGCCTGTCGGTCACGCCCAACATTCTCCATGGCGACCTGGCCGCCCAGACCTTGCAGCATTTCCAACACGGCTCGATCGACCCGGTGACGACACTGGGCTTGGAGGTGATCCGACGGCTCGGCACGATTCCGTGGACGGAATATTCGCTTTACACCAGCGTCGCCGAGCTCAACGGCAACCTGTTCGACTATCACATCCATTGGGATCCTTCCTATTTCTCGGACACCCAGCTTGTCTCGGAGAAGTCCTGCGTCTGGGACCGCGACGATTTCGAGCGGCTCACCAAGCTGCGCAAGGGCAGCGATCCCGGCGGCAAGTTCATCATCGTGCAAAGCCACGCGCGCATTCCCGTCGAGCAAGTGCGCGCGTACTGCATTGGCTTTGCGGCCTGACGGCAGAGCGGGGCGTTTCATTCTTCCTCCCCTTCGCGGAGCCCGCGAAGGGGAGGTGCCCGCGCAGCGCCTGCCCTGAGCGAAGTCGAAGGGGGCGGAGGGGTCATGAGCGCCATCACTGACACTCATGACCCCTCCGGCCCTCCGGGCCACCTCCCCAGCCTTGCTGCTACGGAGTGGACACATCGTCATTTCATTTGCCTCCCCCGTCATACGGGGGAGATGGCCCGCAGGGCCGGAGGGGGAAAGCCCCAGTCGAGGTCCCTGCAAGTTTCAGATCTGAAATTCTCGAAGATCACCTGTGTGGCCTTCCCCCTCCGCCCCCTTCGGGGGCACCTCCTCCGTGCGCGCCTCAGAAGGCGCTGAGACGGGGGAGGCATGACTTCCGAGTTGTGTCCACTCCCTAGCAGCTTCGCTGGGGAGGAATTGACGATGCGATCACTCCGCCGGCCCCGCCCGCGGCACCGAGCGTCGCCGCCACCAATCGGTGAGCTCGCCGACCAGTCCCTTGCGGAAGGCCATGACGATGACGACGAAGATCGCGCCCTGGATCACCAGCACGAACTCGCCGGCGCCCGCCAGGTAGTTCTGCATGGTGACGATGATGAAGGCGCCGACCACCGGGCCGGTGATGGTGCCGAGCCCGCCGACCAGCGCCATCAGCACGACCTCGCCCGAGGTGGCGGCGCTCACGTCGGTCAGGGTGGCGAACTGCAGCACCATGGCCTTGGTGGCGCCGGCCAGCCCGGCCAAGGCGGCGGAGAGCACGAAGGCCAAAAGCTTGTAGCGGTCGGCCTCGTAGCCCAGCGAGACGGCGCGCTGCTCGTTGTCGCGGATCGCCTTCAGCACCTGGCCGAACGGCGAATGGATGAAGCGGTAGATGGCGCCGAAGCCGAACAGGAAGATCGCCAACACGACGTAATAGAGCACGCGGTCGTTCTCGGTCGGGATCAGCCCGCCGAGCAGCGGCTTGCGCACGATGCCCTGCAGCCCGTCCTCGCCGCCGGTGAACGGCGCCTGGACGCAGAAGAAGTAGACCATCTGGGCGAAGGCGAGCGTGATCATGGCGAAGTAGATGCCCTGGCGTCGGATCGCCAGCGCGCCGGTCACCAGGCCCAACCCCGCCGCGCCCAAGACGCCGGCCAGCAGGCCGAGCTCGGGGGCGAGGTCGAGGGTCTTCACGACATAGCCGAAGAAATAGCCCGCCATGCCGAAGAACATGGCGTGGCCGAAGCTCATCAGGCCGGCATAGCCCAGCAGCAGGTTGAAGGCGCAGGCGAACAGCGCGAAGCACAGCGCCGTCATCAGGAACACCGGATAGACGACCCATGGCGCCGCCAGCGCCAGGACGGCCACGAAGGCCGCGATGATCCTCTGGCCGTTGCCGTTCATTTGGCCTGCCCGAACAGTCCGGCCGGCTTGACCAGCAGCACCAGCGCCATGACGACGAAGATCACGGTGTTGGAGGCCGGCGGATAGTACACCTTGGTCAGGCCCTCGATCAGGCCGAGCCCGAAGCCGGTGACGATCGAGCCCATGATCGAGCCCATGCCGCCGATCACCACGACGGCGAACACGACCAGCACCAGGTTGGTGCCCATCAGCGCCGAGACCTGCTGGATGGGGGCGGCCAGCACGCCGGCCAGCGCCGCCAGCGCCACGCCCAGCCCGTAGGTGAGCGTGATCAGGCGCGGCACGTTGATGCCGAAGGCGCGCACCAGGGTCGGATTCTCGGTCGCCGCGCGCAGGTAGGCGCCGAGCCGGGTGCGTTCGATGCCGTACCAGGTGGCGAGGCAGACAACGAGGGCCGCCACCACGACGAAAAGGCGGTAGTTGGGCATCACCATGAAACCGAGGTCGGTGGCGCCCGTGATGGGCGCGGGGTAAGGCGCCCCCGACGAGCCCCACTTCCACTGGAACAGCCCCTCGATGATCAGCGCCATGCCGAAGGTCAGCAGGAAGCCGTAGAGGTGATCGAGATGGTAGATGCGCTTCAGCAGCAGCCGCTCGATGATCACCCCGAACAGGCCGACGATCAGCGGCGCCAGCACCAGCGAGGCCCAGAACGGCACGTCGAGCAGGCCGAGCAGCAGCCAGGCGGCGAAGGCGCCCATCATGAATTGCGCGCCGTGCGTGAAGTTGATGACGTTCAGCATGCCGAAGATGACGGCGAGGCCCAGGCTCAACATGGCGTAGAAGGCGCCGTTCACGAGCCCCAGTGCGACCTGTGCCATCCTCACACCCCCAGATAGGCTTGCAGCTTGCCGATATTCTGCTCGACGTCGGCCGAGGCGATCATGTCGACGACGCGGCCGTCCTCCATCACGTAGTGGCGGTCGGCCACGGTGGCGGCGAAATGGAAGTTCTGCTCGACCAGCAGGATGGTGAAGCCGCGGCCTTTTAGCTGGCGGATGATCTCGCCGATGCGCTGCACGATCACCGGCGCCAGCCCCTCGGTCGGCTCGTCGAGCAGCAGCAGGGTGGCGCCGGTGCGCAGGATGCGGCCGATCGCCAGCATCTGCTGCTCGCCGCCCGACAGCTTGGTGCCCTGGCTGCGCCGCCGCTCCAGCAGGTTGGGAAAGAGCTTGTAGATCTCGGCCAGGCTCATGCCGCCCGGCTTGACCACCGGCGGCAGCAGCAGGTTCTCCTCGACCGTGAGGCTCGAGAAGATGCCGCGCTCCTCCGGGCAGTAGGCGAGGCCCAGCCGCGCGATCTCGTCGGACGGATGGCCCACCGTCTGCTGGCCCTCGAAGGTCACCGAGCCCGAGCGCTTCTCGACGATGCCCATGACCGATTTCAGGGTCGTGGTCTTGCCGGCGCCGTTGCGGCCCAGCAGCGTCACCAGCTCGCCGCGCCCGATCTCGAAACCCACCCCGTGCAGGATGTGCGATTCGCCGTACCAGGCCTGCAGATCGCCTACCTTGAGCAAGGGGGCTTTGAGCAAAGCCTCAGGCATGACCCGTCCCGACATAGGCTTCGACCACGGCGGGATCCGTCGACACGCGGGCGTAGGGGCCTTCGGCCAAAACCTCGCCGCGCGCCAGCACGGTGATCGTGTCGGAAAGGTCGGCGACCACCGACATGTTGTGCTCGACCATCAGCACGGTGCGGTCCTTGGCGACCTCGCGGATCAGGGCGGCGATGCGCCTGATGTCCTCCTGGCCCAGCCCGGCCATCGGCTCGTCCAACAGCATCATCTCGGGATCGAGCGCCAGGGTGGTGGCGATCTCGAGCGCGCGCTTGCGGCCATAGGGCAGCTCGACGGCCGGCAGCTCGGCGAAGGCTGCGAGGCCGACCGCACTCACGAGCTGCAGGGCGCGTGCGTCAAGTGCGCCCAGCACCCGTTCGGAGCGCCAGAACTGGAAGGAATTGCGCAGCTTGCGCTGCAGGGCGACGCGGACATTCTCGCGCACCGAAAGATGCGGGAAGACCGCGGAGATCTGGAACGAGCGGGCGAGCCCCATGCGCGCAATCGCCGCTGGCGAACTGCCGGTGATATTGCGGCCGTTGAAGCGGATCTGGCCGCGCGTCGGCGTCAGGAAATGGGTGAGCAAATTGAAACAGGTCGTCTTGCCCGCGCCATTGGGCCCGATCAGGGCATGAATGGTGTGGCGCCGCACGCGCAGATCGACGTTTTTGACCGCGACGAAGCCGGCAAACTCCTTCGTCAGCCCTTCCGCCTCGAGAATTACTTCTTCTTCGGCCATCCGCCCCCCTGCGGTGTGGCGAATTAATCGAAGCTTGGCGCTGCTGTCCAGCACTGGCGGGCACTGGCGGGGAGCGCGCGCCGCCGCTAGATTTCGGCCCATTGCGGGGGGAACCGCAACTGGGAGGATTAGCGTATGAAAGTTGGAAATTCTGTCCGGTATGCCGGCGCGGCCGCAGCCGTTGCCGGACTGGCCGCCCTGGGCCTGCTCGCCCTCGCCGGCCCATCGGCCCTCGCCCAGACTCCGCCGCCGCTCAAGATCGGCGTCATGGACGGCTTCTCGGGCGTCTATGGCGACCTCACGGCCGGCGAAGTCGAGGCCATGCAGCTCGCCATCGACGATGTCGGTGGCAAGGTCCTGGGCCGCTCGGTCGAGATCCTGTCGGCCGATCACCAGACCAAGCCCGATGTCGGCGCCCAGATCGCGCGGCGCTGGTACGACGTCGACGGCGTCAAGATGATCACCGGCCTCGGCACCTCCTCGGTCGCGCTCGCGGTCCGCAAGGTCAGCCAGGAAAAAGGCCAGATCGACATCAACACCGGCGCGGCCTCGGCCGACCTCACCGGCCCGGCCTGCTCGGAGACCGGGGCGCACTGGGTCTACGACACCTATGCGCTGGCCCACGTGACCGGCGACGCCATGGTCAAGGCGGGCGGCGATACCTGGTTCTTCCTCACCGCCGACTATGCCTTCGGCCACGCGCTCGAGCGCGACGTGACCGAGGTCGTGAAAGCGGCCGGCGGCAAGGTTTTAGGCAGCGTGAAGCACCCGCTCAGCACGCAGGACTTTTCGTCCTTCCTGCTGCAGGCCCAGGCATCGAAGGCCAAGGTGATCGGCCTCGCCAATGCCGGCCAGGACACGATCAACTCGATCAAGCAGGCCGGTGAATTCGGCATCGTCAAGGGCGGCCAGAAGCTGGCCGGCCTGCTGGTGTTCGCGACCGACGTGCAGTCGCTCACCCTGCCGGTGGCGCAGGGCCTGGTGCTGACCGAGTCGTTCTACTGGGACCTGAACGACGAGACCCGCGCCTGGACCAAGCGCTATCGCGCCAAGAAGGACCGGCTGCCCAGCATGCTGACCGCGGGCGTCTACAGCGCGACCCTGCATTACCTCAAGGCCGTGCAGGCGGCGGGCACCGACGAGCCCAAGGCGGTGATGGCCAAGATGCGCGAGCTGCCGGTCAACGACGTCATGACCAAGAACGGCAAGCTGCGCGAGGACGGCCGCCTGGTACGCGACATGTATCTGTTCCAGGTGAAGTCGCCGGAAGAGTCCAAGGGCAAGGACGACATTTATAAGCTGATCGCCACCGTGCCGGGCGACAAGGCCTTCCGGCCGCTGGCTGAAGGCAAGTGCCCGTTCGTCAAGGGCTGAGCTTTTAGCGATCAATGCAAAAAGGGCGCCCTCGGCAACAGGGCGCCCTTTTTCAATCCGCTTCGCCTTTCAGCTCGACCCAGATGCCCAAGGTCGCCACGCGGGCGCTGACGCTCGTGCCGTCGAAGGTCAAGGTCGCGATGGCGACATCGTCGTTGCCCGGCGTCTGCGCCTCGAGCTCGAACGTCTTGTCGTCGCGCCACACGCCCTTGGCGGCGCTCGGCCCATAGAGCCTGTGGCCACCGACGCGAAACAGGCCGTCGAGGCCGACGGGACCGCCAAAGCGTTGGCCGCCCATTTCGTAGGCGTAGCGGGCGGCGCCGTTCTCGAAGGTCAGGGAGAAGGTGCTGAGCCCCATCTGGTTGGGCTGCATGCGATAGACCTTGCCCGAGATCGCCGCGGCAAGCGGCGACGGCGGCGCGCTCTGCGTTCGGACTTCCTGCGTTACCTCCTTCGTCTTGTCGGCCAGCAGCGCGAGGGCTGCCGGATCCTCGGGCAGCGCGCCGTCTGACTTGACCGCGGCCTTCAGCCGGTCGAGCACCGCCGAGAGCGGGTATTTGGGCGTGCTGGGGATGCCCGTGGCGGTGCTGACGCGCCGGCCGCCGGTGAAGACGGCGACGAGGTCGAGGTCGGGCATGACCGCGATGAGCTGGCGATCATAACCCACGGCCAGGTAGGCGCCCTTCGCCGGCTCCGACCAGAAGAGGTTGGCGTAGCGCAGCAGGGGACCCAGGCCCATCTCGATGGAAGCGTGCCTCACCGCGTCGATCCAGCCGGGCGCCATCAGGCGCTCGCCCTTCCACACACCGTCGCCGAGCCAGAGCTGGCCGAGCCTCGCCATGTCGCGCGGCTGGAGGTAGAGCCCGGTGCCGCCGCCGGACACGCCCTGCGGGTCGTGGCGCCAGAACACGTCCTCGATGCCGAGCGGCCCGAACAGCTTTTCCCGGGCGTAGTCGAGCGCGCTCCGTCCCGTGACCTTCGACAGGATCGCCGACAGGACATGCGGGTTGCCGCTGTTGTACTCGAACGCCGCGCCGGGCTCGCGGACCATGGGATGGTCGAGGATGAACTGCACCCAGTCGGGGCTGCGCTCCATTTGCAGGAGCGATTCGAAGGACGCGCCGCTCAGCGGCTCGTTCCACTCCAGGCCGGACGTCATGTCGAGGAGATGGCGCAGCGCGAGCGCCTTCTTGCGCGCGTCGACATTGGCGAACGAGCGCTCGGGGAAGAAGCCGAGCACCGGCTGGTCGACGCTCACGAGCAACCCGTCCTTGAGCGCGATGCTGACCAGGCTGCCGATCACCGACTTGGTGGACGAGTTGATGCGGTGCTTCATCCCGGGGGCGAATGGCGCGTAGTAGGCTTCGGCGACGATGCTGCCGTGGCGCACGACCAGCGCGCTGTCCATGCCGTTGGTGATCCCGAACTCGACAAGACCGGCCAGCTCGCGCGAGCTCATGCCCTGGGCTTCCGGCGAAGACGTTTGCCAGCCTTCCGCGCGCGCCAGCACAGGCGCGAGCACAAAGGCGAGAATTGCAGCGACAAGTATTCTCATGGCGCGGGCCACCTCCTTGCGTCAGATCGATGATAACCCGGTTCAAGGCGCGTCGCATTTCGAAGGCCCGGTTGCGCCGCGCGTTCCGCCGGCACTGCAGGCAAAAAGTTGATTGGTCATTGATGGCCAGCGGGCTCTAGCCTCGCGCCATGGCATCACTCTGGCCGCTCGAGCCCTTCACCTTCCGCGCGCTCGCCAAGACCTACGGACAGATGTGGCTGCGCTGCGACGTCTGCCGGCGCTATGCGCGGCTGAAGCTCGCCGGATTGCAGGATGTCGATTCGCGCACCAAGACCTTCAGCTGCTCGCGATGCGGCGGCGAGGCCGGTTTCTGCGTCGTCGAGCCGATCCGGGAACGTGGCATGGAGGACTATCGCCTGGACGAGCGCCCGCATCCCGAGCGCCATCCAGCCGCCGTGAAGCGCCTCACCGAACCACCGCGGCGCCCGGCAGCAAGGCCGGGCGGCGAACTGCCCGGCCGCAAGTTCAAGGGGCGGCGCTAGGTCCGTCCAGGGATACTCAAAGCCGGCCTGTCCGGGGACTGCCGTGGCTGGCCGCGGCCGCGACTTGCCAACTTGGCCCGGAAAGCGGCGCCAAAGTCTCGCTTGACTTCTACTATAGTACTACTTAAGTACCAGTCATGCACACTGGGAGCACAGAACGCCTGGGGTTGGTCGAGGAGGGGCAGCAGAAGCGGGCCCGCTACGGCCGCTACCGTGCGCCCGCCCTGCCGGCCGGCAACGAAGCGCCCGTCGATTCGGCGACGGCAGAGATCCGCACCCGGATCGACAAGCGGCGTGAGGAGATCATCGCCGCCCATATCGAGGCCGAGGCGCAGCGAGAGGCCGACTTCGAGCTGGCGAAGGCCCGGGCGATCCGGGACCGGATGCCACGGCTCGACGATCTGCTGCAGCTGGCCGCCGAGGTCACCGGCGTTTCCGTTCAGGCTCTCAAGGGACAACGCCGGGCGCGTGCGACCGCCTGGCCCCGCCAGTTCGCGATGTGGCTCATGTGCGAATGCCGGCGCGACGTGAGCTTGCCGATGATCGGCCGGGCGCTCGGCGGTCGTGACCACACGACGGTGATGCATGGCCTCCGCAACGCGAAGGCCAAGCAGGGCCATCCCGCCTTCAGGGCGTGGATGGACGATCACCGTGTCCGGACAGTGTTGAGCAAGTCGGAGGTTGAAGCATGAAATCCGCCAACTGGATGGCGTTCTACGTCGGCGACTACGCCAAGAACACACTGAAACTCACGACGCGCCAGCACGGTGCCTATCTGCTGCTGATCCTGGCGTGCTGGCAAGAAGATGGTTCGGTGGACGGCGACGACGATACGCTCGCCTCCATCACCAAACTGTCGATGGCAGACTGGCTCCATGACAGGCCCAAGCTTGCCTCCTACTTCGAGGTCACGCCGGAGAAATGGACCCATCGGCGCGTCCTCGAGGAGCTTGCCGACGCGGCGCGCCTGCGACGCGAGCGCAGCGTGGCCGGCCAACGCGGCGCGGCCCGTCGCTGGGAAGGCCATGCCGGACCGAAGGCGGACGCATTGGCGGACGGATCGCAAAACGATGCACCCTCACCCTCATCATCACCATCACCGTCACACTGTCATGAAGCGCGCGCGACCCCA
>Ga0308309_10002027_pt1 | contig 12040 bp, 10 predicted proteins | sample HubBroMetageWFT5_FD_192491 | JGI IMG/M metagenome (GOLD analysis project Ga0308309, IMG submission 192491) | Warmed and freeze-thawed soil microbial communities from the Hubbard Brook experimental Forest, New Hampshire - Hubbard Brook CCASE Soil... | ecosystem: Environmental > Terrestrial >...
CGATACTTTCAAAGGCGAGCGTATCCCCTCGACATTTACCTGGGACTTTTCACCCGGCGGGCAGCATATCGAGCTCGGCATTGCGGAGATGAATCTCTTTATTCTTCTGTCGGCGCTCGGGCTATCCCACAGCATCAATGGCGAGCGCCTCCTTCCGATCGGCACGTTGTACGATCCGTTCATCGCCCGCGGGCTCGATGCACTCAATTACGCTTGCTATCAGGACGCGCGGTTCATCGTCGTGGCGACCCCGTCGGGCATTACGCTATCGCCCGAAGGTGGCGCTCACCAATCGATCGCCCAGCCGCTCATTTGCATGGCGCAAGATGGACTGGCGTCGTTCGAGCCCGCGTTTGTCGACGAGCTTGCCGTCATCCTTGCGTTTTCGTTCAGCTACATTCAGCGTGACGGTGACGACGAACCCAGTGAGCAGAACTGGCTCCGCGATGAAACCGGCGGCTCGGTGTACTTAAGGCTCTCAACGCGGCCGATCGAGCAGATCAGGCGGCCGATGACGCCGCAGTTGCGTCAAGCGATCATCGATGGCGCATATTGGTTGCGCGAGCCCGGTCCCAATTGCCAGGTGGTCGTTGCTTATACCGGAGTAGTTGCGCCGGAAGCGATCGAGGCCATAGGACTAATGGCTGAGGACCGCCGCGACGTTGGCCTTCTTGCCGTCACGTCGGCGGACCGGTTGAATGCCGGCTGGAGTGCCTCCTGCCGGGCGCGCGAGCGCGGTTTCGTCCACGCCCGATCGCATGTTGAGCGCTTACTTGCCGATTTGCCGCCGCATTGCGGGATCATTACCGTGCTGGACGGACATCCGGCGACGCTCGGCTGGCTCGGCGCCGTGCATGGTCACAAGGTTCGCCCGTTAGGTGTCGAGCATTTCGGTCAAACCGGCACTATTCCCGATCTCTATCGTCACCACGGTATCGATGCGAACGCCATTGTTGCCGCAGCGCAGGCGCTCACGCCTGGTGCGCCGATCCGGCACCTCAAGGTGATTTGATGAACGCTACGCCGCAAATCGGATGGGTTGGTCTCGGCAGTATGGGAAGCCGCATGGCGCCAAACCTCGTCAATAGCGCATATAGCGTGACTGGTTTCGACCTTGACCGCAGCCGCACGGCTTCTGCTGCCGCGCAAGGACTCAAGGAAGCGACTTCGCTGTCGGTGCTTGCGTCCGAAAGCGACGTCCTCTTTTCCATGATTCCAAACGATCAAGCGTTTTTGGATGTCGTTCGTCACTTCAGCGGAACTGGCAAAGCTGGAGCGTGCCTCATCGACATGAGCACGATCTCGCCAGACGTTTCGGTGCGCGGCGCTGCGCTCCTCGATGGCTGCGGCATCTCCTATCTTCGTGCGCCGGTGTCAGGAAGCACGACGCTTGCGGCGGCTGGCACGCTCGGTATCTGGGTTTCCGGACCTGAGAGCGTTTTCGAGTTGCGACGCCCGCTGATCGCCCTACTCGGAAAAAAGATCACGTATCTCGGCGCCCACGAAGAAGCGAGGATCATGAAACTCGTGGTCAACGTAATCGTCGCGGCCATCAATACTTCGCTCGCAGAAGCGCTTAACCTCGGCCGGCGAAGCGGTCTCGACTGGGCAACGATGATCGACGCCATTAACGACAGCGCGGTTGCATCGCCTTACATCGCCTCCAAGGCGCAGAAGCTCAAGGAGCGCGACTGGTCGCCCGCGGCAACGGTCGAGGTGATCGCCAAGGACATCGACCTAGCACTTGAACTTGCCAGGCAACGAGGTGCATTCCTGCCATCCGCGGCGCTGACGCGTCAGATCCTTTCCGCCGTCGAAGGCAAGGGACACGGTCAACTCGACATGTCCAGCATCGCTACATTCTTCGAGTGACGCTGAGTGGAAGCGGGCGGTCGGGTGCGATGATTTCGTTTCTGCAGTCGGGAGAGCACAATGCCATTCATACGGGTCGATTGGTTTCCAGGGCGCACGCTCGAACAAAAACGCGAATTGGCGGAAGTTCTAACTCGCGAGTTTGCGCGTATCGCCAAGTGCAAGCCCGAAACTATCAATTTTATCTTCACCGAAGTTAGCCGAGAAGACTGGGGTCGAAATGGCAAGCTGTTTTGCGATGCTTATGAATACGAAAATGATCCCGATTAGCCGCCAGCTAGCCCCGGTCGTGGAAGCCGTTCCCGCGAGGATTGTGCCGAGCTAGTTATCGTGCCGTTCAATGTTCGGTCACGCGCGACGTTGAGTGCCGTTGCTCATCCACTATGTTCTCCAGCCCGGTATGAATCGTCGTCTCGACCGAGAGGCCGACGCGCGAGAAAAGCGACTCCAGACCGATCTTACCCTCGACGACATGGTCTTGACCGTCGCTGCCATGAGGGGAGCCGGAATCTGGCGGTAACACCCGATTTCTCTTCGGCGCATCTCCTTCAGTTTCACTTACGGCCATGAGCACACCTAGCGGTTCGCCAGCAGGAGTCGGGGCGGCGGCGTGCGAACTGGCAGCAGCAGAAGCACAACCATCGAAAATACGGCAAGGGCGCCGAGGACCAGAAACGTGTCGGCCGCTGTCATCACTTCGACCTGTTCTTGCACGACCGTAGCGAGCGCCTGCAGACTGTTTGGCGTGCGCGGAAATCCGTTAGGCAACAGAGGCGTCGGGAGATTCGGTAGGACACCATGGCCCTGAATTGTGCTGTAGCGGTTCTGGCCGATTTGATCGATGATGCGGTCGGAATGCAAATTGCCGCGCCAGCGGGCGATCAACGCAAGAAGCCAGGCGCCGACCGCCTCTGCCACGGCCCGCGGCATATTAAATAGTGCCGATACGAACGGCGCTTCGGCAGGACTGCGGACCGAATTGGTAGCCATCATCAAGATCGACATCACGGCCATGGCTTGGCCGACGGCCTGGAACGCCTGCCACAAGAAAAACTGATCGCGGTTCCAGGTGTAATCCACCAACGACGAGCCGATACACGCCGTCAGCATGAGGGCGAGCCCGATGAAGTTAACGACGCGCGCATCGACCCGTGGAAAATCCAGCAAGAACGCCACGGCGGGCAGCAGCGCGAGTTGCGCGAGCGCAATCTCCAGCGTGATCAGGTTGGACTGCAACGGCCGGTAGCCTTGCACCTGCTGCAGGAACTGCAGCGGTACGGTAGTCGCCGATTGCGCGATCGAGAGAAAAATAAAGACCGCTAATACGCCGTAGGCCATGTTGCGCCGGCCCAGCAACTGGAACCTGATCAATGGCAGCGGGTGGAACCACTCGTTCAACATGAACAACGGTATTGCCACGCTGCTGATGAGGGCGAGGACGCAGATCAGTGGCGAGTTGAACCAGTCAAGCCGATCACCTTGGTGGAGCATGGTACTGAAGGCGCCAAATCCGATGGCGAGAAAAAGAATGCCTCGCCAGTCGAGTACGTGGAAGCGCTCGTAATGCGGCTCATCCTGCGGGTCGCCGTACCAGACGAGAACGCCGGCCAGCATGCAGAGCGGAACGGCTTGGAAAAATGCGAACCGCCAATCCGCGACGATATCGGTCCATAAGGCTGCAAGGGTTGTGGCTAGAGCGGGCGTGAATGTGGAGGAAAGGGCGTAAACAGCGAGGCCATAAAGCCGGGTTTTCGGCGTAAGCGCACGAAGCGCCGTAGTCATCAATAGCGGGATGATCAGACCCTCGGAGAAGCCTTGCAGAAGGCGCAGCACGTAAATCGCTTCGATGTTGGGGCTGAACGGAAAAAGGACGCTGGAGAAGGCGCAGAGTCCGATCGAGAACAGCGTCCAGCGCCGCAGCGTGAAGGTGACAAGCTGCCAGGGCGAAACCGCCATGCCGACGATTTCGGCCGAAGCGTAAAGGCTCTGGATCCAGGTGCCTGGATCGTAGCTTATGCCAAACGCGCCACGCACGTCGACCAACGCGATTGACGTCACCACGTCGTTGAGCTCTGCGGTGATGGCGGCAATCAGGATGCCCAGGAGACCAAGCAAAGGCTTCGTCATCATTTCCGGCAGTCCGCCCCACCGTCGGTCTTGGCGCGCCGGCGAGCAAAAACGGAGCACACGTCACTCGTAGCCAGCGTGGGCGCCGCATGGATAATCGCAAATATCTTATGCAAATAAAGTCCGTACATAAAGTCCGCAGTGTTCAGGGAGAACCGCTCGCGATCGGCCGTGTCGAAAGCAGCCTGTTAACGCAAAAAGCGGTGCATCGCTGCACCGCCCGCAACCGCGAGAGCTTTAAGCCGGCACTACCGGCACTTTGTCCTTGCGCAAAGCTTCGATGAATTTGTCATCGGTATGCAGGTGCGCGTTGACCAATTCTGGCGGCGTCAGCGCCAGCCATTGGTCGAACGAGATGTCGGCGTAGTAGTCGCTCTTGAACATCTCGAGAAAGCGCAGCGTAGTGGTGCCGGTATTCTCGATGTAGTGTCCCATGGCGAACGGCACGTAACCCACATCGCCGGCCAGGTAATCGAAGGTGCGCGCTTGGCCGCTCGCACCAAACACACCCATGCGCGCAGTGCCTTCGATGTAGTATTGCCATTCGTCGGTGTTCGGATGCCAGTGCAGTTCGCGCATGCCGCCGGGGTCTACTTCGACCAGAGCTGCCGCAATAGTCTTGGAAACCGGAAAATTCTTGGAATCGGCGATGCGCACGGAGCCGCTTTTGGTTTTGATGGGAGTCTGCGCCATCAGACGATGGCTGAAGCTTTGCGGTACTTCGGTCGCGCCCGCGATCTTGTCGGAAGCGAGCGGTCCCGGCACTGCCGCCGGAAAGATATAGAGCTGGCTCGGGTCGGGTGTCTTGGCGAATGCAGTCGCCGGGACGCCAAAATTCTTGGCGAGCACCTCGGGCGGGATGTGCTTGACCCAGTCGCTGAGCAGGAAGGTGCTGTCCTCGTCGAAATCGCCGTCGTCGAAAACGAGCAGAAATTCCGTTCCGTCTGGATCGAGGCCCTGGATTGAATGGGGGTAGCCCGGGGGAAAATACCAAAGGTCGCCGACGCCCACATCGTCGACGAAGTTGCGTCCTTGTGGATCGATCGCCGTGATGCGCGCCTTGCCATAAAGCACGTAAGCCCACTCGGCTTGCTTATGCCAATGCAGTTCGCGCACGCTACCGCGATTGAGCCGCATGTCGACGCCGGCGATATTTTTGGAAATCCCCAATTCGCGGGCGGTGACCTGGCGCGTCCAGCCGCCCGCCGTAATCCGTGTATGGGCGTCCGAGAAAGAGAAGCGCAAGTTCGGCAGGGTGCCCTGATCCGTCGCGGGCGGGGTAAGCATGTCGGGATTCTGCCGGTCACGCATAAGGTTTCTCGGACCAGGATCAGTACCGCCTTGACCGGGACGCTGGGGCTCGGGGATTGTCTCGGCCGCTTGTGCCATCGACGCGGCCGCCAGTACGCCGCCCGCGGCTGTCGCGGCCAGCACATTTCGACGTGAAACGGATCTGGACATCTCGCTCATTAGGTTCTCCTTTTTTGTAGGCGCGGCCCTCGTCGTATGAATTTTTAGGGTCGGTAGATCTTAATCTTTCGCATTTTTTGCGCTTCATTTTCGCAAAGCGATTTCACTCCACATCTGGAACCACTGACTTACCTCTTACTCCGGGATATTGGCGGAAGAGAGTGGGAGTCGAACCCACCAAAGACCGGCTCGCGGCCTTTCCCGGATTTGAAGTCCGGACGCCCCACCAGGGACGACTCCCTTCCATGCTCAGACGTATCCGATAGCTCCTCATCAGGTCGGCGAAACAGGTAACGCCGGTGTTTGTTGATGCGGCGAAGGTCACCACGCCGCAACGTCACGCTATGGCGATCGAAGAATTCAAGAATCTGGATCGTCACCTTGCGGCCGTTGTCGAGCTGATCGCGGAACTCGGCGGCGGTGAAGCCATTCGGCGCTTCGGCCGCGAGGTCGGCGGCGATGTCCGCCATTTCGGCGACTGTGCTGCGAAGAAAGAAATGATCGCGCGCCACTTCGTCGACCTTGCCGATGCGGCTGGCGAGTTTGAACAAATGGCGGACCTTCGCTTCGCCGATCCCTGTTAGGCCCGCAATATCGCGCACGCGGGGCGGCCGAAAACGCTCTTCGCCGGCGATCAGGTGCCTTACCTTCTGCCATATTGCCTCTTCGGCGGCGGTGAGGCGTATTTCGTGGCTCGGCAGCCGGACCCACGCCCCGTCAAGCGCGACGTCTTTGACTTGCGCCAAATTCTGTAGAGCTGCGGCGAATAATGGTGCCGGCAAGCGCGGCTGCAGTTGCAACCGCAGCCGCTCCATGCCAACACCAGGCAAGTCGGGATTGTCGGCATGAAATGCGGTGAGCTTGCTGACGACGCCGGCTTTGAGTACGGCCCAGGTCGCCTGCGACATGGCTGCGAAAGTGTTTTGCAGGGCAATGCGAACCAGTCCCAGCTCGACCGCAAGATGCTCGACATGGTCGGTGGCAAGCGCGCGGTCCCGAGTAAAGGCCGTGAGATCCACATAGTAGGGGGCGCATTCGCACAGCGCGATCAGCGCTTCATTAGGATCGGTAGTCGCAAGGGCATCGAGTTGTTTCAGCCGCTCTAATGTGCGGCGCTTTCGCGCCGGCGCGTGTAGATTGATAAAGCGGCCGCCACCGATGGTGCGTTGTGCCGAGGTGTCGCGCAATACGAAGCGGTCGCCCGCTGCCGCGGCAATGGGGCGTTCAAGCACGAGTTGGACGCGCGCCTCGGCGCCGGGTGCGATCGGTCGATCGGCAAGAAGGACAACCCGTGCGCCGGCCTCCGCCGCGGCGTGATGCAAGCGCGTCGGAAACCACTGCGTGACTGTTGGCTCGCTCGGCAGCAAACGCAAAGTCGCGTCGATCCGATCAGTTGGCGCGTGCAAACCGGCGTCGAGCACCACATCGCCGCGATGGACAGCATTTTTATCGATGCCGTCGCCGGTAAGATTGAGTGCGCAACGTTCGCCCGCTTCGCCGCGCTCTGCCGGCCGGTTCTGCGCATGGATAGAGCGCACTCGCGCGGAGATGCCGGACGGACTGACTTTTACGTGGTCGCCAACCGCCACCGCTCCCGACAGCACCGTGCCTGTGACGACGGTGCCGACGCCGGTCAGAGAGAACGAGCGATCAACTGCCAGGCGAAAGCGCTTGGAAACCGGGCGCGGCGTCGCCACCAGGGCCTCGGCAAACAAGCGGGCCCGAAGCGCATCAATTCCTTCCCCGCTGACGGTCGAGACCGAAACGACGTCAAGCCCGACGAGAGCGGTGCCGGCGAGCGCGTCCGCGATCTCGGCCTTCAGCGCTTCACGCCGTTCCACCGCTGCGAGATCGATCTTGGTCAGCACGACGACGCCGCGCTCTACGCCGAGCAGATCGACAATGGCAACGTGCTCGCGCGTCTGCGGCATGATGCCGTCATCGGCGGCAACGACAAGTAGGACAAAATCGATGCCGCCCGCGCCGGCGAGCATGTTGTGGATGAACTTTTCATGGCCGGGTACATCGACGAAGCCCAGCACGCCGCCGTCGGGTGCCGGCATATAGGCGAAGCCGAGATCGATGCTGATGCCGCGCGCCTTTTCCTCCTTGAGCCGATCGGTATCGACCCCGGTCAGTGCACGCACCAGGGCAGTTTTGCCGTGATCGACGTGACCGGCCGTACCGATGATCACGGCGCCCACTCCGCAAGTGGCAGCGTGGCCCGCCGTTCGGCATCGGCGCTTTCATCCGCGGTCAGGCCGTTTCGTGCGGCCTTGAGATATCGCTCCGCGAGTTTGCTTCCACCAGAGCGGGCGCGGATGAGCCATGCCGCCGCGAGCACGCGGTCGCGCGGAACGCCAGCCCCGAGGAGATGCGCGGCGCCGAGCATCGCCTGACCGTCGGCGTCGCCACGTGCGGCGGCTTTGGTCCACCAGGCCGCCGCGGTCTTAGCATCGCGATCGACGCCAAGTGCATCGTGATGGATCATGCCGAGGCGCGTCATCGCCGCCGCAATGCCTTGCTTGGCGGCGGCTAGGGCCCACCGATGCGCCTCGACCGGGTCGAAGAAGGCCGAGTCGGTCTCCAGCAGCATCCAACTCAACATGTCCTGAGCGGCGCCGTCGCCGGCTTCAGCCGCCGCCCGATAGAGTTCAGCCGCCCGAGCGTTATCCTGTTCGACGCCTTCGCCCTTGAAATACAGCGCGGCGAGATTGCGGCGTGCGACGGTATCGCCCGTTTCGGCCGCCAGCGTAAGCCAACGCAACGCTAACGCGTGATCGCGCTCGACGCCAAGGCCTTCGGCGAAGCATGCGCCAATATTGTTTTGCGCGCGGCCTACGCCCGCATGCGCCAACGGTCCCCAGATGGCTAGCGCCGCCGGGTAATCGCCGCGGCCGGTCGCAGCGTGGGCTTCTGCCATGCGTTCGGCCACGTCGGTAGGATTGGCAGTGCGCCCGCGCGCCGTCGCGCTGTCAGCCCTGTCCATCTCAAGCTCCGAGGTCGAACGTCTCGAGATTCGCTAAAAACGCTGCTTCATCCTCGAGGCAGCGCAAATCAAATATCTTTGCGCCGCCTTCAGTCCTGCCGATCACTGGAATGGGAAGATTGCGAAACGCACGCGCCAGACGTTCGAGAGCGCGACCAGCACCGCGCTGTTCGCGGGCGCGAATCGCTAGTCCCGCGCTCGCCACGCCAGCAAGCGGCAACGCACCGGAACCGATTTCGCTGGTGCAGGCGATTTGCTCAACGGAAAAAGCAGTGCCGATTTTGGCGCCGACGATCGGGATTAAACGCCGAGCGGCAGCTTCGATCGAGGATAATGGACGCGTCAGAAGCCGAAGCGCAGGCAGTTGCTCGGCCAGGCGGTCGGGGTCGCGGTAAAGCCGCAAGGTTGTCGCAAGCGCGGCGAGCCTGATCTTGTCGACTCGCAAAGCGCGCTTCATGGGATTGCGATTGATCTTCGCGATCAGATCACCGCGGCCGAGGATAAAACCCGCTTGCGGACCACCAAGCAGTTTGTCGCCGGAAAAGGTAACGATGTCGGCGCCATCGGCGACCGCTTCAGCAACCGTCGGTTCGTGCGCCAAGCCCCAGCGGGCCAAATCGACGAGCGTGCCGGAGCCGAGATCGTGGACCAGCGGTACCGCATGGGCCCGCGTCATCGCGGCAAGTTCCGCCGCATCGACCGCTTTTGCGAAACCGGAGATACGATAGTTCGAGGTATGCACTTTGAGCACAAGGCCGGTTTTCGCACCGATCGCGTCGGTATAATCTTTCAGATGAGTGCGGTTGGTAGTCCCGACCTCTTTCAGCCGCGCCCCGGCGCGCGCCATGATGTCGGGCATGCGGAACGCCCCGCCGATCTCGATCAATTCGCCGCGCGATACAACCGCCTCTCGGCCCTTGCCTAGCGTATTGAGCACAAGCAGCACCGCGGCGGCGTTATTGTTGACGACGGTCGCGTCTTCCGCGCCCGAGAGTTCGCGGAGAAGCTCACGAACATGATCGTCGCGTTCGCCCCGCTTGCCGCTTTCGACGTCAAATTCAAGCGCAACGGCCGAGCGCATCGCCGCAATCGCGGCGTCGATCGCCGGCTCGGCAAGCGTGGCTCGGCCCAGATTAGTGTGGAGCACGGTACCTGTGAGATTGAAGACCGGACGCAAGCTCGAGCGCGACGCTGCCATCAGGTGTGCGAGCGCCGTGCCGGCAATCATCCCTGACTCATTCGATTTTGTTTTGCCGTCGCGCAAGGCTGCCCGCGTCGCGCCGAGGCTTTGCCGGATCGCGGCGACCGCTGCGGGCCGGCCAAATTTGGTCACAGCAAGGACGGCGGCATCGGCCTTGAGGATTTCGTCGACCGAGGGGAGGGCGCGCAAGGCGAGATCGGGCGCGGACGACATCGCTGCCTCAGTAGCCGAGTAGGAAAGCGTTGGCGCCGCCGCGCCGGTATTCCGACTGGCGCAACAGAAGATCGAGGGCGAGTGTTGCAATGTCGTCGGCGACCGGATCGAGCGAACGATTGGAGTGGTGTTGAAGTATCTTGACGTAGCAGCGGCAGGAATCGCAAGTCTCGGCTTTGACCGCCGCCGATCCGCCCGCGATTTCCTGATAGGCGATCCCTTCGGTCGAGCCGCAGAGCGCGCATTTGATGCGTGGATAATTCCACATCGTGGCGCATAACCAGCAGACACAAAAGCGCGTATTCTCTGCGCCGCTCCAACCAACCACCATGCTACACCCCGGCGGCGAGCCGCAGGCCGGGCAAGCGCCATCGCCGATGGATACCAGTGTCGCGGGGTCGAGCTGGGCGGCAAGCCGTGCAAAATGAACTTGCACCGTCGCTGCAACGAAGGCGTGCTCGGCCGGCGCCGCGGCTGGGATCGTGCCGTCAAGCACCGCGGCGATCATGGCTGCTTGTGCGGCCGCGTCGGATACCCGCAACCGCTGTAGAGCGAGATTCGCATTCTCTGGCATTGCAATTTGTTCGACCATCGCGAGGAGTTGGTCCCACAATGCGTCGAACGAAGCGTTACGCGCAAACCGCGACCGATCGAGCGGGGGCATTTTGAATTGCCGGGAGCGCGCCAAGTCGGCGGAAGATGGTGATCCTGGTGGAGGAAGCGCAGATTGCGCGCGATGCTGGACATCGCTCAGATCGGCGACAAAGGTCAAATAGGCCCGCAATTGGTGCGTGTCGGCGAGCGAGCGAAGACGTTCAGCGCGGCGCGCGAACATCGTCGACGGATCTGGCAGCCGGACGAACGGCGGTTTGACAATTTCCCCGATGGGGATTGGGTCGAACTGGGTCGAGCCGGGGTCGGCCATACTCAAACCTCACGAACCGCACGGGCCACGTGACGCGCCGGGACTGTTACCGTCAGTTGACGGACTTCCTTTCCGCCGTGTGATCTGCCGATTTGCCGGCGACCAACTCTTTAAGCCATTTGCGATGATGTTTCCAAGCCCATCCGCCAGTGACATGCCCTCGGGTCATGGCGCTGAACGTGCCGCGCAGCCAAATGGCGGCATATACGTGCACGATCCAAACACAAATTATGGTCACCGCGGCGAGCGAGTGGACCAGGATAGCCCAGCGCTTCTGCTCGATGCTGGTCAGCGGATAAAAGTATTGATCCCAAATAACGATGCCGGTGGAAATGAGAACGATGATCAGAAGTGACATCCCCCAGAAGACGACTTTCTGACCTGCGTTGTATTTGCCAACCTCCGGAAGCTTGTCTTCGTCGTTGGTCAAAACGTAGCGTAGCCGCGCCAACCACGTTCCATCTTCGGCCCGCCACAAATTTGCTTTCCAGAACCGAACGAACAGGCCGGAGAAGCTGAAGAACAGCACGACGCCGATCCATGGATGAACCGTGCGCGTCCACTCGCCGCCGCCAAACAACACGGTGAGGAAAAAGAAACTTGGATAAAACAGCGCCAGCCCAGAGAGCGCCAGCAAAACGAGACAGGTTGCCGTAATCCAATGGTTTGCCCGCGCACCCGCCGTATAGCGGTCGACGATGACGGGATCGCCCGGATGGACGGCGTCACCGTGCTCTACGTCGTACGCAGCCATGATCAGCGACTTCCCGTGAGGCGTTTTGCGTCTTCTTCGTCCTTACGCTGGACCTCGTTGGGTCCGGAGACCAGATAGTGCAGGACGCCTACCGCTGCAAAGGTGCCCATCGCAGCCATACCGGCATATTTCGTCAGGCCCTTCCAGAAGGTGATTATCGGGCTGATCTTTGGATTCTTTGGCAGTTCGGCATAGATCTCCGGCCTATCGGCGTGCTGCAGCACATACATAACGTGCGTGCCGCCGACGCCGGGCGGATCATAGAGACCCGCATTCGTGAAACCGCGCGATTGCAAATCCTTGATGCGCTCGGCCGCATGCTGCTTCATCTCTTCTTTAGTGCCGAAGACAATGGCGTGCGTTGGACAGGTTCTCGCGCAAGCCGGTCCCTGGCCAACAGCGACGCGGTCGGAACACAGCGTACATTTGTAGGCCTTGTGATCGACCTCAGAGAGCCGCGGAATATCGAAAGGGCAGCCTTTGATGCAA
>Ga0308309_10002030_pt1 | contig 12033 bp, 11 predicted proteins | sample HubBroMetageWFT5_FD_192491 | JGI IMG/M metagenome (GOLD analysis project Ga0308309, IMG submission 192491) | Warmed and freeze-thawed soil microbial communities from the Hubbard Brook experimental Forest, New Hampshire - Hubbard Brook CCASE Soil... | ecosystem: Environmental > Terrestrial >...
CCCATCCGCCGGCGCTTGCTGGAAGGCGTTGGCGCCCAGCGTGCTGCCGGCGCCCGCGATGTTGTCCACGACGATCGGACGGCCCAGCAGCGGCGTCATCGCATCCGCCATGATGCGGGCCACGATGTCGGACGCGCCGGCGGCCGCGACGGGCACGATCATGCGGATCGGCCGGTCGCCGAAGAGTGACTGCGCCCGAACAGCGAGGGGCGCGGCGAGCGGCGCGGCGAGGAGTGGTACGGCAAACAGGCTACGACGACGCATGGTGGGGGTCCCGGGCGATTTGGTGGCAGCACGACGCTAACAGGCTGTCGAAGAATTCGGCAATCATTGTATGCGGCGGCGACCGAGCGAACTTGCGTGCCTAAACTGGAGGTCGGAAGTTCGAATCCTCTCGTGCACGCCAAAACCCGCCGGCGAGGACAAAAGAGAGAACCTTTGTTGATATTCGGAAATCCAAGGCCGACACCTGCCTAGGCGGTGTTTGCTTCCGAGAGTAAAGCCGACATTGCGCGGGCGTAACGCAATGTCGGCTAATGACCCAAAGCGGACATTTGGTCCGACGAGCCCGCGCCCCTACTTGACCGCTGAGGATACGAGGAGTGGCGTGCCGGAGCTGACAAAGGAGGGAACTGCATTAAAGAGTACAGCCGGCTGCGTCGCGCCCCGCCTCTGGCTGGCCGCCGTGCACGACGTCCGATGCCACCTTCCTACTCCGCGGCGGCTTGCCGCCGAGCAGGCGAACCGTTGCGGCCGATCTCGGCATCCCAAGGGCCAGGGAAGCGACCGCTCCCGGTCTTCTCACGCGTGAATACGTTGTAGTCGACCGGCCACTCGGCGCGCGGCATCTCGTAGAATACTTCGACGCCGTTGCCGTCGGGGTCGCGCAGGTAGATGCCGAGCGAGATGCCGTGGTCGGAGATGTGATCGATCGGTTGTCCCTCGGCCTTGATCTTCTTGTAGAACTCCTTGAGGTCGTCGAGACTTTCGAGGCGCCAGGCCATGTGGTTCAGGCCCACCTGACGCTTTGACTGCAGGGGCGCATCCTCGCCCAATTGCATCAGCGCCACCTCGTGCGACTGCTCCTTATCGGCCGTCAGAAAGGCGGCCCAGCCAGGTCGGTATTCGTAGACGTGGAGGCCAAGCAGTTCCTCGTACCACTTCTTCGACCGCTCGACGTTACGGACGTAAACATTGACGTGCTGCAGATACATCGGGCGTTTTGTCATGCTGTCCTCCGCGTTGCCGGCATGAATGGTAGGGAACGGGATTGATCGCGGCAATCCAATGAAGAGGGCCGAACCGTTGATTTTTTGAGTGTGGCATCCGTCGGAGGACACAAGAGGGCTTGGTGTAGCTCGACGACCAACCTTGCGCAGGGGTAAAGTCCACCAGGAGATATCGATGAGCATCGCCCTGGAAATGACCACGCCGCTCGCGAATCGAGGGCGGCTCCGGCTGTCGCTCGTTGTTGCTGCGGCTATCATTTGCGCAGCCGTGAGCGCGAGAACCTTGCACATGAAAATGGACGCTATTTCGGAGCTTCCGCTCGCGATATGTGCCGCCGATGCCTCGTCCGCCTCATCGCTCAACAAAGTGGAGGTGATTAGTTCGCACGCGTTACCGGATATACCGGGCAAGCGAGTAACGGTTGTTCGAGTGACCTACGGACCGGGCGGCTTTACGCCGCCGCACCGTCATGCTGGTACGGTCACGGCCTACATCACCAAAGGCCAAATCAGGTCACAACTCCAAGGTGGTCCGCTCGAGATATTCGATGTCGGTCAGTCGTTCTTTGAGCCGCCGGGCGCGATACATCTCGTATCCGCCAACGCGAGCAACACCGATTGGGCCGAATTGATAGCCATTTTCGTCGCCGACGAAGGTGCCCAATTGACGACCCTTATCGAGCCTTAAGGCGCGAAGCAGACAATGCGCGCATTCTGGCGTCACATCCGCTTTTGACCGAGGCTGTGTGAAAACCATTCTGCGGGTCGTCCGGGCGCACGATTGATTCAAACCGCTCGCCTAACGCGAAGCCAATGATTTCTGAGGCCACGTCTTCGCTTCCATTGTTGCGCCCCAACAATAGCTTCCACCGTTTTCACACAGCCTCGACCCACAGCGGACATCACGCCGTTCGTGTTCGCTCATTTAGAAAATGGGCACGCCGGGCCTCAATTTCGGCAGGGGCTGGCCGGCGGCGATGGCCTTCAAAATATCCTTGACCTTTTCCGCTTCTGGCGAATTGTCGTCGAAGTCCCGCTCGAACCTGCTCCGCAGGGCCTGGCCCAGCGTCTTGGGATCCGGCGAGTTTGTCGTCTTCTTCATCCATCCCCACGGCGCCTTCCCGTCCCAGAATCCCACGAACTGAAGGAACCGGATCGCGTAGTACCAGATGCTTGCCGGGGTGCCGTCTCCTGTCACTACGAATCCGTCGCCCTTGAGGGAATTGTCGAGGCACCAATCGAGGAGCATCTGTAGCGCCGCCTTCATGTCCGTCTGCATGCCCTTGCTGACCACCGGCCAGCAGTTGGCGAACAAGGTGACGACATCGTAGTTATTGTGATCGTTGTACTTCGGCTTCCGAGGGTCCGGCGGCTTTGGCGGCGGCGGCTGCTCATTGGCGATCCAGCCGTTGGGGAAAAGGAAATCTTTGATTTCCAGAGCGGTCCGGGCGATCTCCCGCAGACGCGGTACGTTTCCTCCGCGCTGCTTCCGAACGCCGTAATCGCCGTAGTAGTGCACGTTATGAAAGGTGAAGGACATATCCTGCACCTCGAGGGTGCCGCCGGGGAATTCGTAGCTGGGTCCCCAGAAGCCGGTAACGCGGCTCTGCACGTCGAGAATGTAGTGAAGGTAACGCTTCTTCAGATCGTCGCTGATCTTGAATTCGAGGTCTTTGGCACGATCCTTCAGAAGCCTGGCTATTGCCGGCTTGAACAGGAGCTGCGACAGCGCGGACTGCACCGATCCGTATTCATCGCGGTTGTTGCGCCCGGTCCGCCGGATCTTGCTGGTTCGCAGGCTGTCGAGATACGCGAGGGTATAATCGGGGTCCTGAAGTTTCTCCATGAACTTGAGCGGCAACAGCGGGCCGTGGATGACTGTGTCCTGCTGCAGGGCGGAGATCGTCGGTTCCAGCTTGCGGTACCATTCCGTGTAGCCGCGCCCCCAGGAGCCGTCGGCCTGCTGGGTCAGCGTCTGGGGAACTTCGCGCAGGCTCGATTCGAGCCTGTCGAGCACCGCCGAAGCGCGCGGCCAGTCGTCCGTGTAGAGGATCAACCATCTCGCTTCGGTATATATCTGGAAGGAGATCGGCTGGAAGCGCGAATTGATGAAACCGTCAAGGTACGCGAGGCGTTCGAAGAGCGTATCGCGTTTGGAAACGTAAGTGAGGTCGCGCTTGCTGAATTCGTCCTTGATCTTGCCCATGACCACGGGACGGTCGACCGGCGGATTGCCCATGAGTTCCCCCAATCAGCCGTCGAATGTAGCATGGACAGAATTGCAACCGAAGGTGCGATCGGCGCAGCACCAAGGCTCAATCTCATCCGCCCGAGCAAGTGAATCTTGCCTTGCTCGGCGGCGAACCGCTGGCCAATCGCAGCGTGGCTCTCTTTGCTGCGGTGCATGAAGTCTGCTTGTGGCACGAAGCCGACGCCACCCGGGCACGGAGAGGTGTCCGCTTCCAAGGGACCCACAGCGGACATGGCGGAACCGCTTACTCGATTACCTCCTCGGCGCGGGCGAGGATCGACGGCGGGACGGCGAGGCCGAGCGTCTTTGCGGCTTTCATGTTGATGACCAGCTCGATCGCGGTTGGCTGCTCAACGGGTACCCGAACTATTCAGCGCCGGTGATCAACGTCGTCGACGGCAGGCAGCGGCTCGACACGATGCGCTGGGGCATGCCCGGCCCGGTCCTTCCATCGAAACCGCGCGGCCGGGTGACCAACGTCCGCAATACCGCGAGCGGGCACTGGCAGCCCTGGCTCGCCGGGCCCGAGGTCGTCGTCGGCAAGGAAAAGAACCGGGGTGGCCGCTGCATCGTGCCGGCGTCGGCCTTCGCGGAACCGGACCGCAATACCGCGAAGCCGGTGATCAACCGCTGGTTCGGGCGCGCCGATGGCCTGCCGTTCTCCTCTGCGGGCGTTTGGCGCGAATGGCTTGGCGACCGCGGTACCAAGGCCAAGCCAGGTGGTTCGGCGAGATCGTCACCGCGTTCGCGTTCGGCTGGAGCTGGGAATATGCGACGCGCCTACTTCCCATTCTCAAGGGCCTCCCGCGCCGCCAGCGTAGCAACCCGGCCCCTGCTGACGACTGACCTCGACGGCAAGTGCCAAACCGCCGTTAGTGCACCAGCGCGGTGATCTTGGCGTTGACCTGGGCCAGCGCCGCGTCGGTGGTCTTCTGGACGCGGCCGTCCGTCGTGATCATCGGCAGCGTGTACTCGCCGTGGCCGTTCATCTTCGACACCGGAGTCATACTGGCGTCGAAGAAGTAGAGGTCGATGTCGATCTTGTAGGTGCGGTCGCCATAGGGCTCGAAGTATTTCCATCGCAGGTCGACCACGATCACGCCCTGCATCCCGGCGGCCTTGGCTTCGCGCAGGTCATGCATGTTCTGGATGTTGGGCCAGTGGCTGCGCAGCATCTGGATCAGCTTGGCGCTGAAATAGGTCGGATCGGTGTCGGCCATGGCCACGGTGTTCTCGAGCGAGGTCGGGACCATGTTGTTCCAGTACGCCCACGCGTCCTTGTTGTAGCCGATATGGTGCTCGACATTGTCGGTGGTGATGAAGGCGACCGGTTGGCCCATCGTCACCGGCGCGTCGACCGGCACGGCGCTCGACGGGCTGCGGTTGTAGATGCCGGTGAAGGCGTCGACCTGCGCCGGCGGCGGCGGTCCGTTGCAGGCCCCAAGCGCCAGCGTGGCGGCAAGCGCCGCCAGGATCCTGGTGATCATCCCCAATGTGTTCCCCTGTCTGTCTTGATCGGTTGTCTTCTTGTTGGCGGCTCAGTGCGTCCCGATCCCGGTGATCGTGCTCGGCGAGGTCGGCGGCCGCGGCTGGTAGGTCGGCGCGCCCTGGCCGTAGGTGCTCTGCACCGGCCGGTTGCCGATGCTGGTCATGTTCGAGCCGCCCGACGGCACGGCGACGTTGCCGCCGCCCTGGGGCATTCCCGCAGCCATGCCGCTCGCCATCATGCCGCCCAGCTGCAGGCCGATGCCGATGGCGTTGCCGATCATCGCTGCCTGCGCCGCCGGCGACGTGCCGGCCTGCAGCTGGCGCGCCTGCGCCGCGCAGCCGTCCTGGGCGCGCGCGCAGCCGCCGATCACCTGGTCCGAGAGAGGCGTGGCGCCGCGCGACGGCAGGTCGTCGACCGACGAGACTACCGGCGGCGGCCGGTCGACCTTGGCCAGCACACCGCAGCCGCCGGCACCCTTCAGCGAGTTGTAGCCCGCCAGCGCCCGCGTCCCGTCGTTTGCCCGCGCGGCGGCGACGTAGTTGCTCACGAGCTGCTGGCACTGCGGCGACATCTGCGGCTGCGCAGGGGCCGACGGAGGTGCGGCGTTGGCCGTCGGCTTGGGCGACGCCGGCGCACTCGGATTGACCGTCGGCTGTGGCGTCGCGGGCTTCGGCGCCGGCGGAGCCACGGCTTTGGGCGCCGAGGCCGCCACGACCTGCGGCCGCTGATTGACGTTCATGCGGCACATGCCGGCGAAGCGGCTGTAGAGCTGGTAGCAATCGCCGAAAGCGCCGGCCTGGCCGGTCGTGTTCGTGTTGTCCTGCGGTGCGCAGGGCTGCTGAGCGTTTCCGGTCGGGATGCACGACACCATGTTGTCCTGGCGCTGCTTGCAGATCTGGGCGTTGTTCTCCATCTGTTGGCAGAAGGCGGCACTGAAGCCCCCCATCGGCGGCGCGCCGGCGGGCGCGAAGCCGCGCTGCAGGACCGGCCCCAGCGCCGTTGCAAGAGCGCTGCGGGCTGCACCCGTTGCCTGCGCCAGCGCGTCGAGCAACGCGCCTGAGCAGGAATTCAGCTGAGCGTTGGTTGCGTAGCCGTCGCTGATCCGCGCCAGGACCTGGGCGCAGCTGTCGCTCACGTCATAGGACTTGCCGCCGACCGTGAGTTGCGCGTCAGGCAATGGCGGCCCTCCCGTGGCCGCCACGGTGTTCGATGGATCGCCGTAGCCGCCCGGGACCGCGCAGGCCTGTTGCAGGTCGGATGGTGGCGTCTGGCAGTTCCCGAAGGCGCCGGCGGCCAGCGCACACATGCTGGGGTTCGCGCTGCCAGCACATTGTGCGCCGATATCCGCTGTCGCGGCATAGGCCGCGCCGGCTGGCCGGGCGCCTGCCGATACAGGTTTGAGCTGCCTGCCGTCGGCCGTGTACCAGTACTGCGTGCGCTGCGCCGGGCTTGAGCCGCACAGGCTGTTGTAGAGGCTGGCGAGTTGCACGCGCATGCCGATGTAACCCGGCATGGCGTTGGACTGTGCATCCATCGCCGCGATGTCGTTGCGTAGGTCGGTGCAGTTGCCGGCTGCCGGCGATGCGGTCGTCGTTGGAACCGCGGCCGGCGTGCCTGCCGTGGCGGTATTAACGGGAGGCGTGTTGACCGTCGGCGCGTTGGTCGACGGCGTGGGAACGTTAACGCTGGGCCCACGCGTGGCTGTCGGCGGTGCCGTCACCGTAGGACTGTTGGTGCTGGGCACCGGCGCATTGACTGTCGGCGCGCCACCCGTCGATGCCGTGCTGTCTCCCGGATCGATCGCATCGAGTTTTTTGGCAATGCCGTCGAGCGTGTTGATCGACAGGCGGTCATAGCACTGCCTGAATTTCTCGGCTTCCGCGACATACTGCTGGATGAGCGGGTTCTGGATGGCCCGCTGCCGCGCCCGTTCCGCCGCCTGCGTCATCCGCTGATAGGCGCTGCCGACATCCTGCATCTGTCCGGCCAGGCCTTGCATGTCGAGGTCGCGGCCGATATCCGCACCCAGCTTGCGGCAGGAGCAGCTCTCGTTGATCGCCGCGATCCGCAGCTGCAGGCAATTCGCCAGCTCCTCCTTGGCCGCCTGATTCTCGCTCGCCGGACCGCGGGCGGCGAACGCGAGGCCGAGCCGGACGGCCTGGTTGGTGCACTGGCCGAGTTCCTGGATAGGCCCGTTTTCGTAGGGGCCGGACCTCAACTCCGTCTGCTGCTCTCTCATCTCGGAGATTTCACGGCGCACCTGATCGTCGCAAGTCTCGGCGTGGACCGCCGTAGCCGTTGCGACGCCGACGACAAGCGCCGGCCAAAGCAACACTTTGCGTAAGTTGATGCTCCCCATCACGTCAGTGCCCCCAAGCACCTAATCGTTGCTCCAAATCCTAAAAAAGGGATTTCCTTTATGCAAGCACTAAGCTCCGACAGCGAGGATCGCGAACGCCTGTGCATCGGTCATTCGGAGAATTGAGGCAATGCAATTTCTTCTCGCCGACGGTTTCTCCATGGAAAAGCCGATTTCCGCTAATGGCACAAAGCGGACATTCGATCTCGTCGCGGACAGCTCGAATCTACTCGGAAGGAGTGAGGGTACTCGAATTGTGTTGTGCCAGAATGAACCTTTTCACACAGTCTCTCAGTAGGGACGGTCGCCACGCACCAGCATCCGATACAGGCGGCGATGCTGGCTGTGATCGTAATCGAATCCGGCTTTATGCAATGAGGCGCGGTCATCGATGATCAGCAGATCGCCCTTTTTATACTCGTGCGCATAGCAAAATTGCGGCTGCGTGATCCTGTCGGTCAAATCCTGCAGAAAATCCTGGGTTTCTTCGGGTGACATGCCGGTCACCGTCTCGGTCTTGCCCTTATGAAACCACGCGGCCTTGGTGCCGGTCTCCGGGTGGGTGCGGACCAAGGGATGCATCGTCGGCGGTTTCGTCGCGTCGAGCTGGGCCTTCACGATATCCGGATTGCCTGTCTCCATCCGCGCGCTGCTGATCAGCGTATTCTCAGTCTTCGCGTCGGCGATCTTCAGTTTCACGTCATCTGGAAGCGCTTCGTAGGCTGCACGCGCGTTGCAAACCGATGTCGCGCCACCCTTATCCGGCACTGCTACCGCATACAGTATGGTGAACTTGGGCGGCAATTCCTGGTTGGTGTGGTCGGTGTGCCAAGTGGCATTGGCGCCGACTTTTGCCGGCTGACCCTTGCTGTCCTTGTGACGGTTGTCGAGCACGCTGATCAACGGAAATCCGTCAACCAGATAGCGCCGATTCTGGTCCTCCATCAGCTCGCCGAACATTTCTCCAGCGGCTTGCACTTGGCCTGGGGTGAGATGCTCTTGCCCACGAATCACAAGGACCACGTTTTCGACCACAGCATCGTAGAGCTTCTTCTGCGTCGCGCTGTCGATGGGATGCGCAAGGTCGATGCCTGTGACAATGGCGCCGATGTGCTCCTTAACCTTCTCAATCTTCATGGCCTGGGTGGGAATCCTCGACGCGGCAGCGCTCATGATGTGGCTCCTCATTTCTTGACCCGCAGATTGTGGCGGGCGCGTGTGCTACGCCGGCAGCTTGTCTCCGTCCGCTGGCGCCGCCACCTCGAACGCGTTGACCACGCCGCACAGCATTGCGTAGTAGTGCACGCCAGCGGTCAGCTCGACGAGCCACTTCGTACCGTGTTTTTTGTGGAGGGCATCGAACGCGGCCTGTTCCGCGCGATTCGTGCGCATGAGCTGACGGACGTACGTCACGATCGCGGCCTCTTCAGCCGGAAACTTCGAGGGATCGGCCTTCGCGCGCAGCAGATCGATCGACTCTTCAGGCAAGCCGTTGCGGCGTGCCGCCGCCACCTGCGCCGCCCACACGTAGGCGGCTTCACGCTCGCGCACGGCGGCGAGGATGCCGACGGAGCGCAGCTTGCCTTCGACGACGCTTTCGTCGCGGAAGAAGGGCACGAGCGGCAACAGGCGCTTCGTCATCTCCGGGCTGTGCAGCATCATGCTGAACGGGCCACGGACGGCGCCGAACACTTTCAGCACGTCGTCGACGACGGCCTGATGTTCGGGAGCGACGTCGGCTTTGCTGGCGACGGGCGTCACGCGTGGCATGGCTCAGCTCCTTTCCGCGACGGACGTGCGGTTTGCGCGCCAGTCTAGCACGCGAACGGCGGTTCCGCGTCTTCAGACTTTCGCGTATTCCAGGCGGAAGCCGTCGCCCCACCGCTTGATATGGCCGACCGAGGGCGACGGGAAGTGCATCGTGCAGCACAACGTGTCGGTGTCGCAGTAGCGCTCGAAGAAGTTCCGGCGCGTCCGAACAGCCTGGTCGCGGTCGGTGTCGACGCGCATGACCAATTCGGGATAGCGGGCCTGGATCGGCGAATGGATCAGATCGCCGGTGAACACCGCAGCGTCAGAGCCCTTGCCGGCGCAGACCGCGAAATGGTCGGGCGTATGGCCCGGGGTCGGGCTCAATCGGATATGGTCGTTGAGCGCATGATCGCTGCTGACCAATTCGGCCCGGTTGGCCTCGATGATCGGCAGCACGCTGTCGGTGATCTGGTCGAGCGGCGTCCTGCGATGGATCTCGCTCCAGTAGGTGTATTCTTTTTTCGAGAACAGGTAGCGCGCCTTCGGGAAAGTCGGGACCCAGCGGCCGTTCTCCAGCCTGGTGTTCCAGCCGACGTGATCGCCATGCAGATGCGTGCACATCACGAAATCGATGTCCGCGACCCCGAGGCCGGCAGCCTTCAGCGCACTCATCCAGTTGCCGTCGTTCTTCTTGTTCCAGGTCGGCCGCAGCGGGAAGTTCTTGTCGTTGCCGATGCAGCTATCGACCAGGATGTTATGGTGCGGCGTCTTGACGACATACGACTGAAAGCACAACACGACATTGCCGCTCGCGCTGTCATAGCCGCCGGGCGCCAGCCAGGCGAGGTTCTCGCCAAGGGTTTCCTTTGACAATGTCGGCAGGAAGTCGAGCATCGGCGTGAAGCCGCTCTCCTGCTCGACGATCCGGTGGATGGTCATGTCGTTGACGGAAAAGCTCGTGCGCATGGCTCGCGTCTCCTCACCCGTGTTCTATCCGAACTGCCGGGCCATCGTAGCCCAGCCCGGAGCCGATGACGAACGGCGCCTTTGGACGAACGTTCACCATCCGAGACGGACCTTCGCCTGACAAAAAATCCGTGTTGGTTGTCGTGCGAACTTCAATCAGGATGATCCCTCGTTCGCCACGAAGGGGGCACCTGCCGGCTTCAGTTTTGGGCGTCCGCCTCATGCAGTGCGCCACGGAGTAGCGTGCTTCCGCGCCAATCGAATCAGAGGCCTCTGTTGAAGCTCGGTATCGTCTCTGACCTGCATTGCAACATCGATGGCCTCGATCGGGCCCTCGAGATCATGGGCCCGATCGATGCGCTGCTCTGTCTCGGCGACAGCATCTTCGAGTATCGCTTCTCCAACGCGGTCGTCGGCCGGCTGCGCGAGCTCGACGCGCTCACCATCCTGGGCAATCACGAGGAGAGCTTCCTCGGCGCGGCCGGCGGGCGGGCGCGTTCCGGGCCGGAGATCGACCGGCCCTTGCTCGGTTGGCTCGCCGAGCGGCCCCATCGGCGCGAGCTGCGGATCGACGGCAAGCGCATCCTGATGGTGCACTCAACGCCGTGGGAGCCGCGCGGCAGCTATGTGCTGCCCACCAGCTCCGAGCTGCAACGCTTTGGCGAGGCCGACGCCGATATCGTGCTCTACGGCCATACGCACCGGCAGGTCGTCCGTCGCGTCGGTCGGGTGCTGGTGGTCAATCCCGGCTCGGCCGGTGAGGGCCGCGACCCGCGCAATGGCGGGCAGTTGAGCTGCGCCGTGCTTGACACGGTGACGGAGGAGGTCGTGGTGCGCGATTTCCCGGCGCTGCCCGTCGGTCGACACCCCGAGCGTGTATAAAACCTCAGTTGAAAGATCAACCTCGAGACCGCGGAAAGGCGAGGATCTCAATGGGAGGGAGCGTGACTAGGCCGATCTGGTACGCAGCCGGCCCTCGTAATCGCGCTTGCCGAGCGGCACGCCCCGCGTGCGCAGGATGTCGTAGGCGGTGACGGCGTGGAAATGGAAGTTGGGCAGCGAAAACGAGAGGATGAAGGTCTCCGGCGTGAAGGCGAGCCTGCGCGGGCCGATCTGAAAGTCCAGGTCCTTGCCTGCCCAGCCGTTGACCTCATCGGGAGTGAACGCCGCCAGCGCCGTTTCCGCCTGGCCGATCATGGCCTGCAGGTCAGCGAAAGGGACTGGTCCGACCAGGGCGGGCGGGGCGAACACGCCGTTCTTCACGGCCTCCAGCCCCCACGCGGAATGGTGCGCCACGGCTTCGATCTGGAAATGGAAAGGCGCCATGTCGTCGAAGAGGCGGGCGTGCACGAAGTCGTCCGGGTCGGCGGCGGTCTCGGCGCAGTGCCTGACCGCGCGGTCGAGGAAGCCCGCGACGGCGCTCACGGTCTGCAGGAAGGTCGGCACGCTGAGGTCGTAGAGTGATGTCGCCATCGGCTTCCCTTTGCGTGAATCGGCCCGCGCTAGTGCCATGCGGACCCCACCCTGTCGTGGAGAACTGAGTACCAAGTTCCAGACCGTCGTCGATCCGGCAATTATCGCTAGCGAAACCAGGTCTTGCGAGTCCACGACCCAGGCCGGCCCGCAACGGCACGTAGCCCTGCCCGATGCCGACTTCTATAACTGCAAGCCGACCAACGAGATTTGCATCGAAGCGCTTCTCGGCGACATTACCTCGCCGAACCGCTCATTCGAGGTCTGAGGAGGGGCAAACCATGGCCAAAGCTGATTCAGCAGCGCCCATCCGGGTGATCGAGGCAACACCTGCCTATTGGAGGGTCGTATTCGATTATCCGCCTTTCAACATTCTGGACGCGACGATCTTTGAAGGCCTCCAGCATCTACTCGATCGGATGGCCACCAGCGAGAGCCTGCGTGTCGTCGTATTCGAGAGCGCGATTGCCGACTTCTATCTCGCCCACTTTGATTTGACCGGCAAGACAGGGAA
>Ga0308309_10002033_pt1 | contig 12028 bp, 4 predicted proteins | sample HubBroMetageWFT5_FD_192491 | JGI IMG/M metagenome (GOLD analysis project Ga0308309, IMG submission 192491) | Warmed and freeze-thawed soil microbial communities from the Hubbard Brook experimental Forest, New Hampshire - Hubbard Brook CCASE Soil... | ecosystem: Environmental > Terrestrial > Soil...
CACGGCACTCACGTGACGTCCATCATCGCCAGCAGCGGTGTTGCCACGACGGGCCGATATCAAGGCGTCGCCCCGGGCGTCAATCTGGTATCCGTGCGCGCATTGGACAGCAACGGTCAGGGTCTGTACTCGGACGTGATCAGCGCTGTGCAATGGGTCATCAATCAGCGGCTGCGGTTCGGTATTCGCGTGTTGAACTTGTCCTTGGGCGCGCCACCCTCGGGTCCTTATTGGCAGGATCCCTTGAATCAGGCAGTGATGGCCGCCTGGGCCAACGGAATCGTGGTGGTTACGGCCGCAGGCAATCGCGGGCCGGATCCCTTGTCCATCAATGCCCCCGGCAATGTTCCCTACGTCATTACCGTCGGCGCGGTGACGGACAATTATTACCCGCTGCAGCCGAGTCAATATCGCCTGGCGGCTTTCTCGTCCGCCGGTCCGACCTTCGAGGGATTTGTGAAACCCGATGTGCTCGGGATGGGCGGGCACATCCTCGCTTACGCGCCCAACAACGGCACGTTGGCGCAGGAATACCCCTCGTGGTTCACCGAACCCTACAGCGACATGACGATGTCCGGTACCTCGCAGGCATCTGCGGTCGTCAGCGGTGTCGTGGCCTTGATGCTTCAAGTGAATCCGCAGCTGACACCCGATCAAGTGAAATGCCATCTCATGTCGGGCGCCCATCCGGCGGTCAATTCGGCCGGTAACCTGGCGTACAGTGTTTTCCAGCAGGGCAGCGGTTTGGTGGATGCGCACGATGCCGCGTATAGCAATGCCTCCGGCTGTGCCAACCAAGGCATCAATGTGACGCTCGACCTCCTCGGCTTGCAGCACTACGGCGGCCGCGCGAACGAAGACAGCAACGGCAATTTCTACATCATGCAGGTCTCGGCGAGCGCCACGCCGGTGCAGTCCTTGTTGAGTGGTGTCGGCACGCTGCTATCGAAGGTTCCGGTGGTGGGTGCGTTGCTGGAAGACGTGCCTCTGCTCGGAGACGGCTTGTTGTGGAATGGCGCCTACACGACGAGTAGCGGCTATGCGTGGAGTGACGGTTACGCCTGGAGCGACGGTTATGCCTGGAGCGACGGCTATGCTTGGAGCGACGGCTATGCCTGGAGCGACGGCTATGCGTGGAGCGACGGCTATACGGGCGTCGATGTTCCTCAGCCTGAATAGCTGAAAATTCCCATGCCGAATCGCGGGCGCGTTTTAAAAGCCTTGCTTGCCTGCGTTGCGACGACGCTGCTAAACGCTGTCGCGGTCGCCGGTGCGCCCACGCCCGCCACGCGGCCGATGTATTTCGAGCACCTGACCATGCGCGATGGTCTCTCCATGAGCACCATCAACAGCATTCTGCAAGACTCACGGGGATACATTTGGCTTGCCACCGAGGCGGGTTTGAACCGCTACGATGGCTACACGGTTCGGCAGTTTCGCCGCGAGCGCGGCAACGAGCATGGGCTCGCCAGCGACTATGTCTGGTCGATCGCCGAAGACGCGCAGGGCGACCTATGGCTCGCGACCGAAGGCGGCGGCGTCGCGCGCTGGGACCGGCGAACAGAAACATTCCAACAATTCAGGCACGACCCCCAGCAGCCGGAATCGCTCGCCAGCGATGGCGTGCGGGCGCTGTTGATCGATTCCAAAGGTTTCATCTGGGCGGGCACGAAGGATCGCGGGCTCGACATTCTCGACCCACGGACGGGCACGGCGCGACACTATCGGCATCGCGATTCGGACGCCTACTCCTTGCCCTCGGACGCCATCGGTGCGCTGTACACCGATCACCAGGGCCAAATCTGGGTTGGCAGCGATGGAGGCCTTAGCCGCTACGACGCGATGGTCGACGGCTTCGTCACCTACGGCCACGCGATGAGCGCGGCACAGCTCAGCGACCTGCGCGTTCGTGCCATTCGTGAGGATCACACCGGCGCGTTGTGGATCGGCACGGTCAATGGCGGTCTGGCGCGGCTCAATCAGAACGGCAATATGTTGACGGTGTTCCGGCACGATGCAAGCAATCCACGGTCGCTGAGTCACGATCACGTCTGGGCGGTGCTGGAGGACAGTGCAAAACGCTTGTGGGTCGCGACCGCCGATGGACTGGATTTGTTCGATCAGGATTCCGAGTCTTTCATCCGCTATGGTCACGATGCCGACAACCCTCAAAGCCTTCGAGATGCCGACGCCATGTCTTTGTACCAGGATCGAGGCGGCGTGCTATGGGTCGGGACGCGAGAGGGCGGTGCCAGCCATTGGAATCCGCGCAGCTGGCTGTTCGGCCACTATTTCAGTGACGCCTTTCGCGCCACGCAAGTCATATCATTCGCCGACGACGGCGCCGGAAAAGTATGGGCCGGCACGATTGGCGGGGGTTTGATCGAGATCGATACCCGCAGTGGCCACGAGCGCCACTATGGCGTCGACAAATCCGGCAGCGGTCCCCAGTTATCGGACGACCGCATCATGGCATTGCTCAATGATCACCAGGGCTCCCTGTGGATCGGCACCATGTCCGGCGGACTCGATCGGCTCGATCTCGCCGGCGGCAAGCTGCGCGTTTATCGCTCGGCCGCGGACGATGCCAACACGTTGCCCACCGACGGGGTCATGTCGTTGTACCAAGATCGGCTCGGCACGATCTGGATCGGCACGTTTCGCGGTGGCTTGGCCAGCATTAATCCGGCTACCGACAAAATTACTCGCTATCCATATGGTGCGGCGGCACCGAACGCGCTCAGCGGTTCGCGGGCCAGTGCGATCGTGGAGGATTCACTCGGCAATCTCTGGATCGGTACCATCGGCGGAGGGCTCAATTTGTTTGAGCCAAAATCCGGTCGCTTCTATGCTTACCGCCGCGATGATCGGGATCCGAAGAGCCTCAGCGATGATACCGTGTACGCGCTGCATATTGATCCGCACGGCGATTTGTGGGTGGGCACCGCGGGTGGGGGGCTTGATCGCGTCATCGGCACCTCAGCGAGGCCGCAAGCCGTCAAGTTTGAAAACCAATCCGGCCTCAGGGGAATGCCCAGCCAAGTGGTTTATGGCATCGAGTCGGATCGCGAAGGGCGCCTGTGGCTGAGCACCAACAACGGGCTGGCGCGATTCGACCCTCAATCGCACATCGTCAAGATCTTCCACCAAGTTCACGGGCTTCAGGACGACGAGTTCAACGTCAACGCGCACTTTCGCAGCGCCGATGGCATTTTGTATTTCGGCGGCAATCACGGCTTCAACGCCTTCTCGCCAAGTCTCATTGCCTCGGAAGGTCCCGCTCCTCCCGTGGTGTTGACCATGGCCTCGAAGCTCAACCAGCCCTTGACCGCGCAAGAGTTGCCGAGCGCCACCCGTCCGTTGTCACTGGCTTACGACGACAAGCTGGTCACATTGGATTTCTCCGCCCTGGACTTCACCTCGCCCGCCGACAACCATTACTCGTACCGGCTCGAGGGTTTTGACGCCGGGTGGATCGATGCCGGAACGATGCACCGGGCAACGTATGCAAACCTGGACGCGGGCAATTACACCTTCAAGGTGCGTGCGTCGAATGCCGACGGCATCTGGAGTGAAGATAGTTTGGCCATTCCGGTGCACGTGGCGCCGGCTCCCTGGAATACCCTAACGGCGCGCATCGTGTATTTCCTAATTGGCTTAGGCGTTCTCGCGTATCTATGGCGCTTTCAGCGCCAGCGGCGCGCGCGTGAACTGCGCTATAGCCGCGAGCTTGAACAGACGGTGCGGATCAGAACGCACGAACTCGAAGAGCGCAATCAGCAGTTGCAAGTGCTCAGCCGCGCCAAAAGCGACTTTGTGGCGCGCATGAGCCATGAGCTGCGCACGCCGATGAATGGCGTTCTAGGCATGACCAGTTTGTTGCTGGATACGCACATAGACCCGTCGCAGCGCCGCTTTGCCGAGGCCATTCACCGCTCCGCTGATTCGCTGCTCGCCATCGTCGATGATGTGCTGGATTTCTCGAAGATCGAAGCCGGGCGGCTGCAGCTGGATTCCGTTGAATGCGACTTGACGGAAATCCTGGAACAGACCGTAGAAATGCTGGCGGCGCGAGCCGCCACCAAGGGCATCGAACTGCTGTGCGATTCGCCCGCCGTCAAACTGCCGCGAGTAAACATGGATGCAGTCCGCCTGCGCCAGGTACTCGTGAATCTCGGCGGCAACGCGGTGAAATTCACTGAACGAGGCGAGGTCATTCTGCGCCTCAGTTCGTCGGGCAGCGCCGCTGGATCGCTTAACATTCGGGTCGAGGTGGCGGATACCGGAGTGGGCATCGCGCCGGAAAGCCAGGCGAAAATTTTCGATGAATTCGCTCAGGAAGACGCATCGACCACGCGCCGCTTCGGGGGGACCGGTCTCGGCCTCGCAATCTCGCGCCAGCTCATTGAACTCATGGGCGGCCGGCTCGAGGTGAGCAGCACGCCCGGCATAGGGTCCACATTCTCGTTCGAGCTGTCGTTGCCGCTGGCCGACCCATCAGCGCAAATGCCGGCGCCGCCGCGCAGCCTCAATGGCGTTCGGGTGCTGGTGGTGCATGAGAATGCAGCGGCGCGCATGTTGCTGGGCAAGACCTTGCGAGCTTGGACCGGGCGGCCGACCGAGGTTGCATCTCTGGCCGAAGCCTTAAGCGCGGCGACGGGTCCGAAGTACGATGCGCTGATTATCGATGACTATTTGATCGCTGAATCGATGAGCCTCTGGCACGAGGTGCGCGGCCGCTTGGGTAAGAATCTGCGCATCATTCGGCTGTTGAGCTTCGTCAGCTTGAGCTCCAGCGGCGCAGCGGAGAACGCATTGCTCGAAACCGAGCTTACCAAGCCGGTGCGCCTCGCCGAACTGCACCGGGCGCTGATTGGCTGCGCCGATGACGGGACGCCGCTGACGGAGCGAACTATTGCATTGAAGAAGCCCGCCGGCGCGTTGCCTGCGCTTCACGGCCGCGTCCTGGTGGTCGAAGATCAGCCTTTGAATCGCGAAGTGGCCATCGGCATGCTGGCCTCCTTGGGGCTGGAGGTCGAAACGGCGCATCACGGCCAACAGGCCCTCGACATCATTCAATCGCGCTCTTTTGACGCCATCTTGATGGACTGCGAAATGCCGGTGATGGACGGGTTTTCGGCGACGCGGGCGTTGCGTGCCGGCGAGCAGAGCGGCGTCCATGTTCCCATCATTGCGCTGACCGCCGACGTGACCAGCGCCGGTCGTGCGGCGTGCCTCGCTGCCGGGATGGATGATCATTTGGCCAAACCCTTCCGGCGAGAAGCGCTGCACGGCATTCTTTCGCGCTGGTTGACTCAGGGTAAACCTGGGTCGGCGATCGCGCTCACCGCGGCGCCTCGGCCGTCGACGCCCGCCGCCGCGCCGCTTCTCGATGGCGCGACGCTGGATGCGCTGCGTGCGCTGCCGCGCAGCGGGCCCAAAGACATGCTCACGCATATTGGCGAGATGTACCTGCTGGACTCTCGCGGCCTCATCGCAACCATTGAGCAATCATTGAGTGCCGGGAATGGCGCGGAACTGGCGCGTGCGGCCCATGCTTGGCGCTCATACAATGGCAACGTCGGGGCCAATGCTCTGGCGCAGCTGTGCCGCGATCTCGAGGAACAGGCGCGCGCCGCGAATTTCGCCGGCGCACGCACGACCTACACCCAGATTCAGTCGCTGCACAATCGCGTGCGCGACGAGCTGCAGCTCGAAATGCGAAAATCCGCATGAAGCCGCACGCCAAACCAGTGCGGGTGCTGATCGCCGACGACGATGCGATCTTGCGTGAGATCGCGGGTGCCATGCTCAAGGAGGCGGGTTTCGCCGTGCAGGCGGTTGCCAGCGGCGATGCGGCCGTTGCCGCGTGCGCGCTTCGAATGCCCGATATCGCGCTGCTCGACGTGGAAATGGCCGAAGGCGACGGCTATCAAGCCTGCACCAACATCCGCTTCTTGCCGGGCGGCGCGGATCTGCCCATCGTGATGGTCACGGGCTGCGATGACACCGTCTCGATCGATCAGGCCTATGAGGCCGGCGCGACGGACTTTATCGTCAAGCCCATTAACTGGACCCTCTTGACGCACCGCATTCGCTACGTGATGCGCGGCGCGCGCACCATCGAGGCGCTGCGATTCAGCGAACAAAAGAATGCGGCATTGCTGAAGGCGATTCCCGACGGCATCTTTCTGGTAGACAGTGCCGGATCCATCGGTCATTGCTTCAGCCCCATTGCGGGATTGCCGCCTATTTCAACCAGGGAGACCGAATCGCATTCGCTGTTCGATCTGTTGCCCTTGGCCAGCCGCGGGCATGCGATGGATTGTCTGAGCGCGGCGCTGCGCGGGGAGCCGGCGGTATTTGAGTTTTCACTGGAAGGTAAGACGGCGTCGATTCGCCATTTCGAATGCCGCTACTTGCCTAATTCGGGCGGCCAGGTGCTGGCGATCATTCGCGACATCACGGCCCGCAAGGAAACCGATGCGCGGATCCATCGGCTGGCTTACTTCGACACGCTGACAGGGCTGCCCAATCGCGAATGGATTCATGAGTACTTATCGCAGGTCCTCTCGGAGGCGCGACGGCGTCATCGGCACCTGGCGTTGCTGTACATCGATTTGGATCAATTCAAGCGGATCAACGACACCTTGGGTCATGCAACCGGCGATGCGCTGCTGCGCCAAGTTGCGGAAAGGTTGCAAGGAGTGGTCGACCAGGTCGGCATTGACGGCGTGCAGGCACAAATCGCTCGTTTGGGGGGCGATGAGTTCATGATTGTGCTCACGGGCTTGAGGGATGCGATGCATGCGGAGCAGGCGGCAGGGAGATTGCTGACCGGGCACACCGCACCGTATTGGCAGGCGAGTTACGATCTGGTGGTCACTTCCAGTATCGGCATCGCCAAATATCCTGAACATGGCGATGATGTGCAGAGCCTCCTCAAGAATGCCGAGGCTGCCATGTATGAGGCGAAATCGAGCGGCCGAAATCAGCTGCGCGTCTACGACAGCGCGATCAGCGCGCGTGCGTTGAAGCGGCTGTCTTTGGAAATGGAATTGCGGCGCGCCGTCGAGGCTTCAAGTCTCGAGGTGTACTACCAGCCAAAATACGATGCACGATCGCTCGCGCTGACGGGCGGAGAGGCGCTGCTGCGCTGGTTCCACCCCACTAGAGGTCAGATCCCGACTGCTGATTTTATCGCCGTCGCCGAGGAGACCGGGCTAATTGGCGATATCGGCAAATGGACCTTGCAGCGGGTGTGCCGCGATCTTGCGGCGTGGCGTCGGGCCGGAATCGCGCTGCCGCGGATTGCCGTGAATGTCTCCGGACGGGACTTCATGCATCCGGAGGCGTTGCTCAGGATAAGCGAAACCGTCGCTCAGGCAGGATTGTCGCCGTCGCTGTTCGAACTGGAACTGACCGAAGGCGTCCTGATGCGCGATGCCGAAGCGGGGCGCCGTTCGCTGTTGGCGCTCAAGGAATTCGGATTTGCGCTCGCCATCGATGATTTCGGTACCGGCTATTGTTCGTTGAATTATTTGAAACGCTTTCCGCTCGACACCCTGAAAATCGACCGCTCATTCGTGGCGGACATCAGCGAGGATCCCGATGACGCGGCGATCGTGCGCGCCATTATCGCCCTCGGTCACACCCTGAGCCTCAAGATTGTCGCGGAAGGCGTGACCACCCAAGCGCAGCTCAAGTTCCTGCAGGCCGAGGGTTGCGATGCGATCCAAGGATTTCTAATGAGCCCCGCGATCGCGGCGGATGCGTTTGTCGAGCTTTTGCGCGCCCCGCCATCCGCGGTGCACCGGGATGCCGCCGCGCCTATTCGCCACGTGGGATGACCTGCCGGCGCGCGTGCGTGCAGCTGATAAAGGCCGCATAGCTCCACGCCAGCTGCTGAGCGGAGCGCTGCACGCCGGTGTGCTGATCAAATTGTTCGGAGAGCTCGCCGCTTGGCGGGGTGTAGACCCGTACTGTTTCTAGGAATGCGTCGCCGCGCTCGATCAGCTGCTGCCCGGCCGGGGATTGCGCCGCGGCCCGGAAGCAGAACTCGGCGGCCGCCAGGGTCGAAAAATAGTAGGCGCCGCCCGAATAATAAACATCCCCTACATAGCGGCCCATCGCCGGGCCACGAGCGGCGCCGCGCTTCCAATTGATCGCATACTCGGCATCAAACAACGCTTCCAGTCGTGCCAGCGTGGCGTGCATGCGCGGATCGCGGACGGAGTGGGTCGCCGAGTCCGCGCCCGCATGAATCGCCGCGAAAATAACCGAGATATCGAGTTCCTTCGTCGACGGCGCATTCGATTCCAGGATGCGCGACTTGTAGAATTGCAAATCTTCGCGCCAGAAGCCATCCAAGGTGCTCAAGATCGCCTGTGCCCCGGCGCGGCAAGCGCTCGCATCGGCCTGTTCTCCGCGCTGCCCGAACCAATCCGCACCGTTTTCCAATGCGCGCGCCGCCACCCGCAGCGTGTAGTAGTGCAATCCCTTCTCTTCCTCCCAAATATCGAAACTCGCGTCGCGCCAATGCTGCAGCGAAAAGCGCAGGTCGGCGCGGAGCAGCGCATCGACTTGCGCCGCGAGTTCGTCATCCAAGCGGACCGTGCCGCGCCACTGCAGCAGGGTAATCGCCCGCATCGCCGGGCCGTCATATTGCGGACGCGGCCATTTGGAAATGTCCAGCGTGCCGTCGGGGTTGACCCGAGTCTCGCCGAGGAGCGCCTCGCCGTGCGCCGCCGCCAGATCTGCCTCCGTCCGCAGGTATTGACGGTAGTCAGGGGCAACGGCATCGCGCCAGGCCGATTCGCAAGCGCCGCCCGTCCAAATCCTGCAGCGTCAGGCTGAAGCGGACAAAGTCCGCGAAGTGCATGAAGAAATCGCCGTCGAGCTCGTTGTCTTCAAACAAAATGCGCAAAGCGTCAATCACGACGGCGGAATCGCGAAACCAGTGGAAGAAATAGTCCGGCTCCGGATCGTAAGCGCCGAGTATGGGCGAGGCGACGATGGAGCCTTTCCGGGGTTGAACCGATTGCGCGAAACCCGGCCGATGCTTGACGATGCCGAGCGGGGAGACACTGCGCAGCATCGCGGCCGCGCTGTGCCGATATTGACGCTCAATCCAACGATCGAGCGGCTCCATCAGCGGGTAAAGCTCAGCGCCCGCAGTCCCGCTTGAATTTCAGGCGCCTTCATGAACAATTTCCATAACAGCCCGCTGCGGTGATTTTCGATCATGACCACGATCGGTCCCTGATCGATGGCCAGGTACGTATCGGCGTACCAATTCCTGGCTTCGCAGAATGCGTCGACGAAGCCAAAGCGGCCCCAAATTTTTTCGCCATGCACTTTGAGGAAGTGGCGCAGCGCGCGGATGGCTTCCTTCGGTGCGTAGGGCATGCTGGATATGGCGGCGGTGGGCGAAATCGTGCCGTCATCCTCAGTGGGGGAGTGCGCGGCATAACCATCCGGGCCGTCGCTCGATGTGAGACCCCAGCAGGAGGCGCCGTATCCGCGGTGATGCTTCGGGTTTTTACGCAGTGGGCGCGATTGATGTGCACATGGTTCACGTTCTGCTGCCAATAGTCGGCGTAGCGATCGGTCAAATTGCGCGGGTCCATTGCGCAAAAAGAGTACTGCGACAAGAACAGCGGACCCCCGAAGGGAGCACCCAGGGGCAGGTCGAAGTCGTAGTAAGACTTGCCATTGAGAAAATTGCGCCCGACCGCAAATCCCTCGTGATAAACACGCGGACTGATGCGATAGCGCGGCGCCGAGGCGGCAAGTACGTAGGTGACCAGACACTCATTCCAACCGCGGATGTCGTGATCGAGCGCCCAGCCGTTGTTCGGGCTCCAATGCCATTGCAGAACCGAGCCGCCGCGTGTGTACCAGGTCCATTCGACCTCGGACCACAAGTAGTCGATCAGGCCTCTGATTTTCGATTCCTGCGGGTTTTTGCGCTTGAAGTATTCGCGCGCGCACAAAAGACCCATGAACAGGAAGGATGTCTCGACCAGATCGCCGCCATCATCCTTGCGGCTGAAAGGAATCGTGGCGCCGGTGCGTCCATTCATGAAGTGCGGATAGACGCCGTGATAGCAGGTCGCGCGATTCAGCAGCTCCAGCATGTGCCCGATGCGCTCGGCTGCAGCTGCCCGGGTTATCCACCCGCGCTCGGCTGCGACGATGTGCGCCATGACGCTGAAACCGGAGCCGCCGGTGGCCACCAGATCATCCGCCGGATCAGCGCTGGTCGTGCAGCGATCCGGCGCGAGTCCACTGACCGGATGCGATGCCTCCCAGAAAAAGGCAAAGGTCTGCCGCTGCACCGCCTCGAGTAATTTTTCGTCGGGCAATGCGGCAAGCGCGGCAGGGCTCAAGCTGGGGTTGTTCATGGTTTTGGACTCGTCGCAGGCACGGGTGCGGGTGCCGAGGCCGGCGCCGCCTGACCCAGCGTTTTCAGCTTCTTGGCGGTGGGATCCATGATCAAGTGCAAAACCCTCGTAAATATGTTGTGTGCGTCGTTGCGGCCGATATATATCACACCCGATTGTGCAAGATCCTTGGTGAGAATGTCGACGGCGCGTTTGAGCGCAACGTCGTCCAGCGAGTCGAGGACTTCGTCGATGAGGATCCAGGGAGCCTTGTGAATGATCACGCGCGCCGATGCCAGCGCCTGCTGTTCATCCTCGTTCAACTCGCGATCCCACCGTTCGGTGGAGTCGAGCTTCGATGTCAAGCGCTCCAAGCCGACGCGCGCCAGGGCGTCGGAACATGCTTTGGATTCGAAGTCGCTCACCGGCTTGGGGTAGGCGAGAACCTCCCGCAGCGTGCCGGGAGGAAAATAAGGGGTGCGCGGCATGTAGAGGATCTCCTCATCTCCAGGATGGGTGACGGTTCCCGAGCCCCAGGGCCATAGGCCCGCGAGGGCACGAAATAGCAGGGTTTTCCCCGTTCCCGATTCGCCCACGATGAGCACGCGCTCGCCACGCTTGATTTGCACCTTTTTTTCCTGGAGCAGGGTGCAGCCGCTCGGCGATGAGATCTTCAGGTCGTCCACTTCGAACACTCCCGCCGGACCCGTCGCATACGCAATGCGGTCTTCCACGTTGTGCATGATGTCCGTGTCGATCACGGCGCGCCTGAAGCCCGCCACGCGCAGCAGCGTCGCGCGCCAGTCGGCGATGGTGCTGAAATTGTCCACGAACCAGCGCAACGATGATTGGACTTGCATGAAGGCGCCGGAGGCGAGCATCAGGCCGCCAAAGGTGAGATTGCCGGCGAAATACAGCGGAGCGGCAACCAGAATTGGGGCGACCAAGGTGAACCACCCGTAGCCGGCCGTAATCCAGGTGAGGTTGGTCAGGCCGGTGACCAATCGCGCCGTGGCGTCAAGCACACCCTTGAAATCCATGTCAATGCGCCGCGCCTCGTCGGGCTCGCCGCCGCTCAAGGCAATGGCGTCGATGTGCTCGTTGACGCGTACCAGCGAGAAGCGCATATCCGCCTCGCGCGCGTAACGGTCCGCGTTGCGGTCGATCAGACTGCGGCCCACCCAATAGCTGAGCAGCGACGCTGAACCTGAATACACGATCGCCGCCCAGACCATGTATCCGGGAATGACAATTTGCCGACCATCGAAGTGAAAGGCAAAATTATTGGACAGGCTCCAAAGTACTTTCACGAAACTGGCGAGCAAAATCGATGATTGCAATAGTCCGATGCCCAGATCCCCGGTCAGTTCAGTGAGGTGGCGCGCGTCCTCGTGCATGCGCTGATCCGGATTTACGCCCATCGGGCCCGCGTTCGTCAGGCGAAAGGCGCGGCCGGGCACCAGCCAGTTATGAATCAGGTCGAGGCCCAGGCCTTGACGCAGCTTGAGCTTCAAGGTCTCGCCGAGCCATCGCTGACCGACATTGAGGACCAGCAGCGTTCCGGCGATCAATCCAAAAACGCCCAATTGATCGAGGAATTGCGCAAACTCCCGGTGTGACAGGGCATCATAGAAAGGCTGATT
>Ga0308309_10002035_pt1 | contig 12026 bp, 10 predicted proteins | sample HubBroMetageWFT5_FD_192491 | JGI IMG/M metagenome (GOLD analysis project Ga0308309, IMG submission 192491) | Warmed and freeze-thawed soil microbial communities from the Hubbard Brook experimental Forest, New Hampshire - Hubbard Brook CCASE Soil... | ecosystem: Environmental > Terrestrial >...
TCCGGACCGGGCTAGATAGAAGTTATCCAGATTCTGACCGTCCGGCGACACCATCGCCTGGTCGGGTACGCTCGCTGGTCGGAGCGCGCGATCCTCGCGCTCGACGAGCATACTCGCGGCGGAGCCGCGGAGATGCATCTGCAAGCGAGCCTCGGCGTTTCCTCCATGCAGATGCACGGCGAGAGCGATCCGGCGCGTGCTGCGCTCAGCAGAAGCCTGGTGATCGCCGAAACACGCTGTGATGTCCTCAGCCAGGTGGGCTTGCTGGGCATGTTGTCGATGTTCGAGGTCCGTGCGGGTAGTTTCAGGACCTCGCTCGACTACGCGAGGCTCAGCCGGGCCGTCGATGGGATCGTCGAGGATTCGGCGGCAATGGCGCTGGCGAATTCCATTTTGGGCCGGGCGCTCCAGTTTGTCGGCGAGCACTGCGAGTCCCGCCGGAAGCTCGAGGCCTCGTTCCGATATTGGTCCCGCTCGCCGCGGACCAACGAGGTCTATCTCGGCTTCGATCACCACATCCTGGTCGGCATCGGCTTGGCACGTAACCTGTGGCTGCAAGGCCATCCGGCGCAGGCCAGGCAGTACGTACGCCAGACCATCAAGGATGCCGAACGCAAGAACCATCCGACGTCGCTGGGGCTCGCTTTGTCCTGGGCCCCGGGAATATTTCTTTGGGTCGGCGATCTCGCCAGCGCAGAAGAGCACGCTGACTGGTTGATCGCACACGCCGAATCGCATTCCTTCAAACCCTACCTCGCCGTCGCACTCGGCTACAAAGGCATGCTCGCCATCGCCCGGAGCGAAGCACGCATTGGCGTCGATAGTCTTCGCCGCTGCCTGGAGCAGCTTCATGCGATGCGCTACGAGATGCTCAATACGGACTTCAAGATCTCACTCGTTCAGGGCCTTGTCGCGATTGGCGAGTATGGCGAGGGTCTGGCGCTGGTCGACGAAACAATCGGACGGGTCCAGGCAAACGGAGACCTCGTTCACATGCCCGAGGTACTGCGAGTTAAGGGAAATGTTCTTCTCTCGCTGCCGCGGCGCCGGCCCCATGATGCGGAGACGTGCTTTGTGCAGGCGCTCGACTGGAGCCGCCGCCAAGGTGCGCGATCATGGGAATTGCGGACAGCGGTCGATTTGGCGGCGCTGTGGGCCGATCAAGGACAACGGGATCGGGTTCAGGGTTTGCTGCAGCCGATCCTCGAGCAGTTCGCGGAAGGCCCGGATATGGTAGATTTGAAGGCGGCCCGGCACCTCCTGACGAGCTTGCGTTAGTAAGCCTGGGTCTGCCCCCTAGCTTTGCTTCGGCGATCAGCCACACGCTGGCGCAGGCGCAGCCCATCAGTATGGCCCGCTCGCTTTTCCCGCGGGGCACTTCGTCGCGAAGAAGCCAGGGGCGCGCTGAGGACGTATTGGACTGGCCCTTACTTTTCCGAGCATCCATCCAGACCGGGCATGGTTCGCTTCCAAGAAAGACGCCAGGCGGGCATTCACCCGCGAATCTGGCCAGCGGGTGGGAGGGCTGTCACGCGCGACTAAGAACCGCGTCATCCCGACCGGAGCACAGCCCCTCGACTTCGCTCGGGGTGCGGCCGAGGGGATCGGGCACCTTAGGACGCCTTCCCGGTATCCCAACGTATTCGTCTGTCGAACGGTGTCCTTGCTGGTCCTCGACGGTTACGACAAAGCGCGGGCCATAAGCATCGGCTGATGAAGTGGCCTCGGTCCTTTGAACAAAATCTCCGCGTCGTTAAGTGGATCGTCGGCCGGGGGTTATGCTGCCGTGCGGAGCGGCAGCGGGTGAGAGCAGGCTTGATTCGGGGTGCGGCCGTCAAAGGCTGCGTGAGGTCGCCTTGCGTTGTAGAAGGCGACGTAGCGGCCGATTGATTGCCGTGCTTCTTCGACGCCATCATAGGCACGCAGATAGACTTCCTCGTACTTGATGGTTCGCCAGAAGCGCTCGACAAAAACGTTGTCTCGCCATGCGCCCTTGCCGTCCATGCTGCAACACCCGATAAGCGCTCGCTCGGCCGGTAGGCAAGCCGCGAAACTGGCGTGAGCCAAACAGTCGCGACCACTCATGCGGCTCGCCATGGCGTCAGCCGCGGTATCCAGCGTGGGACGTTGGCGCGAAAGGTTTCGTACGCCATTCCGAACTTTAGCTGGAGTGTTGGTTCTTCGTACAGCACAACGAAGAGATGGAATGCGAGCCACACCACTGCGCCATACCAAAGCAGGCGTCGATCGCCGAACAAAAGCGCCTGACCCACCGTGACACTAACGAGCGCGATATAGATCGGATTTCGCACGTAGCGATAGAGACCCGTCACCACGAGGTTTTGCGTAGGCGCAATCGGTGCCGGCGTGCCCAGTCCCTGGAGTGCAAAACGCGCAAACGAATCAACAAGCCCAGGGATGCCGGCAATGATCAGCATAACTCCGATCACGCGGGTGACTTCGAATCCCAAAAAAGCCGGCTGAAACTCCCAACGCATGATCCACCATGGGACCAATCCTGCCACGACCACGGGCGCGGCCACAAAGAATAGAACGGAGCCCAGGATGCTCATCGCCTTCGACATTGCGACCCTCCCCTCCGCGTCGTTAAGTGAATCGTCGGCCGGGGGTTAACGACGAACGCATGTTCGCTATGTGCCAAGAGCCGACGTGCGGTGCTAGTCGACCGACTCGTGGCTTTAGTACTGCGAACGATCTCACGCGCCCAGAAGCAGGCCAACAACAATATCCGGATGAGTGATCATAGAGTCGTGTGGGGCCGCCCTGTTCAAAATTCCGGAGCCACCTCTCATCATCGCCGGTAGGCAACTCCTCCCGCTCGCGCATGAATTGGTCCAGCTTCTTTTTCTTTCGGGCGTCGCGAAGGTTCATGATGCCTCCACTTTCCAATTCTTCGGATGTGTCGCGTCTACATTAACGCCGATGCGGCATGGCATAGCCACATTGTCGTAGATCGTGTGATCGGCTAGCTCATGCAGCAACGCGTGCGGATTTGGGCGTACATGCGAACTGTTGGCCCAGGCTGCTCTACAGCCTTAATAGAACGGGCTGAGCCAGCTTCGATTACTGAACGCTTTGGCCCCGCTATTTCTTCGTGAGGTTTCGCAGCCGCAACGATCCGAAGCAGCGCCCGACCTAATTCCTCGACTCCGCGTCTCTCCGCTATAGGTTGATGAAGGAAAAGTATATCTTGAGGGGCCAGCGTACCTTGCTGCTTCGCCCGCTCTAAGGTCAGCTGGGCTTTTGTGGCGATCTCCTCCCTATATTCCCGCATGTAGTGGTGGTTCGCCATGTCGTTGTGCCTCTGATATCCGGCTGCATCCGGCATCCAAAGAGCATACGTCGCACCAAGCATATTGATACGATTTGCGATGTCCTCCGCTTCTTGCGCGAGCGTTACTTGCTTGGTGCCTTCTGTGTGGGGAGCCCGGTCTCGTCTTGATCGGCGTAGCCAAAGCAGAAGTCCCGCAATCCCAACCGCGAGCAAAATCCCACCGGCTGCAGTAATCCATAGATCTATCGAAGGATTGTGCAGCCAAGCGGGCGCGCTTATGCCCCAAAACTTCGCCCATTTAGCGAAGTTTGAAGCGGCGTCCTCGGGGCCTACTTGGCCCATCCACAAAAGTCCGGTCCCCGTGAGAGAACAGAAGACCGTGAGAATTTTGAGGATAAGCCGCATCCCTCTAGTAGTACCCTATCCACGGGTACATATCCCGAGGGGATAACAGGGCCGTCTCGATCGCGCGGGGTAACCCCCGCGCTGTGGTGGGATACACTGTCGTTGTTGCCCATCCTTCGAGATGCATCGCTACGCGATGCTCCTCAGGATGAGGTTTTTGTGAATCAGCGTTCTATGAAAGCTGCTACTAGCTAGCGGGGGAGGGGCCCCTATCCAATGATGTGTCCGCAGTCCGGCAACCAAAATTTGACCGCGGCACAGATAAGTGACACTAAACAAATACTTGACTTTTACTTGAAGATGGATTAAGTCCTCTCCCGAGCCCACGCCCAGGAGAGCCTGCACCATGTCCCGCGCCAGCCACCGCTCCCCCATCGATGACCTGAATGAAGAGGCGCGCGCGCTGGCCAGATGGCGCTCCGCCAGCGCACCGCCCGCCGACTGGCCCGAGATCGACGCCAGCCTGCTGGACGACGGGCGCGGCGCGGTGCCGCCGTTCCCGATTGATCTCCTGCCGCAGCCCTGGCGGGACTGGGTGGCCGACCGGGCGCGCTGTGCGGGCGCGCCGGTCGACTACGTGGCCCAGGCGCTGCTCGCGGCCGTTGCCGGCGTGAGCGGCGCGGGCGTGGAAGTGCGCATCACCGCCGACTGGTCCGAGCCCTTGGTGCTGTGGCAGGCGCTGATCGGCACGTCGTCCAGCGGCAAGTCGCCGGCGCTCACCGCCGTGCGCCGGATGCTGGCCTCGGTCGAGGCCAAGGTCAGGACGAGCGAAGGCGAGCGGCAAGGCGGGCCGACCCGCATCGTCGTCGGCAGCCCATCGATCAAGGCCCTCGCCCCGATCGTCTCCGGCAATCCGCGCGGCGTGTTGCTGTGGCGTGATCGGCCTTCGCCCTGGCTGGCCGAGTTGGGCAAGCGCGGCGAAGAGGAGCGCGCCCACTGGTTGGAAGCCTGGTCTGCCGGACCGGTGGCGGTCGAGGATCGCAGCGGTGCCGCCTTGGAGCTGGAGCGGTTTGCCGTGAGCGTGCTGGGGACGCTCCAGCCCGACCGGCTGTCCAAGGCGCTGGAGGCGGCCGACGACGGCCTGGCGGCGCGGTTTCTGTACGCGTGGCCGGACCCGCCGCCCTATTGCCCGCTGCGCGAGCGTCGGCAGTCGCGGGCGGACGAGTCCGTCAGCATGCTGTGGCGCATCGTTGATCATGTGCGCCGGGCGGCCGGCCCGCTCGTGCTCGGCTTCGACGAACATGGGCTGGACAGCTTCGACAACTTCCTCACGCGCCTCGGTGCCGAAACCGAGCACGCCGAAGGACTGGAAGGGGCGTGGTTGGGCAAGGGTTCCGGAACGGTGGCCCGGCTTGCCGCCGCGCTCGAGCTGATCGCCTGGTCGGGAGGCACCGCGTCGCGGCCGCCCGGCCCGATCGGGTGCGCCCAAGTCGAGGCCGCCGTCGCCTTGTGGACGGGCTATTTCAGGCCGCATGCCAGCGTGATCTTCCGTCGCGGTGGACCCACCGACCTGGAGCGTCAGGCGCGCCGCGTGGTCCGCTGGCTGAAGGCTGGCGGACGGACGGAAGTATCGCGTGAGGATGTCCGGCGCACGGCGCTCGCCCAGTCGGTCAGCGCGACCGGAGCGGACATGGTACTCACTCGGCTGACGGCGGCCGGTATTGTGCGGCGCCCCGACGACGACGACGTCTCGCCGGGCCGCGGACGGCCGGCGGAGCGCTGGCAGGTGAATCCGGCTCTGGCGGGGCACTAGCGGGGTAGCGGAAATTGCGGGAAACATATTTTATGTCGCGTGGAGTGCACCCCGTGGATGAGACAGTAAAGCCGCGAACATGAGCGGGCGGGTGGAATTGCGCGCCGTCGTCGACCAGGAAGCCGGGCTCAGGCTCGACCGCTGGTTCCAGCGGCATTTTCCGGAGCTGAGCCATGGCGCGCTGCAAAAGCTTTTGCGCACGGGGCAGGTGCGGATCGACGGCAAGCGCGCCGAAGGCAAGGATCGGGTCGAGGCCGGCCAGACCATTCGCCTGCCGCCCGGGGTCACGACCACGCCGCCGCCCAAGCCGCGGGAGATTCCGACGGTCTCCGACCACGATGCAGCGGAGATCCAGCGGCTGGTCATCCACAGGGACGACCACGTCATCGTCCTGAACAAACCGCCCGGGCTCGCTGTACAAGGAGGAACGGGCACGGAGCGGCACGTCGACGGCATGCTTGATGCGTTGCGCTTCGGCTTCGAGGAGCGGCCGCGATTGGTTCATCGACTGGACAAGGATACCTCAGGACTGCTGCTGATCGCCCGTACCGGGCAGGCCGCCAAGCGGCTGGGCGAATCCTTCCGCGACCGCGAGACCGAAAAGCTCTACTGGGCGGTCGTCGTCGGCCTGCCGCCCAAGCCTGAAGGCGCCATCGACCTGCCGCTCGCCAAGCGGCCGGGCGCACGCGGCGATCGCGAATTGATGCAGGTCGATCCGGAAAACGGCCAGAAGGCGCTGACCCATTTCCGCATGGTCGATCGGGCGGGCAAGCGCGCGGCGTTTCTGGCGCTGTGGCCACGCACCGGACGGACGCATCAACTGCGCGTGCACTGCGCGGCGATCGGTTGTCCCATCCTGGGCGACGGCAAGTATGGCGGCGAGGAAGCGCTGCTGGCCGCCGTCGCCGATGCCCGACGTCTGCACCTCCATGCCCGCAGGCTCGTGCTGCCGCATCCCTCGGGCAAGGGCGAGTTGAAGGTCGAAGCGGAAGCGTCGCCTCACTTCCGCCGTACCGTTGAGGCATTCGGCTTCTCGATCGGCGGCGATTGAGCGAGAATCGGTTGGCATGCGCGTTCCTTGGAGGCGGCTGACCTGGGTTCTCATCGCGGCGGTCCCGATCGTCGCGATCGCGGGCGTCGTCTGGATCGCCACGCGCGACCTCTCCCGCTACCAGGCCCGACTGACCGAACAGATCCGCAAAGTGACCGGCCGCGAGCTGGCAGCCAAGGTGCCGCTGGCCGTCAAGCTCGGCAGCGAACCCGCCATGGTGGCGGAAGGCGTCACGCTGTCGAATGCCCCGTGGGGATCGCGCCCCGAGCTGGCGCGGGTGCGCAAGCTCACCCTGTACATCGATCCGATCGCGCTTTTCCTGGGCGAGATCAAGATCGGTCGCATCCTGCTCGAGGGCGCCGACATCCTGGTCGAGACCAACGAGGTGGGCGACGCCAACCTCGAGATGTTGCCGCCGCCCGACGGGTCGGGGCCGCACGCCGGCGAGAACCGTTCGTTTCGGCTGCGCACCACCAACGCATTTCCCTGGATCGGCACCATCGACGTGCGCGACTCGGTCTTGACCATCGCCGAAGGGCAGGGGCGTCCGCCGGTCGTGCTCGAGGTCCCCAGCGCCACGTTCCGTTCGTCGGCGCCCAACCAGCCCTTGCAGATCGAGGGTCGTTTCGCCGCGCCCCAGGCCACGCCGCTCGACCTCACCGGCACGGCCGGCTCGTTCGACGGCTGGATGCGGAGCTTGCCCGGCAACATCGACCTGCAGGGCGGCTTCGGCGGCGGCAAGATCGCGATCAAAGGGGGCGTCGGCATCAAGGGCACCACCGTGCAGATTAATGCCGAGGGGCCCGACGTCTCGCTCTTTGGTCCCTATATCCACCTGCCCGTGCCGGCGGGCGGCCCCTATGTGCTGAGCGCCAAAGCCGCGACCCAGCGCAGCGCCTTCAAGGTCGATGTGACGACTTTGAAAGTCGGCTCGAGCGAGCTCACCGCCGATGTCCTGTTCCGGGCCGACCGCAAAGGCACCGCGACCGTCACCCTCAATGCCGATGTGAGCCGCCTCGACCTTGGCGACCTGCACGCAGCGCCGGCCGCCGCTGCTCCGGCCAGTGCCCCCTCGCCCGCGCAGCCGCGCCTTGTGCCCACGCTGCCGTTTTCCGCGACCTGGCTCGGACGCTCGACTCTGTCGGTGACCGCGCGGCTGGGCGAAATCGTCGGGCTGGGCAGCAAGATGCAGAACGCGTCGATCACGCTCACCTCGAGCGAAACGCGCTTTGCCTTCCGGGCGGCGGCCACCGTCGGCAGCGGATCGGCGGGCTTCGACCTCGCCTACGACCCGACCGGACGCGTCGGGCAGGCGACGCTGACCGCGTCGGCCAACCGCGTGCCGCTGGGCGATCTTTCGGCTTTGCTGGGCCTCGACCTCGGCATGCACGATGCGGTGGCCGACATCGACTTGCGCCTGCGCGGCGGCGGACGGACCACGCGCGACGCGCTCAACTCCGCCAGCGGATCGGTCGACCTCACGGTCGGCAAGGGCACATGGCCGCGCGACCCGCTCGCCAGCTGGCCGGCGGAGACGCAGCGCTTGTTGGGCGGCGGCGAGGTTGGCGTGCCGTTCAACTGCATCGCCGGCCGCTTCGACGTGAGCGGCGGCGTGGCGTCGCTCCGGCGCCTGGTCGTCGACACGCCGCGCGCCATCCTGGTGGGCGGCGGTTACGTCCAGCTGCGCAGCGAGGCCTGGGAATTCATCCTGGCGCCCGAAGCGCACGACAACCAGAACGCGGCACTCGCCTCGCCGCTGCGCCTGAAGGGCGGCAGCGGCCGCCCCACGGCGGGCGCGCTGGAGCCCGCTCTCGCCCGGCTGATCGTCCCGGGCGTCACCGTTCCCAGCCTGGCGGCACAGATCAACCTGGCGTCGCGCCAGGCCGGCGCCAATGCCTGCGCCGTGGTGGCGCCGCGGGTCGAAGCGCTGCGGCCGGGCTTGCGCGCGCAGATGCCAGTGCCCACCGCGGCCGACCTGCGCCAACGCTCGGCGCGACCCCTGAGCCAGAGCCCGGCCGCGAAGCGCAGCCAGCCACGCTGAGCCAATCAACTTGCCCAAAAAGGCGGCGGCGGCAGTCCCGGAGGATTGCCGCCGTCCCCGACCATCCGTCCAGCCTGCAAAGCTTCGCCCGAAGACGAAGCCCGCGACCGGGCTCAATCGGACAGGAAGCGCGAACACGGTCGTGTCGTCTCCCTGGCCGCATCCGGACGCCACCGTGAGGCTACGTCCCGATGCCCGGTGCAACGGTTTTACCGCCGTTGCGGGCAATCGATCCTGGTCGTTGCGATGCATACGCCTCGATCAGGTGCCCCTGTCATGGGGCTTCTGCCGGATTTTCCCTCGAGGTTGCCGAGGATGACGCCTTGGTCCCTTTGGGGTCTGGCAGGAAGATTGTCGCCGTGCGTGGCAATCGAGTCGACAGGAAGCTGTCGCTTACAGCGGGTGGATTGCGGGGATAGCGGGGGCGACTTCCGGAGGCCGGTGGACACCGTCACGCCTCAGGCGCAACGACGCCTTTGGTGAGCAGGATGTTGCCATAGAAGCGGCGCTCGCCGGTCTGAACGATGGCGTAGGTGGTCTCCGCCGCCGCGTAGAAGGCATGGCGCTCCAGGCCAGCGGCCGGCTTGGCGCCGTGTTGGACGAGCGCTGCATTCATTTCGGCGACCACCGCCGGCAACGCACCCGGCTCACCCACCACTTGCATGACCGCGCACGGCTCGGCGATGAACGTGTCGATCGGCAGCACGGACAGCACGGCCTGCAGGGCGCGCGGCGCGGCGATGCCGGGCAGGTGGATCAGGCGACGGCCGCGCGTGGCAGGATAGTTGGCGTCCACCAGCGCGATGCGGTCGCCATGGCCCATCGCGGCCAGGGCATGCAGCAGATCGGGGCTGAGCACGGGGTCGAGGCCGAGCAGCATGTTTCCTCCGGCTATCTCCGGGTAAGAGAATTACATTTGTGGGTTCTACGGTACCCACTTATTCAGGGCAGCTTCGCGCGCGACCGGAAAAACGCCCGTGGTTTCAATGTGCGGAAACGGCGCCCCTTCCGGCGCCGGGAAACGGCGCTTGTCCTCGGGCACGGCCGGCGTGTAAGGCCTCGCTTCAATGAAGCGCTTCTATAAAGAAACTGCGGTCGACGCCGGCGACGGCGGCTATCGCGTGCTGCTCGACGGCAAGCCGATGCGCACGCCGGCCAAGGCGGTGCTGGTGACGCCGACGCAGGCGCTGGCAGAAGCGATCGCCGCGGAGTGGCAGGAGGTGCCGGACAAGGCGGAGATCAACATCTCGCATCTGCGGCTGACACGGCTCGCCGCCACGGCGCTCGACCGCGTCACCGTGCAGCGCGAGCGCGTGATCGAGGATACCGCGAAATATGCCGGCTCCGACATGCTGTGCTATCGCGCGCCCGCGCCGTCGAGCCTGGTCGAGCGCCAGCAGGCGACGTGGCAGCCGCTGCTCGACTGGGCGGCGGAACGCTATGGCGCGCGGCTCCTCGTCGCCGAGGGCACGACATTCGTTGCCCAACCACCCGACGCCTTGGCGCGCCTGCGCGCCGTCGTCGCTGGTCACGGCGATCTGGCGCTCGCGGCGCTCTACAATCTCACGCACATTTCGGGCTCGCTGGTGATCGCCCTCGCGGTTGCCGAGGGCCACTTGCCGGCGGACCAGGCATTTGTCGCCGCGCAGCTCGACGAGCTCTATCAAATCGAGCGCTGGGGCGAGGATCCGACCTCCACCTTGCGGCACGAGAACATCAGGCACGACATCGAGGCCGGCGCGCGCTTCCTCGCGCTGCTGGAAAATGAACGGCTGAGGGGATGATCATGGGCGCGGGCACGAAATTCCGTGAGGTTCTGGCCAAGAACGGCCTGGTCGAGGCGATGGCGGCGCACAGCCCGTTGTCGGCGATGCTGGCGGCCGAAGCCGGTTTCGACGCGATCTGGGCGTCGGGCTTCGAGCTCTCCGCGATGTACGGCGTGCCCGACGTCAGCGTGGTGTCGATGACCCAGCATCTCGACATGGTGCGCGCCATGGTCGACCGCTCCGGCCTGCCGGTGGTGGCCGATATCGACACCGGCTTCGGCAACGCCATCAATGTTCTCTATGTAATCGAGCAGTACGAGCGTGCTGGTGCCGCGGCCATCGTGATGGAAGACAAGAGCTTCCCCAAGGTCACCAGCCTGATCGCCGGCGGCCGCCAGGACATGGTCCGCATCGAGGAATTCCAGGGCAAGATCGAGGCGGCGCTTGCGGCGCGGCGCGATCCTGATCTGGTGATCGTGGCGCGTACCGAAGCGCTGATCGCGGGACTGGGCCAGGACGAGGCGCTGAAGCGGGGGCGCGCCTACGAGGCGGCCGGCGCCGACATGATCCTGGTCCATTCCAGGCAGAAGACGCCCGACGAGATCGAGGCCTTCGTCAAGGCGTGGGACGGCAAGGCGCCGATCGCCCTGGTGCCGACGGCCTATCCGCAGATGACGGTGGCGCGCGTGCGCGCGCTCAGGAAAATCGGGCTGCTGATCTGGGGCAATCATGCCATCCGCGCATCGGTTGGCGCCATGCGCAAGACCTTCGCCCAGATTCGCAAGGACGGCGGCATCCACGGCGTCGAGGCCAGCATCGCCACGGTCGAGGACGTGTTCGAATTGCAGGGCATGGGCAAGGTCAAGGACAACGAGACGCGATTCCTGCGCTAGCTCATGTCTTGCCGGAGCGCGGGCCTCCAGGCCCGCATCTTCATCGCCGATACGATGACATGAGCGGACCTGGAGGTCTGCGCTCCGGCAAGACACTTGATTGGAACATGCACTAGACGCCGTCGTCCTAATGGCCGAAAACGGACGGAGAGGGCCGGAGAAATAGATGCAGCAGATGTTGGAACTACTCGAGCGCCGACGTGCGGCGGCGCGCCTGGGCGGCGGCCAGCGCCGCGTCGAGGCGCAGCACGCCAAGGGCAAGCTGACGGCGCGCGAGCGCATCGACGTGCTGCTCGATCCCGGGTCGTTCGAGGAATACGACATGTTCGTCGAGCATCGCTCGATCGACTTCGGCATGGAGACCCAGAAGATCCCGGGCGACGGCGTGGTGACCGGCCACGGCACGATCAACGGCCGGCTGGTCTATGTCTTCAGCCAGGATTTCACCGTGTTCGGCGGTGCCCTCTCGGGCATGCATGCGGCCAAGATCTGCAAGGTCATGGACATTGCCATGAAGGTCGGCGCGCCGGTGCTCGGGCTGAACGATTCCGGCGGCGCGCGCATCCAGGAAGGCGTCGATTCCCTGGCCGGCTACGCCGATGTGTTCCAGCGCAACGTGCTGGCGTCGGGCGTGATCCCGCAGATCTCGATGGTCATGGGGCCGTGCGCGGGCGGTGCGGTCTATTCGCCTGCCATGACCGACTTCATCTTCATGGTGAAGGACAGCTCCTACATGTTCGTAACCGGTCCCGACGTGGTGAAGACGGTCACGCACGAGACGGTGACCCAGGAGGAGCTGGGCGGGGCGCTCACCCACACGCA
>Ga0308309_10002036_pt1 | contig 12021 bp, 16 predicted proteins | sample HubBroMetageWFT5_FD_192491 | JGI IMG/M metagenome (GOLD analysis project Ga0308309, IMG submission 192491) | Warmed and freeze-thawed soil microbial communities from the Hubbard Brook experimental Forest, New Hampshire - Hubbard Brook CCASE Soil... | ecosystem: Environmental > Terrestrial >...
GCCGCCAATACTGCCCGGCGCCAATGCGGCAGACGAACGCGCCAATCCAGCCTCCTTGCCGGCATGCTGTTTGATGGCGACGGCAACCGGATGACGCCAAGCCATGCCGGCAAGAAAAGCACGCTCTATCGCTACTATGTCTCCGGCTCGCTGATCACGAAAGATCGGACCGAGACCTCCGCCGGGTTGCGGATTCCGGCGGTGGAGATCGAGCAGCTCGTCAGCGGCCGAGTGCACCGATGGCTTCTCGATCCCGGCAGCATCTGCAAATCGACCTCCGGACGGCTCGTGGACTCATCAGTCCAGCAGCGTCTTCTCGCGCTGGCCGCAGACATCGGCAAGCACTGGCCCGAGTTGCCCGTCGTCGGCAAGCGTGCGGTCCTCGCTGCCGTGATCGAACGGATCGAGGTGAGGGTCGACCAGATCGACATCCATCTCCGCCCGCTTCGGCTCTGCGCGCTACTCGATCTACCCGCTACGGTGTGACCGGCGACGAAATTGAGCTTTTGTCCGTGCCGGTGCGGCCGCGCCGTTGCGGGCGGGAGATCAGAATGGTGATCAACGGGACGGATCCGTTTGACGCCGCGAAACCTGACGCTCGATTGATCACGCTGCTCCTCAGGGCGCGCCGCTTCAACGCGACACTCGCCCAGGGCGAAGGCGTTCCTTTTGCTGCACTCGCCGAGCGGGAAGGGGTCAGCCGGTCCTATTTCACGCGGCTCGTCCGCCTCAGCTATCTGGCGCCGGATATCACCCAGGCGATCCTCGATGGGGCGGCAGCCACCCGATTTGACGGCAGAGAAGCTCCTCGAGCACTCACGTCTGCCGCTTGCCTGGCCCGATCAGCGGATCGTGCTCGGCTTTGCTTGAGCCCAATCTGGATAAGATCCACACACGCGTTAAGCACGGAGAAGACCCGACTTTGTTGGGACCGGCGCGGGATTATCGCTGACCACATCAGAGGCATGGGGTACCGGAATATGGCCCGACAGAGATATTGCCGCCGGTTGGCGCGGAATGGAAAGCCTGGCGCGTCTCTGGCCGACCCGGTCGCCAAGCCAGCTGCCCAGACCCGCGCGGAAAGCGGGGGTTCTCGACCCTCGAAAGTGGCTGCGGGAGAGAACGGACTGTCCGCTGGAGGAAAGCGGATTCGAACCATCGGTCCCGCTCGAGAAAAGCGGTCGTTCCGAAACGCGAGCATCCGCGAGCTGCATCGCGCAGCCTACCGGGGCGGCCGCAAAACGATATCGCCGCGGACGACCGTCAGGCAGCCGGCGATCAGATCATAGCAACACGGCTACGGCGTCGGAGCTGCAGGTGAGACCTGTGGGCTGAACAGCGGTAAACCTCAATATCTTGAGCGAGGCGCGGATACATGCGCCGGAGCTGATCAGCGACCAAGTCAGCGTCGACCCGATCGAAGAAGTGCTTTGCTCGTCTTTGGTCAGTAGAGAAGTTCGACACTGATGCGTCATACCATCCGACGATTGTTTTGTCGAACTTGTTCCGAAGGGTGATGCAATACATGATTTCGGGTCTCCACAGCTGGATTTCTTGAATCCTTGATGTGGCGGGCTGGCTCAAAGCCGATTTGCTCGTGATACTTTGGACAATGCATCACGTTAAAATCAAGTCGCTGCCGTATGCTGTCACGAAGCAACACCCGGAGCTATCTGCATCTTGGTGAGACCTTGTTGTATCTCGGTCAACTGGAGGCTGGTATCCCGCCGCTCGAAAAGGCCATCCGGCTTAGCCCGGATGATCCCAATCTCGCGATGACCTATTCGACATTGGGTACCTGTCAGCTTTTATTGGGTCGGGTGGATCAAGCGATTGATCTGTTGCAAACCGCACGTGCCGCGAATGCTCGATTGTGGGTGCCATACTTCTATCCGGCCGGGGCGTATGGTCTGAAGGGCGATCTGGATAGAGCCAGATCAGCCCTCGCAGAGTCCCGGCGCTTGAAACCGGCCCTGCGATCAGTAGCCCGGATGCGGGCCGAGAATGCGTGGCTCAGCAATCCGCAATATTGGGCGTTGCAGGAAAAACGCTGAACCTCGGATTGCGCCGGGCCGGTTTTCCCGATCATTGACTGTCATAAGCGACAATTGTCTGCCGGTGCTCCTTCTGGTAGGCAGCGAGCTCCCGGAACAGGACTTCGCGTCGGAAATCTTTAAACAGGGCGTCCCGTTGTTTCGTGTCGAGATGGACGACTGTGGTCTTCGATTCCTCCGGGGTCAATCCGGCTCTTTTGAGCCATTGTGCAGCCGGAGAGAACCGTGTCCAGCCCGAGACTGCGGAAGTGACATTAAACTGATGCCATTTCGGATGGCTGGCTTGGAAGTCCTCGATATGTGCGAAAAACGTTTGCACGAAATGATTTACTCGCTGGTAGCGTTCCGAGTTGGTAGGCCAATTATAGGCAACCAGGACGGTTCCTACTTCGACTGTCTTGACTGGAGCATCGTTCGAAACTAGCTCCGGATAATCACTCGACGTGATGGTAATTGGCGAATAATTCGGTGGGAGAGTGCTGGTAATCGGCAGGAAGTGCAGATTTTCGTCCGGTCTGATGTGTTGGAACATCCGCGACGGCTTGGTCGCTACATAGACCAACGCGGAAATTTCTCCGCGCCGCAGCTTATCGCGAGCGGTTGCGGTAAGTTTGTCACGTCGGGCTTGACCCCCAAAGCCTTGAAGACAGTTGTAGCCGTCGTGTGGGTCCCGCTGTCCCGCAGCCCAAAATTGACTTTTCTTCCTCCTAGATCGTCGATCGACTGAATGTCCGACGAAATCAAGCGTAATCCGACGTTTTCCGGCGTCGACAAGTACCTGCAATACATTACAAAACTCTATGACCGGCAAGTTCAAATCCTCGCCGGACCAAGCACGTCGGTCTGCACGATGCCGAAATCGATGCCGCGAGTGAGCATCACACCCTCGGCATTCTGGCTCGCACCTGCTCGCAACTACGCCCGCTCGCCACCCAGCGAGGTCCTTCCTCAAGCTCTCCGGTGAATGGCCGGAGTGGGGCATGAAGAGCAGTTCCGGCCGACACGGCTGAGTGCCGGCTGTGGGTTCAGAAAGGAGACGATCGCCGGAATGGGCCGCAACGCGCGAGATGCGCCGACAGCGGACATTCGGTCAGCGCGGTTTCACTCGCTGCGGCGTCACTGTCTAGAAGTCAGCGAAACGCGGGAATGACCTTCGACGCGAACAGCTCTAGGTGCGTTTGCGCCCAGCGTGGCGGCAGCCCGGGCGGCAGCGTCCACCGGTAGAGGTGCGTAATCGGGACGGCGTCGGCAAAGTTGCGGATCATGCTTATCGCGGTGTCGGGATCGACAACCTGGAGAAGCCCGCTTTTCCGCAGATCTTCTCGATCGTTCAGGTGTGGGGCGAGGGGTTGTAGGCCGGCCGCCGATAGCCACACCGAGTAATTGTTGACCTGATAGATGACGTGATCGGCGGCTTCGGCAAAGGTCTTCGCGGGATCGTCGGAGACGATCAAGAACCAGAACCCGCTCGCGAAACGAAGGTCATCCGTGGGCCGGTTCTCCTTCTTCAACCCGGCGACGTAGCTGTCATACACGTCCCGGTTCGCCCCCGGGACCGTGAAGCCGTCGCCGAAGCGGACCGCGCGGCGCAGCGCCGCCGGCGTGAAACCGCCGAGCCAGATCGGCGGGTGCGGTTTCTGGATCGGCTCCGGCGTCACCTTGACGTTCTGGAAATCGAAGAACTCGCTCTTGAAGGTAATGGTCTCGCCGGCAAGAGCGCGGCGGATGATGTCGAGGGCTTGGTCGGTGCGCCTTCCCCGTTCCTTGGAAGACACGCCGAAGCCTGCAAACTCTTCCTGTTTGAAACCGATGCCAACCCCGAGCTCGAAGCGGCCGCCCGAAATGATGTCGACGGTCGCGATATCCTCGGCCAATCGGATCGGATTGTGAAAAGGCATCAGCAGCACGCCACAGGCGATGCGGATGCGCTCGGTTCGCGCGGCGATTGCGGCGGCGGCGGGCAGGATCGAAGGAAGATAGCCGTCGTCGATAAAGTGATGCTCCGACAACCAAACGTCATCAAAGCCGTTGTTTTCGCCCCAGGCGATCTGGTCGAGGATTTCACGGTAAAGCCGGTCGGCGGGCTGATGCCACTGCTCCGGATTGCGGAAATCATACCAAAGGCCAAAGCGGATTTTTCGGTTGCTCATCTCTTTGCCTCTCCCGACTGACGGTGACTGCTGCCAGCGCCACTGAAACCGCGTTCCTCAAATCTGCGCCACACCGCCATCGACGAAGAGTTCGATGCCGGTGACGTAAGCGCTCTCGTCGGAAGCGAGGAACACCGCGGCTTTGCCCAGATCGTCTGGCGTCCCGATCCGGCCCAATGGGACCAGAGCCACGGCCTCCGCTTTCTGCTTTCTCCGACATCAGGCCGGACAGGTCCGGCGTCTCGACATGGCCGGGCTCAGCACTTTGATGCGGATTGCGCGCCCCTTGAGATCGGCGATCAAGCTGCGCGCGAACGACCGCACCGCGGCCTTGCTGGCATTGTAGACCGAGACGGATGGGAAGCCTTTGATCGAGGCAATCGAGCCGGTAAGGCGGTTGACGCGATCTCCTCCGGGCGGCCGAGCCGCCCGAACGGGACGGCCGCGGCGAACTGGGAGCGGGCCTGGTCGGCCCCTTCCTTGGTCGACGCCTGCTGGTCGAAGATCGGCGTATCGATCGGACCTGGGCTGATCGCATTGACGCGGATGCGGCGGTCCTTCAACTCGACCGTCCAGGTGCGGACGAAGGAGCGGACTGCCGCCTTGGTGGCGCTGTAGGCGGTGAAGCCGGGGATGCCCTTGTTCTCGGCGATCGATGTGATCACGATGATCGCCCCGCCGTCATTCAGAAGCGGCAAGGCCTTCTTGACTGTGAAGGCGAGGCCGCGCGTGTTGATCGCAAAGACCTTGTCGAAGCTTTCCTCGGTCGTCTCGGCGAGCAGCTGAGGATCGACGATGCCCGCCCCGGCGAACAGGATGTCGATCTTGCCCTTCTCGCTGGCGACCTTGGCGTAGAGCCGATCGAGATCGGCGAGGTTGGAAACGTCACCCTGCACTGCGGCGACACTGCGGCCGATAAGCGATACCGCCTTGTCCAGTTCTGTCTGGCGGCGCCCGGTGATGTAGACGAACGCGCCTTCTTCGACGAAGCGCTTGGCGGTGGCGAGACCCATACCACTCGTGCCCCCGGTAATCACGGCGACCTTGTTCTTTAGTCTCGACATTATTGCTCCCTCAATCGATGGAGTCAGGCGGGGCGCGAGCCGTCCGCGGCGGCGCCAATGGCCGGCACGGAGAGAGATGATTTATTCGCCACGTAACCAGTAGACGGATCGTCTGTAGATCACTTATACAGAATACGTATGAGTGATCAGCTTCAGGAACTGTCCGTGTTCGTCCGGGCGGCCGAAACCGGCAGCTTTTCGAAGACCGCTCGGGAGTTCAGCCTGTCGCAGCCCTCGGTGTCACGTATGGTCGCGAGCCTGGAGGCCCGGCTCGGCGTCAAGCTGCTACTGCGGACCACCCGACGGGTCACGCCGACCGATGCGGGCGCCGTGTTTCTCGAGCGCACCCGTCGCGTTCTCGGCGACCTCGACGAGGCGGCGCACGCCGCACGCGGTCGACAGCCTCCACGGTGTGCTGCGCGTCGTCATGTCCGGCGCGTTCGGCACCCGCGAAGTGATTCCGCGCCTGCCGGGTTTCCTGGCGCGTCATCCGCGGTTGAAAGTCGAGTTCGTTATCTCCGATCGGACCGACGACCTGGTGGCCGAGGGGGCCGACATGGCGCTGCGCCTCGGCCGTCTCGTCGATTCCGGTTTCGGGGCGCGCCTGCTGGCGTCGGCACCGCGGTTGGTGATCGCAGCGCCGGCCTATCTGGCGCAGCGGGGTGCCCCGGAGACGCTCGCCGACTTGTCGCAGCACGATTGCATCGTCGGACCGGGGCTGTCAGGTCGCTCCGGCTGGAGCTTCACGCGAGCGGGCGCCGTGACCTCGGTTGTCGTCGAAGGCCGAGTCCAGGTGGCGTCGGCCGAAGGCGTGATGGCTTGCGCGAGGGCCGCCCTCGGCATTGCCGCCGTATCGCGATGGATGTGCCGGGCCGAACTCGAACGCGGCGACGTCCGTCAGATCCTGCCGGACTACGAGCTCGACTCGGTCGACGTGCACGCCTTGTATCCGGCGGGCCCGCGGCCCTCGCCCAAGGTTCGCGCCTTCTCCGACTATCTCGCCGCCGAGCTCGGCGCCACGACGCCGGATCCTGACCGGCGTTAGCCGGATCGTGTTGCGGTCGTGTCACCCAGCAAACCTGCGACACGCGATCGGCAGGTTTCTGGGGCGGCATTGATCTCCGCTTTCCACCCGTCTGAGACGGTCCGAGCCGGCACGAAGAAGGGCCGAAATGGGGCAATCCTACGCATTCATTGCGGACCGCAGTAGCGACGGCTCAGCGCCGATAGCAGCTGTTGCGCTCGGCCTGGCCGTCGAGCGCGCCGGGCGCGCCGCGGGCGACCATGCGGTTGAAATGCAGCGACACGCCTTGTGGGCACATGGCGATCATATCCGGCTCGATCGCCGGATTGCCTGGCGGCAGCAGAAACCCAAGCCGCGCGCGATACCCGATCATGACGCCGCTAGCGCAAAGGCGGCTTGTCGAGCATGTCCCAGCCGTAAGCCATGGCAGCGACCGGCTTGCTGATCGATGCCGCCTGATACAGCGTTTCGTTTGTGGCAAGCGCTCCGGTCTCGACGTCTGCCACTCCCCAGGACTTTGCCCAGTCAATCGTAAAGTCATGGATTACCGCGACGCTGAGGCCTGGCACCTGGTAGTAAGCCATCACCTCTTGGATCGTGAGGGGATCGGCTCCCTGACGGTTGGGTACCTGAGGGGCTTCAATTTCTGCGAGCATTTACGAGCAGAGCCCTCTGCACGGATGCGGAATTGGGCTTTTGGTGCTCACGGTCGATGTGATTCCGACAGCTGGCTGAGGCCAAGTCGAATAAATAGCCTGATGTGAACGCGATCACCCAACGTGCAGCATAAGCTCGAAGGTGATCGCGCTGGCCTGCGCCGCGATTTCGGCTCGGATCGTTTTGAACTCGGCCGGCAGCCGCTGGGAGATCGCATCGAGCTTCGTGCTCACGGCGTCAAGCTTCGCGTTGGTCTCTTCGAACTTCACTCCGAAGGTCGCGTCGATGCCGTTTACTTTCGTGGCGAGGTGGTCGATGTGGGCGTTCATTAGCCAGATCTGAGCGCCGAGAACTGCGAAACCGGCAATGATCACGACCGCTATGGCGCTGACAACGAAGCGGAAACGTCCGATGACCATCTCTAGATCTCCTAGCTGAGGTCGGCGCACTGCGGCTGTCGTGGTGAACGGTCGGTCGCCGGGCCGCGCTCGAACGACCAGGATGCGCCGAAAGCTGCCGTAAACTTCGCCCGTGTTGCCTGGCCGGATCTTGCGCCCTGGGTCGGCTCGCTGGTCCTCTCCCGCGCCGACCTCGCGGCGATGCGCGTCATCCCCGAGGTGGCGTTGTAGTCATGCCCTTGAGCTGGTTTTCCTTCAAGCCAAAGATGCCCCAGTGGTCACCGGGATCTTTTCGCAAAGCGCCCGTCTGGGTGCGGCGGCCAACCGTCAGAACACTTGAGTCCGGAAGCGGCAGCCGAAGCTTGATCCAGGGTATCTGCGAATTGCGCCGTACCCAGCAGCCGGGAGCGGCGGCGGGAGGGTTTGGCTATAATGCGCCTTCTGCGACACGGGTAGTGCGTAAAATCAATGGGTTAGCGATCTACTGTCAGGCGACCAACGACGTTCATCAAAAAACTAAACCGCGATGCAGCCGCCGATCGAACCTTGTGAAGGGCCGCCTGCCGCACGCACAGCCCGCGCACAAAATGTCCGTCCTTGCAGTTTCTTGAGCTTCGGCGCCCTTTTAGATCAATCGCTTATACCGGCTATTTTTGCGCTGGAAAGTAGCTAGCCCGGCGGCGGTGTGTTCATGACAGTGCTCGCACCTCCAGCCAGTCGACGTAGAGCAGGCGCTCGGCAAAGAGCCACGCACCATCGATCTTTACGAACGTGTCAAGGTAGCGGAGCGAAGCGACCATCAAGCGTCGCCTTCCACCCTCTACCGTGACATGGTGCGCGAGGCAGTAGGCTTCCCCTGTGGCGCGATCGCCCTCCAGCGTGAAGATTGTGCTCTGTCCGACGAAATGCGTCGTGGCGTCGTACTGGTTCAGGTCTGCGAAGACTGGAGCGAGCGCCTCGCGCGAGTGCAGCTCTTGGGAAGGCTTCGGATCTTTGGCGTTCATGTACACCACGAAATGAGTGTCTGTGGTGAACAGAGACATCTGACCTATCGCATCCCGACGATCGGCGGAGTGGGCGTAGGCCTCGACGAGCTCTCGGATGGCGAGGCGATCCGCGGCTTCCTTGGGGGAGATACTAAGGTGTTTGCTCACGAACTGGCTTTCCCAATTGACTTATTCAGGAAATAGCAGAGTGGTCATTCGAGGATTGCCCTGGGTTCGAGAAACGCTTCGATGCCGTACGTGCCGAATTCGCGGCCAATGCCGGAGTGCTTGAATCCGCCGAACGGCGCCTGCTGATCGTCAAGCATGCCGTTGATTGCGACGCGGCCGGCTTGGATCTGAGACGCCACGCGTCGGGCGCGCTGAACGTCCGTGCCGCTCACGAAAGCGTGGAGGCCGTACTCCGAGTCGTTGGCGATCCTGACTGCATCTTCCTCGTTTTCGTAGGTGATGACGGAGAGGACAGGCCCGAAAATCTCTTCTCGGGCGATCGTCATGTCGTTCTTCACATTAACGAATATCGTAGGTTTCACGAAGTAACCCGCTTCGAGACCTTCCGGACGGCCCTCGCCTCCGACCAGCACCTCGGCGCCTTCCTCGATACCTTTGCGAATGTATGATTGCACGCGCTCGTACTGCTTCTGACTTACCATAGGTCCGACGGCGGTCTTTGGATCGGCCGGATCGCCGACTGGGAAGGTGGGCATGGTGTCCACGAGTGCTCGCTTGACTTCGTCGAACCGGCTCTTCGTCACGAGAAGCCGAGTTCCTGCGGCGCAAGCCTGACCGCTGTTCAGAAATGCGATCACGAGCGCCGTCGGGATGGCCTTTTTGAGATCGGCGTCGTCGAGCAGGATGTTGGGCGACTTGCCGCCCAACTCGAGCGTGACGCGCTTCATCGTCGCGGCACAGTCGCGCATGATCGACCTGCCGACGGCGGCCGAGCCCGTGAAGGAGATCTTGGCCACGTCGGGATTTCGCACGAGCTCGGCCCCGACCACATCACCGCGGCCGAGCACGACGTTGCAAAGACCCTTCGGGAGGTTTGCCGCGTGCACGCACTCCAGCCACACCCGCGTTTGCAGAGAGCTCAGCTCGCTGGGCTTCATGACCGCCGTACAACCGGCGGCGACGGCTGAGGCAAGTTTAGCGCAAAGGAACAGCGCGTTCGCGTTCCACGGCGTAATCAGGCCGGCAACGCCGACCGGCTCCAAGGTGACCGTAGTCTTGCCCCAACTTCGGGTCAACGGCAGCTCCAGGAGTGCCTTCTCGGCCGCAAGAAACGCGTTGGCACCGGACTGCACAATGGGCGCGGCAAACTGGACGACGCCGCCGTACTCCTCAACCATCACATTCGTGAGATCATCGATGCGCGCCGAGACTGCCTCGTGCAGGCGGCGCAGGATTTTCGCGCGCTCCTCCTTCGTCGTCCGGCCGAAGCCGACGAATGCGCGCTTGGCAGCGGCGATAGCGCGCCGTGCATCCTCCTCGTCGACCAGCGTCACATGGGCGATCGCTTCGCCGCGTGTCGGGTTGATGATATCCATGACCTCGCGACCGTGGGAGCCAACGAAAGTCCCACCAATGTAGTGCGTCGTGATTGTCTTGATCGCGCCTTTGTTCGTCACAGCGTCCATCGCGCTTCTCCTTGCATAAGAATTCCCGTTCAGAACGAAGTGACGACTACACGCGTGAGCGAGCCGTCCTTGAGCGCCGCATAACCGTCGTTTACCTCGCGTAGCGAGATCCTTTTCGAAACCAGGTCGTCCAGGTTCATCCGGCCTTGCAGGTACAACTCTGCGTACATCGGGATATCGCGCTTGGCATTGGTTGAGCCGAAATTCACGCCTTGAATGCGCTTCTGCCGGTCTATCGCGTTCACGATGTTCAGGCTGATCTCGACATCGGGCCTCGCTACTCCGACCAGGTAGAGTCCGCCGCCGGTGCCAAGCATGGCGAGCCCCTGCTCGGCCACCGACTTCAGGCCGACGAAGTCGAAGACGTGATCGGCTCCTTCAGGAAGAAGATTGCGGACGGCCTCGACGGGTTCGCTCTTGGTGGAGTCAATGATGTCGGTTGCGCCGAAGCGCTGTGCCGCGTCGAGTCGTTTCGTCTGGATGTCGATGACGATGATTTTCGACGCGCCAGCGATGCGCGCACCACTTACGGCGTTGAGACCAACGCCTCCGGCGCCAAAGATCACAATAGTGTCGCCGGCACTGACGTTTGCGGTATTCAAGAGCGAGCGAACCCACGACGTGATCTCCGACACGGATTTGCGCTACGTCGGGGCCGACTGCGGAAACGATCCCGGCGACCTCGTGGCCAAGCACGGCCGGCGTCGGAACGAAATCGTGAGTGGCAAAGAGCAGGTCAGTGTGACACAGCCCGGACGCCTGTACCTCTACGAGAACTTCGTGACCAATCGGCGTGGCGATGTCCACATCCTCGAAGTCGAACCCACGACCGATAGCGTTGAGTACAAGCGCCTTCATATGCGGCCTCCGGCGTCCCTAGTCGCTGCGAACCGACCTAGTGTCCGAAAGCGGCCAGCAGAGCCATGGGTTGGCCCTTTGCCGGTTCGAGGTTGGCCGGTTTCCTAAATCGGTGGCGTTAGGCAGGTTGTTGCGGCCGTTCATTTTCGTGGGATTACCTTGAAATTAAGCCACTCATACGTCCAAGACATCTTTACTATCAGACCAATCGCGATAAAGTATCGATATGGAGTTGCGGCACCTGAGATATTTCGTGGTGGTCGGCGAGGAGCAGCATTACGGGCGTGCATCGCACAGATTGCGAGTGGCTCAGCCGGCGCTTTCCCGACAGATCCAGGATTTGGAAGAAGAAGTTGGTTTCAAACTTTTCGATCGGTTGCCGCGCGGCGTGAAGTTGAGTGTAGCCGGCAAGCTATTTCTGGAGGATGCGAGGCGCATCCTTCAAGCGGTCAGTGAGGCGACTGCGAGAGCGGATCACGTGGCTCGCGGTCAATCAGGGACGTTGCGCGTCTGCTTCACCGAGAATGCGTCCTGGCACGGCGTTGTTCCTGATTCCTTCCGACTGTTCCGGGAACAGCAACCGGACGCGGAATTGCAACTTCAACCGGCGGCGAGTTTGGAACAGTTGGATGCTATTCGATCCGGCCGCTTGGATGCAGGGTTCAATTTCATGCCTAAAGTCGACCCGGAATTGGACCAACTTGCCGTCGCTGTACACCATCTCGAGCTGGCGGTGCCCAAAAGACATCCTCTCACTAAGCTAAAGAAACTCCGCCTGCGGGAACTGACAGATGCGCTGTTTATCTGGTTTCCAAGGCGTGCAAGCCCGGCGTTCTACGACCGACTGATGCATGAATGTTATCGTGGGGGTTTGAAGTCCCCTCGTATCGTTCAGGAGGGACTAAACGAGGCAACAATCTTAAGCCTCGTGTCGACCGGCTTGGGCGTCGGATGGGTTCTTGGAAGCGCACGGTGGCGGTGCCCTGAAACCGTTGCCATATTGCCCGTGGTCGATTTGAACGTACCTCTGCGGCTCACTCTGGCGTGGAGACGGGACAATACCTCTCCCTTGCTCGCACGTTTCATTGGTGAGGTAAAGCGCTTGCCAGAGGTGCGAGCGGTCAATAAAGGTTGAATCGCTAGGTTTAGCTCTACTAACCCGCTCGTTACCTCAG
>Ga0308309_10002040_pt1 | contig 12015 bp, 8 predicted proteins | sample HubBroMetageWFT5_FD_192491 | JGI IMG/M metagenome (GOLD analysis project Ga0308309, IMG submission 192491) | Warmed and freeze-thawed soil microbial communities from the Hubbard Brook experimental Forest, New Hampshire - Hubbard Brook CCASE Soil... | ecosystem: Environmental > Terrestrial > Soil...
ACAATGCGGGAATCACCCAGAGCAGCGTCAGGATCGTGATGAACGCGAAGGTGCGATCGAATGACGTGCTGAGTGCGTCGGATGCGTAGGTGCGGCCGAAGTGCGCGACCACCGGTGCGACCTTGGTGGTCGTCGACGTCTGACCGCCGTTCTGGATGAGCGTCGCGTACTGCCCCTTGAGCGCGCTGCAGAATTGCGCGGTCGTGACCTGATGACCGGGTGTCGACGCGGCGGTGAGCACAGCAGGCGACGGCGCGCACGGCGCCTGTCCGATCGCCGTCGTGAACTGCGCCGCAAGCACCGTCACCAGCACCGCGATGCCGACGGATGAGCCGATGCGTTGCAGGCTGTTGGAAATGCTCGACGCGCTCCCGCTGAGGTGATGCGGCACACGCGCCATGGCGGCAGCCATCGACGGCATCATCGAGAATCCCATCGCGAACCCGCGAAGCAGCAGCGCACTGACAACCAGCCAGTTCGATGAAGTCGGGTGAATCTGCGCAAGCAGGAATCCACCGCCGGCGAGCATGACCATGCCGGTCGCGACCACGGGTCGCGGACCGATGCGATCGGTGAGATACCCGCCGAGCGGCATGGCGACGGCGGCGGTGATCGCCTGCGGCAGCAGCAGGAGTCCGGTCTCGAGCGGGCTGTATCCGTGCACCTCCTGGAGGTAGAGGGGCAGCAGCAGCATGCCCCCGAAGAGGGCGGTCACGATGATGAAGCTGAGACCCATCGACCACGAGAAGGTCGGGTCACGGAAGAGCCGAAGCTGAAGCAGGGGCTCGGGGTTGCCCCGGTCACCGATGACGAGGTTGACCACCGCGAGCGCGGCACCGGCGAGCATGACCAGCGTGTCCAGCGCCGTCCAGCCGTCGACCAACCCGTTGCGCAGCGCCAGCAGTCCGGCACCCGCGGCGAGCGGAATCATCAGCAGCGTCGCAGCGCGACGGCGACCCAGCTGCGAGAGAACGAATGCGATGGCCAGCATCGCTGCGCCGGCAAGCAGGCTGACCACCAGCAGCGAGCCCCATCCCATCGCGACGCTCTGGTTCACCGCGTACATCACGGCAACGGCCGCGGGTGGGGCCGTCAGCAGACCGAAGGTGTCGAGCCGCAGCCGATGCGACTTCGGCGACTCGGTGAGGAACCGCCACGCCGAAGCGAATGCGATGAGGCCGATGGGAACGTTGACGTAGAAGATCAGGCGCCATGAGAAATCCTGGACGAACCATCCGCCGAGCACGGGGCCGACAGCCGGAGCGAGCAGCATCGGGATCCCGAAGATCCCCATGACCCGTCCCATGTTCTGCGGCCCGACGGCTCGCATGATGATGGTCATGCCGATCGGCATCAACATGCCGCCACCGAGCCCTTGCAGGACGCGGAAGACGACCAGTTCCGGGAGATTCTGCGCGACGCCGCACGCCATCGAAGCGAGGGTGAACAGCGCGATGGTGATCAGATACAGGCGCTTGGTACCGAAGCGATCAGTCGCCCAGCCCGCCATCGGGATAACCGCTCCCTGAGCCAGCATGTAGCCGGTGATGACCCATGAGATATCCGCGTAGGAACCCGCCTTGAGGTCGCCTTGCAGCGTTGGAATCGCGATGTTGACGATGGTCGCGTCGAGGATGGTCATGATCGTGCCGAGCAGCACGACGCCGAGGGCGATCCACTTGTAGTCGAAGCGTCCGGAGCGCGCGCCACCAACGGTGGGAGCGGTGGCGACCGCGGCGACCTCGGGGCGGTCGAGCACTTCAGTCATGCGCAGCCTCCTTCGTATGCCCCGGGGCGTGTCCCGGTTCCGGCCAGTCGACGATCTTGCCCATCAGGCGGACGAGCTGCTCGAGGTCCTCGTCGCTCAACCGAGCCAACGCCTCCAGCGACACCGCCTTTCTCGCCTCATCAAATCGGTCGAGCATCTGTAGACCGAGGGGCGACGGCACGATGCGGATGATCCGGCGGTCCTCGACATCGCTGAGCCGCTCGGCGAATCCAAGACGGATCATCCGGTCGACGAGTGCGCTTGCCGAGCTCAGCGCGCACTGCTGCATGCGAGCGATCTCGTTCATGGTGGCCCCGGCCGAGGTCTCTGTGGCGGCCCGAAGCTGTTCGAGCGCTCCGACCTGGTGCCAGGTGACGGCACCGAACTCGCCCTTCAACTCCTCGGGAACGCTCGCCATCAGCCGGCGCTTGAGGCCGCCGATGTACCCGAAGAGCAGATCGGCGAGCTCGTCACGACGAGGGTTGCCGGTGCTGATTCCGGAAGGGCGCGGCTGATCGACCGCTGGAGCCTGGCTCACGAGCTGCCTCGAGTGTTCGATGGACGAATAGTTTGAGTGTAGAACTATTCGTCAGTCGACGTCAACCCTGCGCAGCATCCCGAACGCGTCGTCGGAGCCGCGACCGCCCGGTCAACTCGTGCGACGCCTTCGCGGTTGCGAGCTCGTGCGACGCGGCCTCGAGCAGTCCGCCGACCTCCAGCGAATCGGCCGGGTAGACGGCGATGCCCGCTGAGGCTGTGGCGCCCGATCGGCCGACACCTTGTTCGGCCGCGGTGTCGGCGGTGAATCGCTGCTGAATGCGTGCGGCGACCGCTCCGGCCTGGTCGCGATCGGCGCCCGGGAGCACGCAGACGAACTCGTCGGACCCGAAACGGGCGGCGCTGTCCTCGCGACGGAGGATGGAGCGCAGCACCCCGGCGAACGTCTCGAGGAGCTGATTGCCGGCGTCATGGCCCCAGCGGTCGTTGAGCTCGCCGAATCCGTCGATGTCGGCCATGATCAGCGCGAGCGTCCCCTCACGTCGCGACGCGCGGGCGAGCTCCTTGTCGATGACCGCGAGCAGCTGTGGGCGCATGGGCATCCCGGTGACCGCGTCGAGCTGAGCGCGGCCCATCTCGTCCTCGTGGCGGCGGGCGCGCTCGATCGCCCGAGCCGCCTCATCGGCGAGCGCTTCGATGATCGGTGCGTCCGCCTCGTCCCAGGCGTTCTCCTGGCGTTCGGAGGTGAGCAGGATGGCGCCGATCGTGCTGCCATCGATTCGGAGTGGGGCACCGATCGCCGATCGGATGAATCCGAGCTTCGACCGCCGGAGCCGGACCCGGTTTGTCTCGCGCAGGCTCGCCTGTGCCATCGATGCGGAGAGGGTGGTCGGCCACACCTCGGCATGCTCGGCGACGAAGGCCGCGCCGCCGAGCCCCTCCCCGGGAGCGAGCTCGTACGCGTGTTTTTCCGATCCTACGCCGCCCGCCGAGAGGAACGCACCTGGGGACTTCAGCAGCCCGTCCGCCGGGTCGTTGATCAGCACCATCCCGGTCGACGTGGCGGGAAAGATCTCCCGGCACGCTTCGAGAACCGCGGCGGCGACCGAGGTGACGTCGCGAGCGACACCGAGCCTGCGCCCGAGGGTCGCGTACACGTGGCCGCGCCTCGTCTCGGAATCCAGCCCGGCGAGGCTGCGCTGGGTCCCACCGACAGCGAGCAGCTTGATGCCGGCCATGCCGGCGACGGTCACGACCAGCGCCGCCACCTCTGATGACCCCGGGGCGGTCGTGAGCCAGAGCACGACGAAGATCGCGATGACGGCGCCGGCCGCGGCCACTGCGAAGGGCCATGGTGCCCGGGTCAGCGACTCGATCGTCCGGGCCGACGCGTTGCGTGGGGCGTCAGTCTCCAGGCCGACGAGGATTGCCGTGAAGAGCACCGCGGCGTACACGTTGAAATCGGGAAGCTGACCGGCGGCGACCCGCAACCCGACAGCTGCCACCACCGCCAGCGCCACCGCGCCGGCCACCGACGCGGCCTGACGGTATCGCTCCCAGGCCGGCGGCAGGCGGAGCAGGGCAAGGCCGATGCAGACGGCGAGACCCGCCATCAGTGCATCCACAAACCGGGTGCCCGGACTGACAGGGAGCGCGAGAACCCTGACGGCCACGGCAGCGCCGACGATGCCCGCCCCTGCCTGGCTAAAACGCCGAGACAAATGCAATCGAAAGTCCACCTGATCCCCCACCCGATGATCCGACGTGCCCCGTGCCGGCGGCCAGGGCACCTATCGTCGGTACTGATCAATTGTGCCAGAAGATCCGCAGATAAACCTGTGATAGTCTGTGCGAACTGACGTTCGCCCCCAGGTTGGCGCTCTCAATTCCAGCACCATGACGACACGTCTCCTCCATCTCGCCGACCTCCACCTCGATCGGGTGTTCGCCGCCATGGGCTGCCAGGGGGAGCTCGCGCGGCGGCGCCGGCAGGGGCTCCGCGAAGCACTCTCGGGTGCCGGACGGCTGGCGCTGGAGCTCGGCTGCGCGGCGGTCACGATCGGCGGGGACCTCTACGAGCACGAGCGCGCGAGCGTCGACACCGGCCGGTTCCTCGCCCACACCTTCGCGTCGTGGCAGCCGATGCGGGTCCTGATCGCTCCCGGAAACCATGACGCGCTACTCCCGGGGTCCCTGTACCGGCGCGTCGAGTGGCCATCCAACGTCACCGTGTTCGCCAGCACGGAGTTCGAGCCCGTGGAGCTCATCGACGGCCTGACGGTCTGGGGGCTGGCGCACCGCGAGCCGGCGTGGCAGGGCGATCCGCTGGCGGGCTCACCCGCGACGCCGGGGTCGGGTGTGCATCTCGCGCTGTTCCACGGCGCCGAACTCGGCTCGCGACCCGAGGGAAAGTCGATCCACGGTCCGTTCCACGCGGAGCGGATCCGCGAAGCCGGTTTCGCTGCCGCGCTCTGCGGCCACTACCACCGACGGCGCATGGACTCGCACTCGGGCCTCCTCTACCCCGGGACCCCGGAACCGCTCGGCTTCGATGACGAGGGTGGACGCGGCCCGGTGGTGGTCGAGGTCACCGACCACGGTGACGTCAAGTTCATCGCTCACGACACCAACCGATGGTCGGCTTTCACCGTCCAGTGCGACGCGGAGGAGTGCGGCTCGGTGGAGGCGGTGATCGACGAGGTGACCATGCACTGCGCATCGACGGGGTTCGGCGATCCGGAGCGAACCATGATCCGGATCGACCTCAGCGGCGCGATTGATGCATCGGTTTCGCTGGATGCGTTCACCGTCGAGCTCGCGGTACGGGAGCGCCTCAATCTGGCCGCGGTGAAGGTGCGCGATCTCACCTCGCCGTTCATCGATCTCGAGTCCGCGCTGCAGGAGGAGAGCACGCGAGGCGCGTTTGTGAGAGCCGCAACGGCTGCTGCAGCCGACGCCGACCCCGATGAAGCCGAGGTGCTTGAGGACGCGCTCCGCTACGGGCTGATGGCGCTGTCCGGCACTGAGGTCGGGTTGCGATGATCCTCGAGCGTCTCGAGATCACCGGCTTCGGATCGCTTCACGACCTCAGCATCGACCTGCACCCGCGTGTCACGGTGATCACCGGCCGGAACGAGTCCGGCAAGTCGACGCTGCTCCGCGCGGTGCGCGGGGCGTTGTACGGCATCGATGCAGGCGGCCAGGGTCGCGCGGTCGATCGCAGCGACTGGGCGCGCTACGAGCCATGGACGCGAGGCGGCTATGGCCTTGCCTTGACGTACAAGCTCGACGACGGACGCCGCATCCGGGTGGCCCGGCGCCTCGACACGCGTGAGCAGTCCGTCCAGGTGCTCGAACTCGGGGGATCGGAGCTGACCGACGAGCTGCGCAGCGGACGGGCGGTGACCCCCGGCCGCTTCCACCTGGGCATCGACGAGACGGTCTTCTGCGCCACCGCTTGGCTTGGTGACGACGGCCTCCGCATCGACGCTCCCGAGAGCGCACGCCAGCGCGCCGGACAGCTTCAGGAAGCGATCGAGCGGCTTGCAGACACCCGCCGGGGCGTGACCGCGGCGCAGGCCCTGGTGCGCATCCGCGAGGCGATGGACCGGGTGGGATCCGAGCGCCGCACCGCGAGTCCACTTGGCGTCGCAACCGCGCGGCTTCGAACGCTCGACCGCATCATCGCCGAGGCCCGAACGAGGCTGGCTGCCGTCGCCGTCGACCAGGAGCGGCTGGCGATCCTCGACGCGACCCTGGCCACCGAGACGGAGCACTGGGTCGCCGCCGAGCGCGCGCGCATCGCCGGAAGGCTTGCCGAGGTCGCCGCCCGTCGCGTGCGCCTGGCGGAGATGGTGCGAGAGGCCAAGCTCCAGATGGCCGAGCTCGAGGCCACGGCGTCCTACGCGCGGTTCCCGCTCGACGTCGAGACCGAGGTGACAACGCTCGGTGGCGAGCTCGCGCAGGCGAGGACGACCGCCAAGGGTGCCGAGACACGCTGGCAGTCGGCGGTCGACCGACTGCGGCCGGTGCGGTCGCGGCGCACGGCCATCGCCACCGGGATCGCGGCGATCGGCGCAGTGGGCGAGCTCGATGCGGATGTCGGGGAGCGATCGCAGCGCCTGCGCGGCGAGCTGATCGCGCTTGCGGGCGCGGCACGCCGGACCGGCGGCGACGACGCTCGCGAGGCGGGACTCCGTCGAGAGATCGCGGCGACCGGGCTGCGCAGCCTGCCGGCGAGTGTCATCGACGAGCTGCTCCCCAACCTGGATGCGGCCAGGCGTGGCGGGCGCGTCTTCGCCGTCGGCGCGGTCCTGGTTGCCGGCTTGGCGGCGCTGACCGTCGCAGGCCTGGGACACGCCCACCTCGCGCTGGCGGCGACACTGACCGTGATCCTGGGGACGCTGGCCACCGCCGCCTGCGGCTGGCTTGCCTGGGTGCGGTCACGATCCGCGTCGCGCGCCCGAGCCGCGGCAGCCGCGCTCGCGCGCGATGCGGGCATCGAGCCCGCGGAGCTGGCCCGACTCCAGGATCGGCTGCCGGTGCTCCGCACCCTGCACGAGGCTCTCGACGACGCGGAGCAACGCACCTCCCGCCGTCGAGGCGAGGCTGAGGCACTCCAGCTCGCGCTCGCTTCGCTACTGGAACGCTCTCGGACGCTCGCCGCTGAGGCGGGTGTGGTCGAGACTGGCCACGAGTCGAGGGCAACGCCGGACGCCGTGATGACGAGTGCGCAGCGCCTCCTCGACCGAGTCGACTTCCTCGTGCTCCAGGCGCGGCGGCGCGACGAGCTGGTCGCCGAGGACTCCCTGCTGGCCGCCGAGGAGGCGTCGTGCACGCAGTCGAGCGAGGAGGTCGACCGTTCGGCGCGCGCGGTTGCCAATCTCGAGGTCCGCCTCCGGACGATTCTCAAGTCCGCCGGCATCGGGATCCCCGAAGGTGACCCGACAGCGGTGCTGGCCGCCTTCCATCACGGGTGTGACGCCCGGCGCCGTCACGATGCGGCGCGGCGCCGTCTCGATGACCTGCAGCGATCGGTACACGGGCTGGGCGGTGATGCGGCGATGCTCGAGCGCCTCGAGGTTGGGCTGGCCGATCAGCTGATGCAGTGTGGCGGCGACCCCGGCGATGCGCTCGCCGCGGCGCCACCCGATGCCGCCACCCTCCAGGCGCTGGACCTCGAAGCCGAACGGGCACGACGCGCCTCCGCGTCGGCCGGCGACCAGGCTCGCGAGCTGCGTGCCCGCCTTGGCGGTGTGCTCGACACCCTCCCCGCGATCGCGGACCTCGAGGATGAGCGCGAAGCCTGCGACACCGCACGCGATCGCGGGCTACGCCAGCTCAACGCGCTGCGCCGGGCAGCCGACCTGATCGAGGCGGCGTCGCGCGTGACCCACCGAGAGTTCGCCCCGCGCCTCGCGGAGTCACTGGGAAGCCGTCTCAGCCTGCTGACCGGCGCGCGCTACGTTGAGGTGAACGTCGACACCGACCACTTCGCCCTCGGCCTCCTCGGCCGCGAACGGCCCGACATGGTGCCGCTCGACACGGTGTCGCACGGCACCCGTGACCAGGTCGCCCTGCTTTTGCGTCTTGCGCTGTGCGAGGTGCTCGGCGGCGGGGGCGAGCGCACGCCGCTGCTGCTCGACGAACCCCTCTTGACCTCGGACCCGGTGCGTCGCGACCTGTTCATCGAGTTTCTGCACGACCTGTCTGCAACTCACCAGGTGCTGCTGAGCACCGCCGACCCCGCCATGGTCGAGGCGGTCTCGCGCGTTACCGCGGGTGACTGCTCGGTGGTGCGCCTCGAGGATCCACCCGTGCTCGACGTGATCGGCGACGCGCAGTCACTCGGGCGCCACAGCGCGAGGATGCGACTGCTCGCCGGTCAGGGCTGACGCCGAAGTCGCCGCCGGCGCGCTAAGCGCTCGTCACAGTGCCCTGGCGATGCGTACCAGCCCTTCGAGCTCGGTGACCTCTTCACTGAAGAGCGGAATGCGCACGATGGGCACGTCTCCAAGCCGGCTCAGTTTCGAGAGCTGACGCGACTCGCGCTGCGCCAGGGTATGTCGGTTCAGAAACGTCCTGCCGACGAATCGCGCGGTGTCGGTGGAGACGCGGGTGTGGAGATGATCGGTCAGCCACGCGGCCACCTTCGGATCCTCGACCAGCGTGGTTGCGGCGGCGACGCCACCGGTGTCGCGGAACACATCGGGAAGCACGCGGTTGACCACCATCGCGCGCAGCGGCATCTTGAATTCGCTCAGCTTGGTGCAGAAGAACTCGGCCTCGCTGAAGGGCCCCTGCTCCAGGGTCGTGATCACCACGAAGCCCGTCTGGGGACTGCGCAGCAGCCGGTACACCGATCGCGCCCTGGCCTGGATGCCCCCGTAGAGCAGCTGCAACTGCTGCACGAAGTCGGAAACCTCGGCAAGCACCTCGGCGCCGAGCAGGCGGTCGGCAAGCCGCAGGAACGGTGCGGCGGCAAAGTTCATGGCGCGAAAGCCGAAACGTGACGGGCCGCCCGAGAGCAGCGACAGCAGCCGCGAGCCGACGTAGTCGGTGAGACGGCTCGGGGCTTCGAGAAAGTCGAGCGCATTGCGCGAGGGGGGCGTGTCGACCACGATGCAGTCGTACTCACCCGCGTCGTGGAGCTCGTACAGCGCCTCGATCGCCGCGTACTCGTGGGATCCGACGAAGGAGTCGGTGATGCGCTGGTACAGCGGATTGCGCAGGATGCGCTGGGCGGTCGCCCGATCCGGTGAGTAGCGCTCGATCATGCGATCCCACGCCTGCTTCATGTCGAGCATCGCCGCCTCGAGATCGCCGGTGATGGTGATCCCGGCTCGGCGCAGTCGCGCCTTGGGGATGCGCACCGGCTCGGCGCCGATGCCCTTGATACCAAGGGCCGTGGCGAGGCGCCGCGCCGGATCGACGGTGAGCACCAGGACACGTTTGTCGTCGGCGGCGGCGATGGCCATGCCGAGTGCCGCGCTCACCGTGGTCTTGCCGACACCGCCGCTGCCACAACAGATGATCACGTCGAGGGGCGCCAGCCGGCGTCCCAATCCGGCAGGCTCCTTGCGGACGCTCCTGCGCCGCTCAGGGACATGGCCGGTCTCGGCAACGCTCATGCCAGCCTGCCGCTGAGCGCGTCGGCGACCGCGCGCGTTGTGGTCAGCCCGGTCCGATCCACGATGAACGGAATCGGGACGACCGGCATCGGGAGCTTGCTCCGAAGCTGGCGCATATAGCGGGCGGTGGTGTCGTACAGGCTCGCCTGGAGATCGATTGACGCCTCGAGCGGAGCGGGCGGCCCACCGAGATGTTTGGCAATCTCCGCGGTGTTTTCGGGGTCGATGAGCGCGTTCACGAGACGGCGGGTCGCGGTGCTCACGGGCTCGTCGACCGCGCGGTTGAGCACGCAGATGTCGACCGCGACACCCGAGCCCTTGCGCAGGCGCTCGTGCAGCTCGATCGCCTCGGTGACGGGCATCTCCTCGGGAAGGGCGCAGAGCACAACGGTCGTGCGCCGCGGATCACGGATCAGGCCGTCGATCCACTCGACCTGCGCACGAATGATGCCGCCCCTGACCAGCGTGAGCATTGCTTTCGCGGCGGCGAGATGTGATTCCGCCTGGCCTCCGGCGGCACAGTCGACGAGGATGAGATCCCATACCGGCGCCGTTGATCCGGCCTCTTTGCGGCGCTCCTCGTACGCGATCTTGCCGACCACGAGCATGTCGCGCGGACCCGGGACACCGGTGGCGATGAAGTCGAACACGCGCGCCAGTGGAGTCAGCCGGGTGAGGCGCGGAACCTTGAAATAGATGTTGAGGTATTCCTGGAACGACTCGTCCGTGCGCAGCTCGAGCACCGAGAGGTCGTGCTGGACGACGCGGGGGGTAAAGCCGGCGGGGGGTGACCCGAGTGCCGCGGCGAGATCGCCCTTGGCGTCGACGTCGATGGCGAGGACCCGCTTGCCGGCCCGTGCACCGAGCAGAGCCAGAGCCGCAGTGATGGTGCTCCGGCCGGTTCCTCCCTTGCCCGCGACGAAGACGACCCGCCGCGCGAGCAGCGTCACAAGGTCGATCCGCTCCCCGGCGATCGCCCGCCTAACCGCCGTTGACGGTCTCCAGGACCTCTGCGGCATGCCCGCTCGGCTTGACATCTCGCCACTCGTGCTCGATGGTCCCGTCCGGGCCGATCAGCAGGGTCGTTCGCGCCACACCCATGTACTGGCGCCCCATGTACTTCTTCTCGACCCAGAGGCCCTGCGACTCGATGAGGCGCCGCTCAGGATCGCTGATCAGCGGTATTCCCAGCGAGCACTTCTGGATGAACCGCTGATGGCTCCTGGCCGTGTCCGGCGAGACGCCGTAGACCGGCACCCCCGCAGCTGCAAATGCCTCGCTGAGCCGTGTGAACTCCTGTCCCTCGATGGTGCAGCCCGGCGTGTCGTCCTTCGGGTAGAAGTAGAGGACGGTGCGATGGCCCTCGAGGTCGGCATTGCGCACGCGGCCACCCGTGCTGGTCTCGAGGTCGAAATCAGGGAGTCGCGCCCCGACGGTCATGGTTCCGGATCCTCCGTACGCGCCCGCGATGGTCGCCCAGTGTAGGCGAGCGCCAGCCGGCGAGCGCCTGCTCGAACGCGGGCGTCGCCCTCCCTATACTCGGCCGGTGCCCTCGAACTTCCGACCCGGCGCGGCCGCGGCGAACAAGGCGGCGGCGCAACGGCGCGCCGATCCGACCCAGCCCCGTCCGGTCCCGATGCTGCTGCGCTACATCTCGTGCGGGCTGCTCTCCCTCGCCGGCGGTGCCGCGTGGCGCTTCACCCTCTCGCCCAACGCGGTCGGGATCGTCACTGCCTTCGCCGGGATCTTCTTCCTGCTCCTGGGGTTCCTGGTCGGTGGTCTCTACTGGTACGCGCACGACCTCCGGGTCCGAAAGCGGACGCCGGAGCTGATGCCCGACGAGCGGCTGGTCTTTTCGTTCGTCGTGTTCGTGATCATGCCGTTCACGGTGCTTGCGCTCATCGGCGTGATCTGGCTGCTCTCGCTGCTGATCGGGGTCCACTGAAGGCGGCGCCAGCGCCGATCGACGAGCGCGGGTCAGTTGAGGAAGGCGCGCAGCCTGCCGGCGACCTCGGTCATGGCGGTGCGATCGGGGCACGTTTCCGGCGCCTCGTCGAGATAAGCGGTGATGTCCGTGAGCGCGGCCACCACCTTGCCCATCCGCCACAGCAGCAGTCCGCGATCGCGGCGTTCGGCCGGCGACGGCACCAGGTCGACGCATCGGTCCGCGGCACGCAGCGCCTGGTCCCAGCATTCGAGGCTCGTGTAGCAGCGGCGCAGGTTGCGCGACATGCGCGCGAGCATGTCCCGGGCGCTCGCACGCGCCACCTGAGACGGTTCGAGGCGTTCGATCTCCTGGCCCGTAGACGTGGTGACGAGCCGTTTCACGTCCTCTTCGTCGAGTGGCTCACCGCTGGCGACGGTGTCGAAAAGGTGTCCGTTGACTCGGACCACGAAGTGACCCGGAAGATTCACCCCCTCGACGGGTATCGCGGCTCGGGCGCCGACCGCGATCCAGATGGCCGAGCAGGCAATCGGGACTCCGGCTCCGCGCTCGAGCACGGTGTGGAGGTAGTGGGCGCGCGGATCGCCACCCCCCGCACCACGGAGACGGAGCCGGTCGCGCAGCAGGGCACCGACCAGCGGGGCGTCGGACGGGCTGCACCCGTCGAGACCGCA
>Ga0308309_10002041_pt1 | contig 12013 bp, 11 predicted proteins | sample HubBroMetageWFT5_FD_192491 | JGI IMG/M metagenome (GOLD analysis project Ga0308309, IMG submission 192491) | Warmed and freeze-thawed soil microbial communities from the Hubbard Brook experimental Forest, New Hampshire - Hubbard Brook CCASE Soil... | ecosystem: Environmental > Terrestrial >...
AGAACGTAAAACGCCAGGACGACGTTTTTCTTGCCGCGGAAATCACTGAGCTTCACTGGCTTCCAGTCATTCGCCAGCAGCGTGAAATCCGGCGCCACGTCTCCTACCTTTAAGTTCGTCTTGGCAATGGCATCTTCCTGCGCTGTGGCGGGAAATTGCCCCGCGAACATCAGCAGCAGGAGAAGCCCGACGACGGCAGTGACGATCCTTTTCATCGGTTATCTCCTTTTGAATTTTGCAAACCACGCAGGATGATTATAGGCGCATTCCGCTTCGTGCTTGTAACGGCGATGTAAACTTTGCGCCAGAAGCACATCACGGATTTCGCTGTTCCTTCCCCGCGCTTTCCCTATAATTCGACAGTCTCACCGGGGGGCCGCAGCGAAGTGTTTGCCGATCGCACCAATTGGAATCTGGAAGCCAATCCATTGAGCGAGGCTCTTGCGCGGCATCGCGCGGCTGGGAAGCCGCTGTTCGACCTCACGAATTCGAATCCCGCTGAATGTGGATTTGAGTACGACCGCCGCGCAATCCTCGAGGCTCTCGCGAATCCAGCCAGCCTCGCGTACGACCCCGAGCCTCGGGGATTGCTTAGCGCCCGGCAAGCGGTCGCAGCATATTATGCCGCGCACGGTTCGGAGGTGCCGGTTGACAGCATCATCCTCACCACCAGCACCAGCGAGGCCTATTCCTTCGTCTTTCGCACGCTGTGCAATCCTGGCGACGAAATACTGATTCCCGAGCCGAGCTATCCGCTCTTCGCGTTCCTCGCCGATATTCAGGACGTGAAGCTGGTGCGCTATCCGCTCGACTACGACTACGGCTGGCAGATTAATTTTCACGCTTTGCAGCAGGGCGTCACTGCGCGTACTCGCGGCGTGATCGTCGTGCATCCCAATAATCCCACCGGGCATTTCACGAAGCCGCAGGAGCTGGAAAAACTGAACGAAATTTGTGCGAAGCGGAATCTTGCAATAATCGCCGACGAAGTGTTCCTGGATTTCGCGCTGCAAGGCGACGCGCCGTTCAGCTTCGCGCGAAATACCGCCGCGCTGACGTTCACGATGACCGGCCTATCCAAAATTTCCGGCCTGCCGCAGATGAAAGCGGCATGGCTGGTCGCCAGTGGACCCGAGCAACTGAAATCACAAGCCCTCGCAAGGCTGGAAATCATCGCGGACACCTATCTTTCAATGAACGCGCCGGTGCAGTGGGCGATCCCCACGCTGCTCGAACAGCGCCACCCGTTTCAAAAGCAATTGCTGGAGCGGGTGCGAAAAAATCTGACGGAGCTGGATCGGCAACTCGCAACGCAGAAATCCTGCGCGCGGCTCGCAGTGGAAGCCGGTTGGTACGCCGTGCTGCGCGTCCCCGCAACGCGCTCGGACGAAGAACTGGCCATCGAACTACTGGCGCAAAAGAATGTGTACATCTATCCGGGTCACTTTTACGATTTCCCGTCGGAAGGATTCTTGATCGTAAGTCTGATCACGCGCGAAGAGGAATTTGCGGCTGGAGTGAAACTACTGTTGTCGATATTTTAGAGGCGAGGAAAAACCATACGCAAACTCAGCCTTACCGCAGTCGCCCCGGCGGATCCGCCGTTTCCGGAATCCCGATCTTCAAATCCGGCCCGTCGCTTTCCTCCATCTTGGAAGGCACCGGTTGCGGAATGCCAATCCCGCGGTTCATTTCCAGATGCTCCTTCGCGCAGCGCGGGCAGTATCCCTTGCCGGTTTCGTCATCGCGCTGGCTCGCCAGCTCGTAGCAGCCGCAAATGCAGTCGCAATATCCGGTGATCGAAGCTGTTTTAATGGGTATCAGAGCCATGAAAACCTCTCCCGTGGTCGTTGCGAGGGAATCATACCTATGCGCGGCGCAGCGCGCAAGACAGCGGAAGGGAACTGCACCACGCTGCAAACAACAAGGACGCCCAGAAAAAATGCTCAGGCGGGCTTCATCTCCGTCATGCGGAAAGGATCCCCGATCTTTTCGTGCAATTCCATCCACACTCGATCCGGGTGCGACAGAAACACTTCCACAACCTTGGGGTCGAATTGTTTTCCGGAGAATTTCTGTATCTCCGCGCGTGCCGCGGAAATCGGCAGCGCCTTGCGGTACGGCCGGTCGGAAATCATGGCGTCCAGCGTATCGGCCACCGCGAATATTCTAGCGCCCAGCGGAATCTGTTCGCCTTTCAATTTCCGCGGGTATCCTGAGCCGTCGTAACATTCCTGGTGCGACAGTACAATTTCCGCCGCTTCCTTCAAGAAGGGAATCCGCTCCAGTACCGAAAAACCGATCTCGCAGTGCTTGCGCATGATTTCGCGTTCTTCGTTCGTCAAAGGCCCCGGCTTGCGCAAAATGCTGTCCGGCACGCCCATCTTGCCGATGTCGTGCAGAAAAGCGCCGCGCGCGATCTGTCGCAAAGCCCCGGGATCCACGCCCATGGACCGCGCGATGGTGATCGTAAAGGCCGTCACGCGCTGGCAATGCCCTTCGGTCTCCGCGTCTTTCGCGTCCAGCGCGCCGCCCAGCGCCTCCAGTGTGTAATCGTAAGATTGCTCCAGATCCTGGAGCGCGATGGAAAGCTGCTGGGTGCGTTCGGCCACCAGATGTTCCAGGTCGCTCTGGTAGGTGCGATTTTCCATCACCAGCCGGCGATGTTCCAGCGCGCGCCGCACGCTCAGATGCAGTTGATCTTTTTCGAATGGTTTCAGAATGTAGTCGTAAGCGCCCGCGCGAATAGCCTGCAGCGCGATGGAAATGTCGTGCATGGCGGTGACCATAATCACCGGCACATCGGGATCCTCGTTGCGAAGTTCGGCCAATAATTTCAGCCCGTCCATCTCGGGCATCACGATGTCACTCAACGCCAGGTCGAAAGTGTCCTTGCGAAAAGCATCCAGGGCCATGCGCCCGTTCGAACAGACGGTGCATCGGTATCCCTGCGCTTCCAGCAGAGTCGAAACGACCTCGCGAATCGCCTCTTCGTCATCCACTACGAGGATCTTTTCCGTTTCCACGATGGGCCCCCGGGAGTCTCCATTATAGGGCCTGCCCACGGGCCGGAAATGCCTAATTGACGAATCGAATAACCGCGTGCTGCATTGCACAATAGTAGGTTTTCATACGTAACCTTCGCTGTAAGCCGTGGCACAGCACGCAATTTCCATTTAATCCGGGTCCGCCGGCGACCCCTGACTCAGCCGCGAGGATTGGCCGCTCGCGGACGGGTCTAACCGCGCCATGCCGGCCTCGATTTGCACCGAAAGATTCCCGACGAGCTCGGTGAGCCGCGCCAGCCGATTCGTTGAATGCAGCCTTGCCGAATGGATTTGCAGCGACGCGATCCGATAGTTAACGCGGAATCGGCATCGCCGGTCGGCCCCGCCGAGTTGATGAATCCACGGCTCCGCGGGAGACATTTCCCGCACTACGCTCAGCAAGCGCTCCAGCCGCCCGAAATCTTCCGCGAGTCCCGACAGGAAGCTCTCAACGATGCGCCGACGCTCCTCGTGCAAGTGCCGCTCAACTTCTCCCGCAGCCCTTCGCCGCACGTAGTCCGCGTCCAACGTAGCGAGCGCTTGCCGCAACTGCGGAAAATGCCGCGCGTGCAGCGCCAGAAGATCTTCCATCCGATCCCGGCGGCGTCCCGCCATTTCTTCCGGCAGCGGCTTCAGCGCCGCCCACCCCAGTTTCAGCAGGCCAATGGCGCCGGCCGTCACGCCGCAAATCGCCAGCAGGTTCATAGGACATCTCGCCTTGCGATGCTTTTGCTCTCACGAGGCCCGGTCGTATACTGCCATTTAGAACATTACCGTTGACGGTCACGTTAACTAAGAGTAACATCCCGGTCAATGGGGTGGACCGGCACGAATATCGCCAAACCCCGCAATTCTGGAGGGCCGTAGGGTGGAATCGCTCGAGCGCTTCGCGCAGAATCAGCGCATCATTGAAGAGTTTGTCTCCCAGTGGCTGGTCTCCATTCCCACCGCGCTGGGACGGCTCGCGCACGTGGCCATGCTGCGCGACATTTACACCGGCCGCTATCATCATCCCATTCTGCAGGACGCTTATTCCGAGCCCGCCGTTCATCAATCCCTGCTCTACTGCCACGAAGAACTCTTCGAGAAGGTGCTCGAAAATAATTTCGAGCAGCAGGAGTGGGATTTGCGCATGTGCTTCGCGGGCATGGAAGCTCCGCCTGCGGAAATCGCGCAGCGCTGGCTGGAAGTGGATCTGTTCCGGTTATTCGTTCCTTTCGGCACTCCGCCGTATCTCCGCGATCTTTTCTGCTCCAACTTGCGCGCGATCCTCGGATTGCTGGCTGCAGAATCCGCTTTGGTCCATACCGCGGCGTGACCACTTAACCCTGCCCGCACAATCTTCTGGAAACCCTGCGCACGTTTGTTAGCATCGAACTATGGTGAACACGCCCATGCGCGCATGGTTCCGCGATCCCCGCAACTCAATCGCCGCTTCGAGGAAGGCCATCTCCGCCGCTTGCTCACCGACGCCGGGTTGCAGAGTCTCACCTTAGAGCAGCGTTTTGGCGGCATGGTGTGGTTCTGGAAGGGGACTGCGCCGGCGCGAGGGTCATGCGCTGCGGTGAATCGTGCAGGGTGCGGAAGGGAGGCGCGGCGTGGCGCGTCGTTGCGAGTGTCGGCGAGTAGCGGCCTGCAAGTCCCAATTCGCGGAACCTGTTACTCTGGTTCCTGCGCTAGCTTTTTTGCGCAGCAACGTCCGGAGGTTTGAATGAAATTGTTTAGGCGAATGCAGCTGCGGATTGGAGTCAAGCAGTACCTCGGCTTGGCGCTGCTGCTGGCGTGCAGTGTCGCGTTTGCGGCTCAACGGCCCGCGCTTTCCACTTCGTTCAAATCGCTCGCATCCGCTCGGCCGAAAAGTTCTTCGCAGACCGCGCCGGCCTCTAGCCCCGAATTCATCAAAGCCGCCGACGAAGTTCTAGGGCAGATGAGCAAGATTCTGGCGCTCCCGATCAAGGAGCCGCTCAAGAAAACTCTCCGCTCCAAGCAGGAAGTCCGCGACTACCTGGTTCGCGAAGACAAGGAGGACAAAAAAGATTCCGAACGCTATGCCGACGACAAAACTTTGGAGGCTTTCGGCCTGATCCCCAAAGGTTTTCCGCTCGATTCCTTCATGCTGGACGTTTTGACCGACCAGGTCGCGGGCCTGTACGACCCCAAAGCCAAGGAATTTTACATTGCGAATTGGATTCCGGTGGACGAGCAGCGCACGGTGATGTCTCACGAGCTGACCCACGCGCTCGAAGACCAATCCTTCCACATTGATTCCTGGATCAAAGCCGCGCGCCCGAATGACGACGCCGAACTCGCGCGCGACGCCGTCAGCGAAGGTTCCGCCATGGCCGCCATGGTGGACTACGAAATGCTCGACCAAAAAGTCAGCGTGCGCGACGTTCCAGACGTCACCTTGCTGATTCGTGCCAGCGCCCTCAGCGAAATGGACAAAGATCCGAACCTTGCGAAAGCTCCGCTTTATATTCGCGATGAACTTTTATTCCCCTACCTCGCCGGCACCGGCTTTACGCAGCAATTTCTGAAGGCGCACACCGGGTGGCAAGACCTCCATTTGATATTTCAGAATCCGCCCGTTTCCACGCAGCAGATTATGCATCCAGATCTTTACCTGCACGGCGTGAAGCCTGAAGTCGTCACGCTGCCGGAATGGAGAGCGCTGGTTCCGTCCGACTGGAAGCTGTTGGAAGAAAACACCATGGGAGAATTCGGCCTGGGGGAAATTCTGAAGCAGTTGCTGGACGAAAATCGCGCGGAATTGCTTGCACCGGCGTGGAAAGGCGATCGCTACGCGGTGTTCGAGGACGCGAAGGCGAAGTCCACTCTGCTGGTGTTCCGCCTGGCGCTCGATAATCTCGACGATACCGCGCATTTCTTCGGCGAGTACAGCGAAGCGCTGGAACATAAATATAAGACGCGCACGGAACTCTTTCGCCGCCCCAATTTCTTTCAGTTCCAATCCGAATCCGGCGGAGTTTTTCTGCGCTGCGTGGCGACCCAGTGCATCACGGTGGAAGGCGCTTCACGCGAAACGTTCGACAAATTCAATCACGCCATCGGTTGGGACCCAGCGCCCGCCGCGGTGCGTGTGCCAGCCGTGCCGCCGACCATCACACAGAAACGAGCGCCAGTCGAGTCCAGCCACGTCGGCGCGCAATAGCTTCGCGCACCGTCCGCTTACTAATCATTCAGCGAAAGCTGCACCGTATCCGCGCGGTGCACCACCATCAGTGTCTGATCGTCGGCCTGCTTCCTGCCGTTGGAATAACCGTGCACATCTTTCATGCACGCCGCCGCAAGTTCCTGCGGCACCCATCCATGGCGCTCGCCAGCGATGCTGGAAAGCCGCGCCGCGCCGTATTCCACGCCCGAAGCGTTCACCGCTTCGGAGATTCCGTCGGTGTACAGCAGTAAGCTGTCGCCGCGCTCCATGCGCACGCGTTGAATGGTGTAGCGGCTTTTGGAAAACATTCCCAGCGGGACGCCGGTCGAGCACACTTGCCGCACGCCGTCTTTTGCGATAAGCAGCGCAGCTAAATGCCCCGCGCTGCCGATTTCGATTTCGCCGCGTTGTCCCGCGCGCCCGCAAATCAGCGTGGCATATTGTCCCGCGATGGTGCTCTGGCAAAATACGCTATTGGCCATTTCCAGAAGCTTATCGAGCGTCAGGTCCACGCCTGCGAGGCTGCGGAACATGGCGTGCAAGTGGGTCATTAGCAGGGAAGCGGCCACGCCCTTGCCGGCCACGTCGCCAAGCAAGAAAACCAGTTCTCCATCCGCCGCCGCCGGAGGAATTAAATCGCAATAATCGCCGCTCACCATTCCTGCGGGCTTGTACTGGTAATGTACGAGCCAATCGCCGTGCCGCAGGTCCGTCCGCGGCAACAAGCCGCGCTGCACGCGCGAAGCCAGCTCCAGATCGCGCTCCAGCGCGCGCTGTTCGTCGCTCGTCAGATGATCCAGACACAGCCGCACCAGCGGATCGGCCAGCAGCCGGTCTTTTTCCACGCTGTCATGGCACTCGTCACAAATTCCGTACGTCCCGTCGTCCATCCGGTGCAATGCGGAATCCACTTCGCCGAGAAGTGCCAGCAACGAAGCAGCCGAAGCCGCTGCGTCAGGCGACGCGATCACCGCGTTCAGTTCCTTGCGCCGTTTTTCCAATTGTTCGCGAATGTATGGGTCGCTTACTGCGCTCATTTCCTTGGCCTCCACGTCCGAGCTTCGCGCCATGCTTACCGCTGCGCTATCCGTTTCCGCCACGAGAACTCCCTTTGCCCCGGTCCGACGAATTCTGCGCTATTGGATTCCTAGTCACGCGCCCGCGACTCTGTTTTAATGCCGTCCATCAGGCTCCCCGCTCGTTTGGGCGGGACGCGCCTGACGGTCCAGCCGCTGCAGCCGGCGCTCAAAATCGCTCCGGTAACGCCGTAGCAATGCTGCGCTTAGCCCGGCGGGGCGGTTTGACGGGCGCAGCTCGCCGAGTGCCTTACGCACCAGCACGGCTGCGCGGTGCGGTTCTCTTGCCTGGTGCTCGTAGTGAATCGCCAGCTGTTTGTACGCTTCCAGTCCCTCGCGCGAATTCCCGACGATGCTTTCCCACAGTCTCAGCGCCAGCGGCAGATCGCCTTCGCGTTTCGCCAATCGTGCCAGGGAGCGTCGCGCGGCCCGATCGGTTTCCGCGGGCAGCACGGCATCCAGAGACTGCGCGTAATGTTTCCGCGCGCGCGCCATGTCGCCGCGGCGTTCGCAAATGCGCGAAACTCCAAATAATTCCAGCCCGTCCTTGCCGTCCGCCTGCGGATCAGCCAACACTGCGACGATGCGGCTGGCAAGCCCCGCCAGTCCCCGCAGGTCCATTTGATTGTGCAAGAAGATCTGCACCAGCGGCTCCGGCGGCCCGCCACGCAAATAATCGAAATAGAATTGCGGAATCATCTCCGAAATCAGGTCCGCGCCGCGATGCCATCCCAGCACATGCTTTTCCAGTTCCGCCAGGCGCACCGATCCCAATCGCACGCGCCACAAATTGCGCGCGGGATGCAAAAAGTCCAGATGCGCGCGCGGCGCAACGGCCCGGATTTTTCGCGTCATGCGATAACGCGTTTCCAGCAGCGGCCAGTCAAACGATTTCCCGTTGAACGTCACCAAAACCGGGCGCTCGGCCATGCGTTCCGCCAATGTGAGCAGCAGCGCGTGCTCTTCGTTCAGTTCGCGCATGAAGAACTGTTCCACTTCCAGGCCGCCGGCGTCCCACCAGGCAATACCAACCATGAACGGGTAAGTCCCCGTCCCGCCCATCAGCCCCGTCGTTTCCGTATCCAAAAAAAGCCATTGCCGCGGGTCGGCCACTTCCGCGCAAGCTCCCGGCGCGAGCAGCCGCAGCGCTTCCTCGTCCACCGAGCCTTCTGGCGGCGCGCACCCAATCGCCTCCGAAAACCATTTGCGCACGGTGAGATGCTCGCCGAACTGATTGCTCAACGCTTTCGCCTGCAACATTTCCGCAAGCCGCTCCGCGCCATCCGGCAGCGCAGGCGAAAATCCCCGCGCGCCGTCCACGACATCGTTGGCTGCAACGCCGTCGTCCGCGACACGAGCTTTCCGGGTCGGCCGCAACGCTGCCAAAGACGCCAATCGGTCCCGCACGCTCATCGCTGATCAATCTCCCGCTTCACTCTGCGTTCTCCGGTTTCTGACGACGCGACGAGCATCGTCATCGTGAGGCCGGCGCGTCTGCTTCAAGCCGGCCGCGGGATCTCTCTTGCCTTTCTCTGCGTCCTCTGCATCTCTGCGGTAAAAGCTTTCGAATTTGCGATCAAGCGCACAACCGCTCCAGGATCGCGAGCGCCGCTTCCTTCGTCTTCTCGCATTTCTCCCCAGCAGGTCCCACGCACGAAGGGCACCCGTGCTCGCAAGGACATCCAACAATCAACTCCCGCGTCCGCCGCCGCAAAATATCGTGCGCGCGAAACAAGGGATCGCTGAACCCAATCCCGCCCGGATACGCGTCGTACAAATACAAATTCGGCTCGAAGAACTCCTTCATCTCCGCCGGATTCGCAAGCGCGGCCGAAAATTCCTGCCACTCGGTTTCGATCCCCGGACTTGCCGGCCGTTCACCCACTGCGGTCCCGAGGTCACGCCCGTCGCACATCAGCAGTAAAGCCGCCATCGAAGCCATCGCGTAAAGCAGCCCTAGGATTCCATTCTGCCGGTCAGACAGAGCATAAGGCAGGTCCGCCAGCAGCTTGCGCTCCAGCGTGATCCAGAACGCCGTTGTGTGCATCTCGTTTTCCGGCAGCTCCAGCTTGCCCGCGCCGATATTTTCGTTCGTGAAAAATTTGAACTTCTTGAATCCCACCACCTGCGACCGCACCAGCACATCGCCATGCGCCCGCGCCGCCGGCCCCGCTATTTTTTCTTCTTCCGCGATTTCCAACACACGAACCTGCGTATAGCGAATCGCGTCCGTGTAGTAATCCACATTCACGCTCTTCACGTACGCCTTGCGCTGCTCGAAATCCAGCCGCTCCACGTGATATTGCTGCCCCTGGTGCAGATAAATCGCCTTCGGATGCACAGTCGTCAGCGCCGATGAAAAATCCACTTCGCCGATCACCTCCGGCTCGCCGTCTTCTTCCGCGTTCGTTCCGCCGGTGGTATCAATAATCACGAAATTGTCAGACGTCACCGAACGCAGGCTCACCGTATCTGCCGGGTAAGCTTCCTGCACCCAATGCCAGTTTCCGCCGCTGCGATGCAGGAATCCCGCATCGCTCATGCGTTCGCACAGGCCCGGCAAATCCACGTCGCCGAATCGTTCTTCAGGCCGCAGCGGCAGCTCGAACGCCGCGCATTTCAAATGGTTCACCAGAATTTCCAGATTGTCTGGCTGGACGTACGCATGCTCCGGCGAGCGCCCGAAAAAATAATCCGGATGCTGCACGATGAACTGATCCAGTGGCGCGGAAGATGCCACCATCACCGCGCAAGATGTCCCGCTTCGCCGCCCGGCGCGTCCCGCTCGCTGCCATGTGGAAGCGATCGATCCCGCGTATCCCGCCATCACGCTGGCATCGAGCGATCCGATATCAATCCCCAATTCCAGCGCGCTGGTGGCCACTACGCCGCGAATCCGCCCATCGCGCAAGCCGCGCTCAATCTCGCGGCGCTCTCCGGGCAAATATCCTCCGCGATACCCGCGAATCGGCTCGGCATCGCCCGTACCGGGCCGGTTTGCCTGCTGCAAATAAGTGAGCAGCACTTCGGTATGTAGCCGGCTATTCGCAAACACGATGGTTTGCAGCTTGCGCGCCAGCAGCTCCTTTGCCACGCGTGTCGTCTCGTTCAAATAACTACGGCGAATTCCCAGATTGCGATTCACCATTGGCGGATTGTAAAAAACGAAGAGCTTCTGCGCCGCGGGCGCGCCGTTTTCTTCCACCACCTGTACCGGCTCCGCGATCAACTGCGTCGCCAGCTCACCTGGATTCGCGATCGTCGCAGAGCAGCAAATGAATTGCGGATTCGAGCCGTAAAACTCCGCGATGCGCGCCAGCCGCCGCAGCACGTTCGCCAGATGGCTGCCGAAAACTCCGCGATAGGTGTGCAATTCATCGAGCACGATGTAGCGCAGATTTTCGAATACGCGCGTCCACTTGGTGTGGTGCGGCAAAATCCCTGTATGCAGCATGTCCGGATTCGTCAGAATCACATGCCCGCGCTCGCGGATTGCCCGCCGGGCGTCGCTCGGCGTATCGCCGTCATACGTGAACACGCCGAAGCAATCATCCAGCCGCTTCGCCAGGTCGTGCAGCTCCGCCAGTTGGTCCTGCGCCAGCGCCTTGGTGGGGAACAGGTATAGCGCGCGCGTATCGGCGTTCTCCAGCACCGCATTCAGCACCGGTAGGTTGTAACAAAGCGTCTTGCCTGAAGCGGTCGGCGTCACCACCACGAAATTCTTCCCTGCGTGTGCCAGTTCTGCGGCCGCCGCTTGATGGGTGTAAAGTTTTTCGATGCCCTTGGCGTGATAGGCCGCGGCGAGCTCCCGCCGCACCCATGCAGGCATCGCGCGGAATTGCGCCTCGCGCGCCGGAATGTGCCGCACGGCCGTCAGCACCTCGTCCGTGCGATATCGCGCGACCAGTGCCCCCAGAGCCTCCTGCACCGTCTCCAGGGTCGTGCTAGCACGAACTGCCAGACCGCCAGCCGATTCCCCCGCCAAGCCTCGCCCAGATGCGGCCATCACCACCCCCCAATGAAATTGCCAAGCTCCCGCCATCCGTGGGCCTTCGCCTTTTATTCGCTGAGGCTACCACGTGGTTTCGGCCCGCGCAACAACAGTCTTGCCCCATAATTTCCATTCCTTTGCCTTTATCTGTGTTCATCTGCGTTGCTCGGTGATGCCTTTGAATTTGCCGTCATCTCTCCGGGGACACCCACAACCACCCGCCCCTAGCCATCCGCCACCAAATTTTGTTATACATGAACCATGGCCCATGACTTCCTGATTTTCGATTTCGGCACCAACGAAGAAGTAGCGCAGCAAGCACGCCACAAAGTAGAAGGCTGGACGCAAGGATTCCGCCTCGGCAAGAAAATGCTGCTGAAATTCGAGCGCGAAGCAGCCGACGATTCGTCCGAGTCCGAAACTGACGCCAACAAGGCGTCAGCCTCCAAGAAGAAATCCGCAGCAAAAGCCGAAGAAGCCGAACCCAGCGCCAAAGTTCGCGTGCTGGTCCGCCTCGATTTCTCCGACCACGAAAAGCTCTCGCACCAGCGCTGGCTCGATCGCATCCCCACCGAGGAGCCGTTCAAATCCGCTAAAGCGGAAATCATCCGCCAGGGCCAGCCGGGATTCGCCGAAGCCGCCGAACTATTTGACTCCCTGTCCTAACGGCCACCTGATGACTGTCTATTTTTCCAGTAGTTGCGGGGCGATTGTGCCGCGCGTT
>Ga0308309_10002042_pt1 | contig 12008 bp, 9 predicted proteins | sample HubBroMetageWFT5_FD_192491 | JGI IMG/M metagenome (GOLD analysis project Ga0308309, IMG submission 192491) | Warmed and freeze-thawed soil microbial communities from the Hubbard Brook experimental Forest, New Hampshire - Hubbard Brook CCASE Soil... | ecosystem: Environmental > Terrestrial > Soil...
CTACCACGCCATCATGGAGCTCGCCCTGCACGTTGTCCTTGCGGCCACAGCCGAGATGGGACACGCCGTGGTTGCAATCGAGGACTTCCATTGGCTCGACCCGTCGTCCCAGGCCTTTGTCGACCGGCTGGTCGGCGCGGCGGAGAGCATGTTCCTCCTGGTGGTGATCACATCGAGACCAGAAGGCATTGACCGGACACTTGACGGCAGCGTCAACTCGGCGCCGGTGATCTCGTTGGAAGCGATGTCCACCGATGAGATCACCGAGGTGGTCCGCAGCAACGCTGGCCCGGGGCTTGAGCCCTCCGCTTTTGTGGCCATCGCCGAGCGGGCCGAGGGCATCCCCCTCTTTGCCGAGGTGTTGGCCCGCAACTCCGACATCAGATCGGCCGACAACCTTCCCGTGCTGCTCCGAGCCTCCCTCCTGGCCCGCCTTGACCGGGCACCTGGTCGCCGATCGGTGGCCCAACTCGCTGCCGTCATCGGGACCCGAGTGGAGTGGGAACTCATCAGGGTGGCGACCGCGTCGACCCTCGAAAGCACCGAAACCGCGCTCGACGACCTGACCCAGTGTGGTGTGCTAGCTCCGGGGTCGAGGGAGGGTGAGCATCGCTTCCGCCACGCCTTGGTTCGCGACGCGGTCGACTCGTCGCTCCTCCGTCGTGATCGGCAACGCCTGCACCTCCAAGTGGCCCGGGCGCTCGAGGCCATCGGGATCGATGCCGATCATCCACCGGAATTGCTCGCCTACCACCTGGCGCAGGGAGGGGAGTCGGCGCAAGCCGCCGAACAATACGCCGACGCTGCCCTCGACGCGGCGCGACGAGGTGCCTATAAGGAGAGCAAGCACCTCAGCGAGATCGGACTCGGGCTCGTGCGGGACCAGCCCGAGTCTTCCGCACTCGCGCCGATCGAACTCGACCTGACCATGATGTTGGGCAACGCCATCAATGTGGTGGACGGCTTCGGCGCACCCGGGCTGCATGCCTTGTGGAAGCGCGCCGAAGAGCTGTGTGTGGCCACCCACAACGAGGTCGAACAGTCTTCGGCCATGAACGGGCAGGCCGTGGCCTCGATGTTCGCCGGCGACGCGCGCACGGCCGTGGCCGAAGCGAGGCGGATCATCTCGTTCGGGCAGCGCCGCGAGGACCGCCACGCCCTCGTACGCGGCTATTCCACCCTGGCTCTGCAGTCGATCTTCCTAGGCGACATCGACGTGATCCTCGACAGCGCGCTGGCCGTCCTGCAGCGCTACAGACCCTCAGACTTTTTCGACTTGACCTACGGTTTCGGAACCGACCACGGCGTCATCGCCCACTGCGCCGCCGCGGCCGCCGCGACGTACGCCGGGCAGGGCTCCCTGGTCCGCCAGCACATCGACGACGCGATTAGCTTGTCCCGAACGCTGCATAGTCCGACCAGCCTGTGCCTGGCTCTGGCCAGTTCCGGGCTCGCCGAGATCCTGTGGGACGCGCTCGGAGCCAGCCGGGGCCATCTCGAAGAGGCGGTTGCGCTGGCCCGTACCCACGACCTCAGTTACTTCGAGAACCTGTCCGGGCTGTTCCTGGCCGCCGTGGATGCGCTGGAGGGAAGGCCCGAGGCCGCGGCACGGGCCCAATTCGCGGTGACGACGCTCATCACGGGCGGCAGCAGCCTCGCCGCCTCAGTCGGCTGGTGGCTCACGGCGCTCACGCAGGAACTGGCGGGCGACATTGCGAGCGCCGTCGGGACCGCCGAGTTGGCCCTGACCGAGACCCTGGCCAGCGGGGAGCACGCTTTCGACCCCGAACTGCATCGCATCTCCATTCGGGGCCGGTCACAGCTGGACCAGCTCTCGTCAGATGACGCAGTGCGGCTGGCCGTGGGAGTGGCCGAGGAAGCCCTGGCCCGAGGGGCGCCGCTTCTGGCGCAGCGCGTCTTGCAGGACCGATCGGACAAGGAGCAGGCCGACCCCCGCTGCAGCGCGTTGCTCAGTCAGCTTCATCCGCTGATCGAACCTTTGGTCTTTTAGCGTCACCACTACAGACCCTCTGGTCTAGAAAGAAGGGGATCCACATGGCAACTCCCAAAGGTCAAGCGGCCAGAACGAGAAAGAAGAAGATCTTCCTCTCTGGACCGATGAACTCCACCTCCGACATCAACGGCCAGGTGGCCATTTCGTCGGTGCTGAAACCGAGGTTCAATGTGTACCTGGCGCCGAAAGACGGCGTGGAGATCCGCACCCTTATCGACCTGCTCGCCAACCCGAAGGTGCTCTCCCCGCTGTTCCTCCGCGCCGCTCTGCTGGTCCAGCAGATCGGATGGGCGCACGAGATCTATCAGCTCCTCAGCTGTGACGCGCTCGTATTGAACATGGACGGTCGGGTCCCCGATGAGGGTGCCGTGGTCGAGGCCGCCACCTCGTACACGGCCGGAAAGCCCGTCGTCATCTACAAGGACACCGTGGTCACATTCTGGGATTTTTTCGACAACCCGATGGTGGCGGCGCTGGACAGCACCTGGCAGGTCATCACCGATCTCCGCAAGCTCCCGGGAGCGCTCACGGCTGCGTTGGCCAACGCTCCCGCGACGAAAGGCTTCGTGTATGCACCCCCGCCCAATATTCAGGAGGCCTACGACTTCGGTGCGTATGTCTCGGCGAATCTCAGGCCTCTGATGGCAGCACTTAAAGCTGCGGCCAAGGATCTTCCGGATGCATTGCGAGGACTGGAGCCAGACATGGGATCAATGCAGTCCTTCGCGGAGGCGCTCATCGCCGGAACGAAGACGCGTACCGCCGCCAGGAGAGCATTCGGCAGTTAGGCGCTCTCACGATGAAGGCACTCTTCGTGCCGGAAGGCGAGCGACGCGTTCGTCGCCTACCGGGGCGGCTGCGGTGGCCGAAGACCGTCGAGGATCAGGACGAGCAGTCGTTCGCTCTGGTCCTCGGTGAGCGTGGCGCTCATGCACATGGATCCGAGCAGCTGCATGAGATCGGGAGCGTCGAGATCCCGGCGCACGACGCCGGCGGCTTGGGCCCGGTCGAGCACGATGCTCAGCGCGCCCACGATCCGCTCGCGTGACGCGACGCGGAGCTCGGGCGCCTTCTCGAATGCCTCGTGGAGCTCGGTCAAGAAATTGCGCTTGGTGCTGGCGTAGTCCACGAACGCCTCGAGCCAGCTCACCATGGCCGCCCACGGCTCCATGGTGTCGACGACCTCGTGCGCGGTGGCGACGAGGCCATCGACATCGGTCTTGTACACGGCCTCGACCACGTTGATGCGCTTGGGGAAGTGGCGGTAGAGGGTGCCGATACCGACGCCGGCTTCCTTGGCGATGGCGTCCATGGACGCCTCACCGCCCTGGTGGTTGAACACATGGCGGGCGGCCGCAACCAGGCGCTCCTCATTGCGGCGGGCGTCGGCCCGCATCGGGCGTGCCGCATCGGCATCGAGGACGGCCCCGTCAGCGTCGACGTCATCGGCGACGATCGTCGTGGAGATCTGCCGTTCCGTCATCTTCCGATGTTCCCTCCCGATCCGAGGCTGCGTTTGCAAAGCGGAGGATCCCTCCGTATACTAACCGGAGGAAGCTTCCGCTTACTTACACGATACCAGCGGAAAGGTCGGATGCCAATGTCCACCACCTCAATTGTACGGTCGCGCCCGCCCGCGGCCAGCCGTTCCCAGCAAGGCGACCCTGGCACCCTCCGGGGCCGCTTGAGCAGGCCCTCGGTGTTCCTCTTCGTCATCCTGACCTCCCAGCTCATGGTGGTGCTGGACACGACCATCGTCAACGTGGCGCTGCCCCACATCGAGGGCGGGCTGCACTTCTCGGGGTCGGGGCTGTCCTGGGTACTGAACGCCTATCTCCTCACCTTTGGCGGCCTTCTCCTGCTCGGGGCGCGCTGCGGTGACCTGCTCGGCCGACGGCGCACCTTCCTGACCGGCATCGCCATCTTCTCCCTGAGCTCCCTGCTGGGCGGGTTCGCCGTGACCGGCTGGATGCTGCTGTCCGCCCGTGCCTTCCAGGGCGTGGGCGCTGCGCTGGCCGCCCCCTCATCGCTGGCGTTGCTGACCACCGTGTTCGCCGAGGGGTCGCAGCGCGTCCGGGCCATCGGGCTGTTCACCACGGTGTCGGCGGCGGGCGGGGCTATCGGCCTCGTGGCCGGGGGGATCCTGACCGAGCTGGTCTCGTGGCGCTGGGTGATGTTCGTCAACGTCCCGATCGGCCTGGTGGTGTGGCTGGTGGGCCGGGTGGTCCTGGTCGAGACGGAGCGACGGAACGGCCACTTCGACGTGGCCGGCGCCCTGACGTCCACGTTGGGCATGGGCAGCCTCGTCCTGGGGCTGGTCGAAGCGAGCACCAAGGGGTGGACCAGCATGACGACGGTGGCGTCGCTGGTGGTGGGGGTGGCCCTGCTGGGAGCGTTCGTGCAGGTCGAGCGGCGCGCCCAGGAGCCGATCCTCCCGCTGCGGCTGTTCAACAGCGCGACGCGGACGGTGGCCAATGTGTCCCGCGGCCTCGTCTACGCCGGCATGTTCGGGATGTTCTTCTTCGCCGGGCAATTCCTCCAGGACGTGCAGGGCTACTCGCCGCTGCGGGCCGGCCTGGCCTTTCTCCCGGTGCCCTTCTCGGTCTTCGTGTCGTCGCAACTGGTCAGCAAGGTCCTGGCCTCCCGGTTCCGGCCCAAGGTCCTGATGCTGACGGGCATCACCACCGTCTTGGTCAGCCTGGTCCTCTCGAGCCAGCTGCACGCCGGGTTCTCGTACGGGCAACTCCTGGTGGCCCTGGTGTTGCTCGGCGTGGGCTCGGGCATCTCGCTGGTGTCGCTCACCACGGCCTCGCTGGCCGGCGTGGGGCCGGATGACGCCGGGGCGGCCTCCGGGCTGGTCAACGTCATGCAGCAGGTCGGGGCGGCGCTCGGACTGGCCGTCCTGGTGGGGGTGCTGGGAGCCGTGGCCGGGCACTCCCAGCTGTCCTCCTCGAGCGGCGCGGGCGTGGCGACCCACACCCTCGTCCACGGCCTCGACGTCACGTTCGCCGTTGCGGCGCTGTTCGCCGTGGCGGCCTTCGGCCTGGTGGCGGCGCTCGTCCGCCTGCCGGCAACCGAGCCTGCGGCGGCCAGGGTCGTCGCGGAAGGAGAAGCGGAAGCGGCGGCGGGGGAGGACGGGTTCGGGTTCGAGGTGGAGGCAGCCGGGGCCTGCACGGGCGACTGCTTCGAGTGGGCGGACCCTGACCTCGTGGCTTGACCCGCAGTGGCGGGCCACAGGTCCTCACCAGGGGAGGTCACGGGTGCGCCATGAACCCGATCTGAGCCGAGGACCCTGAGCCGAGGACCCTGAGCCGAGGGCCAAGTGTGCGGGCGCCCGGTGTCGAATTGTCGATTGGGCGTTCGTAGTCACGGTAGAGGGTCAACCAATCCGGCCCTCTGAGAAGGGCCACAGGGCCGTTCGTGACAGGAAGGACGAACATCATGGGAAAGATTGTCGCAGTGGAGTACGTCTCCTTGGACGGAGTCATGGAGGAACCGGCGTGGAGTGGGCCCTATTTCAACGAGGAGCTCCAGCGTTTCCAGTACGAGAACCTCTTCGGGAGCGATGCCCTGCTCCTCGGTCGTGTGACCTACGAGGGATTCAAGTCGGCCTGGCCGGCCATGAGTGATGAGGCGGGCTTCGCTGACCGCATGAACGGGTTGCCGAAGTACGTCGCCACGACGACCCTGGTCGAGCCGGAGTGGAACGCATCCTTCATCGAGGGCGACGTCGCCCCGGCGGTGGCTCGCCTGAAGAGCGGAGACGACACGTTGCTGATCAACGGAAGCGCGCAGTTGGTCAACTATCTCGGCCGCCATGGGCTGATCGACGAATACCGCCTCATGATCTACCCCGTTCTGGTGGGCGCAGGGAAGCACCTCTTCGACCACAGTGGACCGGTGGGCGCGCTCACCCTCAAGGACAGTCGGTCGACCGAGAGTGGTGTCGCCATCTTGACCTACGTCCCGGTGGTATGACCCAGCGGGACGTGACGGTGCTGGGCCGGGGAACCATGATGGTCCGATGACCGGCTCGGGCCCCGCTGGATTGATACTCACACCCGGCGCGTCTGCCACTCGGGACCACCCAGGACTCGTGGCAATCGACCAGGCGGTGACACCGGTCGGCCTGGTGGTCGAACGGGTCGAGTTTCCCGGGCAGGCCGCCGGGAAGCGACGACCCGACCCTCCCGCGGTGTGCATCGAAACGATCCGTACGGCCACGTTGGAACTGGCCGACAGACTCGGCGTCCCGACCAGCCGCGTCGCCGTGGGTGGCCGCTCCATGGGCGGCCGCATGTGTTCAATGGCCGTGGCCGAGGGTCTGGTGGTGGCCGCGCTGGTTCTGGTCAGCTATCCGCTGCACCCTCCTGGCCGGCCCGACAAGCTCCGGACCGCCCACTTCCCCGACTTGCACCTGCCGTGCCTCTTCGTCTCGGGTCGGCGGGACGCCTTCGGTACCCCGGAGGAGCTGCGAGGCGAGACCGAGGCCATCCCTGGACCGGTCACACTCGAGTTCGTGGATGGAGACCACTCGCTGCGGAAGCGGAACCCCGAGGTCGCCGACGTCGTTGCGGCCTGGCTCACCGCCTTGCGCTGAAAGTCGGGGAAGATTGGGCCGAACCTGCATTTGAAGAGTGAGGCATGCTGTCTCCATGAGCACGCTTGCCAGCTACGAAATCGAGGGTCACGTCGCGACCATCACGTATAACCGGCCGGACTCCCTCAACGCCATCAATGCGGAGATGCGTCGAGCACTCAACGAGGCGTTCGCTCGCTTTCGCGACGACGAAGAGGCGTGGGTGGCCATCGTCACCGGCGCGGGCAGGGCGTTCTGCGCTGGTGCCGACGTACGTGACGGCGCCGGGGCGACCGGGGAGTTCCCAGGGTCGTTCTGGGAGAAGCCAACCGTCAACTCCTTCGAGAGCGGCTGGGAGATCTACAAGCCGGTCATCGCGGCGGTGAACGGGTACTGCCTCGGGTATGGGCTGACCCTGGTCACCTGGTGCGATTTCGTCATCGCGAGCGATCGGGCCGAGTTCGGATTTCCCGAGGTACGACTCGGCGTGCCCACGATCGTGGGGGCGATCCGGCTACCTCAGAGGATCAATTGGCAGTACGCCATGGAGATGCTCCTCACGGGTGAACGGATCGACGCGGCGCGAGCCAAAGAGATTGGTCTGGCGGGTTGGGTGGTACCTCACGACCAGTTGATGTCCGAGGCCCGGTCGCTCGCCGACCGGTTGCTTGCCGCGGCCCCACTGGCCGCGCGTGCCTGCAAGGAGGTTGCCGTGCGCTCGCAGAGCCTTCCCCCCGTCGAGGCCATTCGATTTGGCGAGACCATGCGCATCGTGGCGATGGGTACCGAGGACGCCAAGGAGGGCTTTCGTGCCTCGGCGGAGGGCCGAGCACCGCGGTGGAAGGCCCGGTGACGAGTGACCGCGGAGGTTGAGGCCGGCAAGCAGAGTCGAGACTGCCCACTCCCGTGTGGGCAGTCGCACGTCATCGGTCGGGGAACAGAGTTGAGCAGACGTCATCGGCGAGCAGTCGAGACCGTTCGATCAAGGACTCGTAGGTCATCTCCGCCCCGCTTCTGACTGGGCGATGGCGCCGCCCGATGGAGCACCCCGAAGAACCGTGGTGGACATCGGCCGCGGGCATGTTCGGGTCGGGAGCAAGCCGCTACGCTCGGCCGTACCGACCTTCGACCGCCACACACCCAGCGCGAGGAACACCGCGAGAGCAGACAGGGGGAGAACGCCAATGGTGTCCGTCTCACAGAGCCCGCCCGCCGTCGCTGGACCGCCGGTCGCCCAGCCCGTGCTCACCCCGCTCACGGCCAGCGCCGTCATCCTCGTCCTGACGATCGACGAGGGCGGCGAGCACGTGGTTCGTGATCTGCTCGCCGACCTGTCCGGATTGGCCCGGACGGTCGCCTTCCGTTCCCCTCAGGGTGGACTGGCCGTCGTGGCGGGGGTGGGGTCGGCAGCGTGGGATCGCCTCTTCGGCGGCACCCGGCCGGCCGGGCTACACCCGTTCAGGCCGCTTGACGGCGGTCGGCACCGGGCCGCGGCCACCCCGGGCGACCTCCTGTTCCACATCCGGGCCGCAACCATGGACCTCTGCTGGGAACTGGCCTCCCTGGTGTGCGGACGGTTGGCCGGGGCCGCCACGGTGGTCGACGAGGTCCACGGGTTCAAGTACTTCGACGAGCGGGATCTGCTCGGCTTTGTCGACGGGACCGAGAACCCGACCGGGACGGCAGCCGAGGCGGCGGTCACCATCGGGACCGAGGATCCGGCCTTCACCGGCGGGAGCTACGTCATCGTGCAGAAGTACCTCCACGACATGGCCGCATGGGATGCCTTGAGGGTCGAGGAGCAGGAACGGGTGATCGGCCGGGCGAAGCTCTCCAACGTCGAGATGAACGACGACGTCAAGCCCTCCAATTCGCATGTGGCGCTGAACACCATCGTCGAAGCCGACGGCACTCAGCGGCAGATCCTGCGGGAGAACATGCCTTTCGGGTCGCTGGGCGCCGGGGACTTTGGCACGTACTTCATCGGCTACGCCTCGACGCCCTCGGTCACCGAGCTCATGCTTCAGCGCATGTTCCTCGGTCATCCGCCCGGCAACTACGACCGGATCCTCGACTTCTCCACCGCCGTGACCGGCACTCTGTTCTTCGTGCCGACGGCCGACTTTCTCGACGACCTTCCCCCGAGGCCGGGCGAAGCCGGGTGAGCGACAACCACCTCGGTCCGCCGCTCGACACCTTGACCTCCGCCAACTGACCCGGCTGCTCGCTCCGGTACTCGACTCGCCCGAGGGTCCGATGGGCGTGGTCCTCGGTCCCCGTAGGAAGAAGTGGTCGTTTCTCGACGGTGGCGCGCCGCCGTCGAGAGGCCGGAGCGGGTGCAATTGGGCCTTTCGGCCCATAGGACGCCCCATGGTCGCGCCGTAGGCTTTTTGGTGGGAACACCAACCACTGATGCGGAAGTTGGGGGATGACCGCTCGAACTCACACACGCGACGAACGTGCCGATGCTCGATGGGCGAAACGACTCGAGCCTGAGGTCCGAGCCGGGGGCGGATCGCGGCCCGGGCCGTCCCGTCGGGTTCCGGCAAGGGGATGAGGTGACCGCCCTCCTGCCCGAGAGGATCATCGACGGCCCGAGCGGCAGCGGAGATGTTGACCAGGTCGCACCCGCTGCCGGGAGCCGTGAGGCTCCGCCGCACGGCGGGTCGCCGCGATGGGCGTTGCTCAGGCCCTTGGTGCGGCCCTGCGGGTACTTCCTGGCCTCGCGGGCGGCGGTCCTCTTCGCGGCTCTGGCCAGCCAATGGCTCGTGCCCCGTATTCACCCGTGGCGGTTGCTCGGCACCGGATGGGACGGGAGCTGGTACACCAAGATCGCCCAGTACGGGTACCCCCACCACATCTTCAACGAGGACGACGGCAGCCGCTGGGCCTTCTTCCCGGGGTTCCCGGCGGCCATCCGGGGCACCCACGCCCTCACCGGGCTGAACTACGCCGACGCCGGCGTCCTGATCGGGACGGTGCTCGGCCTGACCTCTGCCATCGCCGTCTGGCTGGCGGTCCGCGAGGTGTTCGGTTCGATCATCGCCGATCGATCGGTCCTGATCTACGCCTTCTTCCCCGCGGCCTACGTGCTCAGCATGGCCTACTCCGAAGGCCTGTTCATCACCGCCGCGGCCGGGTGCCTCTTTGCGCTGTCGCGGCGCTACTGGATCACCGCCTCGCTGTTCGCCGTGGTGGCCAGCCTCACCAGGAACGTCGGCGTGTTGCTCTTTGTCTGCGTGGCCGTGGTCGCCCTCCCGTGGATTGCCCGGGAACACCAGAGGCGGCCCCTCGTCGCCGTCTTGATCTCGCCGCTCGGCTTCGTGGGTTGGCTGGCCTACTCGTGGCACATGACCGGGACCCCTCTGGCCTTCTTGAAGGCCGAGCAGGTCTGGGGGGCGACCCACTTTCTCTGGTTCACCGCACCCCTGATCGCCGTGGGTCGGCTCGGCACGAACTTGCACAACTTCTCCGTGGGGGCGGACGTGCTGGCCGCGTTCGCGTGCGTCTTTGCCTGGGTGGGTCTCTCCCTCTTGTGGCGTACCCGGCGTGAGGGTGTCTCCGTCCCGGCCCACTGGTGGGTCTTCGCAGTGGGGAGCGTCCTTGCCATGGCCATCCCCGACGCCGAGCAGAGCATCCTGAGGTTCTCCCTGGTGGCGTTCCCCCTCTTCGCCGCCTTCGCCTGGAAGATCCGCCCGACCTGGGAGGGCGCCATCGCGGGGACGATGGGCTTCATGCAGGGCGCGCTGGCCCTGGTGATCTTCGTGGAGGTGCTGCACCCACTCACCTCCACCCTCTGGCCGTAGCGCCGGGGAGCGCCCGGCGCTGGCGCATCCGGGTGCTTCATTCGCCCCGCACCGGGGCACCGATCGGTGAGTCGGTCATGATCCCACCGCGTTGGGTGAACGGCCCGATCGGTCAGGCCGGGTCCTGCGTCATTGCGCGGCCTCCCGGGCCAGGACGTGGGCGCTCGGGTGCACGGCGCGCTGGCGGTCCATGATCCCGAACCGCACATCGAACCCGTGCTGCCACTCGTAATTGTCCACTGCGGTCCAGTGGAAGAGGCCGCGGATGTCGATGCCCCGGGACAGCGCATCGTGGATTACCGTCAGGCCGTCGGTCAGGTACCGGGCCCGCACGGCATCGTCGTCGGTACCGATTCCGTACTCGGCCACCAGGAGCGGTGTCCCCGGCAACTCGTCGGCCAGCCGGGTCAGGACCAGGCCCAGCCCGGCCGCCGAGATGGCGTACCCGAGCGGGGACAGTGGCGCATCGGCCGGGTACGGCACGACCCGGCCCGCGGCCACGCCGATGGTGGCGTAGTAGGAAAAACCGACCAGGTCGAAGGAGCCGGCCAGGTCGGGCCGCACCACGGGCTTCCGTCCCGGGATCCGCAAGACCCCGTCGCGAAAGAGCCCGATCCCGGCGTCCCAGTTGATGGCCCGCAGCGACGCCGCTTTGGCTGCGGTGTCCGGCCGGTCGTCCAACGTCACCTCGCAGGACAGCCCGAAGATGGACGCCACCGGCACCCCGGTGTGCCGCAGGAGCACCGCCGCCTCCGCCGTGGCCAGCTGGATGCCCTCTGACACCGCAGCCCACTCGTTCTTGTCGTTGTGCCCGGGGGGCCAGCCCCGTCCCCGGTACGCGGCCGCGGCGTAGTAGTTCGTTTCATTGACCGGCTGCCAGCCACCGACCAGGTCCCCGAAGGTCTCCGCCATGAAATTGACGTGACGTAGCCAGTGGCGGGTCCGGTTGTCGTCCACCAGGAAGCCTCCGGCCCCGGCGAACCAATGGGGCAGGGTGAAGTGGTGCAGGCACACCCATGGCGTCACCCCCGCTGCGCTGGCCGCCGCGAGCACGTCGCGGTAGTGCGCGATCGCCTCTGGGTCGTGCCGGCCTTCCTCGGGCTCGACCCTGGCCCACTCGATGGAGAGGCGATGGTGGGTGAGGCCCAAGCGTGCCAAGAGCTCGAAGTCCTCGGCAAAGCGCCCGGCGAAGCCATTGCCTTCGCCGGAGAGGGGCGCCTTCCCTCGGCGTTCCCACTCCCACCAGTCAGACGTCGAGGCCGCCCCCTCGCACTGCGTCGACGACGCCCCCGTCCCCCACATGAACTCTCTGGGCCATTGCACCGACTCGAGTATGGCCCGATCCGGCCGAAAGGATGGGCCAATCGAGGGCTCGGTGATGGGCAAGGCGAATTTCGGGACACATCCGGTTGACGATCCCGGCTTCGTGGGGTAGTATACTGAGTATGATCACTGGTTTGGTAAGTCGATGAGCGTCCGTCACGCCCTCCTGGCCCTCTTGAGCGAGGGTCCGAAATACGGCCTCCAGCTGCGGCAAGAGTTCGAGGCGAGAACCGGGGAGGTCTGGCCGCTCAATGTGGGGCAGGTGTATACGACGCTCCAGCGCCTC
>Ga0308309_10002043_pt1 | contig 12004 bp, 5 predicted proteins | sample HubBroMetageWFT5_FD_192491 | JGI IMG/M metagenome (GOLD analysis project Ga0308309, IMG submission 192491) | Warmed and freeze-thawed soil microbial communities from the Hubbard Brook experimental Forest, New Hampshire - Hubbard Brook CCASE Soil... | ecosystem: Environmental > Terrestrial > Soil...
TCTCGACAGCACGCCGACGCACTCGTACATGAAGTACCTCTACAAGTATCCCCAGCAGGCATTTCCCTACGACGACCTGGTAGCCACGAACAAGAAGCGGTCACGTTACGATCTCGAGTACGAACTCATGGACACCGGGATTTTCGACGAAGACCGCTATTTTGATGTTTTTGTTGAATACGCGAAAGAATGTCCCGAAGACATCCTCATCAAAATCAGCATTTGGAATCGTGGACCAGAGCGAGCGACATTGCACCTTCTCCCGACGCTTTGGTTCCGCAACACGTGGTCAGAGGGAGCAATGCGACCGAAGCTACGCAAGATAAACGGGGGAAACGGTATGAGCGTTGTGGCCGCATCGCACCCGGAATTGGGTGAGCGATTCCTCTATTGCGAAGGGAGCGTGCCGCTGCTATTCACAGAAAACGAAACGAATAACGAGCGCCTCTTCGGCACAAGGAACCGAACGCCATATGTGAAAGACTCGATCAACAACTTCCTAGTTCATCAACAGTCTGCTGGATTAAATCCCAACGCTGAGGGAACGAAGGTTTCGCCGCACTATCGTGTCGATGTAAACCCCAAGGAGTGCCAAATTATACGCTTGCGGCTAAGCATGGTCGCTCCCAGGGACTTAAGCGCAAAGTTCCCAGCAGGAAATGGAAATCCGTTCGGAGAGCATTTCGATGTTGTCATGAAGACTCGTCTAGACGAGGCCGATCAGTTCTACTGCACGGTTATCCCATCACGCTTGGATCCAGATACCGCCAGAGTGATGCGTCAATCGATGGCCGGAATGCTGTGGTCAAAGCAGTTTTACAACTTTGATGTCAACAAATGGCTTAGGGATCACGGCGCCGATCCATTCAAACCGGGAGAGACTGAAGAGCGCAACGCTCACTGGCACCATATGTGCTGCGAAGATATCATCTCAATGCCGGATAAGTGGGAGTACCCTTGGTTTGCGGTATGGGACCTAGCCTTCCATATCCTTGCTCTTTCGCTGCTGGATGAGGAATTCGGGAAACAGCAATTGGATCTTATTCTCGACGGACGTTACATTCACCCAAATGGACAACTTCCTGCATACGAATGGAACTTCGGTGACGTTAACCCACCGGTGCACGCCTGGTCCACCATCTTCACATACCGCCTTGAAAAAGTCCGTCGCGGAAAGGGCGATTTTGATTGGCTTGAGCGCTCGTTCCAAAAACTCTTGCTCAATTTCACTTGGTGGGTGAACCGCAAGGACCGCGCTGGCAAGAACGCATTTGAGGGTGGCTTTCTCGGACTGGATAACATTGGAGTATTTGATCGCAGCGCTCCTCTCCCGACTGGTGGGTATCTAGAGCAGGCAGACGGCACCGCCTGGATGGCTCTTTTTTGTCAAAACATGTTGGAGATCGCAGTGGAATTGGCGGTAGAGCGTCCTGCCTATGAGGATATGTGTGTCAAGTTCGCGGAGCATTTTGTGTGGATATCCTCTGCGATGATGCGTGCGGGTGAAGACACAGGGATGTGGGACGAGGAAGACGGGTTTTTCTACGATGTGCTGCGCCTGCCGGACGGGAAGTCTCAGCGCCTGAAGGTTCGCTCGATGGTGGGGTTCTTCCCGCTGTGTGCAGTTACGGTTTTTGAAGGCGAACTCAGTGCAAAGTATCCGGAGATACCCAAACACATCGGGCGATTAATTTCGGCGCGCCCGGAGCTAACATCGAACATCCATGACCCTACTGAGCGTGGTTGTTCCGGGCGGGTAATGGCTGCGGTTTTGAACGAGACCAACCTCCGCCGGATGCTAACAAGGATGCTCGACGAAACTGAGTTCCTGAGCCCATTCGGAATTCGCTCTCTCTCGCGCTACCACGCTAAACACCCCTACGTGACTCATGCAGGGGGACAAGAATGCACCGTGAGCTATTTGCCGGGCGAATCCGACTCAGGCATGTTTGGAGGTAACTCCAACTGGCGCGGACCAATTTGGATGCCTCTAAATGCACTAATTATTCGCGCCCTGCTGATGTACTACCTGTATTACGGCGAAGGGTTCACCATCGAGTGCCCCACTGGCTCAGGTCGGAAGATGACCTTTTACCAGGTTGCTGAAGAGCTTACGCAACGGCTGACAAGCATCTTTCTCCGCGACAAGGATGGACAGAGAGCGGTCTATGGAGGAACCGCCAAATTTCAGAAAGACCCGCATTGGCGTGATCTGCTCTTATTCTACGAGTATTTTCATGGAGACAATGGAGCTGGCCTCGGGGCGAACCACCAGACCGGCTGGACCGGAATTATCGCGCGGGCTATGCATCTCTTTGCTACCTCAACGCCCGAGCAAGCCCTGCAACTTGGGAAAAAAGCAGGCGCAACAGAGATTCCAGATGAAGCAGCGAGACAATCCGCTGGGGCAACATCTCGATGAATCCCTTCTTCGCGATTCGATAAGCTGTGGCGCGCTAACTTCTCATTAGACGCTCGTCGATGAGAACTAGCTAGGGAGCGGGATCGGGGTTGACAAGCACGGCTTGAATAGAATCACGAGTTGCATATGTCCACGCGGTGAGGCAGCGCCATTCGGCAACTCTACTGCTGCCAACCGCCGCCGAGCGCCTGATATAGCTGAACATAGTTCTGAATTTCTGTGAGCCAGGCCTGATCCAGGTTGATTTCTGAGGTGAAATATTGCTGCTCGGTCACCAGGACCTCAAGGAAAGCGGTGTATCCGCCCAGAAACCGAACGTCAGCGAGACGCGCAGCTTCCTTGTAGGTGGCCGTTTGTTCCTCCAGCTTCATGCGAAATTGTCGGGATTGATTGTAGCCGACGAGACCATTGGAGACATCTCCAAACGCCTGTAGCAGGATCTGCTTGTAAACCTGTTCGGCTTCATCTCGCTGGGCCCAGGCGAGGTGGTAATTCGCCTGAATACGCCCCCCCTCAAAGATCGGCTGAGCAACTTGTCCCGCAAGTGTCCAGGCTCCCGTGGTGAGTCCTCCTCCGAGGAAACTCTCCAAAGCAGTGCTTTGCACGCCGAAGGCGCCGGTCAATGAAAACTGAGGGAAGAAAGCCGCCTTCGCCACTCCAACGTTCGCATTAGCGGCTATGAGACCTTGTTCGGCCTGGAGAACATCCGGTCTGCGCTCGAGAATTGCGGACGGCAATCCAGCTGGCACCTCAGGCATGTGCGGCTGTTGAATCAGAGGAAGTCCGCGGAGAATGGGCCCTGGATTTCGACCAAGCAGGATGCTGATCTGATTCTCCGTCTGCTCAATTCCTTGCTTCAGTGAAATGATCTCTGCTTCTGCCTGTTCTTGCAACAGCTGAGCCTGCAGAACATCCGTAATCGCACTTTCGCCACCTTTGAATTTGATGGTGTTAATCCTCACAATCTCCTTGTCCGCCGCCAAGGTGCGTTCCGAGGTGTCGAGTTGAGAATCGAATGCGCGCAATTGAAAATAGGCATTCGCCACAGCCGAAATTATCGTTATTCGAACTAGGCCTTGCGCGTATTCACTGCCCAGCAGATTTGCGCGCGCTGCTTCTGTTGCTCGGCGAAACTGGCCCCAGAAATCGAGTATCCATGAGGCTTGCACCGCTACCGCGCCGGCCGTTATGTTCCCTGACAATGGCTGCATGCGTTGGTTCTGGATGCCCCCGGCTACATTCACTGTCGGAAGCTGATTGGCGCGAGTAATCCCCAGATCAGCACCGGCCTGCAGGACCCGCGTGGCTGCAATGCGCACGTCGTAGTTGTTGGCGAGAGCTTCCTTGAGAAGGCTCTGTAGGACTTCGTCCGGAAAGACTGTTGACAACTTCATTTGCGCGAATGCTTCACCTACGGTTTGAGCGGAAGGACCATTCGGGAGTCCGCGATAGTCGCTCGGGACGCTCACGTTGGGGCGTTTGTAGTTCGGCCCCACCGTGCACCCGCACACGTAGAAGAGCAAGACGAGGGCGATGAATGCTTTCCTGCGCATCATGGCTGCCCTCCTTCCGGACTAACGCCGACCACCGGCGGCTGCTGAGGCCTTTCCTTCTTTTTACTTAAGAGGTTGCCGAAGCGCTCTACGACGTCAAAGGACACCGGCACGAAAAAGATAGCAATGATCGAGGATGCGAGCATGCCCCCGATAACCACCGTTCCTAGCACCTGGCGCGAGATCGCGCCCGCGCCAGCGGCTACCCATAACGGCACGCAGCCCAATATGAACGCGAAGGCGGTCATCAGGATGGGTCGCAGTCTCAGTCTTGCGCCGGTCAGGGTCGCTTCGAGCAGCGGCTTCCCACTGTCGTATTCGATCTTGGCAAATTCCACGATGAGGATGGCATTCTTAGCCGACAGACCGATCAGCATGACCAGGCCAATCTGAGCGTACACATTGTTATCAAGGTGGCGGAAGTAAAGTGCCAAGAAGGCACCGAAAACTGCGATCGGCACTCCCAGTAGCACGCTGAAAGGCAGCGTCCAACTTTCATACTGAGCCGCCATGATGAGGAAGACGACGAAGAACGCTAGACCAAAAATGATGGCGGGCGACACTCCCTGCGCAGCCTTTTGCTCCTGGTAAGACATACCTGAATAGTCGAAACCCATCTGACTGGGCATCGTCTTGTGGAAAACATCCTCTAACGCCGCCATGGCCTGAGCGGAGCTGTATCCCGGAGCCGCCGAGGCGTTAATCTGTACGCAGTTGAAGAGGTTGTACCGCATGAGGAACTCCGGGCCGTTGCGCGGATAGGTACTGGTAAGCGTGCTCAAGGGAACCATCTCGCCGGATGAATTCCGGATATGAAATTTGCCGAGATTTTCTGCGTTAGTCCGGAAGTCACCATCGGCCTGGACATACACCTGCCATTGCAGACCGAAACGGTTGAAGAAGTTAATCAGCGAACCGCCCATAAATGTCTGCACAGTCTGGTAGAGTTCGTTCAGCGGTATCTGCTGGGTCATCGCCTTGGCGTTGTCCACCTTTACGCCAACCTGGGGCACGTTGAGCAGGGCGGTTGTTAGAACTCCAGCCAGTTCGGGGCGCTTGCGGGCCTCTTCGGCAAATATTCGCGCGTTTTTTGAGAGGAACTCGATGCCGCTCCCCGACCTGTCTTCAAGAATGAAAGTTGCGCCACCCGATGTGCCAACGCCCGGGATTGCCGGCGGCGGGAATGAGAAAGCAATTCCCGACGGAATCTTTGCGAGCGCCTGTTGAAGGTGGGTTTTAATCCCCTGATAGCTGGTCTCGGGAGTCTTGCGCTCTTCCCACGGTTTTAGCGAAATGAAGAAGAATGAGCTGTACGTGGCATTCACGCCGCTCAACATGCTGTATCCCAGGATCGAGCTAACGTATTGCACGCCGGGCGTGCCCATAATCGTCTTTTCTACTTCGCGCGCGGCCTCCGACGAGAGTTGCAGCGACGCGGCGTTAGGCAACTGCAAACCGGCAAAAAGATATCCCTGGTCTTCATCGGGGAGGAAGCTTTGTGGGATTCTTTTACCGAATAATCCCGCGCCGACAGTCAGCAAGGCGAGTATGAGGAATGCAAGACCGGCCTTGTGGATAAGGTGCCTGCACACGCTCACGTACCCGTCGGTAGCATGGCCGAAACCCTTGTTGAAAACGCGGAAGAAAGCTCCGAGGGGACCGCGCGTCGGCTTCTTCGGACGCAGCATCAGGGCGGAAAGCGCGGGGCTGAGTGTGAGCGCGTTAAATGCTGAGAAGATCACCGAAATTGCGATGGTGAGGGCGAATTGCTTATACAGTTGTCCAGTAATGCCAGGAACGAACGCCGTTGGAATGAAGACTGCGGCGAGAATCAGCGCAATCGCGATTACAGGACCCGAAACCTCTTCCATTGCTTTGATGGCGGCGTCGTGCGGCGTCAACCCATGCTCGATGTGTTGTTCCACTGCCTCTACAACAACAATCGCATCATCGACGACCAGTCCAATCGCAAGAACGAGCCCGAAAAGCGACAGGGTATTGATAGAGAACCCAAATAGCGGAAAGACCATGAAGGTTCCCACCAGAGAGACAGGAACCGCGAGCAGCGGAATGAGTGTTGCCCTCCAGCCCTGGAGAAAGATGTAGACGACGATGATGACCAGGATCAGGGCTTCGAAAAGCGTCTTGTAGATTTCGTGGATCCCTGCGCTGACTGCGAGCGTCGTGTCGAGAGCGACGTTGTAGTCCAAGCCGCTCGGGAACCGGCGGCTTGCCTCCTCCATCATTTTCAGGACCGCGGCTCGGGTCTGCAGGGCGTTGCTGCCAGGAGTTAGATACAGCGCGATGAGGGCCGCGGGCTGGGCGGGCTTATTCTCTCCAGCCGTTCCCATCCTCGCGAGTATGGAATAGTATTGCGCTCCCAGACTGACGCGGGCCACGTCTTTGAGACGCAGGATTGATCCGTCGGGCTGGGCGCGGACGACGATCTCGCCAAACTCCTCAGCCGTCGGCAGGCGCCCCGGAGCCCGAACGTTATAGGTGAACTGCTGACCTGGAGGGACAGGCTCAGCTCCGATCTGACCTGCGGGGTTGACCTTGTTTTGAGCCTTGACCGCATTCGCGATATCGGAGACGGTCACTCCCAGACTTGCCAGCCGGTCAGGATTTACCCAGATGCGCATTGCGTAGGGCCCAGCGCCGAATACCTGAACCTGGCCGACACCCCCAATACGCGTCAGCGCATACTGCAAATTGATATTGGCGTAGTTGGCCAGGAAAATGTTGTCGTAAATACCCGTAGGCGAATACAGGTCAAGCAGCATAAAAGGGGCAGTCGTCCCAGGCTGCACGATAACGCCTTGCTGTGTGACCTCGGCGGGCAGTTGCGAGTTGGCTTGCCCACTTCGCATCTGCGCCAGAATTTGGTCGGTGTTAATGTCGGTTCCCAACTGAAAGTCAACGTACAGCGTCATTCCTCCGCCGGAGCTGGCGCTTAATGAGTACATGTAGTTCATGCCAGTGACGCCTGACATCTGCTGCTCAAGGGGTGTTGCGACGGACTCGGCAATCGTCTGGGCATCCGCGCCGGGATAGGTAGCCTTAATCTGAATCATCGGGTCCGCAATGTTGGGGAACTGCGCCGTAGGCAGGGTGAGCATGGTGACCACGCCGACCAGCACCATCAGAATTGAGATGACCATCGCGACGATGGGCCGATTGATAAAGAATTTGGCCATGGTCAGTTGCTCCCCTCCTCCGCCGAGGCCGGCGTGAAGGGCTTGGCAACAACTGGAATGCCACTCTTCGCCAGTTGCGGCATTGCAGCTGCGAACATTTGTAATCGTTCAATTCCTTCCGCCACAACCTCCTCGCCCGGCTGCAAGCCCTCGCTAACGATCCAGTTCGGACCCACACGTTCTCCCATTTTCACCGGCCGGAATCTGGCTTTATGATCTGATGAGAGTACGACGACCATGTAGTTCGACTGCACCTCGATAACGGCACGCTGCGGAATCAAAAGCGCTTTCCCATTCACACCGGTCTGAATCCGCACCCGTCCGAAACCGCCGGGGCGAAGCGCGGCGTTCGGGTTGGCGAATTCGGCCGCCATTTGAATCGTGCCGGTCTGGCTTCCAACTTGGCGATTGACGTAAACGAAACGACCCTTTTCCGGATAAGGGGCGTCGTTTGCCTGAATGAATTCGATAGACGTGCGAGCGAGGGAATCCTGGCTGACCTTGCCGGAAATGATTCCCTCCACCCTAGAGGCAACTCCGAGGAATGCGCTCTCGCTGACATTGAAGTAGGCCCAGATCGGATTGACCTGGGAGACTGTCGCCATTTTTGTACCCGTACCGACCAGGTCGCCAATCTGGGAGTTCGATACGCCGGCGATGCCGTCAATCGGAGAATTCACGTTGGTCCAGGCTAGGTTTAACTCCGCATTCTTCTCATTGGCCTTCTCTGCTAGTACTTCCGCGGCCGCAGCATCACGGTTGGCGGTATCGTTGTCCAGTTGCTTTTGCGGAATCGCGTTTTGTGCGGCCAACGGTGTGTCGCGGGCGACGTCGGCCTGGTACTTCGCGAGGTTCGCTTCCGCCCTCGCTACTGACGCTTTGGCTGCGTCAAGCGCTGCCTCGTATTGCCGCGGATCGAGCTCGAATAGAGGCTGGCCCTTCTTGACAAAGAAGCCGTTCTGATACTCCTGCTTCAGCAGGTAGCCCTGCACCTTGGGAGTGATCTCGGCGTTCACCGGGCCATTTAATTGCGCAACCCATTCGTTGTAAATCGGCACGTCCTGTTGGACGACGGCCGTCACGGTCACTTCGGGGGGTGCTGGCGGGGCAGGTGCTTCCTTTTTTGAACACCCGGCAAGCCCCGTGAGCAGAAATGTTCCGATGGGGAGCAGAATCAAAAACACGTAGCTCCAAAGTGAGCTTCCCGGATCGCCTTGATTCAGTTCTGCCGTGCATGAGCCGTACAACTGAAATTCTTGTCGGGTGTGCATTGATGCGCTCCTTGATGACAAATTCCAATGAAAGCGCGGATTCGTCTTTCTCAGTCGGAGTGAGGGCGAAATCGGGCCGACCCCAATCGCCAGGGGAGTCCCATCCGGATCGGCCTCCCGGAGTCTTGTAATCCCAGCGCAGGATGAGCACAATTGGCAGAACTAACAGTCCGATAACCACGCGTGCGCGAATGTACAGCTAGCCTGTTTTTGTGATTTTCTAATACCCAAAAAAACCAATTTGAGATAGTGTCCCGCCAACGTGAACCGCACATTGCCAGACGAAGCAAATTATCCTGGCTCAGCTCCGCCTCTCACTCGAAACCAGATTCGCGGCTTCTGGGCCTCGTGGGGTGGCTGGACGCTGGATGGTATGGATTCCTTTGTTTACGCCCTCGTTCTTGTGCCCTCGTTGCGCGAACTCCTCCCGCGCTCCGGCATCGCGGCCACCAAGGCCAACATCGGGTATTACGGCGGCTTGCTTTTCGCTCTGTTCTTGGTCGGCTGGGGCCTTGCCTTTCTTTGGGGACCAGTCGGAGACAAATTTGGTCGCGTCCGCACGCTGATGCTGACCATCGTCTGGTATTCCCTTTTCACTTTTCTGAGCGGCTTCGTAACCAGCGTCTGGCAGCTTGCTATTCTCCGCCTCCTGGCCGGCATTGGCATTGGCGGAGAATGGGCCATGGGTGGAACTTTCGTTGCCGAAGAGTGGCCCGAAAGCCGGCGTCGTCTCGGCGCGGGCTTGATGCACACCGGTTATTACGTGGGCATATTTCTTGCTGCTCTCGCAAATTACGGTATTGGAAGTCGATATGGCTGGCGCGCCATGTTTATCGTCGGCGGTATACCGGCGTTACTGCTCGCGTGGATTCGCCACGGAGTTACGGAGCCCGCTGCCTGGAAGAAGAAAGAAGGTGTTGTACGTTCCCGGGCCGTTTGGCGCCCCTTCGCTACGCTATTTTCCGCCCCTTGGCGCCGCCGCACCATTGTGAACGCCCTGCTCATGCTGGCATCTATCTGCGGTCTCTGGGCCGGAACTGTATATGTGCCGGCTGCCACCACGGCGCTCGCCGAGGCTGGGGGACGCGTCGGTCCTCAAGCTGCGCAATTAGCATCTTGGGCAATTATGCTCGTCTCGTTCGCTACGATCCTCGGCTGCCTGGCGATGCCGCGGCTTGCCGAGGTAGTCGGACGGCGCGGGGCTCTCGCTGTTTTCTTCACGCTGATGATGGTCTTTATTGCGCTAACCTTCGGTAAGATTTTCTATCTCGGCCCCAGCGCGCTCCCGTGGTTTTTCGTTTGCCTCTTCTTCCTGGGCCTGGGCGGCGCCAACTTCGCTGTTTACACCCTCTGGTTGCCAGAGCAATATCCCACCGAGTGCCGCGCCAGCGCTTTCGCTTTTTCCACTTCGTTTGCCCGATTTGGCGGCGCCGGGATAACCTTCCTGGTCGGTGCGGGCGTCCGTCACTTCGGCTCGCTGGGCGTTCCCGTAGCCATGACCTCCATTGCTTTTGCTCTTGGCCTGCTTTTGATTCCGTTGTCCGCGGAAACGCGCGGCAACACACTGCCCATTTAGCTCGCGTACAGTGTTACCAGCGCCGCGTTTTGTCAGAGGAGAAAACCAGGTTGCGAACGACTCGCGCTCGCATTTCAAACAGTACCGAAGGCCTAGAAGCGGTCCTAACTCGAAACACGTATATTGAGCGGACTTTCGCTAAAATGCTGACGGCTTTCGCTACGCGATGCCGCGCGCTTTCACCGGCGTGCTCGTCGCCTCCGCATCTGCAGCGGTAGTCTCCGATCGGCGGACCACCTTAGCAGCTAGAGGCTTCAACCATAGCAAGGCCATGAACGCAGCAATCAGGTCGCAGATGATCATGGCCCAAAAGACCTTGGTCCAGGATCCGGTCCTGGCAAATAACCAGGCCGCGCCCGGCCCGGCGAAGGCCGTAGCCACCCCCTTGGCGGTGTACACGATGCCGTAGTTAGTGGTGGCCCATTTGTTCCCGTACAGGTCGCCGGTAATGGACGGGAATAACGAGTAAATATTGCCCCATGCGAAGAAACACAGGCCTGATAACGCCACGAACCACACTGGATGGCTGATCAGTTGGAGCAGGGCATACACCGCGATCGCTTCGAGAACGAACGAGATGAAGATGGCATTCTCACGGCCGATGTGGTCCGACACCCATCCCCAGAACGGGCGTGTCAACCCGTTTAAGATGCGGTCGACTGTAATGGCCAGCACAAGTGCAGTCATGCCCCAGAGCACCACGACTTTATCCACGTGGTATGAGGAAGCCATGGGGTTGAGCTGCACCGTGACCACAATACCGCCGAAGGCCAACATGGTCATCATCAGGTAGATCACATAGAAAGACGGCTGGCGTAACATCTGCCAGGGCGTCATGTCGATAGCCGAGGTCTTCACTTTGGCTTTGATCTTTACTTGTTTCTCCTTCCAGTTTGGCGGAGTCCAACCTTCGGGTGGCCGCGCCAGGAAGAGCGATGAAGCTAGCACTACCACTCCCTGGATAATTCCCCAGAAAATGAACGTGTGCTGGTAGCCCGACGTCTTCAACATCGCAGCAATCGGAGCGATCGTCGTCGCAGTGCCTATGCCGAAAGCTCCCGCAGTCAAGCCAACACACAGACCGCGATGGTCCGGGAACCATTTCAAGGCGTTCCCGATAGTCCCTCCGTAGACCGCTCCGGCGCCGATACCGCCGAGTCCGTACCAAAAGTAGAGACCATAGAGCGTCTCGGTGCGGCCGGACCCGATCCATCCCAGTCCGGCCAGAATTGCGCCCAAACCCAGCATGAACCGGGGACCAATTCGATCTACCAGGAATCCTTCAAAAGGCACAAGCCAGGTTTCCAAAGCGACAAATAAAACAATGGTCCATTGGACGGCCTCCAGCGAGACGTGGAGATGCTCCTGTATGGGCTTGGTGAAGAGTGTCCACGCGTATTGCAGGTTCGCGACGGCCATCATCGCCACGATGCCTGCGATTAGTTGGATCCATCGATTTGGAATGCGCGAAGGGTGAATCAGCGAAGCTGGACTTATTGGAGTACCTGGAGACGCAGCCATAGGCATACCTCCGTGATCGCGTGCTTTGCTTTAGCGACGCATGGCCGGATCGATGTTTTCAAAGAATCGTGAAAGCGCACCCGAGCGACCCTGACTCGAAAAGTCTAGCTGCAGGCGAAGTTTGATATACTGGTCCGCTAATCGAACCAGTTGCGGACTCGGAATCTAGCAGGCTGGCTTGACAGTGTCAAGAGACTTGCGAGTACTCCTAAAATGTTTTTTTGCGCCCGCAAGCTTCTAATCAATTCGGAAATATTGAACTTGAAGATGCCCATCGACGAAAGCCTGCGAACTCAAATCGAAACCTACGTTACTCATCTCAACGGTCTAATCCGCCGCGGCCGCGAAGTCCGCGAAAAGCTGGCAGCTAATCCTTCTGACCGGGCGGCGATGGCAGCCACGCGCGCGTGGCAGGAAGACTGCGGCCTAACCATCAATCAGTTGTCCGGAGGAAGTAAGTCGCA
>Ga0308309_10002044_pt1 | contig 12003 bp, 8 predicted proteins | sample HubBroMetageWFT5_FD_192491 | JGI IMG/M metagenome (GOLD analysis project Ga0308309, IMG submission 192491) | Warmed and freeze-thawed soil microbial communities from the Hubbard Brook experimental Forest, New Hampshire - Hubbard Brook CCASE Soil... | ecosystem: Environmental > Terrestrial > Soil...
AGCCGGTACTCTTTGGGTTATGGATCGTGTGCTTTCTTCCGTGATTCGCATGCTGCATCCGTTTATGCCGCATATCACCGAAGAGCTGTGGCAGCGGATGGGCTACGGGTCCGGGAGCATTCAATTTGCTTCGCTGGCGGATTTGCGGGTCGAGCTGCCGCCGGCGGATGCGGCGGTGAAATTTGCGACTGCGGTCTATGAAGCCACCTCTATGGTGCGGAATTTGCGGGCCGAGTACCGGATTCCGTCGAATAAGAAGGTCCGGATCGTGTTGAAGCCTGAGTTGGCGGGCGACTTCACAGTGTTCGGCCGCCTCAGTGGATCGGAGTCTCTGGAAGTACTTCCGGATTACCAACCAGCTCCGGGAGAGCCAGTTGCGCTGACGCCGGTCGGCCAAGTGTTTTTGCCTTTAGAAGGTTCTGTGGATCTTGGCGCCGAAAAGCAACGTCTGGAGCGAGAAATTGCGAAGCTAGAACAAGAGGTCGAAACCGTACGCAAGAAGCTGGCCAACGAGAATTTTGTCAACAGAGCACCGGTTGCCGTTGTCGAAGAACATCGTAACCGAGAAAGAGATTTTTTGAGCCGCTTAGAACAACTCCGCACCCGGCTAAGCTCGATGACCGAATGAAACGAGGGGATTAGCCGCGAAAGACCCGCCCGCATTGCTACGCGAAGCGTTGCGGGCGTGGGCGCAAAGATCGCAAAAAAATAGAAACCGCGAATGAACGCGAATATGTACGAACGCCCAGCGCCTGGAGGGGAGCCGCTTTATCAAGGGGTTAGCTCTATCGGGTGGCAGCAGGCGGCTCCCGAAAGCGGCCCAGCATTAACCATCGCTCCTGACGTTCGCCTACCTTTGTGAGAAACGGTCCGTGCCGATATGCTGGGTTAAAGCGGACACGTTGGGTAGTTTCCGGGAGCCGCCTGCTGCAATCCAATAGAGCTAACACCTTGATAAAGCGGCTCCCCTCCAGGCGCTGGGCGTGCTCACATTTGCCCCTATTCGCGTGTATTCGCGTCCATTCGCGGTTTAAAGTGCAATCACGTGCCATCGTGGTGTAGATTGGTTGCCTGCCAGACAGATGGCTGAACATCTCGAAAAATTACTGGCTCATGCCGAGCGACAACTTGTTTCCGAAGGCAAAGAGCGGCTTCGAGAAAAGCTGAATCTCTACAAGAAGTTCCTTAAGCTCGAGGAGCACAGGTTGCGGCTGAAGCATTATTCAGGCGCGGGCGGTCTCGAAGTGGTGCGGGACCGGGCGATTCTGCTCGACGTTGTGCTTCGGCATTTATTTGAGGGGGCTGTTGAGTTTTCACCGTTCGCTTCCCAAGCGCTCCCCGTCGCCCTAATAGCGATTGGTGGATACGGCCGCGGAGAATTGAATCCGTACAGCGACGTCGATATCCTGTTCTTGCACGAGACTGGAAAAATCCAGCCTGACGCGGCCGACGTCATCGAGCAGGTTCTTTACATGCTTTGGGACATCGGGTTTAAGGTCGGCCACGCCACGCGATCGATTCAGGAAGCGATCCGGCTAGCCAACTCTGATGTTCTCACGAAGACTTCATTGCTCGAATCCCGATTTCTGGCCGGGAATCGCAATCTGTACGCCAAGTTTCGGCGTGATTTCTTTGAACATTGTGTTCGAGGGCAGGTGAACGCTTATTTGACTTGGCGATTAGCCAATCAGGAAGAACGGCATCGGAAGTACGGCGGGTCTGTCTTCATGCAGGAGCCGAACGTCAAGAACGGGTGCGGTGGCTTACGCGATTATCAGAATATGCAGTGGATCTGCTATTTCCGTGATGGAGTGATGAGTACGGCAAAGCTGGTGGAGCGGAAGTATATCTCTGAGAGTGATCGGCGCGCGATCGATCGGGCGTATGATTTCCTGCAGCGGGTTCGAACTGAGCTCCACTACATAAACAAGCGGCCGGTCGATGTGCTGACGCTGTTTCTGCAGGGACAAGTTGCCAATCATTTTAATTATCCACAGAAGACAGTGGTTCGGCGCAGTGAAGCGTTCATGCGCGATTATTTTCAGCATGCCCGCACGATCTATCTCACTACCACTCGAATCACAGAGCGATTCCTATTACCGGAAAGCACGCCCAAAGATAATCGACCAATCTTTGGATTTTTGGCGAAACGCCGGCTGAAGACCGAGCACTTCGACGGGTTCTATAGTCAAGGCGGCCTGATCTATTATGAGCACCGGGACGTCTTTAAAGAAGATCCGTTCAGGTTATTGCGAGTATTTTTGCATGCGCAACAACGTGAGCTGGAGCTTAGCCCGGAGCTAGAACAACTGATTGGTCGCCGAACCAGACTGATTAACCGGACCTTCCAATACTCGCGGGCTGCGCGAGAGACTTTTCAAGCGATCCTTTCTCGCAAAGGTCAGGTCGGCCGGATTTTGCGAATGATGCATGAAGTCGATGTACTCGGCCGATATCTGCCGGAGTTCGGAGAAATTACCTGCCTCGTCCAACACGAATTTTTCCATCGCTATACCGTGGATGAGCACACGCTCCAATGTATCGAGAAACTGGATGAGTTAATCGATACCAGCGACCCGAAGCTGGCTGATTATCAAGTGCTGTTCCGTAGTCTCGAAGATCCTTTCGTTCTGTATCTGGCTTTACTGCTGCACGATACCGGCAAAGCATCGAGCGCCCGTCACCACGCGGAGGCCAGCGCTTTACACGCGCAAAAGGTGGCGGCTCGCCTCCAACTTTCCCCGGAGAGACGCAGCCGGCTCATCTTGCTCGTTGATCATCACCTGACGCTCTCCGAAATCGCTCAACGACGAAACATTGAGGACCCCGCGACCATCGCAGCGTTTGCCGAAAATATGCGCAACCAGGCCAACCTGGACTATCTGATGTTATTGACATTGGCTGACGGCCAAGGCACCAGTGGCCAAAACTGGTCGGATTGGAAAGAGACACTGGTTTGGCAGCTTTATAATGCAGCCTCCAGTTATCTGCGGGATGAAGCCGAGTTCTTCAAGCAGGCTCGAATTGAACGGGCTGATCTTCGACAAGCCGTGTCCAAACGGATGGCGCGTGATTTTAATGAAGAGATCGCCGTTCATTTTGAATCCATGCCGGAGCGGTACTTTCAGAGCACTCAGGTTAATGACATAATCGGACAGATACGACTGGTCCGGAACTGGTTGGAAGCTCGTTTCAACGATCCAATGGCGGCGCTCTACGCCGCGATTCGCTGGCAGGATAAGCCGGATCAAGGGCATAGTGAGGTTTGGGTATGTACGTGGGACCGCTTGGCTTTGATGGCGAAAATAGCCGGCTCGTTCGCCACGGCATCCATCAATATTTTGAGCGCGGATGCTTATACTCGGGACGATGATATCATGTTAGGAGTATTCCGCGTTTGCGATCCTAACTTTCGTCCGGTGACCGACGAATTCGAACGGAACCAAGTTGAATCCGTCTTACGTCAGGCGTTGGGCGAATCTGAATTCGACTTCGGCCTAATGCTTAACAAAGCCCGCCGTCGGCCGGCTTACCAGATGAGCGCGGATATCGAATTTCCCACGAAGCTTACTATTTCTAACGAGGTGCATCCGGCATATACGGTGATCGATCTGCAGACGGCCGACCGGATGGGCTTGTTATATGATGTGCTACGCTGTTTTGCGAAGGCGCAAATAAATATTGCTCACTCGCGAATCGCGACTGAAAAAGGCGCCGCCTTCGACAGTTTTTATGTGAACGACTCCGACGGTAGAAAACTCGCTAGCCGACCGCTTCTTGATCAGCTCCGTTCAAGTCTGCTAACTGCTGCTACCGGACTGAGCATTGATGGAACCCCTGGAGCGAGAATGCCATGAGTTACGGCAGGGGCGAGCTTCTGCTCGTCCGGGATGGACACGGATGAGCAGGAGCTCATCCCTGCCGATCTTCTCTATGAACGCGGTGCGCATTTTCTATCACCTGGTCGTCCGAGATGCGCTCCGGCATCTGGTACTCACTTCGATCAATATTCTGAGCGTAGCCTTAGGCGTTGCCGTCTATCTGGCGATTCAAGTAACGAACTACAGTGCCAATCGAGCTTTGGCCGCGAGTGTCGACGTGACGGCGGGAAGAGCTAACCTGGAAGCGGTCGGAGAAATCGATGACGCAATTTTTCCCCGACTACAGAACGTACCTGGCTGTACCGCGGCGACTCCATTGCTGGAAAGAATTGTTACCCTTCCCGATTATCAGGGCGAGTATCTTCGTTTGGTTGGTGTCGATCCGTTCACTAACAGTGAATTTCGAACCTTTGAAATCAAAGAACTCGCCGGGGTAAAAGTTGATGCCGGCCGGTGGTTCAGTGATTCAAGCGCGGTGGCAGTAACGAGGGCATTTGCTCAATCTCACCACCTTCAAGCGGGTAGCACTATCCATGTGCGTTTAGGGGAGGAAGTGAAAGCGCTTACGGTCGCGTACCTGCTGGATACTCCGGATGGAGATTCTCATATAGCCGCCATGGATATCGGCTGGTTACAGGAGCTTTCCGGCGATGCCGGCAAACTTTCATCCGTGCTCTTTCGGGTGAGTGATCCTCTGGATCCGGCGCCGGTGATTGCACGCTTAAAGCAAGTCTTGCCGCCGACGGTCTCAGTGCAGACCCCGCAATCACGGAGCTCTCAAATTGAGAAAATGGTGGCCGGGTTTCAACTGAATCTGACCGCACTCAGTATGGCTTCGCTGATGGTCGGCGTTTTTCTGATTTATAATACTGTATCTGCTTCTGTTGTCCGGCGTCGCCCGGAAATAGGCATTCTGCGATCGCTGGGAGTCGCAAAGAGAGGGGTTCAGCTGCTATTTTTAAGTGAGGCTAGCCTCTATTCGATTTGCGGTGTGCTCGTGGGGATCGGGTTGGGATTGGTGTTAGCCACGCGTTGTGTCGGGGCCGTGGCAAAGACCATTAGCAATCTCTATATCTTGACCAGTATCGAACACCCGTTTGTGCCTTGGGATCAGATTGTGATAGTCAGTGTTTTAGGTTTAGCGACTGGCTGGGTTGGAGCGTGGGTCCCGGCGAACCAAGCCGCAAACTTACCGCCGTTGCGCGCACTGAACCTCGGGCTCCTAATAGAAAGTAGCCAGCGATTCCACCTATCGACGCTGATACTCTGCGTCAGTTCGGTCTGCCTTGCGTTCCTGAGCGGCTGGCTCGCTGTGTGGTGGCATGTTCGTGTGCTCAGTTTTGCGTCCGCGGCGTTGGTGTTGATTGCTGCTTGCCTGCTGGCTCCGGCGCTGACCCACGGTCTCGGCAGCTTGATAGCAACCATCTTTTCGCGCCGGTATCTAATCCGATTGTCTGCGCAAAATCTGATTCGTTCGCTCTATCGGAATGCCGTAACCAGCGCTGCTCTCGGATGTACCGTTGCCCTTCTGGTGAGCGTTTCTATTATGATCTTCTCTTTCCGCCTGACGTTAGATCGTTGGATGGATAGGCGACTGGTCGCCGATGTGTTCATCACGCCGACAGAGAACCAGATCGCCGGCTTTGACACGTACGTTAGCCCCGGCTTGATTGAATTTCTGCGAGGTTTTCCTGAGGTCGGCAGCATGGCTAGTTATCGCGAGATCTCGGTTACCGTCCAAGGCCAAGATGTTACTCTCGGTGTTACTATGGAATCACCGAGGAATAGTCCTGAATTCGTGGGCGGTGGAGAGCCGGAAAAGTTGCGGGCTTGGCATCAGAGCAACAGCGTTATCGCTTCAGAGCCTCTTGCTCGCAGATTAGGTTTGACCGCTGGCAGTCGGATTTCGATTCCTACACCAGCCGGCAAACGAGAGTTCTCTGTGGCTGGAATTTTCTACGATTATACCAGCGATCAAGGTTTGTTATTGATACAAAGGCCAAACTTCGAGCGCTTCTGGGCAGACAGCCGGGTACAGGCTATTTCTCTTTATTTACGGCCTGGTTCCTCCGTAGAACAAGTTATCAACCGAGCAGTCAAATCGTATCCGGGAGCGGAAGCGTACGCGTTTCAGTCGAACCAGGAATTGCGCGGAGTCGTGGAGCGGATTTTTGACCAGACCTTTCAGGTCACGAATTTGTTACGAGGGATCGCCCTTACGGTGTCAGTCATTGGGATTGTCCTTAGTCTGACCGTTATCGTGAAGGAGCGGGAACGTGAACTCGCTGTGTTGCGCAGTATCGGAGGTTCTTCTTTTCAATTATTGTCCCTCATTCTATTGGAGGCCTTATTTCTAACGATAGTTGCGGTCTTGCTCGGAATTTTTGGAGGCTGCGCTTTGTCGGTCGTCTTGACCAACGTGATCAACGTTACATTCTTCGGTTGGACGATTCCGGTGCGTTTTCCTTGGACTGATATTTTTCCAATTGGAGTTTTGCTCTTGGGAGTTGGTGTTTTGGCTGGTTTTTTCCCGGCGTTGCTGGCTGCTCGGGTTTCTAATCTGCGGGTTCTGAGGTCGACGGTGTGAGGTAGTGAAGGCCAACGTGAAAGGTGAAAAGTGAAAGGTGAAAGGAGGTGGTTGTGGTCGAGTTTTCGGATGGCGGCCACGCTGATTTCGTTACCTGCGATGACGGCGATGCCGGCGTTTTCAGCGCTAACCCCCGAAGGTTGGAGGTTGGCGGCGCCTGGGTACGACTTTCGTTTTCCTCAAGACCACGGGCCACATCCTGATTACCAGACTGAGTGGTGGTATCTGACCGGTAACCTGCAAGCGCAGGATGGGCGAGAGTTTGGTTATGAACTGACCTTCTTCCGATACGGTTACCGTTCTCCTACTCAACGCACTCCGGTGAAATCTCGGTTTGTTATGGATGATGTGAAGTTCGCTCATTTCACCATCACCGATGTACGATCCAGGAATTTTCATGTCGCGGGACGGACGAGTCGCGGAGCCTATGGTGATGCCGGATTTCTTTCGGGTTCGCGTCTGGTCTGGATCGGGGATTGGGAGCTGGATCTTGGGGACCAATTTGTGGCTAAAGCGAAAAGTGCTGATGGCGCGATCGATTTCCAGTTGGTTCCAGAGAAACAACCGGTGTTGCAGGGTGAAAATGGTTTTAGCCGGAAAGCCAGCAGTGGTGACCACGCCTCGGAATACTATTCGATTACCCGAATGCGCACCCAGGGCTCGCTGGAAGTCGCTGGCCAGAAATTCCAAGTCTCCGGACTCTCGTGGTTCGATCGTGAGTGGAGCACGAACCAATTGGCGTCCGATCAAGTCGGCTGGAACTGGTTCGGTATTCAACTGGACGACGGTTCCGATTTAATGATTTACCAAATTCGACTGCGTGGTGGCACCGTTGACCAATGTTCGAGTGGTAAATGGATCGATCGCGATGGTCATTCTGTTGATGTGGCCAACGGAGAATTTATCCTGCAGCCGACTCGTTATTGGACCACGCCGGATAAACGAGCCACTTATCCGATCGGGTGGCATCTGAAGATCGAGAAACTCGGGTTAGATGTCGATATCAGTACCCCGGTCGAGGAACAGGAGCTGAGCGTTGGGGTTAGATATTGGGAAGGATGCATCCGGGTTCGAGGGACAGAACAGCAACATCCGGTGAATGGGAAAGGGTACTTGGAGCTTACCGGCTTTGCGGGCGGAACGCCGGGTGTAGGCGAGGTGTCAGCGAAGTAGTGGGTGGCGGGTTAGATGGAGCGACTGGGTGCGCACAAGGGCAAAATCGAATGCACTAGCCCAGTCGTATCTTAACTTTGAGCATTTCCGCCCTGCTACGTCCGAAAGAATGAATGCGCAAAGTGCGGATCTATCCCGTGCCAGGTGCTTAATGTTGAATTGACCGAGTCAACCTGTAACAATGCGTCCGCTAGGTCCACAATATGAGCGATCCTGTGCCATTGTCTCAGGCCTTACCCAATCTTCCGCCCGTCAGCGATTCGAAACGACCCGTTAGAGCGTCGTGGATAGTCAAAGCCATTATTGAATTTGTAATATCCACCTCTATCGCGGGCGTAATATTAGCTGGAGTCCTTCTTTTCGTTTCCGTAACGACCAATGTTTTCTGGTCACCGGGGAATCTGAAGAATGTAATGACTCAAGCAACCGTCTTGGCGCCTACGGCGATCGGAATGACCTTTCTTTTTGGTTTGCGTAAGCTGGATCTTTCGATCGGGGCAATTGGAGCGCTAAGCGGCTTCGTGTTCTTTTCTGTTGTTTCCCAACAGGGCTCCTCTCCGATCTTCGCGATTCTCGCGTCGTTGGTCACAGGATCGATTTGCGGATTGGTGAACGGGGCGATTGCTGGATGTAGTACGGCGCGAACGATTGGTCTGTCTATAGTAGTAACCTGGCTGAGTGGCACAGCCTATCGGACGCTGACCCTTTTGCTGACCAATGGCCATCAGATGTTAAGCTCTATGACCGATCAAGTCGATGCAGTAGCTTCTGTCCTTTTTTCAATTGGGCCGTATTTGATTGTGATTCTCGTGTTGCTTGGGCAACTCGGCAGTCTACTAGCCTCCCGGGTTCCAACGTCGACAGATGTAAAGCGAGAGGCTGCCGGCTTTTGGCTAAATTGGCTGCTCACTTTATTGATGTTTTGTGTTTCTGGACTGCTTGCGGCCGTTTCCGGTGTGGCAATGGCATGTCGGCTGCGATCGCTGTCCCCTCTTCAGGGCACTGGAATTGAACTGGAAATCCTCAGCGCGATTCTAATCGGTGGAAGTAGCCTTCTGCGAGGACGTTCCAACCCGGTTGGAACTCTGCTGGGAGTCATGGCTGTGGTTATTCTCGCAGATGCGTTTAATCTGCTGAATATCACTGTATATGCTCAAAACATCGCTTTCCTCGTTCTCGTCGCACTCTGCTTCCTAATTGATGGTTGCCGATACACTATCTCCAAGCGTTTGAGTTGATTCTGTTGGAGAGGGCCGTGTCCTAACCGACTAGACGAACGCGCCAAGTAGGAACGGTCAATCTATCCTGAATAGTTCGCATAGGTTCCCATCGGATCACCCATGCAGTGCGCGCCGCAGCGCCCAGCGCAATCTCCCATCCCCGAAAATCTGCGTGTCCGAAAACGGCGAGACAGCTATTAAAAAGCGCCCGATACTGGCGGCACGATGAATTCGCAACAGTACTACGACGCGCTCAGCGCTCGGGATCGGCGGTTCGATGGCGTCTTCTTTGTTGGGGTTAAGACGACGAAGATCTACTGCCGCCCGATTTGTACATCGCGGCGCCCACACCAGCAGCATTGCGAATTTTTTCGGCTCGCCGCGGCCGCCGAAGTAGCGGGTTATCGTCCCTGTTTACGTTGCAGGCCTGAGCTGGCTCCAGGCAACGCTCCTATCGATTCCGAACAGCGAGTAGTCGGTGCAGCACTGCGCTACCTTGACCGAGTAGAAGAGGCAAGCCAATCGATTCCTGAATTGGCGAACGCATTCCAATTTTCCGATCGCCATTTTCGGCGAATGCTAAAAAAACAGCTTGGGGTGTCTCCAATTCAACTAATGCAGACCCGGAGATTGCTCCTGGCCAAACAATTGCTGACAGATACGAAACTCGCCATGAACGATGTGGCTCTGGCGAGTGGTTTCAAGAGTCTGCGTCGATTTAACAGTCTGTTTAAGGAACGCTATCGCCTTTCGCCAAGTGCTTTGCGGAAAGATTCGCGAAAGCCGGTAGGTACCGAATGCACTTTTCGTCTTAGTTACCGGCCGCCTTTTTGTTGGAACAGTTTGCTGCGCTATTTTCGTCGACGGTTCTATCGGGGCGCAGAGTTCGTTAATGGCAGTGAATACTTTCGCACGGTGCGGGTAGGGCGATTGAGCGGCTGGATTCTAGTAACAGAGGAGGCGGACCAGCACGCGCTGCGGGTGGAAGTTGCCCCAGCCTTGTTGCCGGTTCTATTGCCTCTGATCGCTCGATTGCGACGCTTGTTTGATCTGGATGCGTCGCCGGATCCCATTGCTGCGGTTCTAGGGTCTCTGGCGGTCGGGAATCCAGGACTGCGTGTGCCTGGCGCGTTTGATGGGTTCGAAATCGCGATGCGCGCAGTCCTCGGTCAACAAATCAGCGTCGCGGCAGCCACGACTATCGCTGGCCGAATTGTGGAGCGATTTGGTGAGAGGACTGATACGCCATTTCCTGAACTTAAATTTATGGTGCCGACCGCCGCCCAAATCGCGGCGGTGCCAGTCGCTGAATTGCGAAAGGTTGGTCTAACCGACGCGCGAGCGGCAACGGTTACCGGGCTCGCCAGAGCGGTGGCGGAAGAGAAGGTAAGCTTTTTGAACGCGGTTTCTTGGGAAGAGAGTGTGAAACGCCTCACTCAAGTGCCTGGGATCGGACCGTGGACGGCCGGCTATATCGCGATGAGAGTGTTAGGTTGGCCCGATGCCTTTCCCCATCAGGATCTTGGACTACAAAAAGCGCTCGCAGTAAAGAAAGCTGCGGAAGCTCTCGCCCTGGCCGAAAAATGGCGCCCCTGGCGGGCCTACGCGGCTATGCAGCTGTGGAATTCCTTGGAAGAACAACATGAACTATCAAATCGTCTATCATAGTCCTGTCGGTAAGCTCAGACTGGTCTCCGACGGAGAATATCTAATTGGCCTACATTTTTGGAGGAAACGGGATAGCGCGTCATGGCCAGTAGCAGATGAACAGCAAGCGATTAAGCCGTTTCCCGAAGCCACCCGGCAACTCGATGAGTATTTCGATGGGAAACGAACCGAATTCGATCTTCCCATTCGTTTCATCGGGACTCCCTTTCAGGTTAGAGCTTGGGAGGCTCTGCAAAGCATCCCCTTCGGGGAGACCATTTCCTATAAGGAAGAAGCTGAGCGCGTTGGCAGCGTGCCGCGAGCGGTAGGACTAGCGAACGGCCAGAACCCAGTGGCAATCATTGTGCCATGCCATCGAGTCATAGGCGCTAACGGTCATCTGGTTGGGTATGGCGGTGGGCTTAACCTGAAGAAAGCGTTGCTAGGCTTTGAGGCCACGGTTCGCGATTTCGGTCCACACCGATTTGCGCCGTTAAAGGAGCCGGTTAGTTTGCCGTTGTGACTCAGTAGCTTCCTTCGGCTACCGGTCCGACTTGGCTATCCTAGCCTTCAGCGAGTTGACCCGTGCCACGGTGCACTCCACCTTCTCCAGCGGACTCTTGATCGCCTCACGCTTCTTCAACCATTCGTGTTCCTCGAGCTGCAGGCTCTCTTTACCTTTTGTATCCAAGAGGTCCTGCAGTTCCCGATAATTATCGCTCAGATACTGTTCTTCTAACTCGGTCTGAGTCACGACCTTACCGGACGAGAGTGTCTGGACGATAGCTTGTTTCTGCAGATCGTAGACCCCGGTCCAGCCGAGACAATGCTTGAAAAAGTTATCGGGACCCTTGTCGAGCCGAGCGTTCCAAGAAAAGACAAAAGCACCAGGACCGAAGCTCGGATCCCATCTAACAAAATTGGCACTCCACCGATCGATCTGATCTTTGGGGACCATTTTCTGGATATTGTTGAAACCTGGGACCGGCTCGTCGGCGCCGCCGCCGCGTCCTTCTTCATAACTGCCATCAGGTTTTTGGTGATAAAAGGAGAAGAAGTTACCGCTGCTGAGATGCCGAGAGACTACGATCCAATCGTCATTCTCACTGAATTGAACTCCGAATGCGGCCGCTTCCTTATCTCCGCCTAGGCGGGTGGCCTTCTCTTTATGGTTGTCCGGCCACAGCCAAATCTCTGTGCTAACACTTCCCAGAGGCGTGCGATACTCCCAGCTAATCCTCCCGGTAGAGGACTGGCCACTGCTCTCTGTTTCGTTATCCGCAGAAGAAATCGATATCGCTGCCTGCATGAGCAGGCCAATCCAGACAACTCTAAAACAACTCCGCATATCTTTGGATAACGGATTTTTGGGGGCGAAGTTTCAAACACAAGGAGTTCGAGGATCGGTAGGGCGAAGATCTCGGCGCGCCGAAGAAGCCTTTCTTCCCAACATTTCTCTGCGCCGGATTTGAGCCGCGCCTTGGACGACCCACCT
>Ga0308309_10002045_pt1 | contig 12001 bp, 12 predicted proteins | sample HubBroMetageWFT5_FD_192491 | JGI IMG/M metagenome (GOLD analysis project Ga0308309, IMG submission 192491) | Warmed and freeze-thawed soil microbial communities from the Hubbard Brook experimental Forest, New Hampshire - Hubbard Brook CCASE Soil... | ecosystem: Environmental > Terrestrial >...
CTGCGGGGAGTTCGAAGCGGCGGCGTGGGTGGAGGATTACCTGCCCCGCGGCTTGCTTGCGGGAGATTTCCTCGACTGCGTCCATGGCCATGGGCATGGTGAGAAGCTGGCGAACTTCGGCTTCGTTGATGTGGAGGGTCATGGTTTGGTTCCGGCGGTTGCGGGCGACGGCGGAGCGGGATGAAATTCAACGAGGGTGAGGCTGGTGTCGGCGACGGTGCCGTGATGATGGTATTGGTAGCTGAGGATGCCGATGCCGGGGGAAATTTCCATTTCCGTGCCGTCGGGATTGGTGATGTATTGAAGGAGGAAAACGTCGGCAGACCGCGAAGGAAGCCCCTTGATGTCGTCTAGTTTTTTTGTCTCCTGGGTGGCTACGACCCAGCAGTAATGATCATCGTCGCGACGGACGCTTTCGGCATCGCCAAACTTCATGCCCTTTTTCAGCGGCCAGCGGAAGAGGAGATTGTCTTCGGAAAGGAGCTTGTCGAGCGATGCGGCGTCTTTTTCGAGTTTCGCGTAATCGAAATCCGGGGGCGGCGAATTGTAGTAAATTTCGTGGCGCTTTGTTTCGATCAGAAGCCACGGCATCGCGGCGACTTCACCGGTGGCCCAGTCCAGATCGCGCGGGAAGCCGGAAAGGACGGCGATGGTGAATTCGGGCTTCTGGATGACTTTCTCCACGGTCATCTTCAGGGTGACATTCGCCTGGACCTCTTTTTCCGTTTGCGCGTCGGCCCAGGTGACCGTGCCGCGATAGAGCCACCAGGTTCCAGGAGTCAGTGGCAGAAACTGCTGCGTCGAAGAGGGTTGCTGTGCCGTGATGGGCAGTGCGCTGAGCAGCGTAAGTAGACCAAGGATCAGGCTGACGCCGGCGATTGCAGAGGGTGCGGAAACTTTACTGAGTAGGCGCATGGCTACTTTTTAGACGGAGATGGATTGGGCTTGGTTTTTTCAGATTTTTTGGGGGAGCCGGGAGTCTCGTCCTTGATGCGGCGGACGACGGTCTGGATCAGGCGATAGTGGCGATCTTCCTTCCCGCCGGAAAGGCGGAAGAAGAATTCGGGCTGGCCCTTGGGGTCTTTCGAGACGCGGATGGGAAAGGCTCCGCAGAGATTGTTGTCGATGAAAGCAGTCTCATAGCGCGTCTTGCGTGTGTTCCAGGTATAGACACGCAAGGTGGTGAAATCGCAGGGCTGGCCTTCGGGGCCGCGCGCGCCAGCCGCGAGATATTGCGGGTGCTCGCCTTCGCCGTCGGTGACGCGATTGAGTTCGAACCAGGCCAGCGGGCGAATGTTGGCGGACTCGGCGCCTTCGCGGACAGGGTCGGGCAGGTCGAGGGAGACGAATCGCGCGACGAGCCAACCGGCGATGGGAACAGTTTGATCTCCGGGCTGCGTGGTGTTGGTGATGGCGGAATTGCGGACGACGCCTTCCCCAGGAGGACGCGTTGCGGTGCCGCGGATGAGAAACCAGTCTTCCTTTTTGGTTTCGGCGGGCTCGCCGGACTCTTTTTCGTCGGAGACCTGCACCCAGTCGGCGGTGGCGCGGCCGACAATTTCGACGGGCGCGTTGCGGGAGAACTGGTAGAGACGCGGCTCGTTGCGGCCGGGTTCGACGCGCAGGTTGGTGGGAACCTTTGTGCGGCCGCGCGCCTGGATGGGGATGGCGGAGGCTTCCTTGAGGAGCTTGGCGCTTCGCTGCCACAGTTCCGGCTCCATGAGATAGCGGCCATCCACCCAGCCGACGACGCCAGAGGCGGTGCGGACCTTCACGTTTTCGTTGCGGCGCGCGAGGACATCCACGTGGTCGCCGTAGAGAAGCACGCCAAGCTGCTCGCGGACCTGGGCGATGCTGCTCCAGAGCGTGACGCTGCGCTCGCTGATATAGGCGTCGCTGATCGATTCGTGCTTGGGACGGAGAATCCAGGCCAGCAGCGCCACGACGCACAGGAGCGGCACGGCGACGAGTAGCTTGCGTTTCATGATTCCTCAAAGTGACCCTGAAGATTGTACCTGAAACGGGGGCGTGCCCGAGGTGACACATGGCACAGAAGAACCGGTAGAATCAACGGCGTGGGATGAGTATTTTGGGCCGCGGGGGAGCGATGAAATTTTTGAATACACTTCAGCCACTGGGACTGCTCATTTTGCGCGTGGCGCTGGGGTTGATTTTTATTTATCACGGGTATCCGAAGCTGGTGCGGGCGGACGCGATGATGCGGCAGTTTTTTATTCAACATGGATTTCCGGGATATTTCGTGGGGCTGGCGGGGATTCTGGAATGCGTCGGAGGAGGGCTGCTGTTGGTTGGGCTTTTCACTCGGCCTGCGGCGTTGCTGTTGGCGGCGGAAATGGCGATTGCGATCTGGAAGGTGAAGATGGTGCATGGGGTATTCGCGGTGAATGAGTATCAGTTTGAGTTGGCGTTGGCTGCGGCTTGCGTGGCGTTGGCGACGGTGGGGGCGGGGAGTTTGTCGGTAGATTATGTGATGTTGGGGGAAGGCGGCGGGGCGAAAAGGAGACCCGCGAAGAGGGACAGGGATTGAGGGGCGTGGGTGATCGATAGAGCCTTGGTCGATAGCGTCGAATGCGTAAAAGCGGAAGCGTTGCTTCCGCACTCAAAAAGGCCGCTAGACCTGGGCGGGGGAGCCGGGGACGGCCAGGGCTGGTGTGGCTGGAGCCAGGGGCAGGGCGATCCAGAGGATGAGGTAGAGCAGGCCGCCCGTGCCTGCGCAGAAGACGGCAAGCAGCCAGATGATGCGGACGAGTGTGGGATCGAGGTCGAAATAGTCGGCGACGCCCGCGCAGACGCCGCCGACTTTTTTATCGCGGCTGGAGCGCATCAGGCGCTTGGCTGGAGCGGCATAACTTCCTGCTGGTGGCGCGGCTTGGCCTGTCAATTGGGCGCCGCAGTTGTAACAGAACTTTGAGCCTTCGACGACTTCCTTTTGGCATTTCGGGCAGAGCATGGTTCACCCCCACAGAGCGATGTCCAATCGCATTCTAAACAAAGATACGAAATGTGGGCGAAGAAAGTTTCAAATGGGTCGAAGTGGACCTAGTACTCGAGAAGTTTCACTACGGCGGCGGTGATGTCGTCGGTTTGGGGGAGGATGGCGTCTTCGAGCTTGGGATGGTAGCCGCAGAAGGTGTCGGTGGCGGCTACGCGCTTTACCGGGGCGTCAAGTTCTTCAAACAGTTCCTCGGCGATGCGGGCGGCGATTTCGGCGCCGTAGCCCCAACTCATCATGTCTTCGTAGGCAACGACGACGCGGTGCGTTTTGCAGACGCTCGCGGCGATCGCTTCCCAATCGTAGGGTGAGAGGGAGCGGAGGTCGATGATTTCTACCGAGATGCCGTTGCGTTCGAGAGCGGCGGCGGCGACTTCGGCGCGGTGAACGACAGCACCGTAAGTGATGATGCTGACTTGCGAGCCTTCTTTGACGACGCGTGCTTTGCCGAAGGGAACGGTGTAATCAGGGCCGGGATATTCGGAGCGGTTGTAAGGCTGGCGATAGAGATGCTTGTGCTCGAGGAACATAACCGGATCATCGCAACGGATGGCTGTGCGCAGTAACCCGGCAACGTCGAGCGCGGTGGACGGCATCACGACGCGCAAACCAGGGCAGTGCGTGAAGATCGATTCACCGCTCTGGCTGTGATAGACGGCGCCGCCGGTTAGATAGCCGCCGATGGCCACGCGTAGCACTACGGGGCTTTTGAATTTGCCGTCGGAGCGCCAGCGCATAACGCAGAGTTCGTCGCGAATTTGCATCATGGCGGGCCAGATGTAGTCGAAGAATTGGATTTCGCCGACGGGCTTCATGCCGCGGGTGGCCATGCCGATAGCGCGGCCCACGATGCTGGCTTCGGCCAGGGGCGTGTTGAAGACGCGGTCGGCGCCATACTTGCGCTGGAGACCCGCGGTAGCTTTGAAAACACCGCCCTTCCCTTTTACGTCCCGGAGATTTTCCTCGCGGCTGGCGTCGGCGACGTCTTCGCCGAAGACGGTGATGCGTTCGTCACGGGCCATTTCGTCTTGCAGTGTGGCTGCAACCATTTCGACCATGGTTTTGGGACCGCCGTGGAACTTGGGTTCCGCGGCAAAAACTGGCGCCGTGGGATCGATATCCGGCGAATAGACGTTTTGGTAGACGGAGGAAGCTTCCGGCGGCGCGGCCGCGAGCGCCTGGTCGGCGGCTTCGCGGACTTCACGGTCGACCTCGGCTTCGAGGGCTTCGATCTCTTTCTGGTCCATCACGCCTTCGCGGATTAGGAAGAGGGAGAACTTGGAGAGCGGGTCGCGGCGGGCTTCGCCTTCACGTTCTTCGGGAGTCTTGTAAAGCTTTTCGTCGTCGGAGAGCGAGTGGGAGTAGGGACGCGTGACGTGCGCGTGGACCAGCGCGGGGCCGCGGCGTTCGCGGACGTAGCGAATGGCTTCCTTGCAGACGGCGTAGCTTTCGAGCGGGTCGGTGCCATCGCATTCGGCGACGTGCAGGTTGGGAAAGTTTCGAACAAGTTTCGAAATGCTGCCGCCGGCGGTTTGCACTTCCACGGGAACAGAAATGGCGTAGGCGTTGTCTTCGATGAGGTAGAAGAGCGGAAGCTTTTTCGCGCAGGCGGCGTTCAAAGATTCCCAGAATTCGCCTTCGCTGGTGGCGCCGTCGCCGGAGGAGACGTAGACGATCTCTTCGGGATCGTGATCGAGCGATTCACCGAGGGGCGCTTTCTGCGCCTGGGTGAGGGCTTTGGGATGGTGGCCGTAATAGAGAGTGGCTTCGGCGGCTCCGACTGCCTGGACGAATTGCGTGCCGGTGCAGGAGGACTTGCTGACGATATTGAATTTCTGATGGCCCCAGTGGGAGGGCATCTGGCGGCCGCCGGAGCTGGGGTCGTCTTTGGCGCCTACGGCCTGGAGGAGGGTTTCGAGAGGGGTTACGCCGAGCGTGAGGCAGAGGGCGCGGTCGCGGTAGTAGGGATAGAGCCAATCGACGCCGGGACGAAGAAGCAAGCCGGCCGCGGTGGTGACCGCTTCGTGGCCGGCGCTGGAGATTTGGAAATAAATTTTGTTCTGGCGTTTGAGCTGGATTTCCCGGTCGTCGAGGCGTCGGGAAAGATACATCGTGCGGTAGATGCGGATGAGGGTTTCGCGATCGAGCCCCTGATGCCGGGGCGCTTCCAGTTTGGCTACTTTCACACGCGTTTGTACCGCCATTCAGTCTGCCTCGCGTTGGAATGGGAATGGGCGTCTACGGAACTCAATTATACCGGAGTGCCGGTTGGAGTGCACAGTAGAACGTGCCCGGGGTTGTGAAAAACGAAGGTACTAGAACAATGACGTTGAGAAGTAGCGTCGCCATCCTGTTTACCGTGAGATGCGAAGGGGCGGCTAGCGTGCAGGCTTGCAAGATGGCTGCCTGTCACAGGCAAGTAGGTGCTACCGACGCGAATCGCGTCGATCCCAGCCACCTTGATTCAATTCCTCAAATAGCTTTTCGGTGTCGGCGAATTGTGTATCGCCGGGTTTGAGGACTTTTGGCGAGGCGGCCAGGAAGGGTTCTTCCGTGGGGATGCGATCGACCCAGCGCTGCTCGGAGAGTTTTTCGTGGTTGGAGAAGCCGAGGCGGAGGAGGAGTTTGACGGTCTCGTTGGATTTGGGAGTTTCGGGCTCGTCCTTGGCCTTCGATTTGCCCTTTGCTTTCGGTTTCTCGGCCGTTGCTACGACGGGTTCGGCTTCGGGTACGCCGTCCGTGGCGCGTTCAAATTTGTAGAGGAGTTTTTTGTCAAGGCGAAAGGCTTGCTTCCAGACTTCCAGTTTGTGGCGGGCAAGTTGGGCTTTTTCTTCGTCCTTGCCAAAGTCAAATCGCATATAAATGTGGGGCATGGATTTAGTTTGTGACCTGCGTGGCCGGGTGTCAAGACGGGGCGGAGCCAAGGAACCATTTGCTAATTCCAATCGGTGTACAGGAGAACACCGACATGTTCATCGTCAATCGCCCAGATCTTAACAAGCAGCGAATCCCCTGTGGAGGATTCACAATCGTAGGTTTGCGTAGAAGCGTCTGACATCCAGGGGCGATGAATCTGGTACTGGGCATTTCCTGGAAAAATGTTCCCACGCCGCCCTTGGTTGGATTGACGAACTTTGAGCTGTGAGACGAAGGCTGGCAGGTCACGGGCGGCCATTTCAAAAGCCGACGCGCCTCCGGAGTCACTAAATAGATGCATCCACGCGTCACCTCGGCAAATAAAACCGTAAGCCGAGGGTGGAATCTTGAGGCCGTGTTCTCGCCTGACGCGAGCAGCTGAATTTCCCACGTAGCCAAAGAGAAAAAGAATACCGAACACAGACGAGGACAGGACTACCACCGCCAACGCCAATAAAATAAATCTCCGCATCAAAATGGATTCTAGCAGAGCCTCACAGGCCAAGTCATTTTTAAGTCACTGACTGGAAACTAAGTCATTACATAGCGTGGGAGGGAGTCCGCTCTTGTGTTGGCAAATTGAATTTACGAGGGGCGACTGGTGGGGTATCCTTGGGATTCGGGGAAATGAAGAGAATGCGCAACGATTCCAACGCTTCTGGAAGAAGGCTGGGGGCGTGTGTGTGTCTGGTGGCGTTGATGTTGCTGTGGGCGCCGGCGTGGGCTTCGGCGTTGCAGGCTGCGGGCATGGGTTGTTGCGATGGGGCGATGTGTCCGCTGCATGGGCACGCGCCGAAGAAGGGTTCGGGCGATACCAATTCGGCGAAGGATGCTCCGATAGCCGGTTGCGAGCATCATGGGCGGAAGGCGGCGATGGATTGCAGCATGGCATGCTGCCATCCCAAGGATCCGGTTGTGACCGGAGCAATCATTTTTGTGCTGCCGAGTCCCGTAGAGATTCCTGCGCCGCTTGTGATTGGTCCCCCAACGCCCACTTTGTTCTCTTCGGCGAGTTCTTTTGTTTTTGATCCGGCTTCCCCTCCTCCGCGAACTTTTCTCCTCAATCTGTAGAACCTCCCCCCGCATTTTTGAGCAGTCCAGAGCACTGGCTCGCTTCCGGGCGGCTATGGCCGCTTCGGCTCGTATCTCATGGAGAAGAGACTAATGGCTCGACGGATTTCGTTTTTGGTTGGACTCGTGTTGTTGTGTGGAGGAACTTTGTTTGCTACGGCGGTAGCAACTGTGCGGGGGATTGTGCATGACGCACAGCACCGGCCGATTGCGGATGCCGAAGTGGTGTTGAAGGCGGAACATTCGGAGTTCACGCAGACAACGCGGACGAGCGCCGAGGGTGAATTTCATTTTGATTCGGTGCCGATTGGCGAATACCGCATCACGGTGACCAAGGCCGATTTCGGGGCACAGCAAGAAGGACTGACCGTGCTCTCGGGGACCGCGCCGATCCTGCATATTGAATTGAAGGTGGCGAAGCAGACGCAATCGGTGACAGTGACGTCCGAAGCGCCGCCGGCACAGACAGAATCGATCACGCCGACGACCCTGGTGACGCGCGAGGAGATCACAGAGACACCCGGGGCATCGCGCACCAACAGCCTGGCGATGATCACCGATTACGTGCCCGGCGCCTACTACACGCATGATCAACTGCATGTGCGCGGGGGGCACCAAGTGAGCTGGCTGATCGACGGGGTGTCCATTCCGAACACAAACATTGCGAGCAATCTGGGGCCGCAAATAGATCCCAAAGACATTGACATGCTGGAAGTGCAGCGCGGCAGCTATTCCGCCGATTATGGAGACCGAACCTACGGAATTTTCAACGTGGCGCCGCGAACCGGATTCGAACGGAATAATGAAGCGGAACTGGTTGTGACCGCCGGGAATTTTTATCAGACGGATGACCAGTTGAATTTTGGGGGGCACACGAATCGGTTTGCCTACTACGCTAGCGTGGCAGGAAACCGGACGGACCTGGGACTGCAGACGCCGACTTCCGCGGTGATTCACGATCAGGCGAATGGATATGGCGGATTCGCTTCGCTGACTTACAACCTGAACTCGGCGGACCAATTTCGGCTGGTGACACAATTGCGGCGGGACTATTACCAGGTGCCGTTTGATCCAAACAATCCCAGCAACGCGCCCGGCACTTATTTGAAAGATTTCAATCGGGAGAACGATGAGTATGTTCTGTTCTCCTGGGTGCACAGCTTCAGTCCGGGTCTGGTGCTGAACGTTTCGCCTTACTATCACCACAACAGCGTGAATTACGGAAGCAGCCCGCAGGATTTCCCCAGCGCCGCGACGCAGAATCAGGATTCGAGCTACGCGGGAGGGCAGGCAGTGCTTTCGTGGGTTGCGAAGCGCAACAGCCTGCGCACGGGAATTACGGGATTTGGGCAGAGCGCGAATGAATTTTTCCGGCTGGTGTATACGGACGGAAGCTTTCCCACGATCACGGACCGGGCGAATATCGGCGGCGGGCTGGCTGCGGTTTTCGCGGAAGACCAATTAAAAGCCACATCGTGGCTGACGTTGAACGCGGGGGTGCGTCAGACGCATTTTTCCGGGGGAGTGGTGGAGAATGCCACCGACCCGCGGGTGGGCGCCTCGTTGCGAGTGCCAAAACTCAACTGGGTATTCCGCGCCTTTTATGGGCATTTTTATCAGGCGCCGCCGCTGGTGACCATTTCAGGACCCGCCCTCGCCCAGATCATGGATTTGCAACAATTGAGCTACATTCCCTTGCGCGGCGAGCGCGATGAGGAGCATCAATACGGTGTCACCATTCCTTTGTGGGGCTGGACGATCGATGCCGACAATTTCCTGACCCGCGCAAGAAACTTTTTCGACCATAACAATCTTAACAACTCAAATGTATTCTTCCCGGTGACGATTCAGGGCGCGCGGATCAATGCCTGGGAACTGACACTACGCTCGCCGAATTTCCACAAGCGCGCGCAAATGTATTTGACGTATTCCAACCAACTGGCGCTATCCATTGGCTGTGTAACAGGGGGATTGATTGGGTCGTGCCCGACACCGCCTCCGGGCTATCACTTTCTGGATCACGACCAACGGAACACGCTGCATATCGGAGGCAACGTGAATCTGCCGTGGCGAACGTATGCTTCCACCGACGTGTACTACGGCTCTGGCTTCTCGAACGGGGATCCAACTCTGCCGGGCGATCACCTGCAACCTCATACTAGTTTTGACATGACGCTGGGGAAGGATTTTGGGGAGCGGGTATCGCTTTCGGTTACAGGATTGAACGTGGGAAACCGCCGGGTGCTGCTGGACAACAGCTTTACGTTTGGCGGGACGCATTGGAACAATCCGCGCGAGATTTTCGCGCAAGTGCGCTATCGTTTTCACTACTGAGGAGAAGATGAGACACATTTTGTTGAGTGCATTGCTTATTTGCGCTGGATTTGCGGCCGGCTGCCAGTCTGCGCCGGAAAAACATTATCCGATTCAGGGGGAAGTGATTTCCATTGATCCGGCGAAGAAGCTGATCACGGTGAAACATGGGGATATTCCCGGACTGATGCCGGCAATGACCATGACGTATCAGGTTGCTGAGCCGAAGCAGATTGAAACTTTGCAGCCGGGAGACAAGATCACGGCAGACCTGGTTGTGTCTGAAAGCAAAGGGCGGCTGGAGAAGATTGTGCTAGTGAGCAAGGGAGACGGCAACACTTCTCCGGGCACTACGCAGCGCACGCCGGAAAAAGGCGACATGGTGCCTAACTTTGCGCTTGTCAATCAGGATGGGAAGATCATTCACCTGAGCAACTATCGGGGCAAGGTGCTGCTGGTTACGTTTATTTACACGCGTTGCCCGCTGCCGGACTTTTGCCCGCGGATGAATGAGAATTTTCGCGCTGTGCAGAAGCTGCTTCAAGACGTGCCCGGTGCTGCGGAGCGCGCGGAATTCCTCAGCATCAGTTTTGATCCGGAGCACGACACGCCGGCGGTACTGAAGCATTACGCTTCGCTGTATAAGAAGAGCGTGGCTGGGGAGAAAGCTTTTGACTGGCAATTCGCGGTACCTTCGGAAAAAGATTTGCCTGACGTGGGGCAATTCTTCGGCCTGGTATATCGGCCCGAGCAGGCGCAGATCGTGCATTCGCTGAGCACGACGGTGATCGGCCCGGACGGTAGGGTTGAGAAGTGGTACTCCGACAACGAGTGGACTCCGGCCGAAGCGGCGCAGGCGATGGCAGCCGCAATTCAGCGCGGGTGAAGTGTTGCGAATTCCAGGCGGACACGGTTAGACTGAGGCACAATTTCAGGGCGATGGAGTTCGCCATAACCGCCTGGGCGGGATACGCCGGGCTGATGACTCCTGGCTGCCAGGCGGCACCAGGAGTTTTTTCTTCTGTGCGGCAAGAGCAGCCGGATCGGAGACACATTGCGTTTATTGCTGATCGGGGCTTTCGGGGCGATTGGAACGCTGGCGAGATACGGGCTGCAGGGGCTTGTGCAGATCAAGATGGGGAGCACGTTTCCGTATGGGACGCTGCTGATTAATCTGACGGGGTGTTTTTTTCTAGGCTTGATCGGGCAGCTTCTGCTGAACCGCGTGATTGTGCCGCCGGAATGGCGCATGGCAATCGCCGTGGGATTTTTCGGCGGGTACACCACGTTTTCGAGTTTCGGATGGGAAACGGCGAAGATGCTGGAGGCCGGGGAGTGGCTGTGGGCGACCGTGTACGTGGTTGCCAGCGTGGCGTTTGGGTTGTTGCTTTCGATTGTGGGGATTCGATTGGCGAACCGCTTTTAGGAGTACGCGATGACGCACCAGAAGTTTGAGGGCGAGCGGACGCTGATGCGGATTCACATCGGCGAGTCGGACAAGTGGCATGGAAAGCCGCTACACGAGGCGATTGTCGAGTTGTTGCGGAAAGACGGGTTCTCCGGCGCAACGGTGCTGCGCGGCGTGGCGGGCTACGGCTCTTCGAGCGTGTATCACACGGATAAGCTGCTGCGGCTATCGCAGGATTTGCCGATCATTCTCGAAGTGATCGAGACGCAGGAGCGGATTGATCAGATGTTGCCGAGGCTGGACGAGATGGTAGACGGCGGTTTGATTACCCTCGAAAAAGTGCGGGTGATTCTTTACCGACCCGCGAAGAGATAGGCGGCGCAGTGGCCGACGTGAACTCCGAAAAAACTTCAGGGCAGAATTCTTCCTCCGGTTGGCTGAACCGCACCGTGCTGGGTGTGGGCGTGACGAGTTTGTTCAGCGACTGGAGCCACGAAATCGCCACGGCGATTTTGCCTGCGTTTCTGGCTACGATTGGCGCGGGTCCGGCGTGGCTGGGCGCAATTGAGGGAATCGCCGACGGGCTTTCGAGTTTTGCGAAGCTGGGCTCGGGGCACTACACCGACCAGTTGAAGAAACGGAAGCCGCTGGCGGTGTTTGGCTATGCGTTCACGGCGCTGGCGACGGCTTCGTTTGCGTTTGCGACGCACGCATACCACGTGCTGATTGGGCGTGCGGCCGCGTGGCTGGGACGCGGCGTGCGCTCTCCGGCGAAGAAGGCGCTATTGGCGGCTGACGTTGCGCCGGGAGCGTATGGCCGGGCGTTCGGGCTGGAGCGGCTGATGGACACCGTAGGCGCGATCGCGGGGCCGCTGACGGCGCTTTGGCTGTTGAAAGTGACGAACCATAACTATCGCACGGTGTTTTTGTGGACGCTTTTGCCCGGGATGATCGCGGTGCTGAGTTTCTGGCTGCTGGTGCAGGAACGGCCCTTTGAGGCGAGAAAGAAAGTGACATTCTTTGCGGGGCTTCGCAGCCTGCCGGGGAATTTCCGCAGATTTCTGCTTGGAGTCGGCGTCTTTGGCTCCGGCGATTTTTCGCACACGCTTTTGATTTTGTATGCCTCGCGAATGCTAGCACCGACGCACGGCGCGGCCCGGGCAGCCAGTCTGGCGGTTGCACTTTACACGCTGCACAACGTTTTCTATGCGGGATCGGCGTACGTGAGCGGATGGATCAGCGATATCGTGCCGCACCGAAAGGCGATTCTCGCGGGAGGC
>Ga0308309_10002050_pt1 | contig 11995 bp, 10 predicted proteins | sample HubBroMetageWFT5_FD_192491 | JGI IMG/M metagenome (GOLD analysis project Ga0308309, IMG submission 192491) | Warmed and freeze-thawed soil microbial communities from the Hubbard Brook experimental Forest, New Hampshire - Hubbard Brook CCASE Soil... | ecosystem: Environmental > Terrestrial >...
AAGCGCTCCAGTCAAAGCTGAGACGGTGCGTCGTGTCGAAAGCGACGGCTTCATGGATCGTCCAGCTCAGCGACTGGATGATCGCGCCCTCGACCTGGTTGCGGATGCCGTCGGGATTGACGGCTTCGCCGCTGTCGACGGCCGCCACCACGCGGGGGATCTTTATGTCGCCGCTGTCGCGGTCGACGGCGACTTCCATCGCCACCGCGCAATAGGCGGCGAGGTTCTTGTAGCGAGCAAAGGCGAAGCCGCAGCCCCGGCCGCCGCCGCCTTTGACGCGACCGGCCCAGCCGAAGCGATCGGCCGCGGTCAGCATGACCTCGCGGGCGCGGGCGTCCGTCATGTGGGCGAGGCGGAAGGCGAGGGGATCGGCGCCGGCGGCTTTCGCCAGCTCGTCCATGAAGCACTCGATGGCGAAGACGTTCATGTGCGCGCCGAGCGAGCGCAGGGCCGACACGCGCACCGGTGCCTGCTCGATGAAATGATAGGTCCCCTTGGCGTTGGTTATCGCATAGAGCGGATTGCCGTTGCGATGGCCGCCGCCCTCCGGCATCGGGATCGGCCTGGGGATCTGGCGCGGGAAAGGCGGATCGATCTCGGCGCCGGCGAGCAGGCCGCCGGCGGTGACCGGCCGGGTGCTATGCGCGTTGCTCCACACGTCGTGGCGCCAGCCGGCGATGCGGCCGTCGGCCAGCGTGGCTTCCAGCTCGACCACCATCGCCGAGCCCAGCGGCTCCCAGCCATGCTCCTGCTCGCGCATCCATTGCAGACGCACCGGACGGCCGGGCACCGCGCGAGCGGCGAGGGCTGCATCGGCGGCGACATCGTCGGCGCCGTTGTGGCCGTAACAGCCCGAGCCCTCGGTATGGATGCAGCGCACTTTGTCTGCCGGCAGGCGCAGCAGTTCGGCCAGCGACTTGCGCAGCGGGTAGACGCCCTGGCTGTGCGTCCACACCGTCACGCCGTCATTCTCCCAGAGCGCCACGGCGCAGGAGGGACCGATCGACCCGTGCATCAGGCACGGCCGGCTGTAGCGTGCCTTGACCACCTTGCCATCCGACGACGCCGGCGGCCCGGGATAGTCGAAGATCGGCACTTCCCGTGACGGCAAGCGACGGATTGCGTCGCGCATGTCTTCTGCCGGCAGCGGAGTGCCCGGCCGGTCCCAGCCGGCCGACTGCAGGCGCTGCAACGCCTTGACGGCTTGCCATTCCTGCGTCGCCAGCACGGCGGTGAAGCCGCCCTCGCCCACCACCTGCACCACCCCCGGCATCTTGGCGACAGCGCCGACGTCGGCAGGTTTGAGGCGCGTGCCTTCGCTCGGACCTCGCACGACGCGGGCGTGCAGCATGCCGGGCAGCCGCATATCCTGCACATAGGCAACACCGCCCGCGACCTTGGCCGGGATATCGACGCGAGCGAGGTCCGTGCCGATCAGACGCACGCCTTTCTCGCGCCGCGCGACGTCCGGTTTCGCCTCGACGTGGAGCGACAGCATCGCGGCCAGCTCGCCGTAGCTCAGGCTTTCGCCGTTCGGCGCATGGGCCGCGCCATCGTGCAGTTCGACTTGCTCGACCGCGACCAGCCAGCGCCACGCCGCCGCCTCGGTCAGCAGGACGCGCACATTGGCGGCGGCATTGAGGATTGCCGTGCCGCTGTCCTGCATCGAATGACTGCCCGCGGTAACACCCTCGTCGGGCGTTCGCGCGGTATCGGCGGTTATAAGCTCGATGCTGGCCGGTGGAACCGCTAGCTCATCTGCCGCAACCTGGATCAGCGCCGTCTTCAGTCCCTGGCCAAGCTCCGCCTTGCCCGTGAACGCCGTGATATGTCCGTCGGCGTCGATGCGGATCCACGAGTCGAGCAATGGGAACTTGTCGAGGTCGCCGGGCAAGGCGGGCTTGTTCTCCGCGACCTGGGCCATCGCCCGCCGCGACAGGGAGAAGGCCACGACCAGCGCACCTTGGCCGAGCAGCCGGCGTCGCGTCAGGGCGCTCACAGCGCGTCCTCCGCGTCGCTGCGCACGCCGCCGCCCATGGCGGTAGCCGCGCGCCGCACCGCGCGCAGGATGCGCATATGGGTGCCGCAACGGCAGAGATTGGGCGCCATGTGAGCACGCAGCTCGGCCTCGGTCGGCCGGGTGCTGCGTTCGAGCAGCGCCTGCGCGCGCATGATCATGCCGGCGATGCAGTAGCCGCACTGGGCCGCCTGTTCGGCCTCGAACGCTGCCGGCAGTGCGCCGGGCTTTTCCCGGGTGCCGAGGCTTTCGATGGTGCGCACCTTGCGCTCGGCCAGTGCCGCGATCGGCAACAGGCAGGAGAAGGTGGGCTTGTCATCGACCAGCACGGTGCAGGCGCCGCATTGGCCCAGCCCGCAGCCGAACTTGGCGCCGTTGAGCCCGAGATCGTTACGCAAGGCGTAGAGCAGCGGCGTATCGGGAGTGGCGTCGACCTGATGGGACACGCCGTTGACGGTAAGGATGATCATTCGCTGCCTCCCTTGCGCACCTGCGCCACGGCCCTCGGGACGTCAGGCCACGGCGGCTTGTCGGTGTATCGCGCGCGCAGATACGCGGTGATGTCGGCAAGCTGCTGGTCGCTAAAACTGTGGCCGTAGGCCGGCATGGTCGGACCGGACCGGCCGGCCGGCGACGCCAGGCCGTGCATAATGATCTGGATCGTGTCGTTGGGCGTGTTCTCGTGCAAGGGCGTTCCCCAGGCGAGCGACGGCCGCCCCTCCTGCATCATCGGCGCTCCGGTCTCGTGGCAGGTGGCGCAGGCGCCGGCAAAGAGGGCGGCCGCCTCGGGATGGGCGGCATCCGCGACGTTGCCCTTGTCTGCCGGCGGCAGCCCCTGCGCGGCTGGTGCGTGCGCCATAAGCGAGGCGAAATAGACGGCGATCGCGCGCACGTCGTCTTCCGACGCTTGCGCCAGCCCGCGCGTGACGCTGCCCATCGGACCGGCCGCGGCGGCATGGGTCGCGCTGAGGCCAGTGCGTAGATAGGCGAAGAGGTCTTCGGCGGTCCACGGCCGCACCGCGGGTGAATTGGCATTGAGCGGCGGTGCGTACCAGCCCTCTATCCAGGCGCCGTCGTAGGCATGGTCGCTTCTCTCGGCGCCCAGTTCGTTGCGCGGGGTGTGACAGCCGCCGCAATGTGCCAGCCCCTCGGCCAGCGCGCGGCCGCGATTCCACTCCGCTGACTGGCCCGGATCATCGACGGGTGGACCCTTGTGAAGAAAAAGCAGGTTCCAGCCCGCTAGAAGCGGCCGAAAACCGAAAGGTTCTTTCAACCGATTGGCTGGCGCCCGCTCCTGCACGGCCGGCCGCGTCATGAGGAAGGCGTACAGTGCGTCGATGTCGGGATCGCTGGCGTGGGTGAAATGATCGTAGGGAAAGGCGGGATAGAGAAGATCGCCGTTTCGGGCCACGCCTTCGCGCAACGCGCGCGCGAACGCTTTGCGCGACCAGCGGCCGATGCCCATCTCGGGGTCGGGTGTGATGTTGGTCGTGAACACCGTGCCGAATGGCGTCTCCAAGGGCCGCCCGCCGGCGAACGGTCGGCCGCCCTGGGCGGTATGGCAACCGGCGCAATTTCCGAGATGTGCGAGCTTTTCCCCCCGCGCGACCATGGCCGGATCGAAAGTGGCTGAAGGATTGGCGAGTGCCGGCCATGCCGGCTGCCAACTCACGGCAAAGGCCGCCAATAGGGCTGCCGCAAGCCCTATGGCGCTTCCCAGCAGGAGCGTCCTTTTGGTCAAATCAGGGTTCCGTCGACGTCGCGGAACGACAATAACGCTTTTGTGGGGATTGCGTTTCGTGGATCTGGCGAGGGATGTGCTCTCTCGCGCAGGTGTGAAGCGTCGCCTTTAGGCGGAAACGCCGTCCAGGGCCGAACCGGGTGGAGGCGATGGTCCCGGTTGCGGCCTGAATTGCCCACAATCCTAGTTTCGCTATGGCCGTCCCGCTCGTTGTGCATTGAACACGGCGCGGACCTGGATGACGGCGGAATCGCGAGGGTCGATCTGCTCCGCTTGGTCAAGGGACCGGTCAGCCGAAGCGAGGTCGCCGACCAGCATCGCGGCGCGCGCGGCCGACGGTGTCTTTAGGAGTCGTGCCGCGAGGTGTCGCGGACGGCCCGGGCGACGCCATTGCGATCGGTGACGATGTTGACGCGATCGCCCATCTGGACGTCGCCATCGTCATACTGCGCGATGTCGACCTTCTGGCCGTCGTCCTTCTGCACGGTGACCTCGATCCCCCGTTTCGTCGAGCCGCCGCTGCCGTTGATGGCGGTGCCGGCGATTGCGCCGCCGACGGCGCCGAGCAGGCCGCCGACCACCGCGCCGACCACCGAATGGGTCGTTGCCGCGCCGATCGCCGCACCGCCCGCCATGCCCAGACCGCCGCCAATGAAGGTGCCGTTGCTGACGCCGGAATTGCTGCCGCCGACGGGCACCTCGCGAATCGAGACCACGCGGCCCGAATCGCCGCTATAGCCGCCCGACGCCGAGGTGTTGACGGCGCCCGGTTGCATCGTCCCGCTGCTTTCGTTGCAGGCAGCCAGGCTGACCGCGGTCAGCGCGGCGCACAGGATGGATACGAAAGTGATCGAAATAGCTCGCATGGGACGTTCCCTTCGTGGCGGCTGGCAATTGCCGCCGCTTCGCGCGGGAAGGCCGAGCACACCTATTTCCACGCACGCGAAGGAAACGCCAGCGGTTGTCGATGGTTCCCCGTCAGCCTTCGGCAATCAGCCGCGCCAGCGCCTCCGGCTCGGTCAGCATCGGGTAGTGGCCGGTGTCGAGCTCATGCCAGCGGCCCTTCAGCCGGTCGGCGGTGCGGCGCTGGTGCGCCTGGGGTGGATTCGTGCTGCGCTTGCACCAGATCACCGAGGCATTCCACGCCTCGTCCCAGAACCGTTCCAGCCTGACCGGCGCCAGCATCGTCGCGATCGGATGCATCGTGCAGCGGTCGAGGGCCCAGCGCCGCATCGCCGGATCCAGGTCGGCGAACAGGCGCGTCTCGAAATCCTGCCGCGACGGGCCGCTGGTCAGTTCGGTGTTGACCGCGGTCGGCCGCTTGACGATGTCGGGCAGGGCCTCGCCGTCGAGCAGCGCCAGGGCGTCGGCGAACACCACACGCGCCACCCGTTCGCGCGCCAGCTCTGCGGCACGCGCCATCACCATGCCGCCGGTGCTGGTGCCGGCCAGCACCACGTCCTTCAGATCCTGGTAGAAAAGCAGCTCGGCGATCTCGGCGGCGTGCGTCTCGGTGGTGATGCCGGCGCGCACCTGGCCCTTGCGCTCGGCGCAGCCGTCCAGGCTGGGCGCCAGCGCGAGATGGCCCTCGGCCCGCAGCCGCTCGGCGACCGGCTTCCAGATCCAGCCGCCCTGGTAGGCGCCGTGGATCAGCACGAATGTCGTCATCGCTCAGTCCCCCTTCACCGTCACGCCGGCCATCTGCTCGAAGATCTTCACGATCGCCGAGCCATCCTGCTTGTTCAGTCCCTGGGCACGCGCCATCTGGTAGACCTGCTGCGTCAGGTTGGCCAACAACAGCGGCACGCCCAGGCGCTTGGCAAAGGCGGTCTCGAGCTCCTGGTCCTTGTAGGAGATGTCGATCGTCCCGCCCGGTGCGAAGTCGCCCGCCAGGATGCGCGGCACGCGCAACTCCCATGCCGCACTGGCGCCGGTCGAGACGCGCACCACCTCGTAGATCGTCTGTGGGTCGAGCCCCGCCTTGACGCCCAGCACCAGGGCCTCCGCCACCGCCACGGTGTTGACCTGGACCAGCATGTTGTTGACCAGCTTCATGGCCAACCCGCTGCCCAGCGCGCCGACATGGAACAACCGGTTGCCCATCGCGCCGAACAAGTCCTCGCACTTGGCGAACACCTCCGCGGCGCCGCCCGCGATCACCGACAGTTCACCCGACTGGGCCCGCCCGGTGCCGCCGCTCACCGGCGCATCGAGCATGGCGATGCCGAGTGCAGCCAGGCGGTCGGCGATGCTGCGTGCGGCGAACGGGTCGATGGTCGACATGCACAGCACGATGTGTCCGGGCTTGGCGCCGCGGATGATGCCGTGCGCGCCGATGATCACCGATTCGGCCTGCTCGGTGGTCTCGACGATGACGATGGTGCGCTCGACCGCCGCCGCCACCGCTTGCGCCGAGGCGGCCACCTCGCAGCCTTTGGCTTTCAGGGGCTCGGCCTTCGCCGCATCGATGTCGTTCACCACCAGCGCGAAGCCGGCCTTCACGAGATTGAGCGCCATCGGCCCGCCCATGGCGCCGAGCCCGATGAATCCGACCTTGCCCGCCATGTTCCTTCTCCTCAAATCATTCCTCCCCACGCGAAGCGTGGGGAGGAAAAAGATTTACACGCCGCCCGTCACGTCGATGGTGAGGCCGGTGACGAAATCGGCGTCGGCAGAGGCCAGGAAGCAGATCACGTTCGCCTGGTCGACCGCTTCGGCGACGCGGCGCAGTGGCGTGCGTTCGATCTCCTCGGCCTGCGAGCCCTGCGAGCGTTTCTCCCAATGCGGCCGGATGCGTTCGGTCAGCGTGATGCTGGGGGCGATGGCATTGACGTTGATGCCGTCCGGCCCGAGCTCGTGGGCGAGCTTGCGGGTGAAGGCGATGATGCCGCCCTTGGCTGCGGCATAGGCGCTCGAGCTGTTGGCGCTAAGGCCCCGCCCGGCGATCGAGGCCAGGTTGACGATCTTGCCGTGGCGTCGTCGCTTCATCACCGGGATCACCGCATGGCTGAACAGGAAGGTGCCGTCGAGGTTGAAGGCGATCAGCTTCTGCCAGTCGGCGAAGCTGAGTTCCTCGGTGCTGGCCGCGGGCTTGGCGATCACCGTGCTGCCGCCGACGGCGTTGACCAGGATGTCGATGCGGCCGTGCTCGCGCTCGACTTCGGCGACCAGGCTGTCGACCGCAGCGGCGTCCAGCGCGTCGACCAGCTTGCCCTCGGCCTTGCCGCCCGCCTTGCTGCCGGCCTGTCGCAGCGCCGGTACCGCCTCATCGAGGCGGCCCTGGTGGTTGTCGACGGCAATCACCGTCGCGCCCTCGCGCGCCATGATCGTTGCGGTGGCCCGGCCGATGCCGTTCGCGGCCGCACTGATCAGCGCAACCTTGTCCTTGAAGCGCATGGTTCCTTGCCCTTGGTCGTCGTTCTTGGTTGGCGCGATTGTGTGGCTTGGCGGCCGGGAGTCAATCACGCCGGCGATCGATTGGGTCCCAGCTTTCGCACCGCGTCCTCGACAGACAGGAAGACGTGGTCCGCGCCGATGGCTTCGACGAGACCGGAGCGGCCGGCCTGATCCTGAGCGCGCCTCTCCGACAGCCGGGCGATGGCGACGATGATCCCGGCCGCCTTCAAGTCGGCAATGGCCTCCTGCAGGATTTTAGCCCCGGTATAGTCGATGTCGATGATGCCGCTGGCTTCGATGACCAGCAGCTTCACCGGCGGCCGCTTGGCGGCGACTGCCGCATCGATGGTGGCGCGGATGCGCTCGGCATTGGTGAAGTTGAGCGGCGCGGCGGGCGCGAAGACGAGTACGCCGGGCTCGAACTCGCCATGCTCGACCCGGCTCGGCGGCCACCACACCGTGCTGCCCGGCACCCGTGCCAATTCCACGCAGTAAGGCCGGGCGACGTTATAGAGACTGTGCATGAAGGACAGCACGATGGCGAGCAGCACGCCGGTCTCGATCGGCATGGCGACGACCAGTCCGGCGCTGGCCGCCACCAGCAGGATTTCGTACCCGCCGCGGCGATAGATCTGGATCATCTCGTCGAGGCGGAAGATGCGCAGCGCAATGTAGACGAGGACGCCGGCGAGTGCCGCTTGGGGAAGATAGACCGTCAGACCCGACGCCAGGGCGACCAGGGCGATCATCAGGGCGACGGCGGTGAGCGAGGCGATCTGCGAGCGCCCGCCGGAGTCGCGGACGATCGCGGTGCTGGGCGGACTCGAATCGACGGGGAAGGCGCCGACCAGACCGGCCAGGATGCTGCCGGCGCCGACTCCGGCAAAATCGCGGCTCACATCGTCGGGCTTTTTGTCGTCCGACGGGAACGTGGCCGCCACCGCCGCCGTCTGCATGATGCAGACCATTGCGATCACCAGGGCCAGCGGCACCAAGTGCCCCAGTTCATTGGTATCGGGCAAGGCCGGCAAGGCGAGCGTCGGCAGCTGCGCCGGCAGGGCACCGAGCACGGAGACGCCGCGGGCATCGAGATGGAACAAGGCCACGGCGAGACCCGCCGCGACCAGACCGATCAGCGCGCCGGGCACGCGCGGGCTGATCTGCGCCGTGACGATGGTGGCGGCCAGCACGCCGACGCCGATCGCCAGCGTGTAGACATTCGTCTCGCCGAGGCGGCCGACGATATGGATGAGCTGTAGCAGGATATGGCCTTGCTCTTCGGAGATACCCAAAAGGGTCGGCAGCTCTCCAATGATGATGTGGATCGAGATTCCTGCCAGGAACCCCGTGGTGACCGGAATCGAGAGCAGGGTGGCCAGCCAGCCAGCGCGGAACAGGCCGACGGTGACGAGGATGATGCCAACCATGAGGGCAAGCAGCGTGGCCAGTTCGGCATAAGGCAGCGGGCCGGCGACGGCCATCGAGGCCAGCGCGCCGGCAAAGATCGGCGCGATGGTCGAATCCGCCTGGACCGACATGAACCGGTTGGCGCCGAACGCGGCGAAGGCGAGCGATCCGGCGGCAAAGGCATAGAGCCCGGCCTCGGGTGGCATTCCCGCCAGCCGGGCGGTGGCGAGCTGGCCCGGGATGGCAATCGCCGCCAGCATCAGCCCGGCGACCAGATCGCTGCTCAGCCATCCCATCCGATAGCCACGCAGCGAAGCGAAAAACCAGCTCGGCATGGCGGCGCCGCTATCCGGCGAGCTGCAGGAAGGACTTGATCGCCTGCCAGAAGCCTTCGGGAGCCTGGATATGCGGCGAGTGCCCGCACTGCGCGAGTTCGATCAGCGCGGCACCGGCAATGCCGGCGGCAAGTTCGTACGAGAGGCCAGGTGGCGTGGCCGTGTCGCGCAGGCCGACCACGACCAGCGTGGGATTGCGGATGGCGCCAAGGCCCGCGCGGCGATCGAACCGGGCGAGCGCGCGGCATGCTGCGGCGAAACATTCCCGCCCGGCGGCCCGCAGGCTCACTTTACGTTCCTCGGCGATCGCCGGATGGGCGACAAGAAAATCATCGGGAAACATTCGCTGCAGCGCGGTCGCGAGAACGGCTTCCATGCCGCCATCCTCCACCTTTTCAGCCATGATGTGAAAGGCGCTTTGGCCTTGCGGCGCGATGCGATCGAAGGCGGTGCGATCGGAGAGCAGCGAGTGCAGCGGCACCAGATTGCGCCCCTTGGCCATCGGCACGACGTTGAGCGGGGAAGCGTCGGAGGTCATTCGCGCGGGCTCATCACAAAATCGAGATAGGCCAGGACCGGCAGCCCGTGACATTATTACTGTGCGCGCAACAACGTGCACAACGGTCCGGCGGACAATGGTCCGAGGAGGGCCGCCAAGAAGAGCTTTCCGGGGGAGACTTCCATGGCGTCAGCGGTGAATACCGGCGCGCGGCTCGACCGGCTGCCGATATCCTCGTTCCACTATCGCATCTTCTGGTTGATCGGCGCCGGCATGTTCTTCGACGGCTACGATCTTTATGTCGGCGCTTCCGTGCTGGGCGCCGCGGTGCAGACGAAGTTCGCCGTGCTGGCCCAAGTCCCGCAGTTCATCTCCTGGACCTTCGTCGGCATGACCATCGGCTCGGTGGTGGCCGGCTTCCTGGGCGATCGCTTCGGGCGGCGCTTCACCTACCAGTTCAACCTGGTCGTCTTCGGCCTCGCCTCCTTCGCCGCCGCGGCGGCGCCCAGCATGGATTGGCTGATCGCCGCGCGCTTCGTGATGGGCCTGGGCCTCGGCGCCGAGATCGTGGTCGGCTATTCGACCATGACCGAATTCGTGCCGCCGGCCTCGCGCGGCCGCTGGATGGCTTTCATGGCCTTCATCGTCGTTGCCGGCTTTCCCGCCACGTCGATCATCAGCACGCTCGTCATCCCGAGCTTCGGCTGGCGGCCGATGTTCGCGATTGCCGGCGTCGGCGCCCTGATCGTCTGGTATCTCCGCAAGAAATTGCCCGAGAGCCCGCGCTGGCTCGAGAGCAATGGCAGAACGGCCGAGGCGGAAGCACTGATGCAGGTGATCGAGCGCGAGGTCTCGGATGGCAGGCCCTTGCCGGCGCCGGCGGTCACGGTGCCGACGCCCAACTGGACGCTCGCCTCGCTGTTCAGCCCTGCCTTGCTGCCGCGGCTGGTTGTCGGCTGCGTCGTGCTGATCACCGCCAACACGCTGATCTTCGGCTTCGTCAACTGGCTGCCGACTTTCTTCGGGCAGCAGGGAATCGGCATCGCCAAGTCGCTGACCTATACGATGGTGCTGGCCGGCGGCTCGCTGGTCGGCTGCGCCGCCGGCGCCTATTGCGCGGACCGTTTCGGCCGCAAGCCGACGATCATCGGTGCCTCCGGGCTGAGCATCGTGGCCGGCGCCGTCTACCCCTATATGGTCGACCCCACGCTGCTGCTGGCCGTGGGCTTCGTCCTGATCGTCGGCATCTATGTCCTGACCGCTGTTCTGTACGGCGTCTACACCACGGAGCTGTTCCCGACGGAGGTGCGGCTCAGGGCCAACGGCCTTTGCAACATGCTGGGGCGCGGCGCCACGGTCGTCTCGCCTTTCATCGTCCTGGCGTTGTTCAAGAGCAATGGCGTCGCCGGTGTGCTGGGTCTCATGATCGGCTTGCTCGTGGTCCAGATCATTGTCGTGGCGATCTGGGGCATCGAGACCAGCCGTCGTGGCCTGGAAGAGCTGGAGGGCTCGCCGCGACTGGCCTGAGCGGCCGCAAACCCGATCAGGCCTTCGACGGCGACCAGCCGTAGACCCGCTGCAGGGTGCCGCCCATGAGGGCCGCCCGGTCGCTGTCGGAGAGGCGATCGGTGACGCGAAACGCCTCCACCCCCTCTTTGTAGGTCAGCAAGGCGACCGCGCGGGTCCAGTCGGTCCCCCACATGCAGCGATCGAAGCTGAAGGCATCGAAGATCCGACCGAGCGGATCCCAGATGTCCTTGTAGGGAAACGCCTGGTGGCTGAGCGTGCAGGCGCCCGAAATCTTGACCTTGATGTTGTCGTGCGGCGCCAGCGCCAGCAGCAGGGGCAGCTCGGCCCACGGCTCGGGCGGCGCCGGCGGCACGAACGGCTGATGCAGGCCGAGATGATCGACGACCAATGTCGTGCCTGGATTGCGCGCGGCCAGCTTTCCCACCTGCTCCAGGCGGCCGCGCGACATCAGGTTGACCGCGAGGGAATGCCGGGCGGCGGCGGATAGGACTCGGTTGATGCCGGGGTCGGCGGCATCGGTCGACACGTTGGGGTTCATCATGATGCGGACGGCGACCGTGCCGTCGATCGCCGCCCATTCGGCGATCGTCTCGGCGATCGCGGGATCGTTGGGATCGACCGGCTTCACCAGCCCGAACCGGCCGGGGTGGGCGGCATGGACCGCAAGCGCGTAGCTCGCGTCATAGCGGTACATGGCGAACACCGAGGTCAACAGCCCGCCATCGACACCGACGGCGTCCATGGCCTTCACCATGTCCTCGCCCGTGACCTCCGGCGGGCCGGCCAGAACCTCGGTCCACGGGCGGCCCGGATGATTGCGCTCGTAGCAGTGAACCTGGGAATCGATTGTCGCCATGAGATCGGGCCCCCCGGAAGTTGTCGTTCAGCAAAGGCATGAGCCACTCCCTGGCGAAATTGGCTCAGCCTGCACTTCATCGAGAGGCTAGGTTGCGCCGCCTTGCGAAGGCAAGCGCCTTGACGCCCTCACCACAGAGCGGCGCACAATCGGCCGTCAAAGGCAGGGCCATCAAATATGGCACTCCCGTCGTCTCGACCGAGGGCTGCAGGCC
>Ga0308309_10002051_pt1 | contig 11995 bp, 12 predicted proteins | sample HubBroMetageWFT5_FD_192491 | JGI IMG/M metagenome (GOLD analysis project Ga0308309, IMG submission 192491) | Warmed and freeze-thawed soil microbial communities from the Hubbard Brook experimental Forest, New Hampshire - Hubbard Brook CCASE Soil... | ecosystem: Environmental > Terrestrial >...
CCCCTAGAGTCGCGTTGTTGGCCATAACGACATGGTCGCCGATCTGGCAGTCGTGGGCGACATGCGCACCAACCATAAAAAGGCTGCCGTCGCCGATCCGGGTGACCATGCCGCCGCCTTCGGTTCCCGGGTTAATTGTCACATATTCGCGGATCGTGTTGTTGCGCCCAATGACGAGCTCCGATCTTTCACCGCGGTACTTGAGGTCCTGCGGCTCGAGCCCGATAGAGGCGAATGGAAACAGCCGCGTACCCTCACCGATCGACGTCCGGCCGTCGACCACGACGTGGGAGCGGAGCGTGACCCGCGGGCCGAGCGAGACATCCTCGCCGACGATGCAATAGGGGCCGATTACGGCGGTTTCGGCGAGCATCGCCCCCGGCGCAACAATGGCCGTAGGGTGAACCTGCGGCATCGACGGCTCGTCTAATCGTCCAGGATCATGGCGGCGAACACGGCCTCGGCCATTACGTCCTCGCCGACTTTGGCCCGACCCTCGAACTTCCAGACGTTCCCGCGGTTGCGCTGTTTAGTGACATGAATCTCGAGTTTGGTCGGAGGGAAAACCGGCCGCCGAAAGCGGGCGTTGTCGACGCTCATGAAATAGACGAGCTTGCCCTCCGATTCCGGTCCCAACGTATGGACAACGAGAACGGCAGCGGTCTGCGCCATCGCTTCGATGATCAGCACACCCGGCATCACTGGCCGCGCGGGAAAATGGCCTTGAAAATAATACTCGTTCTTTGACAGGCTCTTGATGCCGGTGGCCCGCTGGTTCGCGACGACGTCGACAACCTTGTCGATCATCAGGAAAGGATGGCGGTGCGGGATCATTTCCATGATCCGCTGAATGCCGATCTCCATAGGCTGCTCCGCCGCGCCGGCCGGATCGATCATGATCCGCCTTTTTTCTTCGCAAGGCGTTGCAATACCGCGGTCTGCCTCATAAACTCGCTCAGCGGGACTGCCGGACTGCCGCATACCGTCTCCCCGGCGGGCACGTCGCGCATGAGGCCGCTCTTGGCGGCGATCCGGGCTCCGCTCCCGATATGCAAATGGCCGGCGAGCCCACCCTGCCCTCCGACCACCACAAAATCACCGAGCCTCGTGCTCCCCGAAATCCCGACCTGGCCCGCGAGGATACAGCAGCGACCGAGTACCACGTTGTGCCCGATCTGCACGAGATTATCAATCATCGACCCCGAGCCGATCACGGTATCATGTCCGGATCCCCGATCGATCGTGGTATTGGCGCCGACATCGACATCGTCTCCTATGAGGACTCGCCCGAGCTGGGGAACTTTGATCGGCGCTTTCGGGTCGGGTGCAAATCCGAACCCGTCCTGGCCGATCCGCACTCCGGGGTGCAGCACGACGTGCGAGCCTATCAGGCAGTGGCTGAGCGTCACATTGGCGGCGATCCGGCAATCGTCACCGATCTCGACCCCGGCGGCGATCACCGTATTTGCGCCGATACGGCAGCGTTGGCCGAGCCGCACGCCACGCTCGATGACGACATTCGGGCCGATGTCGCAATCATCCGGCACGGCGGCCGTCGAATCGATGATCGCGGATGGCGCCCGGCGGGCGACCACATCGGCTGCAGGATAGAAAGCCTGGGCGGCAAGCGCATAGGCCTTGTAGGGCTCCTTGCTGACGAGGAGGGCCATGTCCGGCGGCGCTCGTTCGACGGCCTTTTCATCGATAAAGGCTGCACCGGCATGAGAGCGCGAAAATGCTTCGATGTACCTCCTATTTTCAAGAAAGCTGACGTCTGCCGGTCCCGCAGTTTCGAGGGGCGCGACATCGCTGAAGCGGCGGGCGCCGTCTGCCGCGCGCAGCAGTCTCGCTCCACTCAACGCACTCAGCACGTCGAGCGTAAAAGGTCCGGTTCGATCAAAAAACCGCCGGTCCGCCATCTCGGTTCGATCCGGGGATCGAGCGCACCTTATTTCTTCTTCGGCTTGGCCGGCGCATTCGCCGCCGGCGGCGCAGCGGTTGCAGCAGGACCCGGGGCGACGGGAGGAGGAGTGGGGACGGCGAAATCGACCGTCAGCGTCGGCATCAATTCGTCCAGCTTCTGTAGCACCTCGTCGGTAACATCGAAGCTCTGGTCGAAAAGCACCAGGTCCGCTCTCTGAAACACCAAGTTTGCCTTGCGATCCTTCGCGATGTCCGCAATAATTTTCAGCATCTGCTCTTGTATCTTGGAGAGCGCTTCGCCATTGGACTTCTCCAGAGCCTGACGCTTCCCCTGAACATTGCGTTCGAGGTCGTTTACCTTCTGTTGGAATTCACGCCCTTTTTGGTTGAGCGCGTCCGCCGACATCGATGCCTGCTGCCGCTGCAATGAATCACGTTCGGCGCGCAGCGTCTCCTCCTGGTGAGAGATTTCCTTGGTGTATTCGTTGCGCTTCTGCTCGATCTGACCGCGCACCATCTTTGCCGCCTTGGAATTCTGCAATAGCGCCTGCACATCGACCACCAGGACCGTCAGATTCGGCGAGGTCGCTGCAGGCGCAGGCGGGGCGGGAGCAGGCGGGGCGGGAGCGGGGGGTGCCGGCGGAGCTTGCGCAAATGCGCTGCCGGCAAGGCCCCACAGGAATGCCAGCGGAAATGTTAGAAGCCTGAGACGCCAAACCAACATCAAAACCTCGTGCCGAAGCTGACCCGAAACAGCTGGGTCTTGTCGAACGGTTCCTTCTTTATCGGATAGGCGATATCGAGCCGGATCGGACCGACCGGGGATTTCCACGATACGCCGACGCCGGCGCTGGCGCGGATCGCCGGCGACTGCTCCACCATCGGCTGGATTCCGCCCGTTGAAGCCAATTGGGCGGGAGTGAGCACGATATTCGTCGGCTGGATGTGGTAAAGCGTCCCAAAATCGGTAAAGACGCGTCCGCTTACCCCAAATTCTTTCGGTAGGCCGAGCGGTACCCCCAAGGTCACCGAACCGAGATAGTACTTTTGGCCGCCAAGAGCATCGCCGCTCACTGAATCGCGAGGCCCGATACCGGCACTCTGGAAGCCGCGCAGATTGTCACCACCAACGAAGAATCGGTCTTGAATTAGTACGTTCTGTCCATTCCAACCAAAGATATAGCCGGCCTCACCGGTGACGCTCAGTACCCACTCTGGGAATACCGAATAATAATAGCCGGCAGTCACTTTGTTGCGCACGTAATCTACCCCGAAACCAACTCCTGCAAAGTCATTGCCCAGAGAGGCGTAATAGCCGCCGCTGGGGTCCAGCCGGTCGTCCCGACGGTCGTAAAGCAGAACCTGGCCGATTTCAGAGGTGGTATGCTGCCCTGCTTGAAGCACAATGAACAGCGACGTGTTTGGCTGAAGGTCGGTAATGTTGTCAGATCGCGCGGTGTATTTCAACGTCTGTCTCAAATTCTCGCTGATCTGATAACCGGTGCGGAGGGCACCACCATACGAGAATTGCTGGTACGGAGGGGTAACCCCGCTAAAGAAATTCGCCGTCGGGCTAGTTTTGATTTCGAAAAGGTCGAAGCCCGCGGCGATGTTGCGGTCGAGGAAGTAGGGTTCTGTGAAGCTCAGATCGACCTGCTGCGAGCGCAGTGAAACCACGGTGCCGATCCGCAGATCCTGACCCCGCCCGAGGAAATTCCTCTCGCGGATATTGACGTCGGCCAGCGGACCGTCGGTGGTCGAGAACCCGATGCCTAAAGACAGCTCGCCCGTCGACTGCTCCTCGACCTCGGCGGTCACCACGGTTTTATCAGGCGCCGATCCCGGGCTGTTGGTGACCTCCACCTTCTTGAAGAAGCCGAGATTTTTTAGCCGCTGTTGCGAGCGCGTCATCTTGTGCTGTTGAATGCGTCACCCTCGACCAGCTGAAATTCGCGACGGATCACCTTGTCGAGGGTGCGAACGTTGCCGACGATCTCGACCCGCTCGACGTAAACCTGCGGGCCCTCCTGGACATCGAAGGTAATGTCGACAGTATGCTCTTCCCTGTTCCGGGTGACGTTCGGCTTGATTTCGACAAAGGCATAACCGCGGTTGCCGAGGGCATCAGTCAGCACAGAAATCGATTTTTCGACAGCTTCGGCATCGTACCAGTCGCCGGTGTGAACAGTCAAAAGCGGCAGCACCGCTTCGGCGGGCAGGTCCTTGAGCTTGATGTTGACGTCGATTTTGCCAAAGCGGTACCGCTCGCCTTCGTCGAGGGTGAAAGTAACGATGAAGCCGTTTCGATCGGGTGTCAGTTCGGCAACCGCCGAGACCACTCGGAAATCGGCATATCCCTCGGTCAGGTAAAACCTGCGCAGCAACTCTCGGTCGTACGTCAATCTATCCGGGTCATAGGTATCGTCGCTGCTCAGGAAACGATACCATCGGCTTTCCTTCGTCTGAAGGATGCCGCGCAGCTTGCCGTCGGTATATTGGTGGTTGCCGACGAAATTGATGCTGCGCACCCCGGTGAATTCGCCCTCGTTGATCTCGAAGACGAGATCGACCCGGTTTTCCGAGAGCTGGATGAGCTTCGGCTCGACAGTTGCACCAAACCGGCCGTGCCGACGATATAGATCGAGGATCCGCTTCACATCGTTCTGCACACGAGTGCGGGTGTAGACGACGCGAGGGCGCAGCTGGATCTCGGCGTTTAGATCCTTCTCGTCGATCTTGCTGTTTCCCTCGAACGCGATGCGGTTGATGATCGGGTTTTCCACCACCTTGACGACCAGGGTATTGCCCACTCGGCTCAGATTTACATCGGCGAAAAGACCGGTCGCGAATAGCGCCTTCAGCGATCTGTCCACCAACTCGTCGTCCCAGGCTTCGCCCGGCTGGATCAGCAAATAGGACCGGATCGTTTCCGGCTCGATCCGCTGCGCACCTTCGATCCGAATGTCTGTAACAATGCCGCCCATCTGAGCGGGCGATGGGCCGCGAACCGGCTGGGCAATAGCCGGCGCGAGCAAAGCCCCTGTAGCCGCGAGAGCAGCAGCGAATACCGCCGCCGACACGGCAGCCCAACCAATGCGACGCAACTCACCCCCACCGCGCTCGAGATCTATCCCCTGATCGCTGATCGCGTTACATCACAAGGCCTTACATCACAAGGCCTTGAACAGATTTCCGATGCCGAGATGGACGAGATCGTTCCAAGTGGCGAACACCATTAATGTCAGCACGAGAGCCAAGCCGATCCGAAAGCCGTATTCCTGAGCCCGCTGGCCCAGCGGCTTTCCCCGAAGCGCCTCCGCGGCGTAGAACAGCAGATGCCCCCCGTCAAGGATCGGGACGGGAAACAGATTGATCAACCCTAGATTTACCGACAGAACCGCCATAAACCACAGCACCGCGACAACACCGCCTTGAGCAACCTCTCCCGACATTTGCGCAATGCGTAGCGGCCCCCCGAGTTCGTCAGTCGCGCGCGTCCCTATGATGATCTGCCACATCGCCTGTAGGGTGCCGGCCGTCAGGTTCCAGGTCTCTGCCCCGGCCTGCCCGATCGCGGTTGCGGGATCGCGCTTGACATACTCCATCCCGCTTCGCGCGATGCCCAGCAGGCCGATCTCATAGTGATTGCCGAAGCGGTCGGTAAGCTCCGTCCGGTTCGGCGTCACATGTAGGGTCTGCTCCTGGCCGTCGCGCCGCACGACAATCGTCATCGGCACATTCGGATTGAGTCGTACCGTCTGTTGCACGTCCTCGAAACGATGAACGGCCCGACCATCGATCTGGACAATGACGTCGCCCGGGTGAATCCCCCCCTGCTCAGCTGCGCTCCCCGGCTGAACCTGCCCAACTTCGGCCGGCGTGAAAGGCTGGCCGTAAGTCATGAACAAAACTGCCAAGACTACGATGGCAAAGATGAAGTTCGCCGCCGGCCCTGCGGCGACGATGGCAGCGCGCTGGCCCAGTCGCTTGTAGTGGAAAGAGACGCCTCTCTCGACCTCGCTGAGGCGCGAAAGTCCAGGGGCGGGCAGGCCCGAGGTGGCGTCGCTATCGCCGAACATCTTTACATAGCCGCCGAGTGGAATCGCGCTAAATTTCCAGCGCGTTCCCGCGCGATCCCACCAGCCAAACAGCTCAGGTCCGAAACCGATCGAAAATACTTCGATCCGCACCCGATTCCAGCGCGCGATTATATAATGGCCGAACTCGTGGACAAACACGAGCACCGTGAGGATCAGCACGAAGCACAGGACGGAATAGAACAAATTGTGGAGTTGGGTTAAGCCTTTGAGAAATTCGATCATGACAAATCCGTTCGTGCGGTTGCCGGCGTAGAATTACGCAGGCTGGAAAACCTGCCAGCGATCTCGCGCGCCGTCTTGTCGAAATTGTAGACGTCATCGAGCGATTCAAGCGCGCCTTCCGGAATTGCCTCCAGGGTGCGCTCAACGGTCTCGACTATATCAAGAAAACCGATGCGACCTTCGAGAAAGGCGTGGACCGCCGTCTCGTTGGCCGCGTTCAGCACGGTCGGGCAACCGCCGCCACGGAGAAGGGCCTCGCGGGCGACACGCAAAGCCGGGAAACGGTCCTCGTCGGGGGGCTCGAAAGTGAGGCGCCCAATCGCCGCCAAATCGAGCCGCTTGGCTGGAGTTTCAATGCGGTCGGGCCAGGCCAGCGCGTAAGCGATCGGTGTCCTCATATCGGGCGAACCAAGTTGGGCCAGCACCGAACCGTCACGGTAGACGACGGCGCCGTGGACGATTGATTGGGGATGAACGACGATGTCGACCCGCTCCAGCGGCAGCTGAAAGAGATGATGAGCCTCGATCAGCTCCAGTCCTTTGTTCATCATCGTTGCCGAATCCACCGAGATCTTGGCCCCCATGTTCCAATTCGGGTGGGCGACCGCCTCCTGTGGCGTGACAGCGCGCATCTCCTCGAAAGCCCGCTCGCGGAACGGCCCGCCGCTCGCGGTCAGAATGATCCGTTCGATCGTATCGGCACGAGCGAGGTCGAAACATTGCCATATGGCATTATGTTCACTGTCCACCGGCAGCAAGGTGGCGCCGCATCGGGTGACCTCCTGCATGACGAGCCTGCCGGCGCAAACGAGCACCTCCTTGTTTGCGAAGGCGACGATGGCCCCGCGCCGGATCGCGGCCAAGGTCGGCGCCAGCCCGACCGCCCCGACGATGCCCGCCATTACCCATTCGGCAGGACGCAGAGCCGCTTCGGTAAGCGATTCGGCACCGCAGGCCGCCTCGATTCCGGTTCCGGCGAGCGCCTCCTTCAAAACCGAGTAGTGGTCGGGGTCGGCGATCGCGGCGAAACGCGCCCGCAAAAGTCGCGCCTGCTCGGCGAGACGCTCCGGGTTCCGGTTCGCGGTGAGCGCCTCGACTTCGAAGCCATCCGGATTACGCGACAGCAGATCGACCGTGCTTTGACCGATGGAGCCGGTCGACCCGAGAACCGTCACTCGTCGGATCCCGCCGCTACGGTAGCCGAGGGGGGCGGGCGAGTTCATTGCCACTCCAGCAAGCTGCGGCCGCCGATCACCGTCAGCAGGGCCGCCACGGGGACCACCGCGAGAAGTCCATCGAGCCTGTCGAGGAGCCCGCCATGCCCGGGTATTAGGCCGCTCGAGTCCTTCACGCCAAACCTGCGCTTTGCCACGGACTCGGCAAGATCGCCGAACTGCCCGACAATCGCAAGGCCCGCGCTGACTACGGCCAGCGGCAACCCTGGGGAGATTCCGAGCCATACTGCCGTGGCCCAGCCGGTCAAGGCGGCACAGACCGTGCCCCCAGCCAGTCCGGCCCAGGTCTTTCGCGGGCTCCAGCGGGGTGCCAATCGTGGCCCGCCAAAGGTCCGGCCTACGGCGTAGGCGCCGATATCGGTCGCCCAGACGACGGCCAGAAGCCATAGCAATGTGGCCCGGCCGGTCGCACCATCGCTCGCCAGCCATAAGAGACAGATGCAAGGCAGCGCCACCCAGAGCACGCCGAAAGCCGTCCAATGCGGCTCGACATCCCGCGTGTAGCGGGCCGCCCACAGCACCAGACCCGCACCCAGCAGGGTGGTACCGAGGGCCAGCCCGGTAGAGGCGAGCGCGGCGGCCGCGACGGCCGCCAGAACGACCGCAACCAGCATGATTCCGGTCTGGCCAAAGTGACCCCCGCGGCATAGCCGCCCCCACTCCCATGCCATTACCGCGGCGGCCAGGCCGGTCAGGAGCGGCAGCCAGGGCCAGCCGAACCATATCGCGGCGACCGGAAGAGGCGCCAGGACCAGCGCCGAAACGATCCGGAGCCCAAGCCGATTCGGTTTGGACCTTGCGGAAAAAACTCGATTCGCCGTTACGGGCTCGCGCGCGCCCCGCACTGGCGGGTCAGCGTGATCCAACGGAGGCACCGTAGCGGCGTTCGCGACCGCAGAATTCATCGATCGCCTGCTGCAGATCGCTTTTTGAAAAATCAGGCCACAGGGTCTTGGTAAAGACGAGTTCGGAATAGGCGCTCTGCCAAAGCAGAAAATTGCTGATTCGCTGCTCGCCGCTGGTCCGGATCAGCAGATCCGGATCCGGAAGCTCCGCAGTAAACAGGTGACGGGCGAAACAATCCTCGTCGACACCGTCGGCCGCAAGACTCCCGGACATCACCTGGCGCGCAATCGCTCGAACCGCGGTGACAATCTCGGCGCGTCCGCCATAGGACAATGCAATCGTCAAGATGATCCGGCTGTTGTCGCGGGTCATCGCTTCGGCATCCCCGATCATGCTGATGATGTCGGGGTCGAGCGTGCCGAGATCACCAATCACCTTCAAGCGAACTCCGTTGCCGTGCAATTCGGCAATCTGGCCGCGCAGGTAATGGCGCAGCAAACCCATCAGATCCTGGATTTCCGATGACGGCCGCTTCCAATTTTCCGAGGAAAAGCCAAACAACGTGAGGTAGGGAACCCCAAGCTCGGCTGCGGCAACGACGGTACGACGCGCAGCCTCGGCGCCCCGCCGATGGCCGACGATCCTCGGCAGGCCGTGCGCCTTCGCCCAGCGCCCGTTGCCGTCCATGATTATCGCGATATGCCGCGGCACGGGCCGCGGCGCGGCGACGGCGCTCATCAGACCTGAAGGATCTCTCTATCCTTCTGCGCCAGGGCCTCGTCGATGCGCTTGACGTATTCGTCGGTCAGATGCTGCACCCCCTGCTGCAGCTTGCGTTGCTCGTCTTGCGAGATATCGGCGTCCTTTTCGCGCCGCCTGAGCAGTTCGACACCGTCGCGGCGGATATTGCGGACCGACACGCGCGCCTGCTCGGCGTATTTCGCCGTCACCCGTGTCAGCTCGCGCCGCCGCTCCTCGTTCAAATCCGGAATCGGAACCCGGATTACTTGCCCCTCGGTTTGCGGATTGAGCCCGAGCCCTGCTTCCCGGATCGCCTTGTCTACGGCCTTGACCATGACGCGGTCCCATACTTGGACCGTGATCATCCGCGGCTCCGGTACGCTGACATTGGCCAGCTGGTTGAGCGGCACGGTTCCGCCATAGGCACTGACGGTGACCGGCTCGAGCAGGCTCGCCGAAGCCCGCCCGGTCCGCAATCCACCAAATTCCTTGCGCAAAACCTCAACGGCGCCGTCCATCCGGCGTCGGAGATCCTTCAGAAAAGTGTCCTCCGGCATGCCCTTGTCCCGTGTTCAGCTGTGTCCGTTGATGATCGTGTACCGTCCGCGCCCCCTTAGAACCTCTGCGAACCCGCCATTTTCGAAGATCGAGAACACCAGAATAGGAATGTGGTTCTCGCGCGCCAGCGAAATCGCCGAGGCGTCCATCACCCGCAGATCCCGAGAGAGGACCTCCAAATAGTCGAGTCTTTCAAAGCGCTTGGCGCGAGGCTCACGCTCGGGATCCGCATCATAAACGCCGTCTACCTTGGTAGCCTTCAGGAGCGCGTCACAACCCATTTCGGAGGCTCGGAGAGCCGCCGCCGTATCCGTCGTAAAAAACGGGTTTCCGGTCCCGGCCGCGAAAATTACGACACGATCCTTCTCGAGGTGCCGCAACGCCCGCCGACGGATATATGGTTCGCAGATCGCTTGCATCGAGATCGCCGACTGAACGCGGGTGGTCACTCCGCAGCGCTCCAGCTCGTTCTGCATGGCGAGTGAGTTAATCACCGTCGCGAGCATGCCCATGTGATCGGCCGACGCGCGCTCCATGCCGACCGCGGAGCCCGACACGCCGCGAAAGATGTTGCCTCCGCCGATCACCAGGCAAATTTCGACGCCGAGCGCGTGCACCGATTGGATCTCGCTTGCGATGCGTCCGACCATCTCGGGATCGAGGCCGTACTCGCGCGCGCCCATCAGCGCTTCGCCCGACAATTTCAAGAGAACGCGGCGGTATTTGAGATCGGCTGACATGAGGCCTGCGCTCACCCGACTGGCCGAGCTTTCTCGCCGGCAGAGCTCACGATACCACCAAATCGACCCGACCGTTGCACCTTTAAGCGTCAGGCGCGCGAGTGCCTTCCTCTCGGAGGAAAGGGCCGAGCCAAAGTCGAGGCGAACCGCCTCAGTTCTTCAGCTGCGCCGCAACCTCGGCCGCGAAATCGGTGCGTTGCCGCTCGATCCCCTCGCCCAGGGCAAAACGCGCAAAGCTTTCGACGCTGATCGGCGCGCCTACGGTTTTGCTGGCCTGCTCGACGACCTTCGAGATCTTGGTCTCCTGATCGACGACGAAGATCTGCTCGAGAAGGACAAACTCCTCATAGAATTTGCGCAGCCGCCCTTCGACCATTCTGTCGACTACCGAGTCGGGTTTGCCGGTGGCGCGCGCCTGTTCTCGAAGCACGTCGCGTTCGCGGTCGAGCGCGGCCTGCGGCACTGAGCCGATATCGAGATAGAGCGGGTTCGCCGCCGCGATATGCATCGCCAGCTGCTTGCCGAGCCCGGCGAGCTGGTCGGGCGCAACGGTCGAGCCGAGCGTGACGAGCACCCCGATCTTGCCGAGGCCCGGGCCGAGCGCGTTGTGGACATAAGAGAAGACGGCGCCCTCTTTGGTCGAGAGGCGCTTGACGCGCCGCAGCACCAAATTTTCGCCGATTGTCGAGATCAGATGCGTCAGCTCCTGCTCGACAGTCCGACCGGTTCCCGGGAAGTCCGCTTCCTTAAGCGATTCGAGCTCCCCATCGCCGTCGAGCGCCAATTCGCTCACGCTGCGGACAAAGCTTTGAAAGGCTTGGTTGCGCGCCACGAAATCGGTTTCCGAATTGACCTCGACCACAGCACCCACGGGCCCGCGGGTCGCCACGCCGATCAAGCCCTCGGCCGCTACCCGCCCCGCCTTTTTTGCGGCCGCGGACAACCCCTTCTTTCGCAGCCAATCGACGGCCGCTTCGATGTCGCCGGCGCTATCGTCGAGCGCCCTTTTGCAATCCATCATCCCGGCGCCGGTCTTCTCGCGCAACTCCTTGACCAGCACTGCCGTTACCTCGGCCATAATATTGACCCTCGCGTAAAACCCTGTTGTTCGGGAAAGGAAGTCCTAATTCGCCTCAGCCGCAGCCGTGTCGTCTTGCGATGCGCGTTGGAGATCGTCGGCCACGGCTTCCTCGGCCACGGCTTCCTCGGGCAATTCCTCCGGAGCCTCCGCGACAAAAGCTTGTTCGGCGAGATCCGGCCGGGCGCCGATATCGACCCCGGAGGCCGCGAGCTCGGCCTGCAGCCCGTCGAGAACCGACCCGGCGACGAGATCGCAGTAGAGATGAATCGCCCGCATCGCATCGTCGTTTCCAGGGATCGGATAGGCGATACCGTCGGGTGAGGAGTTCGAATCGAGAATCGCGACGACCGGTATGCGCAAGGTGTTGGCCTCGGCAACCGCGATTGCTTCCTTGTTGGTGTCGATCACGAACAGGATGTCGGGCAGCCCGCCCATCTCCTTGATCCCGCCCAGCGCCCGCTCCAGCTTGTCGCGGCCACGCGTCAGCTCCAGGAGTTCGCGCTTGGTCAACCCGGTTTGCTCTTGGGAGATTCGTTCCTCGAGTTCGCG
>Ga0308309_10002052_pt1 | contig 11991 bp, 5 predicted proteins | sample HubBroMetageWFT5_FD_192491 | JGI IMG/M metagenome (GOLD analysis project Ga0308309, IMG submission 192491) | Warmed and freeze-thawed soil microbial communities from the Hubbard Brook experimental Forest, New Hampshire - Hubbard Brook CCASE Soil... | ecosystem: Environmental > Terrestrial > Soil...
AGCCCGGCCAACACTACCTCGCCCGCAGCCATCACGGTATCGAGATCGCCCGCGCGATAATCGGCCACGCGCGCGGGAAGAATTTCTCGCTCCAGCTCCGAAGCCAGCAGCGCGCCTCCCTGCAGGCTTTCCACCGCATCCAGCAACGCATCGAGTCCGCGGCGGCGCACGGTCACTCCCTGCCAACGCGCCGCGAATCGCGCAAACGTGTGCTGCTCTACCGGTTCCACTTCGCGCCGCAAACGCGCCAAGCTCTTCCGGCGAATCTGCTGCAGAATTTCCGGATCGCACCACTCCTGATGCTGTCCCCGCGGACGAAATTCTCCTTCCAACAGTTTCCCGCGCCCGTACAGCGCCCGAAGCACCGTTTCGGCCACGGCGGGCTGCAAAGCATAACGACCCGCAACTTCCTGCGTGGTGAATGGTCCATGCGTCCGCGCATAGCGTCGAATGATTTCGCGCAACGGATCGTCGCTGCTCTCCAGAAATACTTCGGCAAGCCCCGGCGGCAATGGCGTGCCCAGCGCATCGCGATAACGCGACGCATATTCCACCGCAATGAACCGCGATTCTCCGGCAACTCGCACGCGGACCGCACGCCTCGCACCCACCAGTTCCCCAAGGAACGTGGCGACTTCAGCGTTTGCAGAGCGAGCAATGATTTCCGACTCCGACAAATCGCCCAATTTCAGCAACAAATCATGAATCCCATCGGCATGGCGCGCCTGATATTCCGGATCGAGCGATTGCAACCGGTCCTCAACCTCATCGAGCGCCGCCTGGTCCAGCAATTCGCGCAAATCCGTGTCGCCAAGGATCTCCTGCAATTGCGACTGGTCGATGGAAAGCGCCTGCGCCCGGCGTTCCGCAAGTGGCGCATCGCCCTCATAGATGTAGTTCGCTACATAAGAAAACAGTAGCGACGCAGCAAAAGGCGAGGGCTTTTCCGACTCGAGGCTGGTGACCCGAACCTCGCCTCGCTGCACGGCCGCAAGAAGGCTCGCCGTCGAAGGCAAATCGAAAACATCGCGAATGCACTCGCGATACGTCTCCAGGAGAATCGGAAACGAAGAGAAGCGCGCCGCGACCGCGAGCAAATCCGAAGCGCGTTTTCGCTGCTGCCACAGCGGCGCGCGCACTCCGGGACGCCGCTTTGGCAACAGCAGCGCCCGTGCAGCAGCTTCGCGAAACTTCGCGGCAAACAACGAAGTCGAACCGAGTTGGCGCAGCACCAATTCCTGAAACTCGGCCGGCGCGGGCAGCAACTGCTCTGGCAAAATCGCCTCATCATTATCAGGAATGCGCAGCACAAATCCGTCGTCCGACCACATGGATTCCACTTCCATGCCGCGTTCGGCGCGCAATTTCGCAGTCACCGCCATGCACCACGGCGCATGCACGCGGCTACCGAATGGCGTGAGCACGCACACGCGCCGGTCGCCCAGTTCATCCCGGCAAGTTTCAATCACAATGTCCTGATCGCTCGGCAGCCTCCCGGTTGCGGCGGCTTGTTCCTCTAAATAGCGCAAAAGATTCTCCGCCGCGTTGGCGTCCAGGCTGTGCGTTTCCACCAGTTTTGTGAACGCAACCGGACGCGGCAGGCTCAGCAATTCACGGGTCATCTCTCCGATTTTTCTGCCGAACTCCGCGGGCCGCCCAACGGTATCGCCATGCCAGAAAGGCATTTTGCCGGGTTCTCCGGGCGCGGGCGAGACCACCACGCGATCGTGCGAAATTTCCTCGATGCGCCACGTGCTGGCGCCAAGAATGATGGTGTCACCCGTGCGGCTTTCGAAAACCATTTCCTCGTCCAGCTCGCCGACACGCGCGCCCTTCACGCCGCCCGCCAAAAACACGCCATAAAGCCCGCGATCCGGAATCGTTCCGCCATTAATTACCGCAACTCGGCGCGAGCTTTGCCGCGGTGTGAGACGATTAGCAACGCGGTCCCAGGTGATCCGTGGGCGCAGCTCCGCAAATTCGTCCGAAGGGTAGCGTCCAGCCAACATATCCAGCACGCTTTCGAACACCGATCGCGTGAGCGCCGCGTATGGCGCCGCCGAACGCACCAGCCGAAACAATTCCTCGACCGTCCACGAATCAAACGCCACAATGGCGACAATCTGTTGCGCCAGAACATCCAGTGGATTGCGCGGATAATGAACCGATTCCACCTGGCCGTCATACATCGCACGCGTGATCGCCGCACACGCAACCAAATCCGCGCGGTACTTTGGAAACAGAACGGCATTGCTCACCGCGCCCACATGATGGCTGGCGCGGCCCACACGCTGCATTCCGCTGGCAACCGACGGCGGCGATTCGATCTGCACCACCAGATCGATCGCGCCCATATCAATTCCCAATTCGAGCGAAGAAGTGGCCACTATCCCGCGAAGCGTGCCGAGCTTCAGCCGGTCTTCAATTTCCTTCCGTTGCGCCACAGCAACACTGCCGTGATGCGCGCGCACCAACGTCTCTCCGGCCAGATCGTTCACCGCGCCGGAAATGCGCTCCGCTAGCCGCCGGTTGTTCACAAAAATCAGCGTGGAACGGTGCGCGCGAATCAACTCCAGCAACTTGGGATGAATGGCGCTCCAGATCGATGGCCGAACCGGACCTTGCGAAGCTGCTCCGCTCGGCAACGGATCGATTTCGTCCAGGCGTGTCATATCCTCGACGGGCACTTCCACGCGCAGATCGAGACGCTTCGGCTCGCTGGCATCCACGATATGAATGGACCGGTAGACAGGGGCGGTGACAGAGCCTTCGAACTCGGCAAGTGGCTCTTCGGCAACCGCTGGATCGTCAGCGGCAGCCGAGTCAACCGCAGACTCCGCCCCACCCAGAAGACGCGCCACTTCCTCCAGCGGGCGTTGCGTAGCAGAGAGTCCGATACGCTGAACGCGACGGCCCGCGAGACGTTCCAGGCGTTCGAGCGACAGCGCAAGATGCGAACCACGCTTGGTGGGAACGACCGCGTGAATTTCATCCACGATTACCGCTTCGACCGAACGCAACAACTCGCGCGCGTTGGAGGTGAGCAGCAGATACAGAGACTCCGGCGTGGTGATCAGAATGTCCGAGGGATGCCGCAGAAATCGCGCCCGTTCCGCGGGCGGAGTATCGCCGGTTCGAATCGCCACGCTAGGCTCGTGAAACTCCGCGCCCAAACGCTGCGCAGCCTGCGCGATTCCGACCAGCGGGGCACGAAGGTTCCGTTCCACGTCCACCGCCAAAGCCTTGATCGGCGAAATGTACACCACGCGGCAGCGAGCCTTTTCTTCAGGCACCGGCGCAAACATCAGCCGGTCGATGCACCAAAGAAATGCAGCCAGAGTTTTACCCGTACCCGTGGGCGCAAGAATCAGCGTGGAGTCGCCGCGCGCAATCGCAGGCCAGCCAAGCAACTGCGGGCGCGTCGCTCCGAGAAAAACCGCGCCAAACCACTCGCGCACGGCCGGGTGAAACAGGCCGAGTTCGGGCGCAGCTTGGGCAGCTTGTGCGTCAGTGAGTTTCATGAGTTCAATCTAAATTCTGCTACTTAAGATCCCTCATGATTGGATGCAAATCGGGCGAGGAGGTATGCGCAGCGCCCTCCAGGAGAGAGCGCCGCGCGAGTTTCCGCCACGAACCCAGCCTACTTCTTTGGCTTGGGTGGATAGTTCTTGAATATTTTCTGAACGCACTGCTTGGTCTGTTTCTGATCGCCCGATTCGGAGTTGGATGGGTTTTCGACAGTCGCCTGGCCGCGATACACAAGCTTCTTCAGTTTCGCGTCCGCCATATCCAACGTAAGAATCAGAATCTGCCGCGGATGCTCGGAGGTAAAGGTCGTCGAGTCGTCGGACCATGGACCCCAGCCTCCCCAGCCCCCGTACCATCCCCAGCCCCCGCCCCACGGACCCGGCCCCATATCAAAACCATCCGTGGTGGAAGTGGCATCTACCACTTCCTGTCCCTGAATGTGGTAGGTAACGACCACATCGGGTGTCTGTCCCGACCCCGCAAGAGTCAGACCTTTGCTTTGCAGTTCGGCAATTACGTCCGCCTTTATCCACGGCCCGTAAAATGGCATGCCGGGATTTTTTGGATCTTGCCAGGCGAATGTCTTGTAACTGGAAAAGGGCGCGCCCACCTGCCAGTTCACTTTTACGGTTTGCGCGCAAAGCGGCAAAGCGCACAGCAAGAAAGTCACCAACAAAGCAGCTCGAAACGTTTTCATTTTTTTGCTCCAGGAGGCTAGATTGCGGTCTGTGTCTTGCTGCAGGATTTTACGGAGTACGATTAGCGTGCGCGGGCGGCTGCACTCTTCCATGGCGGACCGTAACGCCCGGACCTGCGGAGCATACAACACCTTGGGACGTTCGCAAGGATTATTCGGCTCAGTTACCCTGCGCTTTTGATCTGGTCGCCGCCAACGGAGGAGCAACTGGCTGCAGACGGCTGGCATTCTGGAACGGCACCATCCATCCCGGGTACTCCGGCGGCAGCGCGCTGACCTCATCAAGCACCTTCATTTCGTCCGCCGTCAGCTTCAGGTCCACGGCCGCAATGTTGTCGTTCAGCTGGTCCAGACGCTTTGCGCCAATAATGACCGAAGTGACCGCCGGCTTGGCCAGTACCCACGCCAGCGAAATGCGTGCCGGACTGCAGTTGTGGGCCTTCGCAATCGGAGCCATGGCCTCCAGAATCTTCCAGGTGCGCTCTTTGTCGACCACGGGAAAATCGAATTCCGAGCGTCGAGAGCCTTCCGGCTTCTGGTTCTCCCGGCTGAACTTTCCGGAAAGCAGTCCACCGGCCAGCGGGCTCCAGACCAGCAGTCCCGTCTTCTCGGCTTCGAGCAGAGGGACCAGATCGCGCTCCAGGTCGCGCCCCGCGATCGAGTAATACGCCTGCAAGGTATCGAAGCGCGCGAGGTTCTTGAACTCCGATATTCCCAGCGCCTTGGCGATCTTCCACGCGTGCCAATTGGAACAGCCGATGTACCGCACCTTCCCCTGATTCACCAGGGTATCTAGGGCACGAAGCGTCTCCTCGATCGGCGTAATCGAGTCACTGGCGTGGATTTGATACAAGTCGATGTGGTCGGTTTGCAGGCGCCGGAGGCTGGCTTCAATAGCATCCATGATATGTCCGCGAGACGCGCCCACATCGTTGCGTCCGGGACCAACCCGGCCGAATACCTTGGTGGCGATAATGACATCCTTGCGCGGGATCTTCAGATTCTTCAGCGATTGGCCAAGTATCGTTTCGCTTCCGCCGTTCGAGTACACATCCGCCGTGTCGAAAAAATTGATTCCCGCATCGATGGAAGCCTTCATCAGCTCATCGGCGCCCGCCTGATCGGTGTTGCCTATGGCCGCCCAGATGCCCTCGCCGCCGTGAAATGTCATGGTCCCGAGACAGAGCGTGGAGACCAGCAAGCCAGTATTGCCAAGTGATTTGTATTCCATAATTTCCCTTCCTTCAGCGCGGTTCAAATGCTGTCGATTCGACTGATCGGTCACAAAATCCGGCGACGAGGTCGCCATTCATCAGATGATCCGAAGCCCTATTGGCTACTAGTTATCTGAGTTTTTTCGCGCGCGCAACCGCAGTCGTTCATCGCTCCAGACCGCCACGATCCCAGCCATTAATCCTTTTGGGTGGGAAGGCCTGCGTCCAGCCAGCCCTTCCAGCCGCCATCCATCGATTCAACGTTGCTGTAACCCATCTTCTGCAGATTATCGGCCGCCAACGCCGACCGGAATCCGCCACCGCAATACAAGATCACCTTCGCCGAGGCGTCCGGGACCCGCTGTTCGATATCCCGCTCGATAACGCCCTTCCCAAGATGAATCGCACCGGGAAGATGTCCCCGGGCCCATTCGCTTTCCTCGCGAACGTCCACCAGCGTGAATTTTTCACCGCTATCCAGGCGGCTCTTCACATCGGCTACATTCGTTTCTTTGACGTGCTTTTTTGCCTCATTCACCAAGGCCAGAAATTTCGCAGCGTGCGCCATGCAGTTCTCTCCCTCTAAAAGCTCATTTGAGCCTACCATAGCGCCAGAAAAACAACCGTTGCGCCTCGGGGTTGCTTTTGTAGGGACGGCCTTCTGCTTGCCCGCCGCAGGAGGGAGGCCGTCCGCCAACGCAGCCGCCCGCACACCTCATGGACTTAGTTTGAGAACTTAGCTCGCGCGCATTCTTTCGACCTGCACTAAATTCCCTGAAGTGTTCGAACTTCAGGACGAATTTAGTGCCTTTTTATTGGCGAAAAATCAAAAATGTCGGCACGCCGACATTTTTCTGGCTGTACAGAAATCGCCGAAGGAACGGCACCTCAGAAGCCCCGAACGGTACTCTCTCTTTTTTAGGCAGGGACGGCCTTCTGCTTCTGCTTGCGCTGACGCAGGAAGCGAGGCCGTCCGCTAACTTCAACAGGCCGCACCGTGTTTGCTAGGCCTACGGTTTCGCGGCCTGTTCCGTTCCCTTCTTCGCAAAGGAACGAACCAACACCACCAGATTCCAGCGCACCTGTTCGGTGGTGCGATCCCCTTCGCCCCCGGTCATTTTCCCCCGCCCGTTGGTGACGATGTAGAACAACTCCCCGTCGGTCATTTTTGCGATCGAACTTGCATCGCGCCAATCGTTCAGGTCTAGCTTCATGTCCCCCGCAAGCTCGCCTTTGCCGTCTCCATTTTTTCCATGGCACATCGCGCAATGATAGCCATACAGCTTCTTAGCTTCCGCCAACCCTTCCGGCGTGGCCTTTTTGGGGTTCTGCTTAGCGACGTCCGCGGCGGGGATGGGCGCTTCCGCCGCTTCTCCTTCTTTTGGTTTGTCCTTGGTTTCCTGTTGCCGCGCGGCAGCCATGCCCAACGAACAAATCAGCGCTGCCAAGACGAAATAACAAAATTTCCGCATATATACCTCCCCGATGTGAGGAACCGACGGAGCGAGCAATCGACTGGGCTTGGACTGAGCTGTGTCGACCGGTTGTGAGTGGAGTCTATGCCTCCCAGCGTACAAATAAAAGAAATGATTTACGATTAGAAGAATTTCAAATCCTTGAAATCCTCGAAGTACGAAGCTGTTGCGGCGCGCGTCGTGTCCGCGGAGGCCTGCGTCTGCCTGGAAGCCCGCACCTTGCAACTCGGCGCCGGTGCATTGTCGTCTTTTCCAGCCATGAACGGTCCGGTTTCACGTAACCGCGTTCGCACTCCATCCAGCTCCGCCGGAATTGCATCCGTCGAAGCGCCATGCTTCACATAAATAAGCAGCGCCGCTTCTCCCGGCGCATCGACGCTCGCGCTGATTCCCACGCCCAGAACCCCGGGCTGCTTCAGGAGTTCCGCGACGTGCGCCGCCTGCACTACCCGCGCCTTCTGCATTTGCTCAGGCAGAAGCTCATACATGAGTTGCGGCCGCGGCACACTCTGCAACAGCTGCCGCGTTTCCTTGTCGCTAAGCAGGCCGCGATACGCCCACTCGTCTCCCTCGATGATCCGCGTTGGAACCCCATTCAATGAATGCGGCATTCCCGCGGCAACTCCACCTTTGCCCACAAATAAAAGGACTGCACCATCGCCCGGCCGGTCGTAGCTCCTGCCAAATCCCAGCGCCAACACAGTAGGATTCGCCAGCAGCGTGGGCGCGCTGTAATCTCTTGCGCGACTCGCTTTCGAAAGCGAGTCGGTGCCAACACTCGATTGCGTTGCAACCGCGGCGCTAGGACTCAGCGGCAAAGTGCAGCCAAGCACCACGTGAGCCACCCCTCCCACGAACGTAGGCGCGGAATTGCCCGCGCCAAGAAATACGGAGAGCACATCGCCCACCGGGTTACCAACGGAATCCGTATCCGATCCGCCGAACAGCAATGCGACCGGATCGGCGCTATCCTGCGTCACAATCAGAGCTCCGGAATCACCCGACGCGCTGAACATTCCCCCCGCAACCATCACCAGATCCGTAAAGCTGACGGTAAACGCGGGCTGCGTGTCTCCGCAATTCTTGAAGTAATCCACACTCGCGGTGACGTTCGTCGCGATGATTGTGGAGCAGGTCAATCCGGTGGTCCTGCCGCTTTTCGCGACCAGACCATTGTGTGGAGCAACGAGCGCCTGCGTGGGAGTCAGTCCAGCGCCCGCATGTGGCGGCGCCGCGTCGGGTACGCCATTCGATTGCGTCGCTCCCAGCAACAGAATGTTCCCGGCAGGATCAACGGCGCCGTTCACTGCCGTGGCCAGCGCGGCATCCACCTTGGGTAGCGGACCGGTTTCCAAATTGTAGAACTCAAAAAGGTGCGCAACGGTCTGCGTCGAAGGCCCCGCCTGGCAATTCGTTTCGATCAATCCCGGTTGCGTAATGCCGTCTCCCGGAATGCCGAAGTCGCTTTTCGCCAGAACGTGATTGTTGCTCAGAATGTACTGAATGCCGTTCAGCGCGACTAGGGAACCCAGCGTCCCGGAGCAGCAGAATTGGCCGTTCACATCTTTCACGTTCCCGCCCGACGTTCCGAGTTTTACCGCTCCGGCTTGTGCATTCTCGTTCTGCGGCGCGAGTGCGACCGTCGCCGTTCCCATCGCTGATGGATTTACCTGCGATATCGCGATAATCATCACGTTCGTGACGTTCACGCCGCCCGAACCATCCGAAGCAGTCGGAACTCCACCTGGCGCCACGTACAATCCCGCGCTGGAAATAAATCCGCTGGCCTGGCTGCCGCCGGTCACTCCGTTCACTTGCCAAGTGACCGCTGTGTTGGACGAACCAATGACCGTGGCTGCGAAGCTTTGCGTCGTGAAGTTGGAAATTTTCGCTGTGGTGGGAGACACCGTAACGCTGACCAGTTGCGTACCGCTGCCGGTGGCATCTTTCACGCCGCTGCAGCCCGCCAAAGCTAGTGACAAAACGAAAACGCAGATGAGTTGGTATCTACACCGCATGTGCTGCCGGCCCGCTTTTACTCACTCGCTGAAAGTAGCACGTCCATGCGGGCCAACCCGTCGGCGAAGTGCGGACGGTGACCTATACGCCGCCTGTCCCCACGTACAGGTCTCTCCATCCAAATTATCTCTAATCTCTACGAGGACCTCGCCTGTGTAGCGGCCGCCTCGGAGGCGGGCACCTTTCTGCGTAACATCGCGGGGCTTTAGAGTCCGTGTGAGAACCACGACTCTTCGGGAGGGCACGACTTCAGTCGTGCCGTAAGGGCTTCCGACACAAAAGGGCTTTAGTCCCTGAGGTTCGCCTTTTCTCACGCAGACTCTTCAATCCAGATCACGCCAGTTCGGACCCGCGCCTATCTCCACCACGAGCGGAACAGCCAGCTTGTACACGTTCTCCATCTCTTCCTTAACCAGTTTTTCCAACGCGCCCTTTTCCTTCGCTGGCGCCTCAAACAACAACTCGTCGTGAACCTGCAGAATCATCTTCGCCGCCAACTTTTCCTTCTCCAGTCGTTCCTGGATCGCGATCATGGCCATCTTGATCAGGTCCGCCGCAGTGCCCTGCAGCGGCGAATTCAGCGCCGTGCGCTCCGCAAAGTTTCGCAGCTGATATTGCGCCGAATTAATCTCAGGAATCGGCCGGATCCTTCCAAACAGCGTTCTAACCATCTCGGTTTTTCGCGTCTCCACCAGCACGCGATCGAGATAAGCCTTCACCTCGCGATAGCGCGCAAAATAAGCCGCGATAAACTGCGACGCTTCTTTTTGCGCAATGTTCAACTGCTGCGCCAGCCCAAACGCCGACAGTCCGTAAATAATTCCAAAATTGATGGCTTTCGCCGCGCGGCGATGCTCGCCCGTTTGCGCCATCGGACCCACGCCGAACACCTCCTGCGCGGTGCGCGCGTGAATATCCTCGCCGCTGCGAAACGCCTCGAGCAGCACCGGATCGTTCGAATAGTGCGCCATGATGCGCAATTCCACCTGCGAATAATCGGCAGACAGCAGGATTTTTCCAGGCTCGGCGACAAATGCAGCCCGAATCTCTTTGCCCAGCTCTGTGCGTATCGGAATATTCTGTAAATTGGGATCGCTGGAGCTCAATCGTCCGGTTACCGCGCCCGTTTGCGAATAGTTCGTGTGCAGGCGTCCCGTCTCTGGGTGGATCAACTTCGGCAACGCATCCACGTACGTGGATTTCAGCTTGGCGATTTCGCGGTACTCGATAATTTTTGCCGGCAGCGCGTGCTGCTCGCTCATGCCCTGCAGGATGTCCGCCGACGTGGAACGCACTTTCCCTCCGCGGCGAGGCGGCGGTTGCAGATTCAGCTTGTCGAAAAGTATCTCCGCCAGTTGCGTCGGCGAATTCACGTTGAACTCGGCGTCCGCCAGGCTCCATATCTCCTTTTCCAGCCGCCGAACTTCCGTTTCCATCGATTGCGACATTTTATCCAGCGCCGCTGGATCGACTCGCACTCCCGTCCGCTCCATATCCGCCAGCACCCCAGAAAGCGGCAGGTCAATCGTTTCGTAGACCTTCAGCAAATCCTGCTTTTCCACTTCCGCGCGCAACACCGGCGCGATCCTCTGCAGGAAATCGGCGCGCTCTCCGGCGCCTCCACCGATGGGCATATTGAATTGCCGGAATACTACATCCGCAAAATTGTGGTTTCCCGTCGTGGGCTTCAGCAGATACGAGTACAACTGCGTGGCGTGTTCGATGGTTTCGCCTTTGCCCGCCAGCAACTGAAACAATTTCGGGTCGTGAACGATCTTCCGTCGTTTCGGGTCGCGAACGGCTGCGCTCAATATCTTCAGGGCCTCTCCCTTTTCGTCCGCCCAGACGGCGCGCCCCTCGCCCTCCACGGAAGAAACCTCTATTCCAGTAACGCGCGTCCCATATCCCTCGGTATCTCGCATCTCCGCGTCTAGATTCAGCCAGACCGCCAGCGCCTGTTTGGCCGGCAATTTCTTCAAGTACGCTTCAAACTCGTTCACCTCGGCGAACTGCACGTAATCTTTCTTGACCGCCGGAGCGCTTTCGTCGCTGCCTGGTTCTGTCGCTGACGGCGCACCGGCTTGCGCTTGCACGGTGGCCGCGTTCGCCAGCAAATCTTTCAACAACGAATTGAATCCCAGTTCTCGATAAAGCTCGATCAGCGCAGCCGGATCGGGCGGCTGAATCAGCAGCCTTTCCAAATCCAGATTCAGCGGCACATCCGTTTCGATTGCCGCCAGTTGCTTGCTCATCATCACTTGCTCTTTTTGTTGCTGCAGCGCCTCGCGGTAGCGCTTGTTGCTCACTTCCGCCGCGTGCTCCAGTGCGCTTTCCACGGTGCCATATTTCTGAATCAGCTCGGTTGCGCCCTTCTCGCCGATTCCTTTCGCACCCGGAATGTTGTCCACGGTATCCCCGAGCAGCGCCATCAAGTCGATAACTTTTTCGGGAGGCACTCCCAACAGTTCCTGCACCTTCGCGGCGTCCACGATAGTGTCCGCCTTTGCCCCTCCGGTACCGGTGCGCAGAATCTTCACTCCCGCATTCACCAACTGCATCATGTCCTTGTCGTTGGAAACCACCAGGACATCCAGCTTCATCTTCGCGCCCTGCTTGGCCATCGTTCCGATGACGTCGTCCGCCTCAAATCCGTCGAACTCCAGGATCGGCAAACGCATCGCCTCGCACAAACGCCGCACGTACGGCAGTTGCACGCTCATCTCATCCGGCATGGGCGGCCGCTGTGCCTTATATTTTTCGAAAAGTTTGTCGCGAAACGTCGGCTTGCTGGTGTCGAATACGATGCCGAGATATTCCGGCTTGTAGTCCTTCAACAATCGCCGGACGATATTCGCAAACAGAAACGGGACCTTGGTGGGAATTCCGCTGGGCGCATTCATGCGTACCATCGGCGCATAAAACGCCCGGTAAATGTGCGCCATCGCATCCACCAGGAACAATTTTGGGGGACTTTCGCTTTTCCCAGCCATCCGGCGAGTATAGCAAAGCGCGCACGTACAGCCGCCGTGCGTAGGCGAAGCGCGCATTGATGCGCGCT
>Ga0308309_10002058_pt1 | contig 11973 bp, 12 predicted proteins | sample HubBroMetageWFT5_FD_192491 | JGI IMG/M metagenome (GOLD analysis project Ga0308309, IMG submission 192491) | Warmed and freeze-thawed soil microbial communities from the Hubbard Brook experimental Forest, New Hampshire - Hubbard Brook CCASE Soil... | ecosystem: Environmental > Terrestrial >...
AACGATGGAGCAAGCGGCGCAAAAGCGATCAAGGCAGCTGGCGGTTTCGTTCTAGCGCAAGATGAAGCGACCTGCGTCATCTTTGGAATGCCCGCGGAAGCTATCAAGGCCGGCGCCGTGCATGAAGTGCTCGGGATCGACGAGATATATCCTGCTATTGAAAAACGAGTGATCGGAATTTGCCGCTCCACGCCCGTGGGAGTGCGCTGATGCGTGTGGCCGCACCTCCTGCCAAGACCCGTGCCGCCGCCCGCACGGAGCAGATCATTCTATTCCGCATTTCGGGACAGCCTTTCGCCGTTTCTTCCGCTTCCGTGCAAGAGATTCGCAGCGTGGACAGCCTTTCGGGTGCCGCGACAGAAATCGACCAGCCGACCATACGAAAAGTGCGACACGTAGTCCGGCGCAACGAAAAAGCCCTTTACGTTGTTAGCGGCGCCGCGCATTTTGGCTTGCCCCCCGCGTCGGCAGCCCTTGTTTTTGTTCTTCGCAAAACGCGCACGGCTCTGTTGGTGGACGGCATCGACAAAATGGCTACCATGACTCGTTTGCAAGCTCTTCCGTTGGCTTATTGCAACGAAGAGCGGGTGTGGTATCGCGGATTGACCGCTCTCGATCAAAATGTGATACCAGTCGTAAATCCCGAGGGATTCTTGACCGCCGACGAATTTGCGCTGCTCGACGCGTCGCTGCTTCCCGAATCACTGCCGGACGAACTTGCTGGCGAGGGGATGGAACTTCCGGAATGATCCCGCCCATCGAATCCACCTCGCAATCGTTCGTTCTGTTGCGACTTGGTGAACGGCGCTTTGCCGTTGCCGCTACGCAGATTTCGGAGTTGGTGGCGCCGAGCCGCATTTTCCGGTTTCCTCATCGCACGCCCAAACTTGAGGGCGTTATTCTGCGGCGCGGACGAATCGTTCCGGTCTGCGACGTGGCTGAAAGGCTGCTCGGCAAGGCGCTCACCTCGCGCCGCTTTTATTTGATTGCCGTGCGCCACTACGGCGATAAATCCGAATGGGTGGCGCTTCCCGTAACCGGTGATTGCGAATTAATCGCTGCCGAAATGACCACCGCGGGCGAGGCGGACGCTCCTCACGTTGCTGGCTGGATTTCGCACAACGGCGAAGTTATCGAGGTTCTTAATTTGGATGCGCTCACGCCCGGCTTGGAAGAGGCGTCCATGTCCGGCACGACTGCCGTGCTCTTGGAGGCCAGGTCGTGATGCCTCCAGGGCGTGGACCGAAAATCCTGCTGATCGACAGCAATGTTTACTTCGCAAAGCGGCTTGGGGATGCGCTGAAACGCGAAGGCTTCGAAGTCATCTCGAGTACGCAAGCGGCCTATGCGCTAACGACCCTCGAATACGACGCCCCCTCGGCCATCCTTTGCTCGACAAACATGCGCGAGATGGGAGCGCTCGATATTGCCAGAATCATTCACGCAGATCCGAAAAATGCGTCCCTCCAGATCATCGCGCTTGGCGACGGCAGCCAGCGCGCGCTGATGGAAGCGTTTCAGGCGGGCTGCGACGATTATATCGATCGCCAAACCGCGCCGGCGGCCATCGCTTCGCACGTCAAAAGCATTATCGTGAGTAAAGCGGAGGGGTTTCAGCCAACACAGATGCTGGCGCAGTCCGACACCAGCCTCAGCGGCAGTTTGACACACCACGATCTCACGGGTGTCATGCAAATGCTCGGGCATGCGCACCAGACTGGCGCGCTGCACATCAATGCAGGCGAAACCGACGCCGTGCTTTTCTTTGACGCGGGAGAGATTGCTCACGCGGAATGCGGAAACCTCTTCGGCGACGAAGCCGTGATTCACATCTTGAAGAGCTGCGTACAGGGTGGCGCCGGCGTCTACAAATTTGCTTATGGGACTACTTCGCCGCAGCGCACCGTGTTGCGGTCGGCGACCGATCTGATGCTCGATGCCATGCGCGAGTTCGATGAAGGATCGCGCGACATGGCGGATAAGGAAGCGCTATGAGCGAAGCGATGACGGTTCCACCGCTGGATGAAACGGAAGCAAAGCGGACACCAACGGTTTATTTCATCGATGACAGCGCAACCATGCGTGAAGTCATCAAGATCGCTTTCCGCCGGGAAAGCATCAACGTAATTACTTGCGCGGACGCCGCCTCCGCACTGGCGCAATTCGAGCAAAACAAGCCGGACGTCGTGATTACAGACGTCATTATGCCGGATCAGGACGGCTACTCCGTTTGCAGCCAGATTAAGCAGCATCCTGAGTACGGCGGAGTTCCCGTAGTGCTGATGTCCGGCGTGGTGAACAAGAGCGTTGCGGACAAGGCGGTGGCGGTTAAAGCGGACGAGTTGATTCGCAAGCCGTTTCAGCCACAGGAGCTGATTGGACGCGTCAAAAGTTTATTGGGGCCGAAACGTGCGCCGGATGCACCGGTCGCCGAAGGTCCGGCAGCTTCCAGTGTTCTCAACAGTCTCTTCGCGCCGCCTCCGCCAGCGGTTCCGCGGCCCGTTGCCGCGCCGCCGCTTGCCTCAGACCAGAGAACTCCAGAGTCCATCTGGCCACGAGCGCTCGCCGAGGCTTTCATTGCGCCGCGTCCTGGCGACACGACGGGAACAGCCTCGCCGCAGAATCTGCAGCAGCCTGGCGCTTCTTCCGCCCGTCCAGCTCCCACCGCGGCAGACATACAAAAACTGCGTTCTGAGATCGCTCGCCTCGATCTTCTCGTCAAGAAACTACAGACGGAAATGCAAATCGAGCGGCAATACACGCAAGCTCTCGAACTCCAAATCCAAACGCTCACACGCGTGGATTAGAAGCGAACAACGTTGCTGCTCTTTCGTTTGCCGAATGACTCCAGAGCGTCAACGAAAAGAGACTCGAAGCGAAAGTTGACGCTCGGGAGCTAATTCGATAGTTTCGCTTCTGGCTCTGCTAGTCATCCATTCTTTGAACGGAGGGCTTCCATGAATGGCAAGAGCAGTTCTTCAATTTCGCGGCGCGAGTTTGCCCGGCGCGCGGCAATCGCATCTGCGGTGTCCATTGTTCCCGCAGGCGCTCTGCCACTTCATTCGTCAATCCCACAATCGGCTCAGCAGCAGCCATCGGGCACTCTTTCCCTTTCCCCCGAAAGCCAGGCAGAAGCGGAAGCGCGCTATCAAGCGATTCTCGCCGTCTACGGCTCGCGGTTCTCGGACGCGCAAAAGGCCGACCTGCGGCGCTTATGTTTTGCGGCTCAGCCTTCGCTGGGTCGCCTCCGGGCGTACCCGATAGAAAATGACGACGGCCCAGCCCTGTATTTGAAACCGCTTGTGGAGCGGGAAAAGAAAACCGAACCCGCGGCTATTCCTCGCGCAGCTAGCCCGGCAACGAAGAAGCCCTGAGGGACCTCGCTCATGCCCGCCGAAGAAATCTTTTATCTGCCGTTGAGCGAGCTTGCCAAGCGCATCGAGACGAAGAAGCTTTCGCCCGTCGAGCTGACCCAAATCTACCTCGACCGCAGCGCTAAACTCGGCGCCCGGCTTAATGCATACGTGCGGTTGACTCCCGAAACTGCGCTCGACCAGGCAAAAGCAGCAGAAAAAGAGATTCAGCACGGTCACTATCGCGGTCCGCTGCACGGAATCCCGTATGCTGCAAAGGATCTGCTGGCCGTCAAAGACATTCCGACAACGTGGGGAGCGAAACCCTACGCCGAGCAAGTCTTCCACTATGACGCGACAGTGATCGAACACTTAAATCGCGTTGGCGCCATCCTCATCGGCAAAGCTGCCATGATCGAACTGGCCGGAGGAATGGGCTATCGCTTCGCCTCTGCCTCGCTGCAGGACGCGGCAAAAAATCCGTGGGACACGAAACGCTGGACCTGCGGATCTTCCTCCGGTTCCGCAGCAATCGTTGCCGCCGGCCTGGCTGCATTTGCCATCGGGACTGAGACTTGGGGTTCCATCATCTGTCCTTCGGCTTTCTGCGGCGTGAGCGGCCTACGACCCACTTACGGCCGCGTCAGCCGCTACGGCGCGATGGCGCTTGCGCCTTCCATGGACAAGATCGGCCCTATCGCTCGCAGCGCGGAAGACTGCGCGCGAGTGTTCGCCGCCATAGCCGGGCACGATCCAAAAGATCGCAGCACTGTACCCATAGACAAAGGCGCCTTCACCTATTCACCTTCCTTGGACCTCAAGGCGCGACCATTGCGGATCGGCTGGTTAACGAACGCGTGGAAAAAACTGGATCCAGGCGTTGCTAAAGCCATACTCGCTGCCGAAAAAGTCGCGCGTAAATACTTTGGAAGCGTGAAGTCAACATCCCTCCCCGAGGGACCGTTTGAAGATTCCGCCACCGTCGTTATTGCGGCAGAGGGTGCGGCGTCGTTTCAGACTCTGATTCGCTCCGGCCGCGTCAGTGAACTAACGGATCCTCTTGGCCAAATCGCGGGTTACGTCAATCAACAATATGCGGCCGCCGATTATTTGCGTGCACAGAGTGTCAGGGAAATACTCCAGAAGAAGATGGAAGCGCTCTTTGACTCGTTTGACGTGTTGGTCGCAGCCGCCCAACCCATCCCGGCTACGCCGCTCGAAGCCAATCTGGAGACCGACGTCGCCTTTCCGGATCCGCTCGGCGCTATCGGCAATCTCTGCGGGCTTCCCGCTCTGTCAGTTCCCTGCGGCTTCGCCGAAAATAATCTGCCCGTTGGTCTGCAATTCGTGGGACGGGCGGGCGACGATTTTGCCGTGATTCAGGCGGCGCGAACATTCCAGCTACACACCGACTGGCATCACAAGCATCCAAAAATAAGTTAAATTTACTGAATAGTCTCAGCTAAACCCGGAGCCTAGCTCCTGCGCGGAACATTGAGAGCTTGTCGCACCGCGCGCAATATACTGCTACGGCTGAAAGGCTTTGTGAGCAAGAGCATACTGGCGTCGGCCTGCGCGGTTTCGGCTACCGTCTGCTCGCTGTAGCCCGACATGTAGATAACGCCGATTCCCGAATGCCGGTGCTGCAACCTTCCTGCTAGCTCTTTGCCGGTCATGCCGGGCATAACCATGTCCGTTACAAGCAGATCGATGACGGACTTGTGTTCGCCTGCAAGACGCAGCGCCTCGGCGCCATTATGCGCTTCGATGACCGTGTAGCCTCCGGATTCCAGAAACTCGCGCGCCACTTCGCACACATCCTGTTCATCTTCCGCAAGCAAGATCGTTTCCGTGCCGCGTGGTGCTTCCGCGAAAGGCGCCGCCGCGCTCCCCTTGTCTTCGGGCTGATCCACGCGCGGAAGATAAATCTTAAAAGACGTCCCTTTTCCTACTTCGCTGTACACCCAGACGAAACCGCCGCTCTGCTTCACGACTCCATAAACTGTCGCGAGACCAAGCCCCGTCCCTTTGCCCGGTTCTTTTGTCGTAAAAAACGGCTCGAAAATGTGCGCCTGGGTTTCTGCGTCCATTCCGATGCCCGTATCGGAGACCGCAAGCAAGACGTAACGCCCCGGTTTGACGATCGGATGTGTTGAGTTATACGTGCGGTCGAGGTCGGCGTTTGAAGTTTCAATGATGAGCCGTCCGCCTGTGGGCATAGCGTCCCGCGCGTTCACCGCTAAATTCATGATGATCTGTTCCATCTGGCTGGCATCCGCGCGTATGGCTCCCAACTCCGGCGCCGTACGAATCCCCAAGTCAATGTCTTCGCCGATCAGCCGGGGCAGAAGTTTGCCCATATCGTCCACTACCCCGTTCAGATTCATCACCCGTGGCTGAAGCACTTGCATCCGGCTGAACGCAAGCAGCTGTTTGGTGAGAGCCGCCGCGCGGTCGGCCGCGCGATCAATTTGCATAATTTTTCTCGACATGCCGTCCGCGGGCGGCAAGGCGCTCATCAACAGCTCCGTGTGCCCCTTGATGACCATCAAAAGATTATTGAAATCGTGCGCGACGCCCCCCGCCAGCCGCCCAACCGCCTCCATTTTTGTCGCCTGCCGGAGTTGCTGTTCCAGAAGATGCCTCTCGCTGATATCCTGCGCCACGACCAGACGCACTCTCCGCCCGGCATAGTCGAACTGATGCGAAATCAACTCAACTTCAAAAACTTTTCCATCCTTCTTGCGGTGCTTGCAGACCCCCTGGCAGCGCTCTTCAGCCCCATCGTTTTGAGGATGCGCGTCAAGAGAAGCTTTCTTCTCTTCCGGCCGAATATTAAACATAGTCATTTGGCTAAATTCTTCCGGCGCAAAACCATACTGTCGAACAGCCGCATGGTTCACCTGGATGAATTGCAGAGTTTCATCGTCCATCACCCACGTCGGCAGCGGGTTGTGCGAAAAAAGCAGCCGGAAGACGGATTCACTCTTGCGCAGGGCTTCCTCGGACCGCCGCCGCTCAATCGCCAGAGCGATGTGCCCTCCCACGGAATCGAGAAACTCCAGGTCGCGCATGTCGTAAGCGCTCTCGTTCTGATAGTGCTGGACAACAAGGACGCCGATCGTCGCTGTTGGCGTCTTCAGCGGCACTCCAAGCCACGCGGGAGACGGCGAGCCCACCAGTTCGACCTCACCCTGCTGCGCCAGACGGTCAAATTCGGATTGCGGTATAAGCATCGCGCTTCCCGTGCGAAATACAAACGCCGTGCAACTTCGCCCCACTTTCTGCGGCGGAGGCGCCACATCAAACTGATCTACAAAAAAGGGAAAGTAAAACGTGTCTTCCTTCGGGTCATGGAGCGCCACGAAACAATTCTCGGCGTACAGAACCTTCTTTAGCGCTTGGTGGATACCCTCAAGCAACTGGTCCAGGTTGGACGTCTGGTTTAGCGCGTGGACTACTTCCGAAATAACCTGGCGCTCGGCCTCCATGCGGTGCAGCGACGTCACATCCAAAAAGCTCGCCACCGGCCCATCAACAGACGAATTGCCAAGGCAGTCGCTGATGATTACATCAAACCAGCGTAGCTCTCCCGTTTTGCTCCGCAGGCGGCAACGCCCTCCCCGTGAATCCTTGGCATTGTCGGCGCGTCCTTGAAGACGAACGCGGATCTCTTGTGCATCGTCCGGGTGCACAAACTCCGCGAGTGCTCTGCCAACCAATTCGTCCGGGCGCAGACCCAGCGCACGCATTGATCCCGCGCTCGCATGCAGGACAATTCCCTCCGGGCTGAGAATGGCGAGTAGTTCGCGAGCGCAATCAAGTAGTGTGGAAAGTTGTTCCGGCGTCGCGGCTATGCTTTGTTCGAGAGGAAGACGTTGTGACATAGGGTCGCTGCTAGTGAAACGTTTTCGTACCCAAGGGACCGCGGTGGAGACGAACTCCGCCGCCTTACGATCGCGTTCTAGAACGACCTTCTGGGTTCTGGATTATCGGAACGATTTAATGATAGCGGATTTGGAACAAATAGCGAGCAGATAGGACAGGTCTGTTTCGAAAACATGACTGTACGACAGTACAGGCTGTGGCCGCTCGACGCGAAACCTGCAAGAAGCCCGCCCGCTTTTCCCCTTGCGGTGAGCGTGCTACCCTCCCATTCGTTTCTAAATTAGTCTTGACGCGCCGCATTTTGAAAACTTCCAGCAGGCCTTAGGAGGCAATGTGCCAACGCATGACATCTGGAAACACATGTTCGTTCTTGGGCTCCCTTTGCTGGAGAAGATCCTCCGGCCGATCATCGTCTACCTGTTCCTGATCGTGAGCCTCAGACTCTCTGGGAAGCGCGAACTCGTGCAGCTCAATCCCTTCGACCTCGTCGTACTGCTGACACTTTCAAATACGGTGCAAAACGCCATCATCGGCGACGACAACAGCGTCTCCGGCGGCCTGATCGGTGCCACTTCCCTGCTCCTCGTGAATTATCTCGTGGTGCGTTTTCTCTACGGTCACAGCAAGTTGGAGCAAATCGTGGAAGGACAATCCGACGTTTTGATCGAGAACGGGAAAGTCAAAGGCGATCGCTTGAAGAAAGAGTTGATCACCACGTCCCAACTCGAAGCAGCAGCCAGGAAACAGGGGTTTGACTCTCTGGCCGAAGTCGACAAGTGCATCCTCGAGCCCAGCGGCACACTATCCTTTGTCGGCAGGAAGCCAGCAACCGAAGATCTGCGACACCGGGAATTGCTCGCCCGGCTGGAAAAGCTAATGGAAGAAGTTGTGCGGCTGAGGGGATCGCAACCACCGGCCCGTGCCTAGCCGCATAGTCGACGCGGCGCGCACTAGCGCAACCTCCCGCTAGTGAACCAGAAACGCGGTCAGCGCAAACCCGACACCGCCGGCTCCAATCAGCATACCCCCCATCCAGTAAAGCCGCCGTTTCGTGAGTAGCGTCATGGAGCAAATTACTAGGCCGACCTCGATGAGAGCCTCGCCCCCATCAAAACGGTCTGCGCGCCGGCTGACGAGGTCGCGTTCCTTCTCCAATTCCTTAGCTTTCTCGCTGATGTCGTCTTTGTCGCCCTCGTAGCGCTCCACTTCTTTTTTATACTTTTCCTGCAGCGTGACTGCCTTTTCTTTGTCCGCAGGAGCCAGCGCGCCAAGCATGTCCGCTACGCTTTGCATTTCATGCAAGCGAATATTTTTCGCCTGGTAGTAAGCCCATTGATCAGTCGCTTGCGATTGCAGCAGCAACTCTTCCGTGTGCGCCCGATGGCCGAGCAGCGTGACCGCCGCTACAAGTACGGCAAGAATGGAAATCGTGACGGAAACAGGGATCAGAAACGGGTTGTCCCCGTGCTCGCGATGCGCTTCCGGCAGTTCGATACCCTCGTGCATAGTCCTGTTCTCCTTTGGAAATTAGGCTGTCGGTTCCGCGGCGATGGCCTTCAGAGAATCTCGCGCGGCCGCAATTGTCCGAGAAATGTTTTCAGGTGTGTGCGCCGCCGAGACGAAGGCGGCTTCGAACTGCGATGGCGCAAGAAAAACGCCACGATCCAGCATCTCGCGGAAAAATCGCGCATACCGTTTCGTGTCGGACCGCTTCGCGTCCCTGTAGTTGCGTACCGGCCCTGCCGTGAAAAACAGCGTAGCCAGCGATCCCGTCGCGTTGACGCGCCCCGCAACTCCGCTTTCAACTAGCGCTTGGCGCAACCCCTCCACAAGCCGCCTGGCTTGCTCGTTAATGCTCTCGTACAATCCCGCACGCGTCAGTTGTTTCAGTGTGGCGATCCCCGCACGCATCGCCAGCGGATTTCCCGCAAGCGTCCCTGCCTGATAGACCGGCCCCAGCGGCGCCACATGATTCATGATTTCAGCACTCCCGCCATACGCCGCAACAGGCAAGCCACCACCGATGATTTTTCCAAGTGTGGTCAAGTCCGCCAGCACTCCAGCAAGTTGCTGTGCCGCTCCAAAGTGCATTCGAAATCCGGTGATCACTTCGTCCACGATAAGCAGCGCTCCGTTGCGCTTCGTAATCTCCCGCAACCCCGTCAGAAATCCAGGTGCCGGTTCGACAACGCCCATATTAGCGGCAATGGGCTCGATGATAACCGCCGCGATCTTGTCCTTATGTTCTGAGAATAAACGTTCCACCGCGGCCAAATCGTTGTAAGGAACGTTCAACGTCAATTCCGCAAGCGCTTGCGGCACGCCCGGACACTCCGCAATCTCTAAAGTTGCAAGTCCCGACCCTGCCTGCGAAAGAAAACTGTCTGCGTGCCCGTGGTAGCAACCCTCGAACTTCAAGATAAAATCGCGCTTCGTCACTCCACGCGCCAATCGGACGGCGCTCATCGTCGCTTCCGTGCCGCTGGATACGAATCGAATCTTTTCGATTGACGGAATCGCCTGCGTAATCAACGTCGCGAGCTCGACCTCCAGCTCCGTGGTCGCCCCATAACTCGTTCCGCGTTGCGCTTGCTCCACAATGGCCTGCGTAGCCGCCGGATTCGCGTGACCCAGCAGCATCGCGCCCCACGAACAAACATAATCGAGCAATTCATTCCCGTCGGCGTCGTAAAGATATTGCCCGCTCCCGCGTTCAATGATCAGTGGCTCGCCACCCACGGAACGGAACGCCCTCACTGGACTGTTCACGCCGCCGACGAGTATCTTTTCCGCGCGTTCAAAAATCTCCCGCGAACGCCGCCGTTCCACTTTCGATTTCGTGGGTGTCGCAGTCATGCGTTCTCCGCGGAAACGTTCACGACTTCAACCACCGAGCCGCGTCCTTGGCGTGGTACGTCAAAATAATCTCTGCGCCCGCGCGCTGAATCCCCGTCAGTACTTCCAGCACGACCCGTTTCTCATCCAGCCAGCCTTTTTGCGCCGCCGCCTTGACCATCGCATACTCTCCACTCACGTTGTACGCTCCCACCGGAATGTCAAACGCGTCGCGCACCTGCCGAATTACATCCAGATATGGCAAAGCAGGCTTCACCATAACCATATCCGCGCCTTCTTCCAGATCCAGCGCGACTTCTTTCAGAGCCTCGCGCGCATTCGCCGGATCCATCTGATAACTCCGGCGGTCCCCGAATTGCGGCGCCGAATCCGCCGCTTCGCGAAAAGGTCCGTAAAAACCCGAACAATATTTCGCAGCATACGCCAGGATGGCGACGCCGCTAAATTTGTGCTCGTCGAGAACGTCCCGAATCGCTGCCACTCGCCCATCCATCATGTCCGAAGGCGCCACAATGTCCGCACCGGCACGCGCATGAGACAGCGCCTGCGCCGCAAGAATGGGCAGCGTCGCGTCATTCGCAACATCTCCATTCTCGATGACGCCGCAATGTCCATGATCGGTGTACTCGCACAAGCAAACGTCGGTAATCACCAGCAATTTCAGATTCGCCTTGCGAATAGCTTCAATCGCCTTCTGAACCACGCCCTGCGCCGATGTGGAGATCGTCCCGCGGGCGTCCTTCGACTCCGGCAAACCAAATAGAATCACACCAGGTATGCCCAGCGCCTCCACCTCTCTGCACTCGTCCACAATCTCATCGACGGATTGTTGATACACGCCAGGCATCGAGCTGACTTCCTTGCGAACCTTCGTCCCCGGGCACACGAACATCGGATAAATGAATCCTGAAACACTTAGCCGCGTCTCGCGCACCAATCCGCGAAGCGCTTCGCTCCGCCGCAAACGTCGCGGCCGTTGAGTAGGAAAACTCATTCCTCGTTTGCTCCGACCGCCGAACGTCTTTTCGTGCGCGCCAAATGTCCTTCTAAGGCGTCCACCACGGCTTTCGTCGTTGTATCCACAGCCCGTGCAATCCTCTGGATGCCCGCGCTGCTCAAAGCAGCCGAAGTTGCGTGCCCAATGGCAACCATCACCACTCTCCCCTGCAAAGTTCCCAATCTCTCCCGGCCCAGCAGTTCCACGAAATTCTGCACCGCGCTCGGGCTGTAAAACAAAATCGCATCAACTCCGCCGTTAACACTCTCCTGCACCTTTCCTCGGTCCGTCGTGCTGGGCGGCAGGTTTCTGTACGCCACCACTTCGGTCACCACGGCCCCGGATCGGCGAAGCGCAGCCGGCAATTCCGGATTCGCACGATCGCTTCTCGGCAACAGAACTTTTTTGTCCCGCAACTCCGCACCAAGTTCCCGAGAGAGTCCTGCTCCGCTATGGTCTACCGCGACATACTCAACCGAAAACCCGGCAGCTTCCGCCGCATTTGATGTGGCTGGACCGACAGCAGCGGCTCGCGGCAAATTCGCGGCCGAGTCTAAATGAAGCCCCAGTTGTTCTCCACGCCGCTCCAGCGCCTGAACCGCGTTCGCGCTCGTAAACAGAATCCAGTCAAACGACCCAATTCCGTTCAAAGTTGCATCCAGCGCTTCGTAATTTTCCGGCGGCGCAAACGAAATCAGCGGCAGAAGCTTGGCGGTTGCGCCTCGACCCTTCAGTTCCACGCAGATTTCGCTGCTCTGCGCCTCAGCGCGAGTGACGACGACAATTTTTCCAGCGAGCGGCGAGTCGGCGATGTTAGCCACGTTGGCGGCTCACCTCTTCAAGAATGTTCTGCGCCCCGGCTTCCATGAGCAGCGTAGC
>Ga0308309_10002059_pt1 | contig 11970 bp, 10 predicted proteins | sample HubBroMetageWFT5_FD_192491 | JGI IMG/M metagenome (GOLD analysis project Ga0308309, IMG submission 192491) | Warmed and freeze-thawed soil microbial communities from the Hubbard Brook experimental Forest, New Hampshire - Hubbard Brook CCASE Soil... | ecosystem: Environmental > Terrestrial >...
CGATGGAGGCGTCGTGCTGAGTGGCCAGGAAGATTTTCTTGTCCGCGGCCAGCGCTTCTTCCAAAGCGCGCACGCTCGACTCGCGGCCCACCACGAACGGCGTCATCATGAAAGGGAAGATGACCACGTCCCGGATGGGCATCATGGGCAGCTTCTTGGTTTCGAATTTTTCCTTGGATGTGGTCACTCAATCTCCCTGGCTTTTGTTGTGAACGCCTCGCAGTGAATGACTTGTTGTGAATTCCCGCTTAATGACAACCGTCCACTACCAGTTTACTCCTCTTTTACTACCCGGCCTTCTCCAAAGCCACGGACGCGCTGCGTTTCTCCACCATCTCCCGCGTGACCTCAAACTCCTTCAGTTTCTTCTGGCTCGGCAGGTGGAACATCAGGTCGAGCATCAACTCTTCCAGAATCATGCGCAGGCCGCGGGCGCCCACTTTGCGCGCCATAGCTTGCCGGGCAATGGCTCGCAGAGCCTCGTCAGCGAACTTCAGGCGCACATTCTCGAACTCGAACAGCCGCTGGTATTGCTTGACGATCGCATTCTTCGGCCGGGTGAGGATTTCGATCAGGGCAAATTCGTCCAGATCTTCCAGCATTCCTACAACGGGCAGCCGTCCGACAAATTCAGGAATCAGACCGAACTTGATCAGATCTTCCGGCTGAATCTCGCTGAGCAGTTCGAAGTTGCGCTTGCGCGAGACCGCAACGTCTTCTTTCTCCGCTTCTTCGCCAGTCCTGAAACCGAGCGACTTCTTCCCCACGCGCCGGCCAATAATCTTCTCCAGGCCCACGAACGCTCCTCCGCAGATGAAGAGGATGTTGGTCGTGTCGACAGGAGTGAATTCCTGGTGAGGATGCTTCCGCCCGCCCTGCGGCGGAACGTTGGCGATGGTTCCTTCCAGAATCTTTAGCAAAGCCTGCTGCACGCCTTCGCCGGAAACATCGCGGGTAATCGAGGGATTCTCGTCCTTGCGCCCGATCTTGTCGATCTCGTCAATGTAGATGATGCCGGTCTGGGCGCGGCTTACGTCGCCCTCGGCCGCCTGCAGCAGCTTCAGGATGATGTTTTCGACATCCTCACCCACGTAACCGGCTTCGGTGAGCGTGGTGGCATCGACAATGGCAAAAGGCACGTCGAGCATGCGCGCCAGAGTCTGCGCCAGCAGCGTCTTTCCGGTTCCCGTCGGACCGATGAGCATAATGTTCGACTTGCTCAGTTCGATACCGTCGTTGGTCTTCTGCCGGTTCATGAAGATGCGCTTGTAGTGGTTGTAAACCGCGACCGCCAGCTTCTTCTTAGTCTGCTCCTGCCCGATAACGTATTCATCGAGGAAGGTCTTGACCTCTTGCGGCTTGGGCAGTTGGTTGGGCGCGGCAGTCTGAGGAGTCGCCGTGCGGTCGTCTTCCAGGATCGAGTTGCACACCGCAACGCACTCATCGCAAATGTAAGCGCGCGGATAATCACTGGGCGACGAGATCAGTTTCGCTACCGCGTCCTGCGACTTGTGGCAGAACGAACAGCGCAAAATCTCGTCGGAGCCCGACTTGGTTTTCACTCGGCTCTACTCCTTTGTACCTGACCCGGATAACAGCCCACCTTCAAGCGCGAAGGCAGATCATACCGCTTTTCCGGTCTTATAGATGATATCGTCTATGATTCCGTATTCCTTAGCTTGTTGGGCATTCATAATAAAGTCCCGCTCAACGTCCTTTTCCACCTTATCGAGCTTCTGCCCGCTGTGCTTCGAGAGTAACTGGTTGGTAATCTCCCGCATGCGCAGGATTTCGCGCGCGTGGATGTCAATATCGGTCGCCTGACCCGATAGTCCTCCCATCGAGGGCTGGTGGATCAAAATCCGCGAATTGGGCAAAGCATTGCGTTTCTTAGCCTGCCCGGCCGCCAACAGCAAAGCCGCCATTGAGGCCGCCTGACCCACGCACAGCGTCATGACGTCATTCTTGACGTACTGCATGGTGTCGTAAATGGCCATTCCCGCCGTAATCGAGCCGCCCGGAGAGTTGATGTAAAGCTGAATGTCTTTCTCGGGGTCTTCCTGCGCCAGAAACAGCATCTGAGCGATCACCAGGTTGGCGATGTTGTCGTCAATCGGCGTACCTATGAAAATAATGTTATCGCGGAGCAGCCGGGAATAAATGTCGTAGGCGCGTTCGCCCCGCCCGGTCTGCTCAATGACCATCGGAACGAGCATCATTTGCGCGTCGTTCCTGTTTCCATCATTTTGCTTCACGTTCACCTGCCACACTCCGCCCCGAACTACAGCTTGCAATCTCGGGGAGGGTCGAAAGTGGTCCGCATCTTTTTCAAGTTACGCGGACTGGTGATAAAGAAATTCGAGGGTCTTCTCGCTGCGGATTCTATTTCGGATTCTATCGAGGCCCCCATCCTCTGTCAAACGAGCGCGTACCGCCTCCGACGTCTGTTTTGACTGTTTCGCCAGAGCTTCCAACTCCCGCTTCACTTCCTCGTCGCTGACCTCGATTTTCTCCAGATCGGCGATCCGCTCAAGCAGCAGCGAAGACTTTACATCGTGCACTGCCTGCTCCCGCTGCCCTGCCCGAAGCCGCGGCAAGTCCATTTTCTTCAGGTCTTCCATCTTCATGCCCTGCGCCGCCAGAGCCCGCAGTCCGCGCTCCAGGCGCAGGTCAATCTGCCGGTCGACTAACGACTCCGGCACCTCAAAATCGTTGCGCTTCACCAGTTCAGCCACCAGCTTGTCTTTCGCCTCATGCTCGGAGGTGTGCCGCTTCTCGGCCTCCATGTTGTCGCGGATCTGCTTGCGAACCTGGTCGAGACTGGTGAACTCGCCCAACTCCTTGGCAAAGTCGTCGTTCAATTCCGGCAGACTCTTCTGCTTGATGCCATTCACCTTCACCGTGTAGACAAAAGTCTTGCCCGCGAGCCGTTTATCAGTAGCGTCCTCGGGATAGCTGACGTCGAACGTCCGCTCCTCGCCGGAAGAAGCGCCGGTAAGCTGCTGCGAAAACTCAGGCACAGTATTCTTGCCGCCAATCTCGATCAGCACATCATCCATGTGCACGGGATTCGCCTTGGCTTCCGCCGCATCCTTGCCATCTTTGGGCTTCCCGTCCATCGACGCCTGTGCGAAGTCGCCCTCAGCCAGCGCTCGTCCTTCTACGGTAGCGTAAGTCGCGTGCTGCTCGCGCACGCTGGTAAGCGCCTGCTCCACTTCTTCATCGGTGACGGCAATCTCCGGCTTCTCGGCGCGCAGATCTTTGTAGCCCTCAACCTGAATCTCGGGTAGCACTTCAAATGTAGCCTTGAAGGTCAGCGGCTCGCCATCGTGCATGTGCAGGTCGGTGACGCGAGGCTGCGAAACCGGAATCAGCCCCAGCTTCTCAGCTTCCCGGCGGAAGTATTTCGGAATGAGAGCCTCGGCCACGTCGTTCTTCAGACCATCGCCAAAGCGCTGCTTGATGATGGAAGCCGGCACATGCCCCGCCCGAAACCCCGGCAGCCGCGCGCTCTTCTGATAACGCTGAATCTGGAATTCGGTCTCGCGCGCAACCTCCGCGGCCGGAATCTCAACTGAGATCTCCCGCTTAATGTCTTTGTTCGCAGTGTCGGTCTTGGTCGCGGCGATCTTGGCCGAGTCAGTAGTTTCTGTGGGGCTCACGTTTGCCTTTCACCGGCCGCCTGATTCAGAGGCTCCGCCGAACGGAACCACCCGAATTCATACGGCGTTAATTTGAGTGTAAAGACAGAAGGAACCAGCGTCAAACGACGAGGAGACGGGAGACACGGAGAGAAACTCCGTCCGCCACCGCATCTAGAGAACAGAGCCTTTTTCCCTAAGAGCGCGAGGTGGATTTTTTTGGCAGTAGCCCGTCTTTCTCCATCTGCTTTGGGACCTCCTTCACCAAGCCGTCGGCGACTTTCTTTGCCGATTTTGGATCGAATGAATCGCTGATGCCAGTCCACACCAGCTCACCATCTGGCTTGCTGGTGGCGTAAACGTTGGTCTCGACCGTTACCGTGGTGTCTTCACGCGTGTACCCCGGATCGTAAATAACGGGATATACCGCGTCCAGGTAGCCGTAAAAAGAGTAGTAGTAAGGAAACGGTGCCACGTAAGTCGAGCTCGGGACGGTAGTCACTTTCTTGTCGACCTTCAGAAGGCGCGAGACCACCACGGCGTCGATTTGATAATGGCGGATCTGTTCGCGCAGATAGTTGAGGTCGGGTTTTGCTTTGGGATCCGGCCGCAGCAGAATCTGGTTGCCGGGAATCGTCTGCATGCCCGGACGCGCGATCTGAGCTGCCATCGCATCTTCGAAGTCGGCACGCACTTGCAAGTCCTGAGCGACCCCGATGACGAGGACCTTGCGGAACGCATGCCCTTCATAGTTGGGATTGAACCAACTTGTGACCATCTTGATGGATCCGCCACTGGCCGAGGTAAGAGCCAACAGCAACAGGAAGATGCTCACAACAACTGCGCGGGAGAACAACCGGAGGGATCGGTATGAGCTGGGATTGGTCGTTGTAGGAGTGAAAAGCACTCGCCATTGTGCGCGCCTTTACAGTATTTGCGCAAGGACGCTGGGTGCAGAAAAGTGGTGCAGATACAACGGCACATCGGCACCCCAAGTAATAAAACAGACAATCTGCCCGTACTAATTAGCCGAGTTTTTACAGAGAAGTAACATCCGCGTAATATTCCCCGGCTAATACTCCTCGTGGAGGCTTTATATGAACACGAAGAGCTTAGTACTGGCTGGAGCAGCCACGGCGGCAGTGCTCGCGTTGGCGACTCTCGGAATCGCGGCAGATGGAGGAAGCGGACACTCAGGCAAGGTCAAGCATGTCCTGCTGTTGAGCATCGACGGAATGCACGCCGTCGATTTCTATAACTGCTCGCACGGAATTGCCGGGGCAAACGGCGGGAATCCATATTGCCCGAACATGGCAGCGTTGAGCCAGACCGGGATCAATTATGTGAACACCGAGTCGTCGAAACCCTCAGATTCATTTCCAGGAATGGCGGCGCTGGCGTCCGGAGGAACGCCGAAGACGACGGGTCTTTACTACGACGTGGCGTACGACAGGTCTCTCGATGCTCCAGCGAAGGCTACCGGTACCGGTTTGGCTGCGGGTACGTGCATTCCGTTTACTCCGCCGACCGGAACAACCACCGACAACGACCAGGGCATCGACCTTAACGACAACCTCCTGAATGGCGGCGCGCCAGGAGCCGGCTTGACCGAAGGCGGAATAGCCTCGATTGACCCGAAGAAGCTGTCGCGCGATCCGCAGAACGGCTGCGCCCCAGTCTATCCGTGGAACTTCATCCGGACGAACACGCTGTTTGGCGTGATTCATGCAGCAGGCGGATACACAGCATGGATCGACAAGCACCCATCGTACTCATTCGTCGGCGGGCCCGGCGGCACCGGTCTGGATGACTACTATTCGCCGGAAGTCAACTCGGCTGTGGTGGCACTGCCTGGAGTAAAGACGCTCGACGGCGTTTCATGCGATCCCATCCGCGACACGGTTGGCGCCGCGGCGTGGAACGCAAGCTTTGAAAACATCCAGTGCTATGACGCGATCAAGGTGTACGCATTGCTCAATCAGATTGCCGGCAAAACACACTCCGGCGCACCGGCGGTCGTTCCCGCAGTATTCGGCATGAACTTCCAGTCCGTGTACGTCGGACAGTCTGTAAATGAGGCAGGCGTGGCAGCAGGCGGATACAAGAACGCAGAAGCCGTGCCCAGCGCGGAGTTGCTAGCGCAAGTCGAATACGTCGACACAGCCGTTGGCGAGATCGTCAATGGGCTCAAGACTGCTGGCATCTATAACGACACTCTGCTCATCATCACAGCGAAGCACGGCGAGTCGCCGATCGACCCGACCCGCTACGTGGCCAACGGCGCCAACACGCCGGCAACGCTGCTGGGAACTGCGATCCCGTTCTCGGAGTCGCCACTGAACTCAACAGGCATTGGCGCAACCGAAGATGACGTCTCTGTGCTCTGGCTGAAGAAGGGCGCGAGCGTTCCGGCGGCTGTCGAGTTGCTCGAAAGCAATGCCGCAGCGATCGGCATGGGCGAGATCTACTACGGAGCCAGCCTGGCGCTCAACTACAACCTGGGCGGCCTTGAGCCCGGCGAAGATCCGCGGTCACCCGACATCATCGTGACCCCGAATGTGGGCGTGACCTACTCGGGCAGTACAACGATGATCGGAGATCACGGCGGCTTCGCGCATGACGATACCAATGTCGTGCTGCTGGTGAGTAATCCTCGGTTCACCCCACAGACGGCCGCGGCCCTGGTCTCAACCAGACAGGTCGCGCCCACCATCGTGAAGGCGTTGGGGCTCGATCCCTCGGCGCTGGATGCGGTGAGAGCCGAAGGCACGCCAGTGCTGCCCGAAGTCTGGTCGCAACTTGCAAAGTAGTGACCGTCAGGCCAGGAGGGGCCGCGCCAGCGGCCCCTCACATTCGGCCGGAACTGACATGTAGGACTGTTTCCAAAGCAGTGGGTTGATCTGAGCTCGCTCCTAATCACAATCTATTTCCACAACCTCCATGTGACATCTGACCTTGCGCCCCCAACAGAATCGCGCGATCATGGTCGAGGCCGTGACGGTCGGGTCAACCCACCTCGTCGCGCCGCCAAGTCTTTTGTTTCGAAGATTTTAGTATCTAAGTTCTTTGACATCCGTATTTTGCCGGGAATTTCTTGCTAATCTGATGATTCCACTAGACCCCAGGGGGGAGGGGGTATCGAGAAGAGACTCCGATCCCCACGCGAGGAACTCGAATCGCAATCACCCTTCAAGAATTTATTTCGGACGAGAGATTCACAGAGCGCTGCTACTCAAAGTAAAACCTTGAACAGCCAAACTCCCCACTGGCTAACCGTCCTCAACCGCGAAGTCGTCGCCTGCGTGCGCTGCCCGCGCCTCGTTGCCTATCGCGAGCAGATAGCCCGTGAGAAGCGGCGGGCATATCGCGACCACGAGTACTGGGGCAAGCCCGTGCCCAGCTTCGGCGATCCCGAGGCGCGGGTGCTCGTCATGGGCCTGGCTCCCGGCGCCCATGGCTCGAACCGCACTGGACGGCCCTTTACCGGCGACGCCTCCGGCAAGTTCATGTTCCCGGTACTCTATGAAACTGGATTCGCCAACCAGCCCAACGCCACTGACCGCAACGACGGGCTGATATTGAAAGACCTGTACATCACTGCCGCAGTCCGCTGCGCGCCGCCCGACAACAAGCCCACACCGCAGGAACTGACGAATTGTTCCCATTTTCTTGACCGTGAAATGACAGGATTAGAGAACGTGAAGGTGGTGGTCGCGCTGGGCAAGATTGGTTTTGACGCTTATCTCAACTACGTGAAGCGACGCGGTTTGCTCGCCAGCAAAAAGGCTTACATCTTCAAACATGGCGCCAGTTACCGGTTACCAGACGGCAAGGTGTTACTGGCTTCTTACCATCCATCGAACCAGAACACGCAAACTGGCAAGCTTACGAGAACAATGTTTGTGAAGATATTTAAGCAGGCGGCAAGACTTGCCGATGAGTAAGTTGAGGCGCCGCCAGGCGGATCGTTGCACCTTCCCCATTCGAATGGGGTCACAATGGAGAAGCGGGGGTCGCGATCCGGGGCGGCGCCGATCGCCATGCTTGCTTGTTGGGTTTATTTTAGTTTCGTCACGGTGACTTCGAGCTGGAAAGTTCGCTTGGAATTGGGGTCGTCGACACTGCCGACCACCATCGGCTTTCCCAGTTGGGCAACGGTACTCGCTTTGATCGATAATTGACGCAATACTGGTCGCGCCTGCTGCGCTTGTTGGTCGGGCATCGCGAAGTTGCTGATTTCCCCGCGGACCGATATTGGCAGCCCGTTGGCACGCTCTTCGAGCCGGCACCAGATACTGGTTCCCACATCGAGGTAGGTAAACTCTCCCTGCTTGGACTCGACCGGAACGCGCGTTCCAATCTTGACCTCGTTCGAATCTCCAGCATTCAGGTTCATAGAGTATTCCCGCGTGTTGATTTTCTTGCCGTCTTCGAACTCATTGACGGAGAAATCGAGGCGGTAAGCATTGACGGCCTTCTCCGCTTCGGAAGCCATCTTCGATGCGCTCGAATCCTGCGCTGATGCTTTCCTGAATCCTCCTCCTAAGATCAGAGCGAGAATCAATGCTGCTGCTAGAACCGTCTTCTTGGACATTCGTCATCCTCCCGAAGTTTGTGGCGCTGCTACTTGTTCTGTTGCCGTGAATCTTCATCGTCGGCTGGGAAGCTCATCTCTTCAATTCGGTCGCGCCGCAGTTCGTCGGTGCGCGCCTGCGCGATCAACGCGGCGTGCTCCGGATAGTTTGTGATGTAGCGAAACAGGATTGTCTCCTGCTCGCTCAGAGGCTGCGGTGAAGGGAACTGATCGAGCTTTGGGGCAAGAGCAACGACCGTTGCCGAGTGGAACGCGTGGAATTTGAGACGTCCTCGAGATCCCGCCTGCCGAGGAGGAATCGGACCGCCTTCTTTATAGTTCGCAATCCGCATGCCCTGTTTGTCGGACTGTGTTGCGGCTGCCATGGGTTGCGATGGTCCGCTCTGTGCTGACTTCGGCGATGTCCATGTGAGGGACGCAACGACCACAATCATCGTGGCCAACGCGGCCAGCGCCAGCCAATACATCCGGCTGCGAACCGGTGCATGCTCCTTTTCAGCTCGCAGATGCGCGAGTACGCGGTCTTCAAGCCCCGCTCTCGGTTCGACTGACGTGTAGTTCGCCAGCGCGGCATTGAGTTCGCGGTCGCGCTGGTCGTTATTAAAATTTTGGTGTTTCATGCCGTTTTCCTGGTCATCGCTGCCCCTATTGCATGTCGCGGCACGGCTGAAGCCGTGCCCTTCCTGAGCGGCTACAGAGGACGATTCTTGAGATGGCTCCTACTTTCTTTCGACTCGTTCTCCCAGTTTCTCCTTCAAAATCTGTCTTGCGCGAAACACTCTCGACCGCGCAACTGCCTCGTTGATTCCTAGCGTTGCGGCCACTTCGCGAGGTGACATTTCTTCGATTGCCGACAAGATGAGCGGTTCACGCAGTTTCTTCGGCAAGGCCGCAATCAGTCGTTCCAGGTGCGCGGTGAACTGTGATCCTTGGATCGCCCGATCTGCCGGAGTGTCTGAAGACTCCACTTCTTCCATCGGCTTCTCGGGACTTTCCAATGCGATCTCTCGCTTGCGGCCGCGTTGCTGGCTGCGGTCGACTGCCACTCGCCATGCGATGCGCGCCAGCCAAGTCTTGGGATCTTCCACTGAAGACAGCTTGTGGCTGTAGCGCAGCACACGGAGAAATGTTTCCTGCGTGGCGTCCTCGGCGTCGTGATGGCTTCGAAGCGCGGCATAGGCGATGCGGTAGACCAGGCGCGAGTGCTGCTGGACGAGGTCTTCGAGCATTTCGTCCCGAGTGCGGTTGTGACCGCGGTCTTGACTGCGCGGCACCGTCATGGCCTCGCTCAGAACTGCCTCTCCCGCCACCAATCGCTTGACCTCAATCATGAAGACCGCTGTGACCTGTGATTTGTTCAAGTATTTCTCGAGGAGAACGTGGAAGAGGGATTTAACTTGCAGAGGAGAAGGGAGTAGGCTCAACAAACCCGGGTCCTGTAGGAGCCGTCAATCTATGAATGTCTTCCGATTTGCCAGCTTCATGGTCGCCGCTATCATGTTTTGCGCCATGCCCAATCCGTCACAGGCACGCGAGATGAGGGTACTCAGCTATCAGGAATTGCTTGAAAAATCCGATCTTGTGGTCATTGCTATTCCGGCAGGCAAAACAACTGACACGAAGGAACAGTCACTCCTTCCGAATATCTGGTGGCAAGATAAGAATGGCAAGCGAAGCAAGATTGAATCTATCGGCGTAGAAACTGTTTTCGCAGTCTCCGCCGTGCTCAAGGGAGATAAAGCGGCCAGACAATTCACGCTGCATCATTATCGCAAAGCGCAAATTCGCGCACCCGGACTGGATGAGCCGTTTCTGGTTGTTTTTGACCCATCGGACCTATCGCAGCGCAGTGCCTATCTGCCTTTTCTGGTTCGCGAGCCGGATGGCCGCTTCGCGCCCACCGGAAGTCAGACTGATCCCGGCCACAAGGCAATTAGCCGGCTTCCTTTTGAATCGAACCAAGCAGACCGCTGATTGCTGTTTCTGATCAATAAATCAGCCACCAGATGGCGTCTCGTCTAAAATCCCACCATCACCGGTTCCGGTTCCAGGTGAACGCCCCAGATTTCTTCCACACGATGCTGGATCTGGTCTTTGAGGGCGATGACGTCGGCGGCTGTCGCTCCGCCGCGATTGACGATGGCGAGGGCGTGTCTGGTGGAGATGCCGACGCGGCCAGAGCCGAATCCTTTGGCGAAGCCGGAGTGTTCGACCAGCCAGGCGGCGGAGACTTTCTTGCGGGTTTCGAGTGCGGGATAGTTGGGCACGGTAAATCCTCGCGCCGCGGCACGCTGCTTCAGATCCTCATGCTGTTCTGCGGTCAGCACGGGGTTCTTGAAAAAAGAGCCCGCGCTCTGGCAGTCCGCTTCTCCCGGAACGATGAGCATGCCCTTGAGGGCGCGGATGTGGCGCACGGCCTCGCGGGTTTCGGCCAGATCCGGTTGTGTTTCGCGGCCCTCGAAGTGGCGTTGGAGGTCGGCGTAAGCGATGCGAGGGCTGCCTCCGGGCGTGAGAGCGTAGGTGACGCGGAGAACGATGAAGCGTCCGCGCTCCGTCGTATTAAAGATGCTGGAACGGTAGCTGAACTCGCAAGCTTCGGGGCAAAGGTCGCGCACCTGATTGTCTTTCAAGTCGAGGACTTGCACCGAGGCGATGGTGTCAGAGACTTCCTGGCCATAGGCTCCGACGTTCTGGACGGGCGTGCCGCCGACGCTGCCGGGAATTCCACTGAGGCATTCGACTCCGGCACAGCGCGCCACTACTGCGTTGGAGACGAACTTATCCCAGGATTCGCCGGCGCCGGCGTCGAAAAGGGTTTGGCCGTCTTCATCGTGGCCGCCGCGCTGGTCGATCCCTTGAACGCAAACTTTGAGCACGAGGCCGGGCCAGCCGGCGTCGGCGACCAGCAAGTTGCTGCCGCCGCCCAGGACGAACAGAGGCAGATGGCGTGAGCCGGCGAACGCAACCGCCTCCTGCACTTCACCGACGTTCCTGGCTTCGACGAAATACTTTGCCGAGCCTCCAATCTTGATGGTGGTCAGCGGCGCGAGCGGGATGTTTTCGAGCAGCAGCACGAATAGACTTCAATATACACACGAGCGAAAGCGGACGCACCGGCGTTGGCCGGAATCCGATGGTGTTGCAATCTGGCTCCTAACGCGTCTGATATGCGCGCCCTTCGGCTTCGCTCAGGGCAGGCTCTCGCCCCGCTGGTGAAAACGCGGGGCCTTCGGGATGACGCCCTTGAAGAGGATGGAGCATAATTCAGCAAACTGGAGCGCTGCCTTCAGAATCATCCGAAGCGGACCCTTCGCGGAACTTTTCGGTAGACAACTGAAAGCCGTGCAAGATAAAAGAGATGTGGCCACGAAAACCTTCTGCGGGCGAGTGCAGAGCGGCAGCGCAAGATTTCTAAATGCTTACTGAAGAGCGGCAAAGAGCGATCCTTGAGATACTGCGCCGGGAAGGCCGGGTCCTGGTCGTGGATCTGGCCAAACAGTTCCACACTTCCCAGGTCACGATCCGCAAGGACCTGGAAATTCTCCACGTCAAAGGCCGGGTGCACCGTACCCATGGCGGAGCGCTTCCGGCGCGTGAAGGCGCGCTCGAAGATCCTACCTTGCGGGAAAAAGAAAAGCTGCACCGCAAGGAGAAGCTGCAGATTGCCGCGGCGGCCGTCCGCATGGTGGCCGAAGGGCAAGTAGTGATCCTTGATTCCGGCACCACCACTACTGC
>Ga0308309_10002062_pt1 | contig 11962 bp, 11 predicted proteins | sample HubBroMetageWFT5_FD_192491 | JGI IMG/M metagenome (GOLD analysis project Ga0308309, IMG submission 192491) | Warmed and freeze-thawed soil microbial communities from the Hubbard Brook experimental Forest, New Hampshire - Hubbard Brook CCASE Soil... | ecosystem: Environmental > Terrestrial >...
ACGCCCATGTTTGTGTCTCCTCTGATGAGTTAGACACGCGCCGCGCCACACTGTGACAGAACTTTACCGCCAAACTTGCTGACCGCCGGGGCACCGGCGAGTGGACGCTCCCATCAGATTGTGCTCGGATGACGGGCAATCTGGAGCTTATTCGTCGTCCGTCGGATTAATACCGACAAACGCGCTGCTGGTCAGGAAATTGAGGGCGGAATAATGCTTTCGCCACGGCAATTGGAGGCCGCATTCCATGGCGAAAAGGAAACGCAAACGAGCCCCGAAGACCGTCCTGAAGCTGCCGGATCTTGAACAATCGAAATCTGCAGTCATGAACTGCCTGACGTCGGCGAGTTCAAAGCGCTCTTACGATCATGCGATTCGCGAATTCATCGACTGGTACTGCTCAGAGCCTCGACTTGCCTTCAATAGGACGGTGGTCACACGATACCGGATTGCCCTCGAACAGCACCCATATTCTCCATCGACGATCAACCTGAGATTGGCAGCGATACGCCGACTGGCATCTGAAGCGTCGGATTGCGGGCTCCTCAGCCCCGACCTCGCGGCAGGCATACGTCGCGTGAAGGGTGTTCGAAGGCTGGGAGTACGTGTCGGAAACTGGCTGACCGCGGAAGAAGCCAAGAAGTTGTTGGGTGCCGAAAGCGCTGACACTCTCCGCGCCCGACACAATCGCGCTTTGCTCTCGCTTCTCATCGGCTGCGGCCTCCGGAGAGCTGAGGTTACAACCTTACAGTTAGAGGATCTTCAGCTTCGGGAAGGCCATTGGGTCATCGCTGACCTGAGAGGAAAAGGTGGCCACATCCGAACGATCCCCGTTCCGCAGTGGGTGAAGGAGGCGGTCGACAGCTGGACTGTCGGTGCCTGCATCTCCTCAGGTCCGTTGCTACGGTCTATCAACAAAGCAGGCAGAATTTGGGGACACGGCTTTACACCCAAGGTTATCTGGGCAATCGTGAAAGCAAACGCGAAAAGCTGTGGTCTGCCATCGGTGGCACCGCACGATTTGAGAAGGACCTGTGCGCGATTGTGTCATCAGGCAGGAGGTGAACTAGATCAGATTCAGTTCCTGCTCGGCCACGTTTCAATTCAGACGACGGAGCGATACCTCGGGTGCAAGCAGCGTTTTCACGATGCAGTTAACGATCACATCGGCCTGGAGTCGGATGCGCCGTCATGATCGGCGTTGTGGGAATGGTACACGCTGGCCGACTTCTCATTACTTTTCTTGTTGGAGCCGTCCGAAATTCGGAAAATCAATAAAACTGACATTTTTTCCTAGTACGCTTACCCATCCAGAGCCCCGGCCGTTGATCGCATCGCACCACGAAGCCATACATGACGCGGGTCGGAGTTGAGCCTCGGATGCCAAGCCATGAGGAAATGAAACGCGTGCAATTCTTGTGGCGCCTTCACGAGCCGCAACCTGCGGTCGTGTTTGATAACTGATGTCATGCCGCTAGTCAGGGTAAGGACCAGTTCCGTGCCGGGAAGGCATTGTAGGGCCACGCCGAAGTAAGGCACCCGAATACAAGAGCTGCGTTTTGCACCGAGAGCGGCCAGTTGCTTGTCTGGAATTGTTTGCACGCCTTCATAGGGGGAAACCACGATGTGGCTCGCGGCCAGGTATTGCTTAAGTATCAGCCGGTCGCCAAAGTGGCTCGCGCGCGCCACGGCGCAAATCCAATCTTCTTTGTAGAGCCTTTCCAACTGGAAGTGCGATGGCAGGAGCCCCTCATCATTGCGGAGAACAAGATCGAGTTGCCCGTGTTCGACTAGCTCCGTGATGCCACTCTGCCATGGAAGAAATTCAAACTGCACTTGATAGCGTCCGTTCGCATACTGCCGGCACAAGCGCGGGAGTACCACTGTACAAACATTATCCGGGCCTGAGATGCGGAAATGGCTTTTCTCTCGCAGGGGATCAAACAGAGCCGGCGCAACGAGATTCTCCATCCTAGGTAGTAGTCCCTCCAGCTCGTCGAGAATCTTTCGACCTCGCATAGTCAGTTCGAAGCCATGCGGCGACCGAACCAGAAGGTCATCCTGAAACATTGCGCGTGCCCGCTGCAGGGCCCTGCTCACGGCGGGCTGACTGAGGAACAGGCGGGATGCCGCTGCGGTGATGCTTTTCTCCTCGGCAATCGCAGCAAAGGTAACCAGGAGATTCAAATCAGCCTGACGCAATTTCTCTAGACGCATAGACATAATGCCCATTATGCATGACTCGCATCCGTGTGTCTGCGCATCTATAGCTGTGTAAGTCGACAGAACTGCACAGAAGGAGAATTCAATGCCACGAGAAAACGGTTTCGAGAATAAGCGGGTGGTTATCGTAGGTGGGTCCTCAGGAATTGGTTTGGCCGTCGCCGAAGAGGCGGCATCGCAGGGAGCCGAGGTCGTCATCGTCTCCAGCAAAGCAGAACGGGTTCAGGAAGCTATTCGATCCATCGGAGGAGATGTACGGGGACAGGCGGTTGACGTCTCCGACGAAAAGGCAGTGGAAGGCTTTTTCACGAACCTTCGCGGCTTTGATCACCTGGTTTTCACTGCAGGTGACAGCCTGCAATTGAACGAGCTTGCTAAGACAGATCTCAAGCAGGCGAGACGCGCATTTGAACTGCGTTATTGGTCTGCACTTGCCACGGTCAAATACGGGAGTCCACAAATTCGAAAGGGCGGCTCTATCGTCCTCACGACGGGAGTCGCTGGCCGGCGCCCGCACAGTGGATGGGTCATTGCTGCAAGCGTCTGCGGAACTATCGAAGCTTTAACACGTGCCCTGGCGATTGAACTGGCGCCGATCCGGGTTAACGCCGTATCCCCTGGAGTCGTCCGGACGAACCTGTGGCAGAACATGAGCTCAGAAGAAAGGGAGCAGCTCTTTGAAAGCGTTGGCAAGCGTCTGCCTGTGGGACGAGTCGGCGAAGCTCATGACATTGCACAAGCCTATCTGTTTCTGATGCAGGAGGGGTTCGGCACCGGTCAGACCCTTGTGGTCGATGGCGGTACGGTCCTGGTTTAGCGTCGCAGCAATACCAACACAAATGAGGAGAGGATTATGCGTTCTAATATGCGAATCGCAAGGCTGACACAAACATCGCTGGTCCTGGGTGTCCTAACTTTCGGCATGATGAGGGCGCCCGCACTCGCACAGACTTCGCAGGTCGACAATCCCGATTGGCCGTTACGGTCTTCCGAGATCCATTGGCCGGCTGGACACACGCCGGCGGACGCGGACCTATTCGCTCATAACGAGTTGCTGATTCATGCATCCTGCTCGAATGTCTGGCAGCATCTCGTTCAGGCGCAGACTTGGCCCGAATGGTATCCGAATTCACGGAATGTGAAACTGCTGAACAGCCCGGACGGCAGGCTTCACCAGGACACACAATTCTCATGGGATACGTTCGGCGTGCACATTGAGAGCCGAGTACATGAGTTTGCGCCGGATTCGCGTATCGGCTGGTTCGGTCAAGGAACAGGTATGGATGCCTACCATACTTTTCTTTTGCTCAAAGAACCTGAGGGTTGTCGTGTCGTCACCGAAGAGGTCGTGAGAGGACCGGGAGCGGCGGAGTTCCGCAAGAAGGACCCTAACGCTATGCATAGGGGTCATGACCTCTGGTTATCCGTGCTAAAGCAGGTGTCAGAGAAGTAGCTCCAAGCCGAAGGAGAATGGCGTAGGCGGAGCAGGTTGTGGTCTCCAAGCTATGTCATGGTCCGTCCGCATCTGGCGACAAAGGAATCTCGCTGACTCCCCAGAAGTCGGCTCGGGGGAAGTTTCACCAGATAGGTAACGAGAAACGCGCCTCTCGTGAGCGATGGAGTGGTAAACACAAGCCGACTTCCCATTACTAATCCCGAGCCAGGACAGATTACTTCCGGATTGCCGACAAAGCGCCCGGAATCTGTGAGCCTACAGGTCGAACACAAACAATTCATTGGAAATGGGCACCTCATCGGCTCATCGCTTAGGTGAACCGCATACTTCTTGGCCTTGATATGCAATCGGATGGGTCACCACATTTTCTAAGAGTGCCACAGGAAAGACCGATGTATCATTCGACATCTAGCCGGCGTTACGTCACCTTCACCGTGCGAGGAATTATCGGGATCAAGGCGCGGGCCTTCCGAGATTGGGTCACCCACAAGTACACGAAATCCCATGGCAGATTGGCAAATGCGAACAAAACGGCCGCTCCGAGGACCGGTGCGCGAGGAAGCGGGGCCGACGCTCAAAAACTACATCACGCCCGCCGGGTTGCAGCGGCTGAAAGACGAGCATCTGTTCCTACTGAGTCGCGAGCGGCCCGCGGTGGTGGAGGTCGTAGCGTGGGCTGCTAGTAACGGGGACCGCAGTGAAAACGCCGACTACCTCTACGGCAAACGACGGTTAGGCCAGATCGATTCGCGGATTCGCTTTCTCACGAAACGCATTGACGCGGCCGTGGTCGTCGATCCCGCCGCTCCACGGCCAGGGTCAGCCGCTACGCGCGTCTTCTTCGGCGCAACCGTGACCTACAAGGACGCCGCCGGCCTCGAACACGTCGTCTCGATCGTCGGCGTCGACGAGGTGGACCTCGACCGTGGCTACATCAGCTGGCGCTCGCCTCTCGCCAATGCGCTGATGAAGGCGAGCCCCGGCGACCGCGTGGACCTGCGCGCGCCAGCGAAGACGGAGCATCTCGAGATCATCGACGTCGAGTACGCGCCGATTCCGATGGATCCTTTCTGCGAACCGCTGGGAGCTCAGTCAACGCCCAAGGTCGAACGCTCCTAGACCAAGCCGCCCGACTCTGAGCGTTCCCCGATCTTTGTCGTTTTTGTACATTGTGCCGTCCGAAGCTGGACAGCGAATACCTGCTCAAGGACCTCTTCGAGGACATCACGATTTTTTCGAATCGCACGCTCGAAGCCCCGTCTGGTAACTGGTACGGAGGGAGACTAGGCTAAGCGAAGAGTCACTCACCTTCCGCGAATCAAATGCTTACAGTCCTCAGGCTATAATTAGAACTAGAAATGAACCAAAGGCCGACACCACCGCTCGCTTCAGGTCTGGAATGGGCGCATCCGCTGGTCCGCGATTGGTTCGTCGGCTGCTTCGGCACGCCTACCGAACCGCAGCAAGAAGGCTGGCCTCAGATTTTGGCCGGCAAAACAACGCTGATCTCGGCTCCAACAGGATCGGGAAAAACGCTCGCGGCCTTTCTGATCTGCATCGATCGTCTAGTGCGAAAAGCGATCCGCGGTGAATTAACTGACTGCACCGAAGTCCTATATGTGTCACCGCTCAAGGCGCTGAGCAATGACATTCAGAAAAACCTGGAAATTCCTTTGGGCGAAATCCTTCAGCTCGCCGGGCAGCGCGGAATCTTGATGCCTGAGATTCGTATCGCGGTGCGGACCGGCGATACGCTCGCGCATGAGCGCCGCGCCATGCTGGCGCATCCGCCGCATATTCTGGTAACTACTCCGGAATCTCTCTACATCCTCCTTACTGCGGCGAAGAGCCGCGAAATCCTGCGGACCATTGACTCGGTCATCGTGGATGAAATCCATGCCGTAGCTGACGACAAACGCGGTGCCCATCTGGCGCTTTCGCTGGAACGCCTCGATCATTTGACTGGCAAGCGCCTGACACGCATCGGTCTCTCGGCGACCCAGAAACCGATCGAGCTCGTGGCTCATTTTCTGACTGGAAACGATAGGCCCGATCCCGCGGTTGTGCAAATAGGTCATCGTCGCGAGTTGGATCTAGGCATCGAAGTTCCCGCCAGCGAGCTTGGCCCAGTTGCGTCCAACGAAATGTGGGCCGAGATCTACGATCGGATTGCCACTCTGGCCACGCAGCATCGCTCAACTCTTATCTTCGTCAACACCCGCCGTCTCGCAGAGCGCATGTCTCATCATCTCGCCGAGCGCCTCGGGAGCGATGCCATCGCCGCGCATCACGGAAGTTTGTCGCGCAAGCTGCGTCTCGTAGCCGAGAAGAAATTGAAATCCGGAGAGCTCCGCGCGCTTGTAGCGACGGCATCTCTCGAGCTCGGCATCGATATTGGCGCGGTCGACCTGGTTTGCCTGATCGGTTCGCCACGTTCGATTTCCGTCGGTTTGCAGCGTATCGGCCGAGCGGGTCACTGGCGTGGCGCCGTGCCCAAAGGCCGGATCTTCGCGACAACTCGCGACGAGCTCTTGGAATGCGCTGCACTCGTGCGCGCAATTCGCCAAGGAGATCTCGATCGCATAGCGATTCCCGAAGCTCCACTTGACATTCTGGCGCAGCAGATTGTGGCTATGTGCGCTGCCGAAGATTGGAACGAAACGGAGTTATTCCAGGCTGTGCGCCATGCATATCCTTATCGCAATCTCACACGAGCGGAATTCGACGAAATTCTCGTCATGCTCTCCGAAGGCATTGCCAGCTCGCGCGGTCGTTATGCTGCATATCTCCATCGCGATCGTGTGAACGGCGTGATCCGTGCCCGCCGTGGCAGTCGTTTGGCGGCGATTACGAGTGGCGGCGCCATTCCGGAAAATGCTTTATACACCGTAATTGTGCAGCCTGAAGGAGCAGTTGTTGGAACGATTGACGAAGACTTCGCGGTAGAAAGCCTTGCTGGCGACATTATGCTGCTCGGAAACACTTCCTGGCGAATCCGGCGAGTTCAAGCCGGCAGCGTCTTGGTGGAAGACGCGCAAGGTGCTGCTCCCACCATTCCTTTTTGGCGCGGCGAAGCGCCGGCACGAACCGACGAACTTTCAACACACGTCGCAGTCTTACGAGAAAAAATCAGTTCTTTTGTTCCTGGCGCGGTTTCCGATCCCGTGAGGAAGTTCCCTCCGGAGGCCTCTTCCGCGATAAGTTGGCTGAAAATTGAATGTGGTTTGGACGACGCTGGCGCCGAACAGGTAGTCGAATACGTCCTTGCTGGTCGTAGGATCTTGGGAGAGGTCCCAACCCAAACCACCGTCATCGCCGAACGCTTTTTCGACGAAAGCGGAGGCATGCAACTTGTCATCCACGCGCCGTTTGGCGGGCGCATCAACAAAGCCTGGGGTCTCGCGCTCCGTAAGCGTTTCTGCCGCTCGTTCAACTTTGAGCTGCAAGCTGCCGCGACCGACAATGGACTGAATATTTCGCTGAGCGAGCAGCATAGTTTTCCGTTGGCCGATGTTTTTCACTTCCTGCATCCGAATTCCGTTCGTTCTGTTCTCGAGCAGGCTGTGTTGGCCTCTCCTCTTTTCACTACGCGATGGCGATGGGATGCGGGGCGGGCGCTGGCCTTACTCCGCTTCCGCGGTGGAAAGAAAGTGCCGCCGAATATTCAACGTATGCGAGCAGATGACTTGTTGGCTGCGGTATTCCCAGAGCAGCAGGCATGCCCCGAAAATCTCGCCGCCGGCGACATCAGCATTCCCAATCACCCGCTCATCCGTGAAGTGATGAAGGATGTCCTTACCGAAGCCATGGACATCGAAGGCCTCGAGCGAGTCTTGGGCGGCATAGCTTCCGGAGAGATCAAGTGCCTAGCGGTAGATACGCCAATAGCGTCGCAATTCGCGCACGAAATTTTAAACGCCAATCCTTACGCATATCTCGATGACGCACCGCTCGAAGAACGCCGTGCTCGTGCCGTCGAAATGCGTCGCGTTTTGCCGGACTCGGTGCTTGAGGAAATCGGCCGCCTCGATCCTGCGGCAATCGCCGAGGTGTGCGATGAAGCGTGGCCTGATGTGCGCGACCCGGAGGAGTTACACGACGCTCTGCTCACGTTAATTGGGTTACCCGTTGGCACCGGAATCTTGCGCGGAAACAATGGTTTGAGCAAGACATTGCGCGATTCGGTGCCTGCCTGGGCTCCTCTTTCCGATCAGCTCGCGACCGACCGCCGCGCTGGTCTCGCTCGCGTGGGTGACGCAGCGTATTGGGTAGCTTCAGAACGCGTGTCCGCATTCATGCAAATATTTCCTTCAGCAAGCTTCGAAACGCCCTTGCCGCATGTCGAGTGGCAAGAACTTTCGCGCGAAGAGGCTTTGTTGGCCTGCGTCACAGGATGGATCACTCACAGTGGCCCAATCACAGCAACTCAACTAAGCACCGCGCTCGCACTGTCAGTCCCGGATATAGAAAAATCTCTGGTGCGCCTGGAGTCCAGAGGAGTCGTACTGCGCGGCAAGTTTACTGGCACCGTTTCGGACGGTATCGTTTCGGGTTCGATAGAATGGTGCGAACGCCGACTACTTGCCCGCATCCACCGCCTCACTTTGGGACGGCTAAGGAAAGAAATCCAGCCTGTCACTCCCGCGCAATTTATGGATTGGCTGCTGTCCTGGCAGCACGTAGCGCCGCGTACGCAGGTTCTCGGCGAACGTGGCACGCTCGAAGTGATTCGTCAATTGCAAGGGTTTGAAGCGCCTGCAAATTCATGGGAACTCCAGATTCTGCGGCGCCGCATCGGCGATTTCGATCCTAAGGTGCTCGACGACCTTTGCCTTACGGGCGCGGTCGGCTGGGGCCGGCTGTCACCACATCCCGCGACACTTGAGGCGTTCTCGGACGGAAAGCGGCGCGTCGTTCCTACCAGCGTCGCGCCAATCACCTTCTTTGTGCGGGAAGATAGCGACTGGATGATTCCACGGCGCGACGCGACCGAAATACAGCCGGCAGGTCTGAGTATGGACGCGGCAGCGGTTTTACAGTTCTTGCGGCAGCGCGGCGCTTCTTTTTTCCCGGATATTGTGCGAGGCACGGGCAAGCTGAAGGCTCAAGTAGAAACCGGTCTTTGGGAGCTCGTCGCTGCTGGATTGCTCACAGCAGACGGCTTCGACAATTTGCGTGCGCTGATCGATCCCAAGCGTCGCTCCGGCCAGGGCCGCGGACGAACTGCGCGTCCGAGGCAGAGTGCCGGCCGATGGTCGCTGCTTTACTCCGGTGATGCGCAGGACCATACGCGAGCGCTCGAAACGACATGCTGGATGCTGTTGCATCGCTACGGAATTGTTTTCCGTGAGCTCCTAGCGCGCGAGACCATACTTTCGAAATGGCGTGAAGTACTGATCACTCTGCGACGCCTTGAAGACCGCGGGGAAATTCGTGGGGGCCGGTTTGTCAGTGGGTTTTTGGGCGAGCAATTCGCTTTGCCCCTAGCCGTGGAATCGTTGCGAGCCAAGCGTAAGCAGAATCCCACGCCCGAAGTTACGACTGTTTCCGCTGCAGATCCGCTAAATCTTGTCGGTATTATCGTTCCTGGTGAACGCGTTCCAGCCAACTCTGGAAGCCTCGTCGCGTTTCGCGATGGTGTGGCTGTTGCGCCAGACAAACAAGAGCTCGGTCGAACGAACGTTCTGCCCATGCCTTTGGCACGCTGACAAGTTCACTCAAAACTGTCGATGCATTTTTACGTTGTTGCCCTGAAGGAACCGCAGTCATCTCGGTTACCAAAAGGCATCAACTAACGTCGAGGGTCGAACTCGGCTAGGCTTAACGGGGAAGCCGGAAGTAATGCCTCCGGGTTGGCAGATTGCTCCCGATAAACGCTTGTGGGAAGTGATCGCGATTGCTCCCGTTGACGGGCAACTCCGAAGGAATTCACTTGGCTGGAAAACGCGCAATCTGCAGAAATGGTTTCCCAATGCGAAAAGGACACTATCGCTGAAAACTTCGGTGCACTCTTGGTGCACTCTAGCCTGCAAATGAGGTAATCTGGCGCAAATAACAGCGTCGTAAATTATTGAATACAAATGAAATGGTGTGAGCACGAACAGGGCAGGATGAATTAGCAAACCGCTGCAACTGAGAAGACCGTAGATCACCGTACAACACCTCAGAGCAACTCAGACTGACTCTTGCAACTCAAAAATCGGCGGTTTGGAAAACCGTTGTGACTTGGAACTATTTGTGATCCTAGTCTAGTGAGCGTTCCCGAAATCGCTGAACCTTTTGCCCTGCAGGATTCTTCTCAAAACATCGTGTTGCGGTTGTTGGAGGAGGCCGGGACGGGTTGAAGGACATCCCAATGCTCGACGATCTTGCCTTCGCCGTCGAAGCGAAAGATGTCAACGCCAGCAGTTTCCTTGCCGGCCCAATTCAAATAACGCACGTGTATGACGGCAAGATCCCCGTCGATGGCAACACGTTTCACCTCGCAGGGAATGCTGCCGGCCTGCTTGATGTAGGCAATGATGCCGTCGAGCCCATTAGGAAAAAGCGGGTTGTGCTGAATGTATGGCCCGGAAACAAGACCCGGAAGCAGATCGGCTCTGCCCTGATTAAAAATCTGGTTGTATATAATATTGATCGCGTGTTGGCGTTGAAAGACTTGCTAAGCGAATGGGAATGAGCTCACGCAATTTCGCTCGTGTTTGTCTCCGCGAAACGCGAATGAATCCAGGGCAATTCGTCAATCGCATGCGCGTGGAGGCGGCACAGCAAATGATCGATAGCTCCGCGATGGGTCTTAAGGAGATCGCGGATGCTTGTGGATTTCTGACGCCTCTTGCCATGCGCCGAACGTTTCTACGTGTTCTCGGCCTTACTGCCGGCGAATATGCAAGCCGCTTTAAGCGGTCGCAAAGCCAGACCGAAATGGATAGATGAAGTCAACGCCGGATATCTGATCACAAGTTGCACGCTGGTTGCGCGGGGCGCGGCACGTGCGATTTCGACATAGCTACGACTTCGCAATGAGTTCTTACTGAGGAACCGATTGCGAATAATAGGAGGATGAATGGCGCAAGTTTGGTTAGTGACGGGCAGTTCTCGCGGTCTGGGTCGCGCGATTGTCGAAGCGGGCCTTACGGCGGGTAATAAAGTGTTGGCGACAGCTAGGGACATCGAGTCTCTACATGACCTATCGGAGCGCCACGGTGACCAGATCAAGCTCTTCGCGCTGGACGTGACCGACGAGTCCGCGGCAGCGAGCGCAGTGAAGGCGGCGATCGGTGCCTTTGGCTCGCTGGAGGTTGTTATCAACAACGCAGGATACGGCAATCTCTCGTCCGTCGAAGACACGCCGATGTCGGATTTTCGCGCACAAATCGAAACGAATCTCTTCGGGACGATCATCGTGACGAAGGCCGCTCTTCCGTACTTTCGCCAAAGGAAAGCCGGTCATTTTGTTCAGTTTTCGTCGATGGGCGGAAGGATCGGGCCTCCAGGGCGTGGGCCCTATTCGGCTGCGAAATGGGGTGTCGAGGGTTTCTCAGAAGTGTTGTCGCGCGAAGTGGCGCCGCTAGGCATCAAGGTCACCATCGTTGAGCCGGGTGGCTTCCGCACGGACTTCGCCGGCAGTTCCACCAAACTGAGCGAAGGAAATCCCGACTACGACTCGACTGTTGGAGCAACCGCCAGGTTTCAACGCGACTACAACGGTAAGCAGCCCGGTGATCCGAAAAAGGCGGCTCAAGCGATCGTGCGACTGACGCAGGAACAGAAACCTCCATTGCGACTGTTGCTCGGCAGCGATGCGTACAACGGGGCGGAGAAAAACGACCTCGCACGCCTAGAAGAAGCAAGGTCCTGGAAAGAACTGAGCCTGTCCACTGATTTCGAGTCGAAGCCCCCACACCCGGAGCGACCAAAGTGAACCTACCTTCGGGGGAATCCGGCCCACGGACGTGCCGCCTTTTTGCGCCGCGCAAATCGTAGGAGCACGCTTCGCATTTTTTGTTTCGCTGGCTCATGTCAAAGACCGCCTAAAGCATGGCGACGGTGTGTTCGAGAGCGGTCTCGAAAACCGCCGCCAAATCGCTCAAATTCTTGGTAAGCGTTTGGTAAACATTTGGTTGCAAATGAGGTGTTTTGGTGCAACTGAGGAGCTTCTAAAGCTAACAAAACAAGCGAAGAACGATCAGTGCGAACGGGTCAGAGTGAATTAGCAAACCGCCAAAACTGCAACTAAGGTGGGCTCAAAGCAATTCACAGCACTTGAGAGCATCTCAAAAC
>Ga0308309_10002063_pt1 | contig 11962 bp, 11 predicted proteins | sample HubBroMetageWFT5_FD_192491 | JGI IMG/M metagenome (GOLD analysis project Ga0308309, IMG submission 192491) | Warmed and freeze-thawed soil microbial communities from the Hubbard Brook experimental Forest, New Hampshire - Hubbard Brook CCASE Soil... | ecosystem: Environmental > Terrestrial >...
TTCTTTGTAGGGGGATGGGCTCCGCTCTTGTGCAGCGGCCGCCTTCCGAGGCGGGCAGGTGGCGAGCGATAGGAAAGTGCGAGAAATCAGGGGAAAAATCAAAAATGTCGGCGCGCCGACATTTTTACGTGGGGGTATACCCCCTTGTTTTTGCGTAAGTAGGGGAAACAAGAGAGATACGAGACTGGTGTTCGTATCCAGGGGAAGCAAAGGAGATAGAAGAAGTGACGAGTGAGGCGAGAATCGTGGTCTGTGCCGCGTGTTCGGTGACTCGCTGTCTTTGTAGGGGATCGGCATGCCCACCCCGCTCCGTACCTGGCATGACCAGACCCCCCCCTCCCCCTGTGGCCGGAAAGCGATAGAAAACACGTAAGTTAAGAGAGGGGCGCGCAAGTGTTGAAACTGGTGGAGTTAGGGGATGACGAAAAGCCTTGAATGGACAGGGTTTAGCGATGAGCCGGAAATCGCGAGGGATCGTCATGAGTGCAGTTGTCCAGGGCAGAGGCCACAAAGATTCGTTTGGTGCTTTGGAGTGCGCCGGGCGAGTTGGTGCGCTCGCAACTCATGGACAAAGTATAGCAAAAGTAAATAGTATCGACAAGTAACTGATTGGACAAAAATTGGTAATGGAACCTGTGCAGCGTTCGAAACAGCAGGCAATGTGCAAAGGCGGAAAACGTCTCGTCTGTTCCCTACGCCCCTACGCCGTCCATTTCTCCGTTGTTTCTTTGAGCAACGAGGCCACTCAAATCCGCTGGTACATTATAGGTATAGTTAGACTAGAGGTGTTTGCGAGAATAAGACTTCTCTCTGGATAGACTCAGCGGCGTTGCAAGCACCGATGAGAAAAGACCGCAACCTCGCCATTTTGTTTTCACCCATTCTCTTCTTGGTCGGAACATATCTGCTTGATGAATCTACGGGCCATTCCGAATGGTATATGGACATTTATCTGATCGGTGGTGCAACCATCTCGGCGATAGGACTGATGACATTTTGGTTGACAATCAGGCGGCGCGCCTGACTATCAGGTGATGGGAGCAGCATGCCAGAACATGCAGATAATTCGAGCCCGGAAAGAACCGCTGGTGTAATGGAAGAACGAAACCGGCGCAGAAGCGAGCGGGTCGTCTTGCGCGTGCCTGTCACGCTGTCAGCCCTTATGCCCGGCGGCAAGCGAATTAGCATCGAGTCCAAGACTCTCGTGGTCAATGCTCATGGCGGCCTTTTAGACGTGGGGCTGGAATTGGTCCGAGGACAGCAAATTCGTCTTAGCAACTTAAAGATGGAAGCCGTTACGACCGGCAGAGTATTACGCGTTGAAAGGTCCGAAGAGGGCCGTTTTTCAGTTGCGTTTGAATTTGAAATTCCGGCTCCTCACTTCTGGCCGGTAAATTTCCCGCCCGCCGACTGGTCAGTTAACGACTTCAAAGCGGTATAAGCTGCTGCATGTTCCGCCTGTCCTTGCGCTATTGCCACAGAAGTTCGGCGAAGACTGGAAGACTGGAGACGGACGGAAGATTTTCTTGCACTTCGGCAGCTCGATAAATTGGAAAAGTCGTCCCGTCTGTCCCCGAGTTTCCCCCGAGTTTCCCGAGTTTCAGGCTGTGGGGCTGGACGGGCCTCTGGCGACCAGGGCCATTATTTATTTGGCGGAGGCTTACTGGCTCCGCACGACTCGCTTAAATCCTGGAGGAACCTCGAACAGCGCTGGATCGAGCGGCCCTTCCTCAAAGTGCACCACCTCGGATTCGTTGGTCGAATCGGAATATCTCCTGACACCAGTCGTTTCGCTCGTGGTTGTTCGAACTTCTTTCACGGGAAATCCCGTTTCTGGCGTTCCAATGTTCACAAATTCAGGCCGTTCCATCATCGTTCCTTTGCCACCAACAAAAGCAGTGCCAACCGTTACAAAGCCGCTTCCCGCAGATGGCTTCGGATCGCACGAAATCCTGCGGTCAACGTCGATATACCATCCATCCCGGACAGTCTGTTGCGCCTGCGTATGCGATCCTTCTAGCGGCATTTGTTTTGTCGTTGTGATGACGTGCCTTGCCATATGGCCAAACATTTTTTTGCGCTCACCAGTGTCCACGGTCGCAATCTCAATTCGCAGCGTCGGCTGTGGGGCTATTGCCGTATCCAGTCCGTGCGCCGCCATCTCTCCCGGTGTCAGCGGTTTCGGGGGATACTCCGCCACGCTGTATTCCTCCGCCTTCAGATTTAAACCAAAACTTTGTCCAAGGTCGCACCGTACAATGTGGACGATTGTGGTCTCGTCCACCCACTCCAGCGACCCATCTTCTTTTGTCCGCTGAACCGCACGTGTGAATTCCGTGCGCTTCCGGTCGGCCATCCAGTAAGTTGTGTCGTAACTGGGATGGCTGCCAAACGTGTTCCGAATGACCACTTTGGTCCCGGCATTTTCGGCAGCCTGCGGACCTAGAACACTCAGGAGAAGAAACCAGCAAAGGGAAAAGAGCATGGCGACTCCCAGTCTCACGAATTCGGAATGTATGAGCAACAAGCGTAGACTTACTTTAACTCGGGCCGCTTGCCACAGGCTATTTTAGAATCAGGCGAATCACGATCACCACTGCAAACGAAATCCAGAATCACGGGTTGCCCCACAAGTCTTGCACGAACTTCTTCATAGGGACTTCCTCCATTTTTCCGCGAAGTCTCCCAGACGTTCGATCCCCCTGATGTCGTATGCCGTTTTACCGGCCTCGGTCGGCTTGTCTGGATTCAACTGCGCCCGGTAGCGGAACAAGTTGCCATACTGGTCAGTCTTCTCAGATTCCTTGTAGTTCAAGCTGATGGAGTTTATCCCCAGAGCTGGCAAGGTGTATATTTCGTTTGGCTGAGAGATGCCGTCGTGGTTGGCGTCGATCCACAGCCGTAGCGAACTGAAAATGGCGTCACGGGCATCGATGATGCCATCACCATTGCCACCATTCTTCGGATCGTCGTAGACGGCAAGTGCGCGGAAGCCATTCAGAGAACAAGTTTTGTCGTCTACTGGGCAGGGTGGTTGCGGCGTGAAATTGCCAAACAGTTCCTTCCCGCTGTCAATCAGTCCGTCAGGCCTGGGCAAGGCGAGAAACGCATTGTTCGCACCTTCGGCGGTCCACCCCATTTGCCAAGGTTGACGAGTTCCAGTGATGTCAAACATAACGCCGTGGGCAGCATCGGTCAGGTTGTAACCTTCCCCGGTAATGTCGAGAACGATTGGTGAAGCAGGTGAGCACTGGCAGTTAGCGCAGTTACGGCCCCATCCAGGCTTGCCGCAAGGTACCGTGCAACACGGTGGAGGTGGGGGTGGCGGTCCGCCGCCGCTGCTGGTGGGGCAGGTCTGCGCAATGCAAGTGCTAACGTCCTGCGCCTGAGGATTCTGGGGTATGCAATTGCCATTTGCATCGAGGTGGTCCTGCCAACCGATGCCGGTATCCGTGAAGGTCGCGTCGGCACTTGATGTAGAACTTGCCTGTACAGTCACAGGATTGTAGCTCTGAATGCAACTCCTAAATTGACCGTTAAAATTAGCGCCGTAGCCGGTTACTGTGATCGAGTTAGGAGAGGACGATGCTAGGTTACACGCTTTGCTGGTCGTTGAGTTGAAGCACGCGACGCCATACGCAACTATTTTGCTCGGATAATAGGTGCCGCCCGGACCTGCTGCCGAAGGGGGAACCGTCATCGGGCCACCGCTTATATTTGGACCCTGTACCTGTATCTCACAGCAATTGCCTTGGGCATGCGCAGCCGAAGCAAAAACGGCCAGCACGATTAGGAAGATGGCTATGCGGGATTTCATGGCCGCACCTGCTTGGTGAGCTGCGTATGGGGCAGCAGAAAGGAGATACGCTTCTCGTGCGTTTTGATGAGTGCCTGTAGGTAGGCATCCTCTTTATCGCTCCGACCCGTAGGAGACTTCGGAGCGTTGGAAATATCTGTAGCCGCTTCAAGGAGACCCAGCCCCTCAAACGCCTCGCCAGTCGATGGATTTTTGTCGTGCTGTGCAGCCAATGCTTTCAGTTGGGCTGTGACCGTTATGCTTGGATACGGATCATTAGGGTCCGCGAGGGCTTTTTGCAGGAGTGCCGCAGCCCTTTGTAGTCCGAGCATGCGACCTTTTCTCCCCAAGGTAAATGACCGGAAAACCGGCTCGTTCAGTACGTCGGCGGTAGCATCGTCATATACAACCACGTCCACAGTCGCGGAGGTCGTTTGGACTAACTGCTGTCCCGTGGGTACCTCCATAGCAAATACGGCCCCGGGCGCGATTCCGCCGTTGCCCTGCTGTTGCGGAATGCCTGAAGCGGCAGCATAGGCCATGAAGGGCAAGAAATCGCCACCGTACTGAGAGATGCTGATGGTCCCATCGGGATGCGCTAACCGCAACGAGACACTGATGGCAGTGATGAGTTTTTGGGAGGTGTTAACTATCCGTACAATCGTGATCCCCCTTACTTGGTCATAGGTCGAGCTTTGTACTTCCGCTCCAGTGGGCACGGATCGCGCCAAGTGCGCCGAGAACAAGAGAGCGACAGCCAGGAAGATGTGTTTCATCGAGTCGCCCTTTTGCGAATTGACTTGACCCCGAGAACCCCTGCACTACGCGCCTGTTTGGAGTGGAAGTCAATACCTTTCTTTAAGAATTTACAAATGCTTACTTTCTCGTAACTGCACTGAATTGCTCACAGTCATAGCGTGGGCAAGCGCACCAACCACTTGCCCGTTGCACCCTCAGTCTTCGTCAAAACCTCAATCGCGGCTACGCTCCCTTCGCTTCGCGGCCCATGCCGGGCCAAATTGCAACGCACCTATCTTTTCTCGCCACCGATCCGGCAAGAGAAACACGATCAGCTCAAACCAGAGGAACACGGCGAGAATGCAAACGAATAACAGCTCGAAGACTGGGGACAGACGGAAGGTTTTCTTGCATTTCGGCAGCTTCATAAATTGGAAAAATCGTCTCGCCTGTCCCCGATTTCCCCACTGGGCTCAATCGGGGAAAGACCTTAGTCACAGTTCAGGTCTTCCTTGTATTGCTTCACCCTCTTCGCGGCAGCATACTTCCCCGCAATATACATACCCATTTGAAAGTTACGTGACCAAGGGACGCTCTCCGAGGGGCGTCCCTCTCCGTTAGACTTCGATTAATTGTTGACCCGAATGCAGAGGACGGAATAAGCACAGTCCCATTGCCAAAAAACGGACACTCCAGCGAATCTGGAAACAGGAAAGGGTGAGGACTATCACGGGGCGAAGATGGAAAGAATTTACGACCGTTTACAGCGCATCACACAATTGTGGAAAACGCTGGAACTAACGAAGCCGAATACCAGCGAGTACGATGCAATCATGGACCAGATTCGCGTCCTTTCAGAGGAGTACAAGGCGCTCATCGACGCACCCAAAAATCCCGTAAAATCAAAGTGAGCTTTAGAGGAGGAGGGCCTGCGACATTGTCAACGGTCAGGTCAAGGAGTGCCGCAGGCCAGGGGTAGTAAAAATAACTGTAGTTAAGACAAAATATCCTTCTAAGGCAATCGTGTCTGTCTAGAATTGTACAGTTTCAGGCCACCACAACAGCATCTCGGTTGGTAAGAATTACAGAGCCAAACGAAATAGCAATGCGAAGTTTCGTACTGGAACTGCACTCCAGAAAAACCACACCTGTAGCAAGTTTCTCCATGCTTATGACTTAGCTGCTTTGGCGTGGGACATGCTCCTAATGAACTGCGGGAGGCGTACATGGAAGGTGAACTTCTCTACAAAACGGCGTTTTGCGCGGAATATGAAAGACTCTTATGCGTTTGCGTGCAGTCGCTGGATACTTGGAAAAACCGCCGCGAAGAGATCGCCAACTCCGTATTGAGGGAGTGGGAAGCGGGCGATGAACTAATGCGCTTGCAGGAGGATTATGCCAAGGCATACTCGCACCTGGAAAAGCACATAGACAACTGCGAACTCTGCCACTTCGTCTCGAAAATCAGTGGTCGCAATAACGCGAGCGTCTCGATTGCTGTCATGGATAAGAAACATTCCGCCTGAATGTTCCTCCAACTTCTGACCTAGCAGCCGGGAAGGCCGGGACTCATTTCTTCAGCCGGTTGCGCACTCTTTTGTTTTCCATTTCACCTCCATTTCGCGTTCCTGCAATGGTTTGCGCACTCCTGTTACGAAAACCGGGGGGAAGGTGTGGTCATACCAGCGGGAGAGCCGGTTTTCAGTCATCAGCGATCAGCAATCAGGAAGAGAGGGAGGAACGGCTCGAGTTTCTGGCGGTCTCAGTGAGTGAGGTAGGACTTTATATGTTGCCACGGTCCCTCGACTACGCAGCCTGACGCGGCAGAATTCGGCGCGGGGGAAAAAGTTGGGCTGCTGCGCTCGGGATGACGGAAAGAAGGCCGTGGCAATCGGGCGGGTGTAGAATGCGGATTTGGAATCCTTAAACGACGATCGCACATCTAAGGATTGAGGGGCACGGGAACCGAGGGTATTCAGATGAAGAGGAGCATGTTAGTTCGAGTCGTACTTGGCGTTGTGGCGATGTTTGCGCTTGGTTGGTTGCCGCAGGTGGCGCTTGCTCAGCATGGAGGAGGAGGGCACGGCGGAGGAGGCGGCGGATTTCACGGTGGCGGTGGCGGCGGCGGATTTCATGGAGGAGGCGGCGGATTTCACGGCGGAGGAGGCTTCTCTGGCGGAGGCCACTCTTTCGTCGGCGGACATTCGTATGGCGGATACCATGGCGGTGGATATGGGGGCGGAGGATATCGGGGCGGCTACTACGGTGGTCATAGCTATTACGGCGGCCACGGCTATGGATCGGGCGGCAGAGGTTGGGGCTATGGCTACGGCTGGGGCAGGAGAGGCTGGGGTTGGGGCTGGGGATTTGGATACGGCTGGCCCTATTGGGGATATGGCTGGGGATATCCTTATGGCTACTACGGCTACAGCCCGTATTACGCGCCGTATGGTTATTATTCTTACCCCGACGGCGGATCTTCGGATTACATAGGGGATTACCCACCTGACCCCTCGGACTACAACGACGGGCGGCATTACAACAACGGGCCGGATAACAATAACCGGCCTAATTCCAATGGCAGGCCTGGTTACAACACTGGGCCGAACTATTACAACGGACCGAATTCCAACCGGCCGTCGCAATACAACAATCGGAACACCGCGCCGCCCCCGGCGGATCCCAACGCGCCGCCGCAGCCCAATCCGCCCAATCAAAATGGGCCGACATCGTGGAGAACTCCGGCTCCGGGAGGAGCGGCCAACGCGAACTACGCGGACGGCTACGCCGCGAACTATGCGGCGCGTCCACCGGTGCGTTCGGTTGACCATATAATGGCGACGCCAAGCAGTTACCGGACGACGCGTTCAGGCGCTGACCGCACTAACGGGGCGCGAGCCGTCACGCAAACTGGCGCGCCGCTTCGCCCGGAAATGCAGAGAGCGGCCGAAAGATTGAGCAACATGCCGCCGTTTGCCCGGGAGCGGGAAATCGAAACCGGCCGCTACAGCCAGTTTTCTCCTGAAGAGAAACAGATTTTAAGAAACGGCGCTTGAGCGAGGAACGAAGACAAGAACCCACGTGCAAAGACGGCACGTGGGGCACCCGATGGTGGAAATTAGAACCAGTCGGGGAAGATCAGTTCGACTAGGCCGGGGACCCAGTAGGAATAGAATTTGTCGTCGCAGATTTTGTAGCCGCCATATTTTCTGCGGGCATAGTTGCCCCAGTGGGGCTGCGAGCCGTCGAGGTCGGTGAAGCCGTATTCGCGGGCGAGCGCCCATGAGCTGAAGACGCGGCCGGTCTTTTTCATGGCGCGGGGATCGGCGGAAAGGGCGACGACGGCGCGGCCGATGTAGCGGGGCGATTCAGAGGCGAGGAAATCCTGCGGCGCGTCGTTCTGATCGCTGGAATTTACGTTGGCGTCCTTGCGCTTGCCGGCGTCTTTCCAGTTGGCTTCGGTTACGCCGAAATGGTCGAGGACGGCTTCGGAGCGGAGGAAGCCGGGAGTGAGCGCGACGGAGACGATGTTGCGTTTGCGGAGTTCGCGAGCCATCGCGAAGGCCAAGCGGATGACAGAAATTTTCACGAGATCGTAGAAAAGATTGCCGCGGTAGTAAAAAGCATCTCCATCCGTAATTTCGAAAATAATCGGCCGTGATTTCCCGTGCCTCCTGCCCTTTGATTTTGCGTGATCGAACATCAACGGAACGGCGAAGTGCGACGTGATGATGTGTGAATGAATCGCCTGACGGAGCATCCGCAGACCTTTGTCGAGGTTGGCGTTCCAGAAGGGCTTGCCGAATTCGGTGAGCGCGTCGCCGCCCCAGACGTCGTTGACGAGGATGTCGAGGCGATGGTGGCGGCGCTTGATCAGCGCGACCAGCTTTTTCACTTGCGAGGGATCGGTGTGATCGACACGGACCGCAATGCCGCGGCCGCCGGCGGCTGTGACGAGTTCGGCGGTTTCTTCGATGGTTTCGGGGCGGCCGGGAGCGCGGCGGCGTTTGCGGGAACTGCGGCCGGTGCAGAAAACGGTGGCGCCGGCTTCGCCGAGGGCGACGGCGATGCCGCGTCCGGCGCCGCGAGTGGCTCCGGCGACGAGAGCGATTTTTCCATGCAGAGATTTTTGCGCCGATTTATGCGGCATAGAGTTGCTATTTCTGGCGGGTTTGTTTGCCTTCCATGACGAGGGCCATGGGGTCAGAGCCGGAGGCCATTTCAAATTTATAGGTGGCCGCGTCGGGTGAAACCTGCTTCATGGTAAACCGACCGTGGACCGTTTTGTCCCCCATCGGTGAATCGTTGGTCCAGGTCCAGGTGTCGCCGCTGACGGCGCCGTGGGAGTAGACGTTTTCGCCCCAATTATTGGTTTCAAAATAAATGTAGGCCTTCTGATAGGTGTCGTAGCTCAGGACACTCAGGCTTTTCAGCTGGCCCCCCATCATAGTGCCTTCGGTTTTGCAAACGACGGAGAACTTGCCGGCAAACCACTCGCAGGTTTCGACGGCGGAATATTTTCCGCCGGGACCAAACGGTGTGGCCTTGGCTTCTCCCTCCGAAGCCCATTTCCCTACAAAATAGGCTAGCTTTTCGTGCTCCGAACCGGGCTTGGGCGGGCCCGCGGGGGCCTGCGCGCGAAGAGCAGCGATCAGGATTACAGCAGAGAGAACAACGAGTGACAGACGCAATAATTTGTTCATGAATTCCTCCGTACGGATTTTCGGCCGAGGAAAGGGAAGGGAAGACTTTGGAAATGCTAACACAAGAAAGGGGCGGAGGCGGGAGGAAAACTTCAGGTAACGACCTTAGACAGCCGTTTACCTGGGATTAACAAAAAGAATACGAGGAATTTACAGAGGGGGAATGAGAGAGCAACGGAGAGCGTTCACTGTAGGCCTCCCAGTCCGAAAAAGGAAAGAGGAGGCAGTCCGCATGACAACAAAAAGATTTGCATCCCAGTTGTGGCAGAGCGCCCGAACGGGCCTTGCGTCACTGATGATGCTTCAGTTGAGCCTGGCCGGACCGATGGCGGGAAGCGCGGTGGCCAAAGACCACGACGGCGAAGAGCATAGCCGGGCGCGCACGCCTATCCAGCACGTGATCGTGATCGTGGGCGAGAACCGGACGTTCGACCACATTTTCGCGACGTACGAGCCGAAAGATGGCGAAAGCGTGGACAATTTGCTGGCGAAGCACATCGTCAAGGAAGACGGTACGCCGGGAAAGAATTTTGCCGCCGCCTACCAGTACGCGGCGGATGCGACAGACAGCGCGACTTACCAGTTGGCGCCAAAGAAGAAGACGCTGTATTCGACGCTACCCGCACCGCTGAACGGCGGGCCGACGGATGTGTGCAAGAACAACGGGATCTGCTCGCTGGCGGACGCGATGTCTTCGGAGAACGGGCTGCCGCAGGACTACTACACGTTCCTGACGAGCGGCGGAACGGGATTGACCGGGAAGGTGCCGGACTCGCGGATTAATGGAGTGAATGCGACCGCGCCGTATTCGACGCTGCAACCGGGACCGTTTCAGCTTACCGACAAGAAGCAAACGAATCCGTTTACTTACGATTCGTATGCGAACAGCCCGGTACACCGGTTCTACCAGATGTGGCAACAGTTCGACTGCGACGCCTCGCACATCTCGAAGGCGCATCCAGGCGGCTGCCTGGCGGACCTTTTCACGTGGACTGAAGTGACGCAGGGCGCTGGCCAAAACGGTTTGGCGCAACCCACGAACTTCAGCACGGACTATTCGCCGAACGCCAAGACGACGGGCGAAGGTGCGACCTCGATGGGTTTCTACAACATGGCGCAGGGAGACGCGTCCTATACGAAGTTCCTGGCTGATCATTACGCGATCAGCGATAACTACCACCAGCCGGCGATGGGCGGCACTGGGCTGGACAGCATCATGCTGTTCTTCGGCGACCCGATCTGGTTCCATGATCCCAACAGCACGACGCCGTTCGTCCCGCCGCACAATCAACTGATCTGGACGGATAATCCGGCCCTGGCGGGTACCGTGGACGAAGTCGAAAATCCCAATCCGCAGCCCGGAACCAACAACTACTGGATCGAAGACGGTTACGGCGGTGGCGGCGGCTTTGGCTTTCCCGGTGCTGTGTTTGGCGGCGGCAGCTACACCAACTGCGCCGACCCGACGCAACCCGGCGTGCAGCCGATTTTGAACTACCTGGCTTCGCTGCCGCGGCCGATCAAGCCGAATTGCGATCCGGGCCACTACTACCTTCTGAACAACTATGCTCCCGGATATTTCAGCGACGGAACCGACGCGTACATTGACCACAGCACGAACAACACTCCCTTTACGATTCCGCCGACATCCCAGCGCAGCATCGGCGACGTGTTGATCGAGAATCACGTTTCCTGGAAGGGTTACAACGATCAGTGGGACGCCTATCTGAACGACAAGTATCAGTTGAACTACGGAGTCGTTGGCCCCAACAGCGATCAATACTGCAACATCTGCAACGGGTTCAACTACCAGACGCAAATCATGACCAACGCGCAAATTCGCAACAACAACCTGAAAGACACGACGGACCTCTACAGCGACATCGCGGCGGGGACCTTGCCGGCGGTTTCGTTCGTAAAGCCGAGTGGCTGGGTAGACGGACACCCGGCTTCTTCGAAGTGGAACCTGTACGAAGGGTTCGTGAAGAAGATCGTGGACGCAGTGCAGTCCAACAAAGAGTTGTGGGAAAGCACGGCGATCTTCATCACAACAGACGAGGGCGGAGGCTACTACGACTCCGGATATGTGCAGGCGCTGGACTTTTTCGGCGACGGGACTCGCATTCCGATGATCGTGGTGTCCAAGTACACGAAGCCCGGACACATTTCCCACCAGTACACAGACCACGTTTCGGTACTGAAGTTCATCGAGCGGAACTGGAACCTGCCGACGGTGAGCGGACGCAGCCGCGACAATCTGCCCAATCCGAAAGTTGAATGGGATAACCCCTATGTGCCGACGAACACGCCGGCGATCGGCGACTTGTTTGACCTGTTCAATTTCGGCAGCGACGACCACGGAGGGCGATAGGCTAACAGATCAGTTAACAGTGGAAAAACAAAGTTAGAAAAACCTCCGGCGCCGGAAGACTCGCGCCGGAGGTTTTTATTTTGCGCAGAACATCTGAACATTGGATCCGTGGTGTGGTTGACGTTGAGGTCCTTCGGACATCTCCGGTAAATACCACCGGAGTCCCAACACCGGACCTCGTCGGATGCCGTCAGGATGACAAGTCTTAGCCTGTGGGTTGGAGGCAAGCACTACGGGTCTATACGCTATGAGAACTTGACAAGTCGGTTAGTATGCTCATAGGCTTGGCATGCGATGGAGCTGGAAACTTCCCTCTCTTGGCTGGCGATGACGATGACGCCGGGCATAGCGGCC
>Ga0308309_10002065_pt1 | contig 11955 bp, 8 predicted proteins | sample HubBroMetageWFT5_FD_192491 | JGI IMG/M metagenome (GOLD analysis project Ga0308309, IMG submission 192491) | Warmed and freeze-thawed soil microbial communities from the Hubbard Brook experimental Forest, New Hampshire - Hubbard Brook CCASE Soil... | ecosystem: Environmental > Terrestrial > Soil...
CCTGCGATCCCAAGGCGCTCGGTGATAGACTTGGTTTTGATAAGCGGCTATATAGAAGCCTTCGGTATAGAATCTCAGCCTTCCGTACATGTCTTCTCAGTTTGGCGTTTTGTTTCGGGTGATGACTTGGGGTGAATCCCATGGCGGTGGAGTCGGCGTGGTAATTGATGGATGCCCTCCAAAAATCGGGATCTCGGAACAAGACATTCAAGTGGAACTGGATCGACGCCGTCCTGGGCAGAGTGAGATCGTGACTCAGCGCAAGGAAGCGGACCAATGCGAGATTTTATCCGGTGTCTTCGAAGGCAAAACGTTGGGTACACCCATCTCCATCATGGTTCGCAACCAAGATGCCCGGCCGGAAGCTTATCGGGAAATGGAGACGGCGTATCGGCCTTCTCACGCGGATTTTACCTATCAGGCCAAGTTCGGGATTCGAAACTGGCAGGGCGGCGGTAGAGCTTCAGCCCGGGAAACCATCGGACGAGTGGCGGCGGCGGCGGTAGCCCGAAAGGTGTTGGCGCAAGCGATCCCGGGAATCGAGGTAGTCGCGTATGTCCGTCAGATCCATACGATCGAAGCCGAGATCGACTCGCATACGGTAAGGCTGGATGAAGTGGAAAGTTCTATCGTCAGATGTCCCCAGCCGGAGACGTCGGGGAAGATGATCGAACTTATTCAGACGATGCGCAAAGAGGGTAACTCGGTTGGCGGTGTCATCGAATGTGTGATCCGCGGTGTTCCTCCGGGTTTGGGTGAACCCGTTTTTGACAAGTTGGAGGCGGATTTAGGGAAAGCGCAATTGAGCTTGCCGGCAGCTAAGGGAATCGAGTTTGGATCGGGTTTTGCCGGCACCCGGATGACCGGCGCCGAACACAACGACCCGTTTGAAATGGAGGGTGGACGGGTGCGCACGAAATCCAATTACTCCGGTGGGATCCAAGGTGGGATTAGCAATGGGGAAGACATTGTTTTCCGAGTCGCATTCAAACCGACTGCCACTATTTTGCGGCCCCAAGCTACGGTCAATATGGAGGGTGAGCCCGTCGAGTTGGCGGCTCGCGGCCGTCATGATCCATGCGTTCTTCCCAGAGCGGTGCCGATAGTTGAAGCCATGGCGGTGCTAGTGATTTGCGATCACTGGCTGCGGCACAAGGCTCAGAGTTCGCTTTGACGAATAATCATGGCTGGCGGCGCAGTCGAGGCATCTCCGCAATGGCAAGCAGGCTTGCTGATTGTCTTTGCCCTCTGCCTATTGTACGCCGCGGTTCGAGGCTGGTTTCACGGGCTCCTTCTGCAGTTGCTGGTCCCGCTGGCTGTCGTTGCTTCGATATTGGTTGTTTATTTTTTCGCCGACCCGTTTCTGCGTCCGTTCGGGATGAGCTCAGCGACGATCTCTCCGCTGGGATTGACGGTGGCGCGCGTGCTGTTAGGCGTGCTCTGCTATTATTTGATGATGCTGGCGGGAGGCTTCCTGTTTCGCCGGACTCGACACTACGATCTCATCATTTCTCGTTTGATCTCCGGTGCGGGTGGTGCGCTACTAGGATTCATCTATGGTCTTTTGACCGTTTGGTTTCTTATCATCCTCATCCATGTGATTGGTCGGGTTGCCGAGGATCAAGTCGCCTTGCAGACGGGGCGAGGGGCATCTCCCGCTCCGGTCATTGCGACGTTAGCCAGAACTAAAGCGTCGCTTGATATCGGACTGCTGGGAGATATGAGCCGGCTGATTGATCCGGTGCCGGCATCCCTCTATCAGGCCATAGATCGTTGGAGCTCGATTCTATCCCAACCTGATGCCCTCAAACAGTTGCTGGCAGATCCGGTGTTTCGGTCGCTGAGCGATAATCCAACCTTTCAAGCTCTTGCCAATGATCCTGAGCTGTCTGATTCGATTCAGAAAGGCGATTTGCTCGGCGTGGTGACAAATCCCAAGATCGCGCAATTCTTTGCGAATGGTGACGTGAACCAGGAATTGCTAGGCAAACAGTGGAAAGGCGCGAAACGGTAGATAGATTTTAGTCGATGGGCTAAAATCTTCTCCATTTTATGAAGAGTGACTACATCCCGACGATTGGACTAGAAGTGCACGTCCAGCTGAAGACCAAAAGCAAAATGTTTTGTGGTTGCGCGGTCGAATATGGGGCTGAACCGAACACTAATGTCTGCCCTACCTGCCTCGGGTTGCCCGGTGCTTTGCCAGTAATGAATCTGGAAGCACTGCGGATGACGGCGCTAACCGGACTGATCTTCCAGTGTGATATCGCTCCGATCTGTAAGTTCGATCGTAAGAACTATTACTACCCGGACATGCCGAAGAACTACCAAATCTCGCAGTATGATATGCCCATCTGCCAGCAAGGTGCAGTTCCGTTGTACGATCTCGCTTACCCAAAAGACGCGCAGAAATCGATTAAGCATGCGGATAGACGCGTTCGGCTTACCCGCATTCACTTGGAGGAGGATGTAGCCAAGAACTTCCATTTCGAGACCACGAGCGGAATCGATTTTAACCGCGCGGGAACACCCCTGATGGAAATTGTTTCCGAACCTGACATTGAGTCACCCGAAGAAGCGTTCGCTTACCTGACCTCGCTAAAACAAGCCTTAATTTATGGGGCGGTTAGCGATGCCGATATGGAGAAAGGTCAGCTGCGCTGCGATGTCAACGTCTCGGTGCGGCCTAGTCACCAAAGCGAATTCGGGGCCAAGATCGAAATTAAGAATTTGAACACGATTAGCGGGATTCGCCGCGCTTTAGCGTTTGAAATCGATCGTCAAATCGCTGCCCTGGAACGTGGCGAGAAATTGTCTCAAGAAACTCGCCGCTGGGATGATGACAAAGGTGAGACCTTTCTAATGCGAACCAAAGAGTCAGCTCACGATTACCGATATTTTCCGGACCCGGATTTGTTGCCGGTGAAAACAGAGGCCTTTATGCCGGCCGTGCGGGAGCGGTTGCCGGAATTGCCTTGGGCCAAGCGCGAACGTTTCGTTCGCGAATATGGGATCAGTAGTTACGATGCGGGTGTGCTGGCAGACGATCTGGAACTTTCGCGATATTTTGAAGCAGCTGCCCAAGGCGCGAAAAGACCGAAAGCCGTCGCAAACTACGTTCTAAATGATTTGCTGAGCGCACTTTCGGGTGCGGGTAAGGCCGTGGTGGAATGTCCTATCCAGCCGCAGCATCTCGCTGAACTGACCGGATTGATCGAAGACGGAAAGATCAATAGCAAACAAGGGAAAGAAGTGTTTGCCGAGATGTTTGCCTCTGGAGAGGCGCCGGAAAAGATTGTGGAAGCTAAAGGCCTCAGACAAGAAAGCGACGTCGACGCGATCAAGCTGCTTTGCCAACAGGTGATCGAAGCGAACCCGAAGTCCGTCGAAGATTATCGGGCCGGGAAAGGCGCTGCGATCAACTTCCTAAAAGGTCAAGTGATGAAGGCTTCCAAAGGCAAAGCGAATCCGAATCTGGTCGGAGAGCTGCTGGAGAAGTTGTTAAGCGGTGGTTAGGCTAGGAGCTAGGAGGGGGCACGACGGAGCCCCTGATCGGTGGGGCGAAGAACTCGGCGCGCCCAAGATGTATCATCTTATTAGACTAATCCGCGCCGGTTTTGAGCCGTTCCGTGCGCGTAACATCGCCGGGCATTTATCAAATCACCGGAATCGCTAGTCTAACCGGCCGTTCAAAATCGACGGGCGATGCCACCTACACGGCACGGCTCAAAACCGGCGCGGGACAGTCTAAACGGTTAGCCCTATCATGGGCGCGCCGAGTTCTTCGCCCCACCGGCAAGGAGTCCGACCCGCCGCCCTCCTAGCTGCCATCACCCCACCATCGATTCGTCGTCGACGGCGACGTTGTGGGTGTAGGTGTCGCCTTTCCGCTATTCTTCGGCTTCGGCGTAGCCCAGTAACGAACCGTCGGGGTCGGGATCGGGGTTGCCTTTGCGGCCTCCTCATTAGCCTTTCGCAAACTGTCGAACATTTTGCCGATAAAGGTCTTCGGTTTCGGAGTAGCGGTTGGGCTAGGCGTTGGTGTTGGTTTCGGTGTGACCGTATGCTTAGCGACGGCCTTTTTCTGAACGCTCGGTGACGGGTCAGGCGAAGCTGTTGGCGAAGGCGGAACTGTTGCCGGGTTTTCCGGTGAGTTTGGCGAAACTTCCGGAACTGCCGACTCGAGAGGGGTAGGAGATGCAACTGGCGTCGGCATTGGTGTGGACATCGGTTCTACGGTTGGGCTGGGCTCAGGGGTGGCAGTCGCAGCGGGTTGCGACATGATCTTCGCAGTGTTTAGGGGCTCCGGAATCGGCGTGGGTGTCGGGACAGGTACCGGCGGTAAACGCGGCGTCGAATTTGCCACCACGATCGGTGACGACATGGTCGCGATCGGCGTTCCTTTGGGCTCGGGGGATATGACAATATTTAGCGCAGTCGGCTCTGGTGTTCCAGCCGCTTTGGAGACGGTGCCTGCGGGCGTTGGTGCCGGATTCGGAGGCGGGGTGGCAAGCGCAGTGAAGCTGCTGGTTATCGCCGACGATTTCGGAATTGCTTCTACCCGGGTTCCGGCTCGCTTTCTGACCCAATCATCGATTTCCGGGAGCAAACGTTCTCGAAGTTTGGCCCGCGCTTGCAACAAATCCGCAGCCATTTGCGTTCGAACAAGTCCGTTATCCGGCGCACGACCCTTGCCTAACGTAAGGATCTCGTCGGCCGCTTGCCGATCGGACATGCCTTCTACGATGGCGGGCACCAGAGCGGCCCAAAGAGTCTGGGAACGATCCTTTTCCCAGCGATCTAGCCGGTCTTTCACAAAGCTCCAGGCGAGATTGGCGTGTTCTCCTTCCAAAGCGACTCCGGCGAACGCTTTGATAGACTCGGTGGGAGATACCTCGTCACTAACTGCGAACTCTAATGTTTTTTGAGCCAGCGTCGGGTCGAGAGCGCACTCCATCGCGCGATAAAAATCGTCTTTTGCTTCCAATAAACTGGCATCGTGGGCCAATTGACGAAGCTGGCCATATACCGTTTCCGAGCTGTATCGGCCGACTACCCGGACTACGGCGCTACGCAAATCGGGCGCGAGACTGCTTGGATCCTTTAGCAGTTGTTGGAAGCGCTCGAACGCTTGGTTGATTACGGAACGATCACCAAACACGCCCAGAGTCTCGATCAGTTCATTGCGGAAGAGCTTGGTCGCGAGTTCTTCGTCGTTGGCCGGATACCAACCAAGTCGCTCCAACAAAGGGTTGAGCAGCGAACAGACATAGGCTTGATAGGCAGCTCGTCCGGGTTGGCCTTGCTCCAACCGGTCGATGATGATGAGGGTCTGGAGAATATTGTGCCAGACACTGTAACTGGTCTCGCCCTCCAGGCTTTCCAAGAGTGACAAGTAGGTGGCAACCGGGGACCGATTCGAGAGTACCATGGCCCAGGTATCCGACACTACGTCGACTCGCTCCTCTTCGCTCAATCGATCCCACTCCCGTAGCAGCTTTGCGAACAAGTCAGGGTCGTACCAGACCCGGTAAAAGCCGAGATCATTCGCATTCGCGTTAAGCGCGCCCAGGCAATCCGGGAAATCGAAGGTTTGCGTTATTTTATCCAGAAGCGCGTAACTCGGTCGGTGCGGATTAAACGTCGATAAGATACCGACCGGAATGATCCATTGCTGATCATTGCGGATGCCGGGTTCCAAAGTGAATCGAGACTGTTCCAGTGTAACCGTTTGTTTTGATTTAACGCACTCAGCGGTTACGCGGATCATTGGGTAGCCGGGCTGGGTAAGCCACGGCGAGACAATCTGCGAGACCGATCGTCCGCTGGCCTTGTCTAGGGCCGCCCAAAGATTCGCCGCAGTGGCAACGGAAAACTGATTCTGCTTTAAATAAAGCCGAATCCCGTCTCGGAAAGCTTCGTCGCCGAGAAAGCCTTCCAACATCCGGATCACATATTGACCCTTCCAGGAAACGATCTGGTCAAATCCGTCGTCTACTTCCCGATCTTTATTAATTGGCGGTTGGATCGGCCTGGTATCGCTGCGTTCGTCTTGCGTCATTGCCTGCTCCCGATCGGCGGTTGCTCGCAGCCAACTGCGCCATTCGGGGTGCAGTTTTTCTTCCGCTTTATGTTCCATCCATGAAGAAAAACTTTCGCTTAACCACCGGTTGTTCCACCAAGCCATCGTAACCAGGTCCCCAAACCACTGCTGAGCAATCGCTCGTGCTGTTGTGGCGAAGATCTGCTCCTGAGCTTGAGAAGCGCTGTTTAGAGAATCGTATAGCAACAGGTTCTCGTCGTAAGTGATCGCACCCCAGTTTTCGCCTGCGCTGCCGGAGTTTTGGGGGAGCGCGATCTGATCCAGCTTCGGCATCGGATAAGGAATCCCGAAGTAGTCGCGGTAATAAGAGAGCAACTTCCGCGAATTCTCGAGCGCGAACGCTCCTAGTTTGGCTTTGCCGGGGATAGTGAAGATTCGGAGCTTTACGCCATCGACCTGGTCTTCAATGCTCTCCAGATGTCCGCAGATCAAAGAAACCAGATAGGTGGACATCGGCGGCGTTCGTCCGAAGATCACAATCTTCTTATCATTGCCGATGGGTTGTTCGGCCACATCCGGCATGTTCGAAACCGCGGATGTTTTCTTGTCGACTTTGACGGAAAGTTGAAATGTGGCTCGAAAAGCCGGTTCATCCCAACAAGGAAACATTTGCCGGGCTTTGTCCGGCCGCATCTGTGTGGCCAGAATCGTTTCCGTTTTTCCGTTGGCTTGATAATGCTGTAGGAATAAGCCGCGCGACTCCGCGTTGATCGGTGACCTAAAGCAAAAGGAGAGGGTATAGGTGCCTGGGCGCAGGTCCTGGGCGGTGGTAAACTTGACCTGCTGTTCCGTGACGTCTTGTTCAGCGACCAGCTTTTCGCGCGCGCCGCTGTGGGCAAGCGTGGCGTTCCAGATCTTCATGTTGCCCGCGTTCATGAGGATCTGATGCGTCGGCTTTAGCACTTCGATTTCGACCGCCTCCGCTCCATCTACGGTCATCTGGTTCTCGTCGGGCTCGAGATGGATAACGTAATGACGCGGTGCGATGGTTTTGGGGAGCTTCCCTGGAGCCGATTCAAAGCTGTACTCTTCTTCCGCATTCAAGTTGCCGATCAAGCAACAGAAGACGAAGAAAGCCAGAATTCGCATGGAAATTAAAAAACCGCGTTGTTGGAACAGGTGAGGTCAGGGCGACCTGGGGCCTGTTTGTTTGGCAGCAGCCGAGAGACAAAATCACTAACGGATGCTTTTCAACCAGTCCTGATACACCAATGGCGAAATCTCGGACGGTTTGATCTCCGATCTACCACCCCAAAATACGTTGGTGTAGGTAGTCGGAATCCCGCATGCTTGCAAATGTTTGTCGATGGCTTGTTTGTTCTCCAACAGCCAATTTTTGTCAGTCCCGTGAGCAACCGCCATAACATTGACGTTGCCGAATTCGGGCCCGGCTTCGCGCCAATAACAATGGGTCAAAATCTCGTGTCGTCCGACCTCAGAACCTGCCTTGTGTTCCCAGCCAGGCGCAACCGCCCAATGGAACAGGCCGTTGAAGCGCGTGACTCTGACTCCGGACGCGGAGGGCTTTACATGTTCCAAAAACGTGGAGAATCGGCCGATGATCTTTTTCTCGTTTAGGGCTTCAGCCACTTCGAAAAACACTTCTAACGGCAAGTCCGCTTCGTGCGCTCGCTGAACCCAGGGGTGAGGTTGAATTTCTTCCAAAGCGAATTCGCGTTTCAAGGCCAGGAGAACTCGCCATTCCAGGGAACTCAATTCAACCAGCTCTGTCTTCAGCATTTCTGCCGGAGCGCTGGCTTTGTCACCACATGCCAAGGTCTTACGGCGAACGTGCCCCACGCCTAGCGCAAAGATTCCTTTGGCTGGCATCAAAACTACTTTTTCGGCGCCGACTTTATCGCGGAGTAGCTCGGCATGTTCTTCCAAGGTAAAGCCTTGAGGGACTTTAATCGTCGTCCACAATCGATACTCGCTTCCGGCCGTGTTCGTATCGGTAGACCGGATCACGACATGGCCCGAAAAAGGATCCTGCCGGAACATGAAATCGAAGGCGGCATCCAAACGTTGTGGAGAAATTTTCCACGCCACCAAAGCTCCTTGAGCCAGGCTGGTTGCTAACAAAGTTTGTCGAACGCGCCGAATAGTTCCGGCTGCCAGCATGGAGCGGATGCGCTCCAGAACCAGATGCTCGGGCAGCCCGGACAGCTCCGCGATCCGCGCGAAGGGCCCTCTTACAAATCCCTGAATTTTGTCCTCTGAGACAGCTAAAATGCGCGCATTGATTACGTCCGTGTGCTCCGTGATACTGCTCATGAGAAACTCAAAATAGCACAAAAGCCTGAATGCCTCACAAATCGTCAACGATTTGTGAGGCATTCAGGCTTTTGTGCCAAAGGAGTTCAGGAGTTCAAGAGTTCAGAATCGAAGCGTGCACCGCTGCCTTCTGAACTCCTGGAACTTCTGAACTCCTGAACTCCTTTTTTTAAATCGCCCTTTCCCCGGTCTCGTCAGTCCGAATACGGATCGCTTCGTCGATGTTATAGACGAATACCTTGCCGTCCCCGATTTTCCCCGTCTTCGCTGCTTTCACGATTGCGCCGGTTGCGCTCTCGACCATGCCATCGGGCAAGACCACTTCGATCTTGATTTTCGGAAGAAAATCAACCGTGTATTCGCTCCCTCGATAGATCTCAGTATGGCCTTTTTGGCGCCCGAATCCTTTCACCTCAGAGACCGTCATTCCTTCGATACCAAGGTCTGAAAGAGCCTCTTTTACCTCTTCGAGTTTGAAGGGCTTAATAATCGCTTCGATTTTTTTCATTGCTGTGCTGCCAAACCAATCCTTTAGCTGATGTAAGCTTCTTCGCCATGCTCTGAGATATCTAACCCAGCAGTTTCTACGTCCGCCGATGGACGCAACCCGCCCATCGCGAACTTGAGCGCGAAGGCAATGATTGCGGTGCCGACGATCGACAATACCAGGGTGATGCCGACAGCGGCAAGCTGCGAAAGGAAAAGAGAGCTGAGAAGATCGTCTTTAAGATTCGGGTTCGCTTGTTTTGTCGCCAAGATGCCGGTTAGCAAGGCGCCTATCGTGCCGCCCACGGCGTGAACGCCAAACGTATCGAGTGCATCGTCGTAGCCCAAAGCCGGCTTCAATACCGATACCGCCACGTAAGGCACGGCTGCGGCGAGAACTCCAATAATGATGGAGCCGGTTGGATCCACAAAACCACAGGCCGGCGTGATAACGACGAGACCTGCGACGGCTCCGGTGCAATAACCAAGCACACTGGCTTTACCTCGCAGGATCTTTTCCAATAGCGCCCATACAAAGGCCGCGGTCGCGGTTGCTAATGTCGTCGCTGTGAACGCATTCGCTGCGATTCGGTCGGCGGCTACCGCACTACCGGCGTTAAAACCGTACCAACCCACCCACAGCATGCCGGTTCCGATCATCGTCAACACAACACTATGCGGTGCTAGCGGTTCTTTCTTGTAGCCCAATCTGGGGCCGAGAATTAAGCAGAGGATTAGTGACGACCAACCCGAAGTCATGTGGACTACGGTTCCTCCGGCAAAGTCGATCGCTTTAATTCCAGCTCCGGGGTTCCAAATGCCGTTCATGAATCCGGTGATACCCCAGACCATATGGGCTTGCGGAAAATAGACGATGAACATCCAAAAGAACATGAAAGCCATCAGCGCGCTGTATTTCATCCGTTCCGCGATGGCCCCGACGATCAGTGCCGGGGTGATGATGGCGAACATGAGCTGATACATCGCGTAAACATTCTCCGATACCCAATAGCTATAGTCAGAGTTCGGCGATGATGTGACGCCGTTCAGGAAGAAATGTTCTGCTCCGCCAAGAAATCCGTTGTTAAACCCTTTCCCGAAAACCAGGCTATATCCAAAGGCCCACCATAACAGCGTGACCAGGCCCGCAATACCCAGACATTGAGCCAGCACGGACAACACGTTTTTTTTCCGTACGAGGCCCCCATAAAATAAGGCTAGCCCCGGTAAGGTCATGAACAGGACGAGCGCCGCTGAGGTCATCATCCAGGCGTTGTGACCGGGTCCGGGCTGGTCCGCCAATGTCTTCGAACCGTCGGTATTCTTAATGTAGGCTTCCAGGCTGGCGACTCGATCCTCTAATGAACCGCCAGCACTCTCTTGAGCCTGGGGACTCGGGGTTGGGGTAGCATTTTGCGCAAATGAAGCCCCTGCGAAAAAAAAGGAACAGCAACTCAGAATAATTGCGAAAATGAGAGGTCGTTTGAGGGTGTGAACGGCGAGCATAAAGTGTCTGCTACGGGTTATCAGGTTACAGGATGTGGTAGTTCTTGCTAATCAAGCGATTGGTGCTAGCCACGACATCGCAGCCCGCAATTACCATGCTCCTCTTGCCCAGGCAACCGTAGCGTTTGCCGCAGTCGGTGTTGGACGGTTTAGCACGACTTGTGCCATTGATGGTACTGGCGAAAGAGACCCCCTGGTACGCCTGAGTTGCCAGCCTTGGCCCAAGCGCGGATCCTAGTGGAAATTTCTCCACAGAGTGATCAAAAACGAGCAGCCGGTAGGATGAGCTCCCGCTCATCTTGCTTGGTAAGGCGAGGCTCCCGAATAACCCAACGCTTCTACGGAGAATGCAGGGCCGAACCGACTCATGATTTCGCTAGATCGAGACGCTTGCCGAGCCGTGGCTTCGCACGCGACTACACGATGCAGGGCGTTTCGAGCATGAGGACGAAGACTACTCTACGACCAGGAGTGATGCTACACGCTGGGACCAATCGGCTCGGCGATGCTGGGTCCTAACGAAACGGCTAGTAGCGGGGAACATAACGGCTTCGGGGACGCATTCGAGGTCTGAAGGGAGCCTCGCCCTACCAACCGGAGCTCATCCCTACCCGTCTCAACTACCCAAAAGGGCGAGCTGCCGACGCCTCTTCTTGACGGTGCTTCGAAACCGTTTTACATGACTGGTTCGCTGGAAATCTTCGGCAAGCACGGTTAGCTTAGCGGTAGAGCGACTGGTTTACACCCAGTAGGTCGGGGGTTCGATTCCCTCACCGTGCAGAACTCGTTGCGCTGTAGCGCAGCGAAGGTGAACCGGTCGCCTAGGAGGTTTCAGTTATGGGAAAGTTGTTCTTCTGTTTTTTGTTTGTGGCCGCTGCCAGTTCGATGCAAGCGCAGAGCCATTCAATCGCGGTGGTTAGCCCGCATATCCAAGCTCCGATCGCGGTTCACGTGCCACAGGTAAACCTGCCGCAGGCCAGATCGTTCGCGAATACCCAACAGTTTCGCTCGCTTTACAATCCACTGAGTAATAACCCGCTCGTGAGTCTACCCATCGAGCCAAGAAATTCGGCGCCTCGACCTCAGGTCCAGGTCGTGCCTTCGATGAAAAGAGTCCCGCTGGGCACAACAGTCGAAACCCAGGACCGAACCGCTGTTAACGGCTCTACCGTTGGAACGGTTCGCCAAGTCCAGCAGGCATTGCACCGGTTAGGTTACTACAATGGCGACATTGACGGCGATTTTGGACCGAACACTCAAACCGCGCTCGAACGCTATCAAGTTGGCGCCGGCGAGCCTGTTACCGGCACTTTAAACCTAAGCGTCCTTAGCCGCTTAGGGGTTAGCGGGAGATAAAGGGCTAGGTGATTGGTGGGCGCAGCCCAAGGGCGGTAGGGCGAAAAACTCGGCGCGCCCATGGTCTGGGATAACTGATTAGACTACTCCGCGCCGGTTTTGAGCCATTCCGTGGACGTGGCAGCCTCAGCCTCGTCGCCCCTGATAAATTCCCCGGGCGACCGCGGCGTCGCGCCCGATCTGGTCCTTAAGCTGAGCAAGGCCATCGAACTTTTTCTCTGGTCGCAGGT
>Ga0308309_10002066_pt1 | contig 11954 bp, 9 predicted proteins | sample HubBroMetageWFT5_FD_192491 | JGI IMG/M metagenome (GOLD analysis project Ga0308309, IMG submission 192491) | Warmed and freeze-thawed soil microbial communities from the Hubbard Brook experimental Forest, New Hampshire - Hubbard Brook CCASE Soil... | ecosystem: Environmental > Terrestrial > Soil...
CTGCCAGGCTGCGGAATGAGCGTCCGACGTCAGCGCTTTCGTGGAGCGCCACGGGAGCGCCCTTATCGATGGCGGGCGCGATCGCCTGATGGTTGTTGGGGATTTTCCAAAGCAGTTTGCAGCCGGTCGCGGCCTCGACGTCTTCGTCCCCGAAACCAGGGATTTTCTTGTACCGGTTCAGCACCAGACGGACCCGATCGCGTCCTCCGCCTTCTTCGAGGAACGAACGCAGGCGGCCTGCGCTCCACAGAGAAACCACATCGGACTGTGCCACGAGCAAAACAGCGTTCGACAAATCACAAAGCAGGCGCGATGTTTGATCCGTACGGTTGGAACAATCGACCACGACGTAACGAAACTGCGAGACCAGCAAATCGAAAAGGCGAGCCAGTTCGGCAGCGGTTGGCGTGGTTTGATGAGGCTCCTGCGGACCTGCCAGCAGTTGCAGGCCATTCTTGCAGGTGGTCATCAAGCCCTGCAGCAGCGAAGTATCCATACGATGCAGGTTCTGCAGGGCATCGGTCAGGCCAAACGTCGGGCGGACGTTGAGATGAAGCGCAGCGTGTCCCAAAAGCGCAAAATCGACGAGCAGCACTCCACCATGCAATTCCTGAAGTGCGACGGCGGTGTTGACTGCGACTGTGGTAGCTCCAGCTCCGCCTTTGGCATTGGCGATGACGAAGACGCGGGCGCGGCCTGAGGAGGTACGGGCACGTCCACGAGAAGTGGCGAAGCGGGTGAAGGCGTCGACCATGCTCTCGGGAGTCGCGTTTCGCTCCATATATTCACGAGCCCCGGCGCGCATGGCAGAAACAATGGTGCCGGGATCGGTCATGGGGCCGACCGCGAAGATGACAATCTCGCTGGTGTTGGAGTGGATCAGTTCGATGGCGTGCATGGCCCGCTGAATATTCTGCGGGTCAATGTCGACCAATACGACGTCGGCGTGCACATCCTGAATCTGGCGTAGGATGGCGTCGGTCGGGCTGGCGGGAAACCCAACATGCCCAAAGACATTGCGGCCCATCTGGGTGCTCTCCAGTCGTTGCTGGAGGACCATGAGCCGTTCTTTGTCCTCGGTAAGGAGGGTGACCGCTATGCCATGCATGGCTGGAACCTCAATTATGTACCCGGCAGGTGCAAGTTAAGAAGAGATCCGAACTCCGCCAGGTGACTATCGTAACGGAGCATCGCACAGAAGTTCCCTTCAGAATGCCATGCCAATTCCCCAAGAGCTTTAAGGACTACACAGCGGCGGAAAACCGCGGAGTGGAGGAGTGTCCCCGAGTATTCTACGCAAAACATGGTCGAATGCAAAGCAAGTGTACGATCAAATCCGGTGCGCCGCACGCCTTACGGAGGATCAGGGTTGCGAAACCCGCAGGGAAGCCTTGGGTACGGCCGTGCTGGCTTTCTCTTTTTCTTGAAGATGCTCGTGCAAAGCCCCCACCCTTTTGAAGTCCTGGGCGCACTCGGAGAACCGGTCGTCGGTTTCCGGCAGGAACTCATATCCATCGAGATGAACCGCAACCACGGATCTGCCACCCACCGCGGATGAAAGCACACGCAGCACCCGGCCACGGCAGCGCACGCGCATGTTCTCGGCCAGAGTGATTTCGGACGGCATGATCAGCGTGAGTTCGATGGCGTCCGCTTCGCACAGCGGCAAGTCGGTGTGGAAGAGCGCTCCCCTCGTACACAGGTTCTGGGTGAAACCGCATCCATCGCGATCCCTGCCGGCAAGACGCACGGAGACTGAACGATGGAAGTCAAAACGTTGTGCGGCCCGGCGTTCGATTTGAACCTGATCGGTGCTCATACGTTCTCCACAAACCTGAACCGCTGCGTGCCTCTATACTGGAAGGCAGCCTAGTTGAGGGCGCTCCGACTTTACCGCTTCTTGCGGCGTCTGGGAAGCCCCAAATTGGGACGGTAACGGGATCAAGAGGTGTACCGACGTGTGACGGTTCGGGATTGAATCGGGACATGGAGCATCCTCATCCTAAGAACGAGTAGAAAGATTCAGCTTGAGCAATCCACCAACCACAGCAAGAACTGAAGGGCAAACCCTGAACGGCGGGGCGTCACGAGGAAATGCGATGCCCAGTACCTTGCGTGCGTTGCGCCATCGCAACTTCCAGCTTTTCTTCAGCGGGCAGCTCATTTCGCTGATTGGGACGTGGATGCAGACCACCGCCCAGGCGTGGCTGGTCTATCGCATCACCGGATCTTCGTTGAAACTGGGGGCTGTGGGTTTCGCCAGTCAATTCCCGGTGTTTCTGGTCGCGCCGCTGGGCGGCATCGTAGCCGACCGGTTCAACCGGCGGAGAGTAGTCATCGGAACCCAGATCGCGTCCATGGTCCTGGCCCTGGTGCTTGCGCTCCTCACTCTCACCGGAAGGGTGCAGGTGTGGCACATCTTCGTTCTGGCTGCATTGTTGGGCGTGGTGAACGCCTTCGACATTCCCGGACGCCAGGCTTTTCTGGTCGACATGGTAGGCAAGGAAGACCTGATGAACGCCATTGCGTTGAACTCGTCAATGTTTAACGGCGCACGCATCATCGGGCCTGCGATTGCTGGAATTCTGGTGGCGAAGATTGGCGAAGGCTGGTGTTTCTTCGCCAATGGCGTCAGCTACGTGGCAGTGATTATCGGGCTGCTGATGATGCGAGTGGAACGCCCCGCTCGTCGCGCATCCGCCGCCTCGCCTTGGACGCATCTCCTCGAAGGCTTCCGCTTCGTGCGGTATACGGCGCCGATCCGTGCCATCCTGCTTCTGCTGGGACTCGTCAGCCTGGTGGGGATGCCCTACACCATTCTCATGCCAATCTTCGCCGACAAGATTCTGCACGGAGGAGCTCGTGGATTAGGAATCCTCATGGGTGCGACCGGCGTAGGAGCCCTTTTCGGCGCGCTCACTCTGGCTTCACGAAGCGGAGTGCATGGACTGGGAAGGTGGGTAGCGTTCTCCTGCGGTGGTTTCGGGGTCAGCCTGATTCTGTTTTCCTGGTCGCGGAACTTCTGGATCTCGGCGGCGCTGTTGCTGCCCGTAGGTTTCAGCATGATGCTCCAAATGTCGTCGTCGAATACGCTGATCCAAGCCATGGTGCCGGATCATCTGCGCGGGCGGGTAATGGCCGTGTATTCCATGATGTTTATGGGCATGGCCCCATTCGGAGCCCTGCTTGGAGGAGCGTTGGCGGACCGTTTGGGTGCGCCCATAACAGTCACGATGGGGGCTGTTGCCTCCGTCGGAGGAGCGGCATTGTTTGGATTGCAGTTGCCCAAGATCAGAGTGGAAGCCCGCCAGTTAATCGTCGCCCAAGGCCTGACCGCTGGAGCTCCGCCGGAAGAAATGACTGCCAGAGTGGTGGACGACTAGAAGCTTCAGTGAAGCCCGATTATTGTGTTGTCAGCAAGCCCTGGACATCAAAAAGCTGATGGACAGCGGCTGCAAGCCGAAGCGCTCGAGGTTCCGGGCGGAGGCTCCGATTCCCGCGGTGCTGGAGAAGACAAAGCGGCAGCCAGCCCTGAGAGCCCACTGCAACCTGAAGTTCAACAATGCGGTTTGTACTCCGTTGCATCGATGCACAAATCGGCAACTGGTGGTGCGCAGATGAGCCGTGTCTCCGTTGATGTGTAGAACGCCTCCACCCGCTACTTCCCCGTTTCGTCGTGCCAGGAACGGTATTGCTCCACCCGCGAATCCGAAGCAGTAGAAAGTGTCGAGCAGCCATGGTTGTAACCTGGAATCGTCTACTGGGCCGTCCGACTCTTGAAAACCTGCGGCCACTGCACGTACCCACAGCTCAGCGTCGTCAATGGTTGCGGGCATTACTTCAATGTTGTCGGGAACAGGCTTGACCGGGATGTCGGAGAGCGGCCTCCACCAATTCTCCATTGGCGTTCCGGCTTTGTATCCGCGGCTCGCCAGCAAGGAATTGACTGCGCTGTGGGTTCGGCCGGAGATTGTGATGCGTACTGGTGAGTTTCGGGAACTGTAAAAAGCCTCGATCGCCTCGATCTCTGCTGCATCGGGAGCGTTGGATGTTCCAACTCCGACGGCACACGTCAGCGGAACATCTGCGCCGTTATAGGCGACACAGGCGCCCGCCAGATCAGTCAGGCACGCTCCAACTTCGGGTCTTCGGACGCCCATCGCGGCCGTCGCGGCCCTTAACATTGTGATCGATGCATCCTGAACCTTCTGCAGCAGCATGTCGCTGTCGAAGGTCAGGGAACTCTCGGATCCAACTGGGGAGTATCTCACTTTAGCATCGAGCATAACTACGACTTTCCCGAGCTCAGTCTAGGTGTGTTTAAAGACCCGGTCCTTGATGCTAGTTTTGTTCTCCACCCGCTACGCTGCTGCCCCACATCGCACTGCTACCCCACATCGCGCTGCTACCCCACATTGCACTGCTGCCCCACATTGCGCTGCTACCCCACATTGCGCTGCTACCCCACATCGCGCTGCTGCCCCACATGGCGCTGCTGCCCCACATTGCACTACTGCCCCACATCGCGGACGAGCCCCACATGGCAGAAGTTGCGCCAGTAAACTGGTTCGAACCCCAAACCGCCGAACTTCCCCACATCGCGGATTTGCCCCAGACCGACGAACGATCAGAGCTTAGATAAACATCCCCCGTACTCGGATCGTAGTTTGCGATAGGAGACATCGCGCTCCCATTTGCCACGTCGGTGCTGGCCAATGCTGCCGCAATGTCCAGATACCCGGCGCCGACTGTGAATACGTCATATTGATCCGTGTAGGTGTTCCCGGTCGTGGGATCGTACACGCTGCTCGATTGCGGAAATGTCTTGTAAGCCGTCTTCATCAGTCGCGCCTTCACCTGGTCCGGCGTAAGACGCGGTTGGGCTTGCAGCAAGTCGGCAACGGCTCCGCTGACCACACCCGTCGCCATGCTGGTTCCACTCAGTTCGAAGTAAGATGTCGATGGCGCTGAACTGCCCCCGTACTGGTAGAAACTGTACGGAACCAGGTTGCTGGTCTCGGAGGTATACAGCGTGGTCCCTGGTGTTTCCGTTGAGACCAGTAAATTGCCGGGAGCGACAAGGTCTGGCTTGACCACGCGATCGATCACCGTCGGACCCTTGGAACTGTAGCTCGCAATCAGATCATCGGTGCGCTGCGGGGTTCCCATCGGTTTCATCGCGCCCACCGTGATCACATACGGATCGTTTCCCGGAGCGGTGACTGTCCCATATCCAGAAGTAGGCAGGTAGCGTCCGTTATTTCCCGCGGCCACGACCACCACGATTCCATGTTGCCAGGCCTTTTCGACTGCCTGACACAACGGGTCCAGCTTGTAGCTCTCATACACCGCCCGCCCGAGCGACAGGTTGATCACGCGGATGTTGTATTTCGACTTCAGCGAGATCGCCTGGTTGATGGCAGCAATCACTTCGCTGTCGGTTGCTCCGCCGTTCGCATCCAGCACTCGCAGATTGATGATCTTCGCTCCCGGCGCAATTCCCTTGAATGTCTGAGAGAACGCAAGTCCGGTCGAAGCCAAGCCATCTCCGGCGATCAGGCCGGCGATGTGCGTTCCGTGGCCGTACTGGTCGGCCGTACTCGATGACCCGGACACAAAGGATTGGTTGTAGGCCACTCGCGAGAACGGAAGAATACCGGTGTAAAAGTCTGGATGATTGTTCACGCCGCTGTCGATCAAGGCCACGCCAATGCCGGTGCCAATGTAATTCGACTGCCACGCGACTTGCGCGTTCACCGCTGAAGGCGCGTTATCGAGTGTTGCCAATGGGCGATCCGAGCTGATGTATACGACATTGGACTGGTTCGATAGGTTCACGATACCGGTACCGTCGAGCAAAGCGACAACGCCATTGATGAGCGGTAACTGACCCACGATGTTCAAGACGTCCTGTACCAGGCAACCGATGAAGCCGAACAGTCCCCCGCAGTTCTGCGTTTGCGCTCCGGGCTGCGTTCCCGGCGCGTATTGCACGATCACCTGAACTGGCTGGCTGGAGTTATACCCACGCAGTTCGGGCGAAATCTTGGTGTCATCGGCATAGCCGAATGTGACCGTCACCAGCAAACAAAACAGAACGAACTTCTTCATAAACTTGAGTCCTTTAGCCGGGCACTGATGCCCAGCAAAGCATTGCGGGAGAGGTCGAAGCACTAGATTGCAATTGACTAGCCGGACTCTGGGGTCGCGCACACTTGGAGAATCAATAAGTTAGGAAGGCCGTTTTACGCCCCAAAAGGCCAATTTGGCTCTGCCCACCGAAAGGCATGGGACAAATTGGCCCCAGATCAACCATGCGCGCTGTTACGTTCGTAACCTTTCCGTAGGCCCGTTTCCCGCACAAAATGATGCCGTGAACTTCATTGCAAACTCTTTGAGGCTTACGAGCGCCCTGGGGGGTAAGAATCTGGTCTGCCGCGCGCTACCCCGGCTGCCTGAGTTCATCACGGGTTTCGAGACCATCGTGACTTATCGGGGGCTTCGCTTCCGGGTTCACACCGGCGAAGAAACAGGCGGGCGGATGTTTTATTACAACCAGTACGAACGCCTGCAGGAGGATGTATTTCTCGATCTGCTTCGACCGAATGCTCTGGTCTTTGACATTGGCGCAAATATGGGCTTGTTTTCGCTCTTGGCCGCATCCCGAGGCGCCCAGGTCATTTCCCTCGAACCGTCACGGTTGCTCGCAAGCATGTTTCAGCAAAATGTTGAACTTAACGGAGTGGCGAACATCCGCTTGATCGGTGAAGCCGTATCTGATCGATCTGGTTCTATTTGCTTCTACGAGACGCGCTTTGGGAACTGTGGCGTAGGTCGCGTTTTCGAATTTGGCCATAGCCAAAACGCATCGCCCAGCTACACGGTTCCCACCAATACACTCGACTTCTACGTTTCCCGCCTCGGAATGCCGTCTTTGGTCAAGATGGATATTGAAGGCGCCGAATGGCTGGCCTTGAATGGAGCGGAGGAAACACTGGAAAGAGAGGATGCGCCTGACTTCCTGATCGAATTTCATCCGCAAGAGATCCAGGCTCTTTCCGGTTCGATGGAATCTTGCCTGCAGAAACTCGCGGGTTGCGGTTTTCAACGCTATCGTCTGAGTGACGCAGAAGTTGGCAGCCATACGTGGTTCGTATTTTCAAAGCGTTCGCTGCGCTCCGCGAGGCTTGTTCTGGATTGCTAGTGGGGCCGCGCTAGTTGCGCGGCCGTGGTATATGTTGTTGCAAGAATCGCGTCTTCGCTCATTGAGGGTGTGAGCGCTATGGCCTTGGTTACAACAATTATTGTGAATTCGTTTGGGTCAGCCGAGGCCAGGTAATCTGAATCACGATGGTCGTAACCAGGGTCAGCAGAAAGCTGGCCATTTGAGGGTGAGCGGGCCAGATGATTCGCCCGATGCCGAACACCCATGACCCCAACCCAACCGCAGTTCCAATCAAGGAAGCGATCAAAGAGACTTTTAGAGTTTTCATGGCCCATCCTCGATTGTTGGATACGACAAGACGCCCAGTTTCGTTCCATCCGGATTCTTGCGATAGTCAGCAAAGTTGACGGGGGTAACACAATAACTTGCGGTGATGGCCAAAACCCAAAGCGCAAAGCCTTTTTCAATCGATCTGCGCATGCTAGCATCAACCCGCAGGTCATCATCGTTCCTGGATCGCTCGTATTCCGATCGCGGAATCTGGTGGAGAGTTTCGAGTGGTTGCGCTCACTCTAGCTTGGAATTACCGATGGTTGTAATCATGGCGGGCCTCCCGGGTACGGGCAAGAGCACGGTCGCGCGCTCGCTTGCGCAGCGGCTTCCGGGCGCAGTACTCGATAAAGACATGATTCGAGCGGCACTCTTCACCCCGGTACACGTCGAATATTCGCGGTTGCAAGATGATTTCTGTCAGGAGATCATGCTGCAGACGGCTGCGTATCTGCTCGGAAGGAATTTGTCGCCGTACATTTTCTTGGATGGCCGGACATTCTCGCGGCGCTACCAGCGTGAGCGGGTGCTCGAGTTCTGCTCGCAATTAGAGACCAAGTGGGCCATATTGGAGTGCATCTGCTCTGAACCAACCGCGCTCGCACGCTTGGAAAAAGCGGACGCGGAGCGGATTCACCCAGCCATGAATCGGACGCCAGACCTGTATCACCAAATCCGAAAGGCCTGGGAGCCGATTGACGACCCTAACCTCGTTATCGACACAGAAGGCAGCTTGGACTCATGCGTCGATTGCGCCACGCAGTACCTCGCTAAGATTACCTGGCCAACACGGTAGGAAGGTCAAGGAGAAACGAAAGAGTAGTGCCTGGGATGGGTGCTTTCACTTGTCTCAGGCAGTACCTTCGTTGTCCTGCTTTTCGGAACGATGGGAACCGTCGATCAATGGCCCGAGGTTATCGCACGTATAGGCAATCCGAGGTTGGAACTTCGATTGTAAAGCCGAACCTGCCTACTGTTTATCGATCTTGCTGGCGACCTTGACTCCGCTCAGGCCGCTGACGTATTTCGCGATACCGCGGTAGAGGGATTCGGCAATCTTCTGGCGATATTCGGAAGTTGCTAGGCGGCGTTCGTCGCCGGGATTGCTGACGAAGGAGATTTCCGCCAGGATCGAGGGCATATTGGCACCGATCAGAACGATGAACGGTGCCTTCTTCACTCCCCGGTCGCGCACTCCCGGGTTCTTTGCGGCGAGACCGCTGTGCAGTGAGTTCTGCACGTCGGAAGCGAACTCTTGCGACTCATCGATTTTTTCTTTCAGCGCGATCTTCTTCACCAGATCCTGCAGTTCGTGAATGGATTCTTCCGAGACTGCATTTTCGCGGGCAGCGACTTCAAGCGCGTCGGGAGACGAGGTGAAATTCAAATAGTAGGTTTCGACGCCGCGGGCATCCGGGTCGTGGCTGGAGTTGGCGTGAACGGAAACGAAGAGATCGGCGCCTTCCTGATTCGCGATGGCGGTTCGAGTCTCGAGCGGAATGAAGGTATCGTCCCGTCGGGTATAAATCACTTCGGCACCCAAGCGGGTTTGCAGAAGCGTCCCGAGGCGACGGCTTACCTCGAGAACCAGTTCTTTTTCTTCGAGGCCATTGGGGCCGATCGTGCCGGTGTCGTGGCCTCCGTGGCCGGGATCGATCACGATTTTTCCGATCTTCAGGCCCAGCGCGCGGGTTAGAGAACGCTCCCCGCTGGCTGTGGGTTGGGCTTCGCGGACGTCGGGATCGGCGGTCGGCGTCTTGCGCTTCTTTTTTCCGGTGCTGGTCTTGGTATCAGCGGTCGAAGGCGGGCCGGGAATTGTGCTGGCCGGCTTGGTCATTTCAAGGTCGAGCTTTACTGGCTCGGTTTTTTCTGGGCCCCGCTTTTCTGGGCTGATGTCGGGAGTCTCAAGCTTGGCAACGGTGTTTTTGTCTTTTGCCGCAGAGTCCTTTACTGGGGATACCGCGGACTCTTTTGCTGGAGGCTGATCATCGTCCGCGTCAACGATGGTCTTTTTGACGCCGTTACTGACCACCACTGTGTTGCGGCGGACCGGTTTCTCAGTTGTCGCCTTTGCGGCCGCAGCAGGTTCCTCAGGGTTGTCCACCGAATCCTGTGCGGGTCTGTCTGCAGGAGTTTTTTCGTCGGTGATCTCGGTTGACGATGCGGCCTGCTTCAAAAGTGCTCTGGCTGCCCGCTGGTCGTGCGCAATCTGGTTGTGATCGTCCTGATCGTCCTTGCTATGTATATCAGTGCTACGAATATCAGTGTTACGAATATCAATGATCAGGCGCGGGGGATTTGAAAGCAGGGAAGCTTCAAACTTGGAGACCTGGTCCAGATCGAGCACGACCCGCGTCCGCCCGGCTTTGAACTGTGCCATGCGGATATCTTTCAGCAGGCCGTCGCTCACATCGAAGGTCTTGCCGGATAACTTGGGATCGAGCTTCGTGTTAAACAGATCGAAGAAAATCCGGTCGGGGTTGTCGATTCGTTGCGACTCATATTTGACGCCCTGCTCCAGATCGATGGCAACGCGCGTGTAGTCTGGCGTGGACCAGTGGCGGATTCCGAGGACTCGCGCGGGCTTACCGTTCTCGGCCTCGGCGGGCGCATTGTTTGCCTCGCTGGCATTGTCTTTCGTTGAGTCTGAAGCTACGGCTACATTCAAAGCCGCGTCGTTATCTTTGTCGGGGTTCTTCTCGGAATCGGAGCTTGGCCTGGACGCTGTGGAGTCCTTGATCGCTACCTTGCTCGTGCCTTTCGATTTCAGACTGGCCTGCTGCTGTGCGGGTTCGGCCAGGGCATGGCGTGCTGCGTCGGCGAACTGGTTGCGGGGATAGCGGCGCAGGAATTCCTCGAAGGTCGCGTCCGCGCGCGTCTTGTCGTGGAGGTCGTCCTTATAGATTTCGCCAATCCGGAACAGGGCGTCGAAGCGGAACTTGCTGCCGGGATACTCGCGACGAAGGAATTCGTACTGCTGGATGGCATAGCGCAAGACGTCAGGGTCATTGAAGCGTCGGCCCATTTCTTCGCTCATCTGGGTAGCGGCAACCACGCTCGGGTCGGCGCGCCCGGAAGTCGGAGCTCCGAGGTACACGCGACGATAGGCATCGATCACGTGTTCGTAGTCGCTGCGGCTGCGGCTCTCGAGGGGCCTACCCTCTAGTGCCTCTTGCATCTGTTCGGCGGCGGCAAATTGGGAATCAGCCCAGGTTGCGGATTTGTGAACGCGGGCATGGGCAGACATCGCAGGCAGCAGCAGCGTGAACACAGCCGCGCTCCAGCGCAGTGCGCGTTGAATTCGAGAATTCTTCAATTGAACTGCCCGTAATCGCTGTTACAGAACCGGGGACAACTTTGCTTTTCAGATGCGCTCTAAATCACTCGGTGTTGCTGATGTGGAGCACGCCCCTTGCGTCCCGCTCCACATGAATCGGATCGTGCATAGGGCCGTCCAGGAAGTGGGAGCCCGGATCCGATCCCCCGTAATACAGTTGCGTGATCCGTTTCACGTAATTGCGGGTCTCGGTGAAATGCGGGACTCCGCCGCTCCGTGCCACGGCTCCCTGACCTGCGTTATAGGCAGCCAGGGTCAACTTCACGTCGCCTCCGTAGTTCTCCATGAGCTGCTTTAGATGACGAACCCCGGCATCCACGTTTTGTTGCGGATCAAAGGGATTGGTCACATTCAGCTGCCGCGCGGTCTGCGGCATCAGTTGCATCAGTCCTATTGCGCCCTTGCGGGACACAGCATTGGGATTGAAGTTCGACTCCACCTTGATGACGGCACGCACCAGGTTGGGATCGACGTTATGGCGCGAGGCCGCCTGGTCAATGGCGGCATCGATGTCCTGCGGAGAGAATGACTTGCCACGAACAAAGCTTTGCGATGTGCTTTCGCCATGTTGTTCGCCGAGGTATTGGTTGACTTCCGCCGCCGCCGAGCGGGCTGCCCGGACGTTGGCGGATGGAACTGGCTTCCAGCGGTGTTCCGTTGTGCTCCAGAATGCCAGCGAATTTCGCCGGACTGGAGCCTCGGAACGCTTGCTCGAGACTACCGAAAAGGATTCGTTGACGTAGACTTTCCGGCCGTTGTCGTCGGTGCTGGTAATTGCAGCGGTGGTACCGGCTTCTGCCTGCACGTATGGCGTGGTGAACGAAAGGAAGGTCGCGATTACGGGACTAGCCATCAGGGCGAGTTGCAGGTTTTTTCGCATAGCCGGGTGCCAACGTCACGCAGACGGCTGACCGTCAACGCAACGAACTCCGACGCGGACGAAAAGATCCGCGCCTGCCCACCCGGAACCTGACGGAGAATCCTAAAACCAGAGTGTCTCGATTATAGGTTGGCGGGAAGTGGCGGGCAACTTACGAAAGGGACACTGAACCACGATGGTAATCTATGTAAGTGATTGAAAATATTAACGATTCGCGAATATTCGACTGGCCCAAAAACCCT
>Ga0308309_10002067_pt1 | contig 11947 bp, 7 predicted proteins | sample HubBroMetageWFT5_FD_192491 | JGI IMG/M metagenome (GOLD analysis project Ga0308309, IMG submission 192491) | Warmed and freeze-thawed soil microbial communities from the Hubbard Brook experimental Forest, New Hampshire - Hubbard Brook CCASE Soil... | ecosystem: Environmental > Terrestrial > Soil...
CAGTCGTCGTCGTTGCCGGCCCCGACGGCAGGCGCGAGGCGCCGGTCGAGGCTATCGTCACCGGGCCCGGGCAGACTTCGCTCAAAAAGGGCGAGTTCATCGTCGAGTTTCGCGTGCCAAAGCCCAAGCCGCGGCAATCCGACGCCTACCTTCGTTTCATCCCACGCACCGAGATGGATATCGCCGTCGTCGGGTGCGGCGTCAACGTGACCCTGGATGCGGCCGGCCTTTGCACCGACGCCCGCGTCGTGCTCGGCGCGGTGGCCCCGACCCAACTCATCGTCGCCGAGGCCGCACAGGCGCTGATCGGACATCGGCTCGACGACGATACACTTTCCCGGCTCGACGCCGCCGCGCAGCGAGCCTGCAAGCCGATCAACGACAAGCGCGGCACGATCGAATACCGAACCAAGGTCGCCGGCGTCCTCGCAAGACGGGCGGCCGCAATTGCATTTGAGCGCGCCGCCGGGCGCGTGGCGGGAGTCCACTAATGGCGAAACAACACGTATCGACGATCATCAACGGCGAGCCTGTCGAATATCTCTGTGAGCCGCAGCAGACATTGCTCGATGTATTGCGTGACGAACTCAACCTGACCGGCAGCAAAGAAGGCTGCAGCTCGGGTGATTGCGGCGCCTGCACGGTCATTGTCGATGGCAACATCGTCTGCTCGTGCCTGATGCTCGGGGCCGAGGCCGAAGGCCGCAAGATCACGACGATCGAAGGAATCGCCGAGGGCGAAAAACTTCACCCGGTGCAGCAGAAATTCCTCGAGCATGCTGCGTTGCAATGCGGGTTCTGCACTCCGGGATTCATCGTCGCGGCCAAGGCGTTGCTCGACGAGAATTTGAATCCGACTGAGGAGGAGACCCGCTACTGGCTCGCCGGCAATCTCTGCCGCTGCACCGGTTACGACAAGATCATTCGCGCGGTGCTCGATGCCGCCGCCGTGATGCGGGGGGAGGCAGCGCGATGAGCTATCTCGACAAGGATCTGCTGAAGGTCGTCGGCACCCGGCCCATTCGCCCCGATGGGGTCGACAAGGTCACCGGGCGGGCCAATTTCGGTGCGGACATGAGAATGCCCGGCATGCTGTGGGGCAAGATCAAGCGCAGCCCCTATGCGCATGCGCGTATCGTGTCGATAAACACGGACAAGGCGATGGCATTGCCCGGCGTCAAGGCCGTGACGACACGCGCCGATTTCCCCGACATCCCGCCGGAAAAGCGGACGATCGGCGCCATGCCGCATAATCTGTGGGACCTGTCGCGCAACTGCATGGCCAAAGGCAAGGCGCTCTACGAAGGCCACGCGGTGGCCGCCGTCGCGGCAACTTCGCCGGCGATCGCCGAACAGGCGCTCGATCTGATCGAGGTCGAGTACGAGCTATTGCCGCATGTGATGGATGTCGAAGCGGCGATGGCACTGGATGCGCCGGTGCTGCACGACGACATCTTTACCGCGGGGGTCGAACCCAGGCCGACAAAGCCGTCAAACGTCGCCAAGATGGTCCGTTTTGCCAAGGGCGATGTCGAGGCCGGGTTCGCCGAAGCCGAAATCGTCATCGAGCGGCGCTACACGACAAAACCCGTGCACCAGGCCTATATCGAGCCGCATGCCTGCGTCGTCTCGGTCGCAGCTGACGGGCAAACCACGATTTGGAGCTCGAGCCAGGGCCAGTTCATGGTCCGCGCCTACACTTCGCGGATTGCCGGCGCTGAGGATAATGCGAGCATCCGTGCGATCCCCGCCGAGATCGGCGGCGGCTTTGGCGGCAAGACTATCATCTATCTGGAACCGATCGCCTACGTGCTGTCGAAGAAGTCGGGTCGGCCCGTCAAGATCGTGATGAACCGAGAAGAGGTTTTCCGGGCGACCGGGCCGACCTCGGGCGCCGTCGTCGAAGTCAAGATGGGCGCCAAAAAGGACGGCCGGATCACCGCTGCCAAGGCCGTGCTCAAATACCAGTCGGGGGCGTTTCCGGGTTCGCCGGTCCAGCAGGGCTGCATCTGCGGACTTGCGGTCTACGACCTGCCCAACGCCGAGGCGATCGGCTACGACGTTCTTAGCAATCGCCCCAAGGTTGCCGCCTACCGGGCCCCGGGCGCGCCGATCGGCTCGTTCGGGGTCGAAAGCTGCATCGACGAGCTGGCGCGCGAGCTCGGCATCGACCCGCTCAAAATGCGCGAGATCAACGGCGCCAAAGACGGTACCAAGGCGGCGCACGGCCCGACCTGGAACAACATCGGCTACATGAAGACCGTAGAGGCCGCCAAGGCGCATCCGCAGTTCAGCGTGCCGCTCGGGCCCAACCAGGGGCGCGGCATTGCCTCGGGCTACTGGCACAACGCCGGCGGTGAATCGAGTGCCGCCTGCCACGTCAACGAGGACGGCACGGTGACGGTCACCGGAGGCCATCCCGACATCGGCGGCTCACGCGCCTCGATGGCGATGATGGTGGCCGAGGTGCTCGGCGTTCCGTTCGAAAGGGTCCGTCCCGTCGTCGGCGACACCACGGCGATCGGCTTCAGCGCCTCGACCGGCGGCAGCCGTGTCACCTTTGCCGGCGGCATGGCGGTAACGCAGGCGACACAAAAGGTCGTCGAGGAGCTGAAGAAGCGCGCCGCGATCATATGGGACATCAGCCCCGAAGCGGTCGAGTGGAAGGACGGCAAGGCCTACCCGGCCGGCGCCAATGCCGGCAGCTTCGAGCCGCTCGATCTGGCTGCGATTGCCGCCAAAGCGGCGCGGACCGGCGGCCCGATAAGCGCTGAGGTGCAGATCAACGCGCAAGGTCAGGCGCCGGGTTTCACGACCCACATCTGTGACGTCGAGGTCGACAAGGAGACCGGCCACGTCAAGATCCTGCGCTACACGGCAATCCAGGATGTCGGCCGTGCCATTCACCCCTCTTATGTCGAAGGACAGATGCAGGGCGGGGTGGCGCAGGGGGTTGGCTGGGCGCTCAGTGAGGAATACATCTACGACCAGGATGGGCGCCTCGAAAATCCTGGTTTCCTCGATTATCGTGTGCCCGTCGCCTCGGACATGCCGATGATCGACACGGTCCTGATCGAGGTGCCGAACCCGCGCCATCCGTTTGGCGCCCGCGGTTGCGGCGAGGTGCCGATCATCCCGCCGATGGCAGCAGTCGCCAACGCGATTGCGGACGCGACCGGGATCCGGCTGCGCGATCTGCCGATGTCGCCGCCGCGGCTGCGAGCTGCGCTGGATGAGGCGGAGCCGATGCGCGCCGCGGCGGAGTAGAGAATCGTCACACCGTCATTCCCGCGAAAGCGGGAATCCAGATGCGACGCGTTCCGTCGCCAACCCTGGGCCCCCGCTTTCGCGGGGGCGACGTCTAGAACGGGAGTAAGGTTTGCATGACGTATATGCCGAAGGAATTGCAGAAGGTCGTCGGGACCCGTCCCATTCGTCCGGACGGGGTCGACAAGGTTACGGGCCGCGCCAATTTTGGCGCCGACATGGTGATGCCGGGCATGCTGTGGGGTAAGGTCAAGCGCAGCCCGCATGCCCATGCGCGGATCATGTCGATCAATGTCGACAAGGCGCTGAAATTGCCTGGCGTCAAGGCCATCGTGACTTCGGACGACTTCCCGCCGATTGCGTCCGAGGAGGCCTTCGTCGGCGAGGGGCCGATGAATTTCCGGGATCTCTCGCGCAACTGCTTGGCGCGCGACAAGGTGCTCTATGACGGCCACGCGGTCGCCGCGGTGGCGGCGATCTCGCCCTCGATCGCCGAAGAGGCCTGCGAGCTGATCGAGGTCTCCTACCACGTGCTGCCCTACGTGATCGATGTCGAAGAGGCGATGAAGCCGGACGCGCCCCTATTGCACGACGATCTCTTCACGCAGGGCGTCGAGCCCAAGCCGTCCCACCCGTCCAATGTCGCCAAGGTCGTCGCCTTTGCGAAGGGCGACATCGACGCCGGGTTCCGCGACGCCGACGTCATTATCGAGCGGCGCTATTCGAACGCGCCGGTGCATCAGGCCTATATCGAGCCGCACGCCTGCGTCGTGTCGTTTGCGGCGGACAGGCAGTGCACGATCTGGAGCTCGAGCCAGGGTCAGTTCATGGTGCGCGCTTATTGCGCGAAACTGCTCGGCATCGACATCTCCGACATCCGCGCGATCCCGGCCGAGATCGGCGGCGGCTTTGGCGGCAAGACGCTCGTCTACCTCGAGCCGGTGGCCTTGGCATTGGCGAAGAAGACGGGGCGGCCGGTCAAGATGGTGATGAGCCGCGAAGAGGTCTTCCGCGGCACTGGCCCGGCGGCCGGCGCCGTCGTCGAAGTCAAGCTCGGCGCCAAGAAGGATGGAACGCTGACCGCCGGCGAGGTCGTGCTCAAATACCAGGCCGGCGCCTTCCCGGGCTCGCCGGTGGGGCCGGGCTGCATGTGCGCGTTTGCGATGTACGACATCCCGAATGCGAAAGTCACCGGCTACGATGTCGTGTCAAATCGCCCGAAGGTCGCTGCCTATCGCGCTCCCGGAGCCCCGAACTCGTCCTACGGGGTCGAGAGCTGCCTCCACGAATTGGCCGATCAGCTCGGTATCGATCCATTGGCGTTGCGCGAGAAGAACGCGGCCAAGGACGGCGTCAAGGCCGTGCACGGCCCGACCTGGCAGAACATCGGCTACGCGCAGACCCTCGAGGCCGCCAAGAACCATCCGCATCTGAAGGAAAAGCTCGGCCCCAACCAGGGACGCGGCATCGCGTCGGGCTTCTGGTTCAACATCGGCGGCGAGTCGAGCGCGGCCTGCCACATCAACGAGGATGGCACGGCGGTCGTCGTGTCGGGGAACCCGGATATCGGCGGCTCACGCGCCTCGATCGGGATGATGGCCGCCGAGGTTCTCGGTATCCCGGTCGAAAAGGTCCGCCCGATCGTCGGCGACACGAGCTCGATCGGCTTCTCGTTCCTGACCGGCGGCAGCCGCGTCACCTTCGCGACCGGGATGGCCGCGACCCAGGCCGCCGAAAAGGTCGTCGAGGAGTTGAAGAAGCGCGCCGCGATGATCTGGGACATCCCCGCCGACGCGGTCGAATGGAAGGACGGCAAGGCCTACCCGGCCGGCCCCAATGCCGGCAGCTTCGAGCCGTTGCCGTTGGCCGAGATCGCGCTCAAATCGGGGCGGACCGGCGGGCCGATCAGCGCCGAGGTGTCGATCAACGCGCAGGGCGCCGGCCCCGGCTTTGCGACGCATATCTGCGACGTCGAGGTCGACAAGGAGACGGGGCAGGTCAAGATCTTGCGCTACACGGCAGTCCAGGATGTCGGCCGCGCCATCCACCCGAGCTATGTCGAGGGCCAGATCCAGGGCGGCGTGACCCAGGGGATCGGCTGGGCGCTCAATGAGGAATACATCTACGACAAGAACGGCCGGCTCGATAACCCGGGCTTCCTCGATTACCGCGTGCCGGTCGCCTCCGATCTGCCGATGATCGAGGCGGTCATGGTCGAGAACGCGAACCCGCGGCATCCGTTCGGCGCCCGCGGCGTCGGCGAGGTGCCGATCGTGCCGCCAATGGCTGCGGTCGCCAACGCCATCGCCGACGCGATCGGCATTCGAATGCGCGACCTGCCGATGTCGCCGCCCCGCCTGCGCGCCGCGATCGACGCGCAGGAGCCGGTGCGCCGGGCGGCAGAGTAGCGATGCCGCACGTCCATTTCTCGGGCGAGGCCGCCCGCCGGTTCACCGGCGGGCTGACCGAGCTCGAGGTGGAGGCGAACAATTTCCGCCGCATGGTTCTAGAGCTCGATCGCCGCTTCCCCGGCCTCGGCCGCCAGATCGAAGAGAGCATGGCGGTGGCGATCGACGGCGAGATCTTCCAAGACGCCTACCTCGCCCCGCTCAACCCCGAGAGCGAAATCTACCTGATCCCCAAAATCGGCGGCGGCTAAACCCGGCGACAATTTGCGCCGCCGCGCTCGACCATAACAGTGAATTTCGAGCGAAAAAAGAATGGCCCAGGTCGGCGCTGCGTTAATTTCGACTATCGTTTTATTAGCCTCGGCCGGGACTCTGCCTAATCCTTGGTCACGATCTTTACCTCAGGAGAAAGGTTAAGGATCGCTTAGAGCACATCCGGCGTTTTCAGCGCTAGGGTTGAGAACGCGGGAGCAGCGGTAATGGTCGAGGCGGTCTGGGGACGTTTGCTCCCGATCAGTCGGCGACATCAGCCCGACCCAGGCCAGTGGATCCGTTGGCTGCTTCGCATTGTAGCGATGCTGCGCTGGGCCACGGTACTCGCGGTATGTTCTCTGCTGGGCTGGGGTATCACGACCGAGGTCCGGACCTCGTACCTGCAGTCCCGTTTGCTGTCGCGCTGGGCCACAGATATGAAATTCACGGTTCAACCAGGCCCTAGCGAGGACATCCGCTTCCCCAAATCAGGGCCCTATGACGAGCGGCTCGGCTATGCGCAGCTGCCGTCGTTTGTCGAAGCCCTGACGTCCCGCCATTTCGCCGTCGCCCGGCAAGCGCGCTGGTCGCCGCCGCTGGAGCGGTTTGTCGATCGGGGAGGGTACGCGATCTACGGCGAGAAACCGCGAGCCGGGGTGAAACTGTTCGACCGCGATCAGAACCCACTCTATCAGGCGAGCTATCCGGAACGGGCCTACAACGATTTCTCGTCGATCCCGCCGCTCGTGGTCGACAGCCTGCTGTTCATCGAGGATCACGAATTGCTCGATCTGCAGGACCCAGAGCGCAACCCAGCCGTCGAATGGGGCCGGTTCGCGCTCGCCGCGGCAGGACGGGTCGCCAGCGTCGTAGATCGCCGCTTCAGAGAAGGCGGCGCCAGCACTCTCGCCACCCAGATCGAAAAGTTTCGCCATTCGCCGGGCGGCCGCACACCCGGCATCGCCGAGAAATTCCGCCAGATGGTCACAGCTTCGGCGCGAGCCTATCGCAATGGCCCGCAGACGGCTGCAGCCCGCCGCGACATCGTAACCACCTATCTCGACTCGACGCCGCTCGGGTCGCGGCCCGGTTACGGCGAAATCATCGGCGTTCCGGAGGCCCTGTGGGTCTGGTACGGCACCGATCTCGCCGAGGCGAACCGGGTGCTGAACACGCCGGCGGCAACCAAGGCGCAATGGGCGCGCAAGGGCGAGATATATCGCCAAATCCTCGACCTGCTGCTCGCCAACCGCCGGCCGGCCTATTATTTGAACGGCGACGGAGCCGCTCTCGCCGCCTTGACAGATGGGTATCTGCGCCTGCTGGCAGGGGCAGGGATCATCGACCCGGCGCTGCGCGACTCGGCCCTAGCCGCCAAGCTGCATTTCCGCACCCAGCTGCCGCCCCCCGCGGCGATATCTTTCGTTGGAAACAAGGCGACGGACCGCCTGCGGGCGGAACTGATGACACTGCTCCACCTGCCCGACCTCTACGCCCTCGACCGGCTCGATGTGACGGGATATGGCACGGTCGATACGCCCGCTCAGAAACGGGTTACGGATATGCTCGCGCGGCTCGGCGATCCCGCCTACGTCAGATCGCTGGGGCTCGTCGGCCACAATCTGCTCGGCGGAGAAAAGCCGGGCAGGCTCGCCTGGAGCGTCGTGCTCTACGAGCGCGGCGCCGAGCGGAATTACCTCCGCATACACGCGGACAGCCTCAACTCGCCCTTCGACATCAATTCCGGCGCGAAGCTGATCCTCGGATCGACCGCTAAATTGCGCACCCTCGTCACCTATCTGAATATCGTCGACGAGTTGTACCGCAAGCTGGCGCCGCTCCCGCGGCGCGATCTGATGGCCATGGCGGCGGCGAAAGATGACCCGCTAACGGCATGGGCGGCGGGTTACCTCAGCAAAACGGGTGATCACGGCCTTCAGCCGATGATCGACGCAGCGATGCAACGCCAATATTCGGGCAGTCCTTCGGCATTCTTCACCGGCGGCGGCGTGCACGCCTTCGCGAATTTCGAGAAATGGGAAAATCATGCGAACCCGACGGTGCTCGCGGCCTTCGAGCATTCGATCAACAATTCCTTTATCCGCATCATGCGGGACATCGTCCTCTACTACCAGGCGCAGAGCGGAATAGAGACTGAGAAGCTCCTGTCGGACGTCGACGACCCGAACCGGGAAGCCTTTCTGCGGCGGTTCGCCGATCAGGAGGGACGCCGCTATCTCGGCCGGTTCTGGAACGACTACAAGGGTCTGACGCCGCAAGAGGCGGTGGACCAGCTGGCGCGCCGGACGCGCCCGGCAGCGCGGCGGTTGGCGGTTGTGTATCTCACGGCGCGGCCCGAAGCGACCCGGGCCAAACTCGGCGACTTTCTCGCGCACCACTTGCCGCCCTCATCGGTGGATAACGACGAGCTCTGGGATTTATGGAGGGAGTATGGGCCAGGCCGCTTTTCGCTGCAGGACCGGGGCTACATCGCGGGAGTTCATCCGCTGGAGCTGTGGCTCGTAGCCTATCTCCAGGACCATCCGAACGCGCCACGCAACGAGGTCTTCGAGGCGAGCGCGGATGTGCGGCAGGACGTGTATGGGTGGCTTTTCAAGAGCCGCAACATGCACAAGCAGAACACGCGTATCCGCATCCTGCTCGAGGAGGACGCTTTCGACCGCATCCTTCAGGATTGGCGGCGGCAGGGTTATCCTTTCGGACACCTCGTGCCGTCATACGGTAGTGCCATCGGCAGCTCGGGCGATCGGCCGGACGCGCTCGCCGATTTGATGGGCGTCATTCTCAACGACGGTGTGCGGCAACCAAATGCCGACCTGCAGCGGGTCCATTTCGCGGCGGATACACCCTACGAGACCGACATGATGCTCAAGCCCCAGCCGCAGCGGGTCATGGCTCCCGAGATCGCCAAGACGGTGCGGCAGGCGCTGATGGGCGTTGTCGTGGAGGGGACCGCCACGCGGTTGCGCGGCGCTTACCCTGCGGCGAACGGAACCTTGCTGCCGGTCGGCGGCAAGACCGGGACCGGCGACAATCGCCTGGACCGCTTTGGCCGCGGCGGCCAGCTGATCTCCCAGCGCGTCGTCGACCGCACCGCCACCTTCGTGTTCTTCCTCGGTGATCGCTTCTTCGGTACGATCACCGCTTATGTCCCCGGCACGATCGCCGGCACCTACCATTTCACCAGCGCTCTGGCCGTGCAATTGCTCAAAGCCCTCGAACCGCAGCTCGAGCCGCTCATCGAGGAACCGGCGGGCGAAGCTGCGCCGATACCTATCAGCGAAGCACCGCCCGCTGTCACTGGGCTGAGGAAGAGCAGTGAAGGCAGCGCCGACTAACTGCTAAGACGCCGACTAAACTAAATGCTAAGACGACCGGGCGACGCTTTGCAGCAGGTCGGTCTTGCGGTTCAGCGCCATAACGAGACCGTCGACGCCCTCGCGCCGCAGGATCGAATAGAACTCCGACCGATGCACCGCCAGCTGGCTGATTGTGCCATCGAGATACACGTCGGAGATCTGCCACGCCCCCTGATCGGGGCGCATTAGATAATCGAGCTTCGTCGTCTGGCCATTCGATTTGACGATCTTCGTTTGCACCATGATATCATCGCCGGTTTGCCGCTTGCCGGTGACTTGCAGTTGTTGCCCTGAATAGCTGTCGAACTGATCGGCATAAGTAGCGGTGACATAATGCGCAAACGCCGCTTGCAGCCGTTGCTGCTCCGCCGGAGGGAGGGTCGCCCAGGCTGGGCCGACGGCTAGCCGGGTCATCAAGGGGATGTCGAAGGTACGGTCAATGACTGGCGCCAGCTTGGCGTAACGCCCGCTTTCCCCGAGCATTCGACCTTGCTGCATGTTGCCGAGCAAAACACCGTAGAAGCTTCTCACTGCCTCGTCGGGATTGGCAACCGCCGCCGATGCTGGCGTAATGAGGCCCGCAGTGGCAAAGATTGCGAAGCAAAGGGTCCCTGCTTTTCCTCGCCAGACATATCGCATCTTTCGCTCACTCATTGCTCGTCTCCTCATGAACTTGTACTAACCCCCCTCTCCGCTGATCCTAAGGGCACAGCACTACAGCCAATTTTGCTATCTTTGTCCCCTGCTTCCGTGACGACTCCTAAGATGGGGAGTTGGGGCGAGTTATCGTCGGATGCAACCATTTCGGCTTAAAGCTTCCTCCTGTTTATGAAAGAAATCCCCGAGATTAGTTAGAAGATCAACAGCTTACGTTAAGATCAATCTGTGGATTGGTCGAGCTCCGATTGCAAATATGTATCTCGTTGTACGCTGAATAACGCCTATAACTTCAACTTATCGGATTGCAACGAGACCTCTGAAATGGATAACTGAACGATTCCCTTTGGTTTCATGTTTATCACCATGGAGAGACTTGAACAGGAGCGTGATGAATGCAGAAACTGGCAACAGCAGCGGTTGTCGCGCTCGGGTTGCTCGCGGGAGCTGCGACCACGGGGTACGCCCAGTACTATAACTATTATGGCGCGCCGAGCACCTCTTCGTGGTCCCCTTACAATTACCCGGGGTACCAGACCAGCACTTCAGGAAACCCATGGTACTATTATTATCCGGGGTATGGGTACGCGTACAACTACCCGCCGTTTCCGGCCCCCAAGGCGTATTGGGACCCCTACGTCGCCCAGCGCCCGTATTCCGACAATGCCGGTCCGAAGGCCAGCGGTCACGGCAGCCCCTAGTGTCGATTACCGCTGCGTGGCGGCTCGGGCCGGCAAGCGGCCGGCCGAGCCCCAACCGCTCCCGTCAAAGCTGCGGTGATCCGGGGGCAGCCTCAAAGAAAGTGCGACCACCCGCTTCATCGGACAGATGTCCTGAGTTATTCATGGCGGGAAAGGCGGGAAGGCCATGGCAGCAACCCAGCGGATCGAAGATTATGCGCTCATCAGCAACTGCGCTACGGCCGCGCTGGTTGGGCGCAATGGATCGATCGACTGGCTCTGTCTGCCGCGGTTCGACTCCACAGCCTGTTTTGCAGCGCTTCTCGGCGAGCCTGAGCACGGGCGTTGGCTGATTGCACCGGCCGATCCCTCGCATAGAGTCGAGCGCCGTTATCTGAACGGCTCGCTGATCCTCGTCACAATGTTCGAGAGCGCCGGAGGCGCAGTCGAGGTGGTCGACTTCGTCGGACTGCGGCACGGTTTCTCCGACATCGTCCGGCTCGTCCGAGGCCTGCGCGGTCGTGTCCCCCTGCAGACCGAATTCATTCTGCGCTTCGACTACGGTGCCGTCGTGCCTTGGGTCGAGCGCCTGCCGGAAGGCGGGATATCGGCCATCGGCGGCCCGGAAAGAGTGGTGTTGCGCACGCCGGTGCCGCTTCGCGGCGAGGATCTGAAGACTGTTGGTGAATTCGAAGTCAACGCCGGTGAAACGATTCCGTTCGTGATGACCTATGGGCCCTCCCACCTTCCGCGGCCACAGCCCGTCGACGCAGAGCAGGCCTTGCGCAGGGTCGAGACTTTTTGGCGCCGCTGGTCCTCACGATGCAGTCCCGCCGGTCCTTGGACGAATGCAGTCAAAGGTTCTCTTGTCGCGCTGAAGGGCCTGACCTTTAGCGCTACCGGCGGAATTGTCGCGGCGCCGACCACCTCGTTGCCCGAGCAGATCGGCGGCTCGCGAAATTGGGATTACCGCTACTGCTGGCTGCGCGACACCACCTTCACGCTGCTGGCCTTGATGCATGGCGGGTTTTATGACGAGGCCCGCGCATGGCGGGATTGGTTGCTGCGGGCAGTTGCGGGCAGCCCTGACCAGTTGCAGATCATGTATGGGCTTGGGGGCGAGCGTCGGTTAACGGAGTGGGAGGTGCCATGGCTATCCGGATACGAAGGTTCGCGACCGGTGCGGATCGGCAATGCCGCGGTGCAGCAGACACAGCTCGATGTGTATGGTGAGGTCCTCGACGCCCTCTACGTGGCTCAGTGCCACGGCCTGCCGACGGTCAACCGCGCGATTGCGATCGGC
>Ga0308309_10002070_pt1 | contig 11940 bp, 10 predicted proteins | sample HubBroMetageWFT5_FD_192491 | JGI IMG/M metagenome (GOLD analysis project Ga0308309, IMG submission 192491) | Warmed and freeze-thawed soil microbial communities from the Hubbard Brook experimental Forest, New Hampshire - Hubbard Brook CCASE Soil... | ecosystem: Environmental > Terrestrial >...
GCTGAATTCTTTCAATGTACTCAACCATCCGAACTATTTGACGTACATTGGCACGGTGTCGTCGCCCTTGTTTGGCAAGCCGGTGGCGGCGCAGCCTCCACGGCGGATGCAACTGGATGTGCAGTTTAAGTTTTGAGAGGAAGCCGAAGAGCTTAAATCACACAGGCCACGTTTTTTTGCGTGGCCTGTTTTCATTGCTACGAAGATCTACTGGCCCGTTCCGGTTACGGGCATGGTCTGAACCGCGGGTGTCGCGGCATCCGTTGCGGTGATTGCGGCCGCGCGAGTGCCCACTGCGCTCGGGGTAAAGATTACCGTAAAAGTGCAATGCGCTTTGGCGGCGAGAGATGAGGTGCATGGGGTCGTGCCGCCGGGTGCGGCCGAGTAATCGCCGCTGCCAGTGATGATTGGGCTAATCGATGTAGCGAGGTTGTTGGTAAGTGTGACGGTCTGCGCTGGGCTGGCAGTGGCTACGGTTTGCGGCGCGAAGGTCAGTGTTGCCGGGGCAAACGTCAGCGGAAGAACCGCAGCGCCTTTGGCGTCGAGAATCTGCTGTTGAATGGCGGCGTTATCGCTGATGACTATTGCGCCGTTGATGTTCCCACTGGCGCCGAGTGCGGGTGAGAAGGTGACGCCGAGCGTGCAGGTGGCTCCGGCATTCAGGTTCAGGTTGGCGGTGCAGGGCTTCGCGCCGCTGCCGGTGGCGGAGAAATCTCCCGTCGTGGCGATAGTGGCCAGCGTTACCGCGGAAGTGCTGCCGTTCTTGATGGCGAGTGTTTTGGCTCCGCTGGTCGTACCTGCGGCTTGCGGAGCAAAGGCTAGCGTTGCCGGCGTGAAGGTAAGCGGCGGAGTGCTTCCGCCGGACCCTGTGCCGGAGAGCGCCACGAGTTGCGGAGAGAATCCGGCGCCGTCGGTGAGCGTCACGGCGCCGTTGATGCTGCCGTTTGTAGTTGGGGTAAAGGTCACCGCAAGATTGCATTTAGCTTTGGGCGCGAGCGATGCGCCGCAGGTGGTGCCGCCGGAACTGACAGCGTAGTTTCCGCTGGCTGCGAAGGAGAAGGCAAGGCTGGACGATTGATTGTTAGTGAGAGAGACAGTCTTCGCGGCGGAAGTGTGGCCCACAGCTTCCGTACCAAATGCCAGTGTCGGTGGGCTGATCGAGAGTGGAAGACTTGCAGTGCCGCTCAGACTGACCGTTTGAGGGGAGTCCGGGGCTGAATCACTGAGGGCGAGCGAGCCAGCCATGGACCCGGCAACCGCCGGACTGAATTCCACCTGAATTGTGCAAGAGGCACCTGCGCTGAGGGACGATCCACATGTATTGCTAGCGACCGCGAAATTTCCTGTTGCGACGATGGAGTTGATGCTCACAGTTGCCGCGGCCGTGTTCTTCAACGTGACGGCTCTTGTGCCGCTGGTTGTGCCTACTACTTGTGGAGCGAACGCGAGGCTCAGAGGCGAGGGCGTAACGATGGGAGCATTTGCGACGGTGAAGGGCAGGGCCGCGAAAGCGGCGCAGGTGTAGCCGCTGGGAAAGCTATCGACCCAGACCTGGAAGGCTCCGGACGTTCTGATCTGCGTCGCAGTGACAGGAACGCTCAACTGCGTGTTGCTGATGAATTTCACGGCCGGGAACGTTCCGTTCACTGAAACCACGGAACTCGGCGTAAAGCCGGTGCCGTTGAGTGTAAGGGTGAAGTTCGGGCTTCCGGGCACGGCTGCGGCAGGGCTCAGGCTGGTCAAGGAGAGCGGCGTAGCCGTGGTGTTGTAATCGGCGGTGATCAGGACTTCATCCGTGATTGTCAGCGGCTGCGAAGAAGAATTTCCGCTCAGGTCGTACTGCCATTCTGTAAAAGTCCAGCCACTGTCAGGAGTTTCCGTGAAGGTGAGGGCGTCGCCAGTGGGATAGAAACCGTCTCCAGTGGGCGAACCGGGACTGACGTTGATCGATCCGGCGCAGGATTCATTGACGTAGTCGGTCACGTAGTACTGCGGCGTGAGATTCGCAGTATAGGTAGTGCTAGAGGAAGGGAGGATTACATTGTCGCTCGTGGTTGTGACGCCATCGCTCCAGTTGTTGAAGGCATAGCGGGTGTTGGAGCTGTAAGGCTGTTCGGGATTATCGACGCTCAGTGTATGGCTGCTACCAGCGGTCCAGGCAGGATCGTAAAACACGGAGAAGTTTCTGGGCACATAAGTGAAACCGCCATCGACGGAAGCGTAGAGGTTCGAGCTGAAAGGATTGGGTGCGACATTCACGGTGTAAACAGGATTTGGAGAAAATTCCGCAGTGGTGTTGATGGCAAGACCTGTGTCGGGAACGTAGAAAGTCTTGGGATTCGCTCCGAGGCCGCCGGGCAACCAGAAATCCGCGTTATTGAATTCGTAGAAGCTCTGTCCGGAGGCTGGAGAGGCCGTTAAAGTGACTTGCTGACGGGCGTTGTAAAAGACGAGCGACGATCCCGGATAACTTTGCGGGGCGGGGGACGGCGTGACCGTTCCGGTGGACGTTGGGTAGATAGTGGCAGCGTAAGGAACGAGTTGAATGAAGTTTGCCGTGTACGTGGTGACGGCCGGAGAAGTGGCGGGAGTGGAAGGTTCTCCATTGCCGGGTAAAACGGTGATGGTGTGGGTGGTCTGCATGGAATCGTTCCAGCGGCCGAAGGTGTAGTAGAACGTGGTGGGCGTAGTGCTGTTTACGATGTCGCCGGACTGGTTTTGAACCGAGTTCGCCACGCTCAGCGTGTGCGTCGAATAGAGCGCCCAGTTTGTAAACACTTGCGGTGTGGTAAGTGGATTTCCGTCCACAATGACTTGCAGGCCCACAGGGTTGCTGGTGACTGTGATCGCCGTAGGCGCGTCGCCATAGAGCCGCTCAATGCCATCGATGTCCGTCGCTGTGTATCCGGTGAGATTCGAGAGAGGAATTCCGGCGGGAATGGATTCGATGGCGGGGCCGCCGTTGCGGGAAAAAGAAAATGCCGGGTATTCCATGATCGAGCCGTAGTCGAAGAGGGTTCCGGAGGTCTGGGCGTTATCGTAAATCTGGTTGAAGTTCGAGATGGAGCCCTTGATCAGATTGTCGTAATTGACCGAGACGTAAGTATCGCGGTCGGGGCGGGACTGCTCATGCCAGAGTCCAACTACGTGCCCCATTTCGTGAAGGATGGTGCCGAGAGCGCAGGGGTTGAAGCTGCCGCCTGCACCCCCGACTTGTTGCGGGCCGCCGGCGCGTCCGACCGAGGTGACTTCGCATTGGCCGTTGTTCAGGCTGGGATCGAAGTAAAAGTTTACGTAGTCAGTCTGTGTACCCCGGACTACGAACTGGATATTGGAAAAAGTGTTGTTGAATTGCGTGATGGCATTGTTGAGATTGGTGAGATCACCTGAGCCGGACGCGATTACGTAAGGAATCTGCACCTGGCCGCCGACTTTGGGCCAAAGATATTTGGCGTAGTCGATACCATAAGAGGGAAGTGGATTCTGGGGATTGATGGGCTCGACTTTTTCGAGAACGATGTCGCCCTGGAAAGTCGCCTTGCCGCTCCGTTCAACATAGGTGACGAGCATGCCGTGATAGATTCCCTGGCGGATTTGTTGAGCCGTCGCGAACGGGATGATTGCGAAACTCAACGACAGAAAGGCGCAGAGGTGGCGCAGTATCTTGGGCGGCAAAGGAGCCTCCGGGAGTGACTACTACTTCGGGGAGGCTTACAGTTTGGGGTGGATTGGAAGGGAAGTCAAGAGTGAAGAAACTTGCATAGGGGAGTTCGGACAGGGCATGTTTAGCCATCGCCAGACGCGGGCGAGGGCGCCCGCGCCACTCGCCCGCGCCACATGACCTACTGCGGCTGGGGTTGGCGGGCAGTGGCGTAATATCCGGCGCGGGATTGGACTTTATAGTTCTGTTTGCACTTGATTTCGAGTTTGCGGTAGCTGCCGTCCTGCACGTTGTTGGTAGGCGTGTAGCCGAGGTTGTACTGGCTGCGGAGTTCGGCGGCGATCTGGTCGAAGGCTTCGCGCAGCTTGTCGAACTTATTGCCGACGTTGATGACGCGGCCTCCCGTGGCCTCGGTCAGCTTGCGCATCTCACCCTCCCCGGAGTAGCCAACCTGGAATGATCCGTAGAAGCCGCGATCGGCACAGAGTAGAACGTAAATGATGGCGTCGGCCTTCTGCGCGGATTCGATGGCATCTTTAATTTTGAGTTGGCTGCCCTCGTCCTCGCCGTCGGTGAGCAGGATCATAGCCTTGCGTCCGACCTCTTTGGCAAGCATGTCGTGAGCGGAAAGATAGACCGCGTCGTAGAGCACAGTGCCGCGCTGGGAGCCGGGCGCAGTCGGGACGGGACCGCCGCCGGCTCCGGGAATCGGTCCGGTGGTGAATCCAGTATTGATTTTTACCTTATTCAGCGCGGCTTGCAGGCGGTGAACGTCGCGGGTGTAGTCCTGCAAGAGCGAGGCGTCGACGTTGAAGTCGATGACGTACGCTTCATCTTTGTCGGTGAGAATCTGTTTGAGGAACGCGCCACCAACTTGCTTCTCCATGTCGAGGACATTGCGCTGGCTGCCCGAGGAGTCGATGAGCATGCCGAGAGTGAGCGGCAGATTGGATTCAGCGGCAAAATATTTAATGGTCTGCGGTTTTCCGTCCTCCAAAACGTCGAAGTCGTCTTTGGTCAGGTTGGGAATGAGGGCGCCGTGTTTGTCTTTTACATTGAAGAAAAGTCCGACCACGTTGACGTTGACCTTTAGAGTTTCGGCCGGCTCCTGATCGTCTTTATTGGGTTGCTGAGCGTCGGATGGCGTCTGCGCGGCTTGGGAGCCCGCCGAGGGCGGTGCGGGTGATGTTTGAGCGAAGGCAGCGGAAGCTGACGCAGTGGCGGCGAAGAAAACCAGCATCGACACCGCCGCGCCTGAAAATCCGGGAAAAGCTGACAACTTTGGCATGCTTGGATTCCCTCTAAGGGTTTTTTGTTAGTCTAGTCCCAGAAGCTTAGATGCACCAATTGCAACCATTAAGCATCCCAGCAGTAAGGCGGTCGAAATTATTTTACTGTGAAGTGAAATCAGGGGCTGGAAATCGGCGAAAAAGATCGAGCAGATCGGATGGTGTTTGTGGGCATCGGAACGGTGACGAGTAGGGGGAAGAGATCAAGGGCGGCGATGTGGGTCGCCTCGCTAGTCCTGGCGATCGTGGGTTATCTTGTGAGGGGCGGAGCGCTTGAGGCGCAATCGTCCGGTCAGACCGCGCCGCCACAAACCCAGACGCAGGGGCAGAGTTCCGACGTGCCGGATGCGCCGTCGGCAGTGCAGCCGCCCTCGGCAAATCCAGAGCCGCCGCCGCCTCCAGCCAGGCCGCCGGAAGCAGCGAAGCCCGCGCCGGTTGAGAGAAATCCATGGACCAATCAGCCGATTCATAAGACAGAAACCGAACCGGGGACAGAGCCGAGTGAAGGCACGCCCGCAAACCCCGCTCCGACGATGCCGCCGGTGAAGACCATTCCGCCCCGCGCGGGGTCTAAGGAAGCGCCGACTGGCCAGGATGAACTTTACCGGCTGAAGGTCAGCACCAGTTTTGTGCAGGTTCCGGTCACGGTAAAGGATAGAGACGGCCGCATGGTCGACGGCTTGCTCTCGACCGATTTCACGGTGAAGGAAAACGGGCTGCCGCAGAAGCTCAGTTTTTTTACGGCTGATCCGTTTGCTCTATCGGTGGCGATCGTACTCGACCTCGGCATGCCGGACACGGCCGTGCAGAAGGTGAACCAGACTTTTCCCGCGCTGGTGGGGGCGTTTGCTCCCTATGATGAAGTGTCGCTATACACGTATAGCAGCACGGTGAGCCAGGTCGCCGACTTTAGTGCGCCCACGCAGAAGTTGACTGCTCTGTTGAATCAGATGAAGACGGAGCGTGGGCACAATAACGGTCCGCCCGTGCTGGGCGGGCCTTTGGCGCCGAATGGGCCCGTGATCAACAACATTCCAGTGGGCAGTCCGACGGAACCGGTATACACGCCTCCCAAGGAGGCGCACGTGTTGAATGATGCAATTCTGCGCGCCGCCCTTGACCTGAGCAAGCGCGACCGCACTCGCCGGAAAATTATTTTCGTGATCAGCGATGGACGCGAATATGGCAGCCAAGCCAGCTATCGAGACGTGCTGCGGCTGCTGTTGACGAATGAGCTCGAGGTGAGGGCCGTGGCGGTGGAGAGCGCGGCGCTGCCGCTTTACGGCAAAATCGAGCGACTGCACTTGCCGCACGAAGGTTATGGCAACCTGCTGCCGAAATATGCGTCGGCGACAGGTGGCGGAGAGTCCAACGAGCTTTCGCGCAGCGCTATTGAAGATATCTACGCTCAGATCATGAGCGAGGCGCGGAACCAGTACACCCTTGGATACACACCAGCGCGTCCGAAAACGCCGACTGCTGCGCCCTACCGCGAGATCGAAGTGCTGGTACACCGGCCGAATCTGAAGGTGACCGCCAAGGCGGGATACTATCCGGTAGCTGCGGCGCGCTAGGATGTGGCTGCTGAATAGAACATTGGGTTCATCCTGAGCTCGATTTTTTTCACCGAAGGGTTGATCAGCGCGCACTTATAGGCAGGGGTCACCGGAGTAACCTGCCTTGAATCCTACGCGTATGGTATAAAAGCCCGAAGCCCCTATAGGGATATTTTTGCGCGCAGAGCGGCGTGGTATGCCGCGTGATCGAGGAAAGCCTTTGAGTTTCATCAACTTCGCAGCCCGGGAAATCAACTGCAAGATCGTGTATTACGGCGCCGGGTTAGGCGGAAAAACCACGAATCTGCAGGTGATCTACCAGAAGACCGCGGAACAGCAGAAGGGCAAGATGATCTCGCTGGCTACCGAGACTGAGCGAACTTTGTTCTTTGATTTTCTGCCGCTGGATCTGGGCTCGGTGCGGGGATTCAAAACGCGAATCCATCTTTATACAGTCCCTGGGCAGGTGTTTTACGACGCCAGCCGCAAGCTGATTCTGCGCGGCGTCGATGGCATCGTCTTCGTGGCCGACTCACAGGAACAGCGCATGGACGCCAACGTGGAAGCGCTCGACAACCTGATGTCGAATTTGAAGGAGCACGGCTACGACTTCAATAAAATTCCCTACGTATTGCAACTCAACAAGCGCGATCTACCGAACATTTTGTCGGTCGAGGCGTTGAGTCAGGAACTGCGCAAGAAAAATGAGGCCGTGGTCGAAGCTGTCGCTTTCCAGGGCACCGGCGTTTTTGAGACGCTGAAGGAAATTGCTAAGCAGGTGCTGACCGAGTTGAAAGCGGGTGGGTAGCAGAGTCGGATTGTCTCTCAGCGAGTCTGCGGTTTCATCAACTCGGCAAGTTGTTCGTTCCTGCACCCAAGATAACTACTCTCGCAGTTTCTTCGAAACGATCAGTTGGAGCAGTCCGGCAATCGCCAGGGACCTTCGCGAGCAGTAATGCGATCCCAGGAGCCATCCGTTTCATTCCACACTGGGAATAGGATGAGTATTTTGTAAGAGCTACGGAACCCGTTGATTTCTTCTACAGCATGCACCCGACTTAAGTTTTTTCCTCGGAAAGGTATGCTTCCTCCAACATTTTCTCCATCCGAGTGTCTATATGGCCGGTCGCAGCGCGGAAGAACTCAGCGCCGAACTCAATCGCCTGATGCAGGAGCAAATCGAGAGTCTGCAAAAGCAGACCTTCGAGGGGCACCGCGATGAAGAGGTGTTGCGCCGGCACGAGGAACGGCTGAAACGCATCCGCGAAGTCTCGGCCGATTTTATCGCTGCGCTGCGAAGAAGGATGCCGTAGTTTATTTACTCTCGGCTCGAAGGGGCACCCTGCGCGGGTTGAACTGCTCGATTTCCTGCTCAACGTCTGTCGTCACTTTCCACCAAAAACTTCTTTCAACAGCGCTGTCGTCTGGGCGGCGGGATTCTTACGGATCTTCTGCTCTTCTTCGCCGAGCACATGGAAGAGGCCGTCCAGAGTCTTGCCGACAACATATTTGTCGAGATCGAATTCGGAGGCCAGCACGCTTCCGCCGGGTGCGCTGCTAATCACGCGGTCGTATTGCTGTACGACGCCGACGTGTTCCATAGAGCGATGAACGATCGGCGAGAAAGCAGTGGTGAGATCGGCGGAGCTGGTGCGCTTGAAGTACTCAGTGGCGGCGGTGTCATCGCCGGTGAGAATGTGGCGAGCGTCATCGAAGGTCATCTTTTTGAGGGCGGCGAGAAAGATTAGTTTGGCCTGAGGCGTGGCTTGTTCTGCGGCGCGGTTCATGCCGACTTCGAGTTCGTCCACCTTCGAGCCCATGCCCAACATGCGCAGACTGCTACCCACAGCTTCAAGCTTCGGCGGCAGCACGATCTTTATCGCTTCGTTTTTCAGAAAGCCATCCGGTTTGCCGATAAGGTTTACGGCTTTCCCCGTGCTCACCTGCAGCGCCTGCTTCAGACCAGCGATGATTTTTTCTTCGCTCAAACCCGAGGTATCGCGGTGATCGAGTGTTCCCTCGGCTTTCTTCAGCATGTCGTCCAGTTGTGCAGCGGAGTAGGTGGAACAGCAGAGAGCTAGAGCGATGCCGAGCAGACATGCGCGCATGGAATTCCTCGCTGAGAAAGTTGACGGATGATTCTACCGCATCGCACAAATAGGGACGGGAGCGGATGGAATGAAAGTTCTCTCCTCGATCGGCTAAAATGTAGAGACAAAGTCAGTGTTGATTCCCATGGCTTTTCCCATCAAAGTCTGCAGCATCTGCGGAGAAGAGTTTGAACTGAAGCCCGACAAACCGGGTTTCGCCAACCGCTGCCCGGATTGCAGCGTCGAGGAGCAGGTGGAAGCGCCAACCAAAGGCAAGAAGGACGCGGTGCAACGCAAAACGGAGAATGAAGCGAACGAGGCCCGCAGACAGGCAATGCGCGATCTTCTATACCGCAAGGATAGTTGAGGCCCTTACTGATTCATTGTGCTCACCAGGCTCTGAAACGCTCCATCTGCGCATAGGCAACCCGATTTTGATCGAGCGACGACTGGATCGCCGACTGCAACCTGCGTTCGTCGTCGTCGTAGAAGCCGACGAACTTGAAAGGCTGAAGATTCCAGGAGATGGCGCCCAACATTTCCGCGGCGCCGAGCACCAATCCACTGCAAGTAAGAAACATCATTTTCACCTGAGAGCCCTGATCGAGCGGTTGCGGCAAGCACAGCAAACCGCCGGTGCGGGAGATGATCTGCAATTTTCCGGGGACTCGACGGCCGCTCTTAAAGCGGAGCACAGCCGGCGTAGTCTCCGGAAAGCAAGTCCGCGGAGCGCGCCGTTCGACGTGCGTTGGGGGAAAGTACGGCATGGGGGATTAGACCATTATGTGACGGCCATGCCCGAGATCGGGAGATTACGGAAGGACCATCAAGTCGCCATTTCCCATCCGGCCAGAGCCGCTTTGCTACTTCAGTGCAGCGAGTATCCCGCTGTGCCGGGCATTAGACCATCAACTTTGATGACTTTCATTCCGGGCTTGATGTCTCCCATTGTGACCAGAGCGATAGCACCTGGGAACGCACTAATGGCTTCTTTTTGCATGCCGTTGGAAAAGAGGGTCACGGGCTCCGCCTGGGCGTCACCGTGAAACACCTGCGCGACCCAATACTGTTTGTACTCGTTTTCCGACATTCCAAGCAGGCGCAATAAGACGACCCGTTCGTAGGAACCCGCCGCGCGCACGATGAGCTTGATGGAGAGCCCTCCCGCCCAAGTTCGCTTTTCCCCGGCAAAGATCTTGCGCAACTCGGACCGGCTCACGTTGCTCGCTGGATTCCCAGGATTCACCACTACGGCAACCTCCTGGTCCTGAGCGAGGGAGATCCGGGCCGAAGCCGGCCCCAGCAGACACCCGAGCAAAAAGATCGCCGTAAAAGTTTTCATATTTCCGCTTCAGAAGGCGAATGCCACTTGCATCTGCAGGCCATTCAGGTCCGGCTGATCCTTGCGGACGGTGTGGTCCAGTTGTGCTTTGAAAGCAATGCTGTCCGTAAAGTCGAAACGGGCTCCGAAAGATGGACCGTAACGCAGAGCCACATCTTCGAAAATGCTGCCCGGGTTCGCGTTGATGTACTGATAGCGGAAGAATGGACGAACGCGACCAATCCGTCTGGAAAACTGGGAATAGAACGCCGGCATGTTGAACACGTCTCCGTCGTGCTCGATGGAGTGGCGAATAAGAAAGCCTTCATTGAGGAACTCGACGCCATGCGCAACATAGACCACATAGCTGTTGACGATGGTCTGGCCGATCCTGACGGGGGATGGCATGTTCGAGTTGCCGATTTTGTCGTGGTAGAACGATCCGCCGATTCGTAAGCCAGGAAGAACCTCGGGACGGACAAAGACACCGAGAGTTAGATGGTTTCCGTTGTTCTCGTCGTCTACCTTGCCCGAGCCATTAATGTCGGGCCTTACCGTATCGCTGGAGCCGTATTCAAAAAGGTAGTTCAATCCTAACTTGCCCGAAGGAACGGCACCCGCAATCGACACTCCTACAGCTTGCGTAGGCAGGATGCCACCTTCGTCCGCAAACTGGAGAATCAGCGGCCGATCAGCTGTAGTCAGGAAGAACTTGGCGCTGCGAAACTCAGTGTTGTAGTAGCTGATAGCGGTTTGATACCGGCCAAAGGATACTTTCAGGTGATCGTTGAACTCGTATAGGAACAGAAAGCGTTCCAAGTCCACGCCGAAAGTCTGATGGTCGGCCTCGCCAAAGGCAATCTCGGAGACGATATACGCTTTGTCGCTTACCTTGGCAGAGAGAAAAAGATCGAAATCGCCGCCGTAGAAATTGCCTGCGGAGCCGGGCGCGAAGCCATCTGTTCCAAGTTCCGGACTCCGCTGGTCCAGCACTTTGTAATTGAATTCACCGAAGCCGCGCCACTGTATCCCGTGCAGGGCGTGCCAATCGAATGGCGGAGTGACCTGTGGTGGCTGAGGTTCCTCCGCAGATTGCGGAAGCATGGTCGGTGAGACGGGATCAACCTCGGTCGTGTGCAAGGCTGGCGATTGCCTGGCCTCTAGAATCTTGATCCGCTCCTGCAGATCACGGTCTTGCTGCTGCAACTGCTTGATCTGCTCGACCAGTTGGGAAATGGTTCCCTGATCGTGGTCGCCGGAGTTCGGGTTGGCACTCTGCGCCCTACCGACGGCAGGGGCCAGCAGCAGTAACGACAGCACGCAGTAGATGCGAATCCGGAATCTCCTTCTTGGCACAGAACCCTCCTTGACTGCCCGTGCTGTCGGCGAACCGCCGACTGAGTTCACTTTCGGCAGGCCTGCAGTTGAGGGTCAGGTTACTTTAGTGTGTTTGCGGATTAAGTTAGCAAGTCGAGGTTAGAGACGGGCTCAAGCGTCAGCTCAGCAGCTTGGGGTCGCGAATCCAGCACTCTTTAGTATCCCGGGGTTGGATCCGAGTGTGGGGTCAGATCCGAAAGCATCGATGGTTAAAGAGAATGGTTAAAGAAAAAAGGCAAGTTAAGCATCATGAGAAATAAAGTGATGCGCGCGGCACCCCGCTTCTATCCGGCAACAATAATAAACATCGAAGCCGCTGCCGCCGCGCATCGCCGATTCCCGGATCCAGCCGATGATCGCATCCAGGAGGCTGCTCCAGGGAAGTTTCTAGCAGGGATGTCAATATCCTGCGGCAGCGGGGGGAGGATTTCTCCCCGGATATAGGTAGGCTTGGACATTTCGCAAGCATGTTAGTTGACTGCGCCTGGTTTCCAGGGTTGGTCACCAACGTCTGACCGAACGTTCTGTCTCCGGGCAGGTTTTATTGCCCGAAAAACTGCAAAGTTCCGTTCACCAAAGGGCCGCTCGAGAGCTCGCCGCCGAAGACAATGACCTGATGCGTCGTCGGATTGTGAGCCATTCCTAT
>Ga0308309_10002071_pt1 | contig 11940 bp, 6 predicted proteins | sample HubBroMetageWFT5_FD_192491 | JGI IMG/M metagenome (GOLD analysis project Ga0308309, IMG submission 192491) | Warmed and freeze-thawed soil microbial communities from the Hubbard Brook experimental Forest, New Hampshire - Hubbard Brook CCASE Soil... | ecosystem: Environmental > Terrestrial > Soil...
TAAAGCTGGTCTGAGAAATCAGATTAGCCTTTTCCTTTTGACTTCTGAAGTCAGCTGCCTAATGGGATTGTTCGAGATATACCCGCCCATGAAGAGCCACGTCATCCAGGAGTATGGCGGGTCGGATGGATGAAGCCCGAACCAATGCACTCAATCAAAGTAGTATCGAAATCGGAGAGTGCGAGCGAACGCAGCGAAGACCCGACGGAACTTCGCATCGAAATCAAATGTCATCCCTAAGATTGGCGGGCGGGACTAATCCCATCGTCCTGCGCGGGCCAAGTGTTGGGAAAGAGGAATCTTGGGATTCCATTGCCTTTCGTACTCTTGCGCTCTTGACGTAGTGCTTGCCGGAATGATTTCCACACTGCCACCTGGCAGAAAAGGGTCACCCTCGAATCCGAAAAAGATGGCTTGCTGTGGCTTAGGGGTATATTCTCGCTGGCGCCGGGCTAGTGGTATGGAAGTTCCGGATCGAAGTTCACGACTTGCTCTTTGAGAGCGGCTCGGAGAAAAACATGAGCACCATTGCCGTGCCTGTTCGAGGTGCGATTCTTGCTCGCAACGGGTTTTTGAAACGGTATTTCTACTTCATTATGTCGCTGCTGATGGCCGCGATTGTCATCAGCGGCTTCCAGCGTACCGTCAACCAGCACCTGTTCCATCCCGCGGTGCCGCGGCCGTTTATTCTCTGGATTCATGCTACGGCTTTTGCGGGGTGGGTGATCTTCTTCATTCTTCAGTCAACGCTGGTGAGGGTGCATAAAGTCAGCTGGCACCGCTTCCTGGGATGGTTTGGCGCCGGGTTGGCAGCGGTGATGGTTCCGCTGGGCGTTACGACTGCCATCGTCATGTCGCGCTTTGATATGGTGCAGCTGCATCAGAGCGAGAGCGACACGCGCGCCTTTCTGAGCATTCCGTTCCTTGACATGATCGTCTTTGGAGTGTGCATCGCGCTGGCCATCTATTGGCGCGTGAAGCCGGAGTTCCATCGCCGGCTCGTCTTCATCGCGACCTGCATGCTCATGGACGCGGCCTTTGGCCGTTTTGACTACGTGTTCGACCATAATCTTTTCTATCCCTGCCTCGACCTGCTGATCTTGCTGGGCGTTATGCGCGACCTTATGGTCGAAGGGCGTGTGCACAAGGTTTATCGGTATGCGTTGCCGTTGATGGTTGGGGGCCAGAGCCTCGCGGTCTACATGTGGCGGAGCGATCCTTCGTGGTGGCAGGGGATCACGCGAGCGATTGTGGGATAACAGCTTTGGCGGGAGAAGAAGTCAAAATCCCCACCCTGGCGCAAAAAACGCGGCAAGGATGGGGCACCCGCACCCGGGCAATTATTGCGGTTGCGCTTCCAGCAAGAGGTGTCGGTCGAAGTCGGCCGGGATGGTGGCTTTTGGGCCGTGGACTTTGCCGAGGTCTTTGCCGGTTTCGTAGTCCACGACATGATAGTCGCGGTCTTCCAGGCCTCGCAGTTCTACCTTGCCGGTCCAATGCTTGGCGTAGAAGGCGTAGTACATTTCCTTTCCTTTTTGGATGGCGTGGGCTTCGGGCAGGTCGAAGCCTATGTCGTAGAGCTCACCTCGATATTCTCCGCGGGAAAGCATTTTTTCTTTGTAGATGGTTACCCACTTCGCCATGACTTTTTCGCGCTCGGGAGTCAGGTCGGAGTTGGTGTGCTTGGTTACTTCCGCGGGGAGGACGAACTGGGTGCCTACCACTCCGCCTACGCCTACCGTCGAGGCGAAATCGTTGTGGCCGTCGCTCTCTTCTACGTGGTCGCCGAAGTAGGGGATGTTGTCACCCATCAGCGCTTTCAGGGTTTTGCCTTTGGAACGAATCTGGAAGGAACTTTCGGGGTCGGAAGCTACTGACATGTTGAAGTGCGGCATGGTGAAGAAAGAAAAGGCGGTGCCGCAAGGGCAGAATTCTACCAGCGCGTCGGGCTTTACGCTGTGCGCGGTTTCGTAGAGTTCGCGGAAGAAATCCGGGAGGGCTTCGACTGAGTCTTCTGGCTTCGCGTGATGGTGAGCGGGGTTGAAGCATTCGGGGACGGCGTTCATGTGCTGGCCGTCTAGCTTGAGGCCGTCGAATCCCCAGTCGCCCAGGATTTTTCTTACTAACGCTTTGTGGTACTCGACCACGTTTTTGTCGGCGGGGCAAAGATAGTCGGAGTTCCACCAGGAAATCTTGCGACGCGTGCCGTCGCGATTCAGCAGGACATAGTCGGGATGATCTTTTAATAGCTTTGAGTCGGGGACTGCGCTTAGCGGGGACCACCAGAGTTGGGCGTGGAATCCTTCTTGATGGATGCGGTCGACCAGGGCTTTCATGTCGGCGTCGCCGTTGGGGAACTTTTTGGGATCGAGCTGCCAGTCGCCGTAATTGTCTTGCCAGCCATCGTCGAGCGTTACCCAGGAGAAGCCCAGCTTCTTGGCTGTGGGGAGCGTGTCGTAGACCTGCTTCAGCTGAACATTTCTCCCGTATCCCCAGGCGCACCAGATGGGGCCGAAGGCGCTGTCGGGCGCGGTCGCCATTTGGAATCCCTGACGAATCATCAGGCGGCGGTATTCGGTTAGAGTGCGGAAATAGTCGCCTTGATGAACTGAGACGAAAGTGTGGAGCGTGTGGAAGCTTTCGCCGGGGTCGAGAGTTTGTTCGTGCTTCATACTCACGGCTACCGTGGCGTGAGTTGCGTCTCGCATAGTGACTGGCAGTTCGATCAGGCGCGGGACTGGCTCGATGTGGCCTACTGCCAGGCCTACGTCTTTTCTCCAGACATCGATTATGGGAGTGCCTCCGCCGTAGTCGCTGGCGTTCATCCCCAAGTAATTTTGTTGATGGAACCCGGGCTTCAAGGGGACGATCCAATTGGGACGTTTTTCGTAGGAGCCGCTTTGGTAGGACCAGAATGCTGGAGTCGTCGCAGCTGACACGCGGAGGCTGTAGTGATTGTTGGACCATCTGCGGATGGTTAACGGTGCGGCGCCCTGGTTCGTGTATTCAACTTCGAAGACTGCCATTGAGGGGAAATCGTTGTAGATGGTTACCTCGACCTTCTTGCGCAGAGTGCCGTCGTTGCCGGTTACGGTTAGGCGCTGGGCGGGACCGAAGGCGTCGGAGATCTGCTCGGTTTTGGCGGAGGTCAGGGCGAAGTCGGTGAAGGTGCGAGTTGCGGCTTCGAGAGTTTCTGAGGCGGAGAACTGGACTAGCGGTTTCGTCGCGGCGACGAGTGGGACTACTCGGGTGTGGAGGTTGTGGTCGAATTCCACGCGGAGGAGTTTGCTTTCGATTTGCGGCTTGGAAGAGGAATCAATCGGGGTCGGCGGATTCGGGGCTTTCTTTGTTTGTCCGGGAGTCGAGGTGAAGGACAGGACCAGCAGGGCCAGGGTGGTTAGAGCGAGAGCTGGTGGGCGGGTCATCGTCGGAGGACACCAACGGAGAATTGGGGTTGGATGATCATGGCGTTGGACTATTACGAGCTATTACTTTTAATTTTGTTTGATTGAGATTGTCAAGGGGTATCAAAGCGCGAAAAGAGCTTTTTGCGACCACAGGGGCTGAAGCCCTCGTTCATTTTGTGGCGCTGACATGGCGCTGAAGCGCCGCTCTTCTACGGTATTCCAAGCATTTATGTGTTTTTCCAAGAGCCCCAACGGGTGCCCTTTTTAACTTGACAGGCGCATAGGGGCGAAAGTAAAAGTTATGGGGCGCAATGATACGAAACCATACGGAAGTCGCCGAGTGTGCTTTGCGGTCCATGGTTTGGTCTGCTGTCCTGAGGTCCCCGTTCGTTGGACTGGTGCTTTTTTCTGGCGTGCTGCTGGCTAGTCCTTATTCGACAGAACAGAACTGGAAGAGCCAGAACCAGGATTGGACTAACTATGTGCGCATTGGGGCTTATGGACTGGGGAGCGACAATGCGGAGCGGATTGTGCAGAGCGCGCAGGAGGATGGAGTGTTTGGGATTGAGGTCGACAACGATATTGAAGGGCGGTATGAGAGTTTTGTTAATCCTGAGGAGAAGCTGAAGGCTATTCACGCCGTGGCTGAGAAGGCGCATGCGGCGGGGAATTACGCTTATGTTTACATCGCTGGGACGGAATGCATTACGGCTAATGCGGCTGAGACTCCGCACACTTTGTACAAGGAGCATCCGGATTGGGTGCAGAGGAACATCAAGGGAGAGCCTGCGCTGTTTGGAGGCGGGTCGGCTTTCTGGATACGCAAGGGGGACGAGGATGTCTGGGTGAGTCCTTATGCGTCAGCGTGGCGGAAGATTTATATGGAGCACGTGCGGCAGATTGCTGGCACGGGGATTGATGGGATTTATGTGGACATCCCTTACTGGATGACGCACTTCGACGGATGGGAAGACACCTGGGCCAGCTTCGACGACTACACTGTGGCCGCTTTCAAGAAAGAGACTGGGCTCGATGCCAAGAAAGATCTGAAGCTGGGAGATTTCTCGGACGTTAATTTTCGGAAGTGGGTCGATTTCAGAATTCAGACGTTCACTGATTTCATGGCGGAGATTGACCGTAATGCTAAATCGGTGAATCCGGCGATCAAGACGATTCCGGAGATTTATCCGGGGATTGAGAAGGAAGCAGTTCGAGTTGGAGCTGATGTTTACAGCACGTATGGAGTTGTCGACGTTATTGCCCACGAATATTCATTCGGCAAACACGGCATGGCCTCGGAGAGGACGCCGCTGACCTGGTTTGATTATCAGGTGGGGATGCATACGTTTCGGGCGTTTGCGCAGGGTAAGGCGAGCTGGATTTTGAATTATTCGTGGGATGGAGACAAGAAGGTCGACAAGCGCGAGGCCATGTTGAATCTGGCGGCGTCGGAAATCATGACGGGGTCGAATTTCTGGGATGCGCCCGGGCATTCGATGGCGGGATCGAACGATCGTGAGACGCGGAAACGGATTTTTGCGTGGATCAAGGCTCATGAAGATACGTTCTACAAGCCGCGGACGACGATCGCTCCGATTGGCGTTTATTTTTCTCCGGAGACTCGGAATTACTTTGCCGACGAATTCATTTCTTCTTACCGCGGAATTCTTATTCTGCTGATGCAGAAACATTTGGAGTTTCAGGTCGTGACGCCGCGGACGCTGGCGGAGTTTCGGGGACGGACTTTGATTCTTCCTGATGTGAGGGTGATGAGCGACGGCGAGAAGGCTTGGGTTCGGAAGTATGTGGAGGGCGGTAACAGACTGGTGATCACGGGTGAAGATGCTACGCACGTGGGCGGCGCAGCGGGTGTGGTGCGGTTTGGGAAGTGTCCGGGGAAAGAATATTACGCGGCGTTGGAGAAGAGCGTGGCGGATACTTCTCCTGAAGTTGAGCATGACTTTCTGGAAAGCCTGAAGGGGGAAACTTCGGTTCGGGTGGCGGCTTCGAATATGGTTGCGACGTCGATTGCGCATGTGGATGGGAAGACGCATGTTTTCTTTGCGAATTTTGCGGGGCTCGAGGGCGGACTGAATCCGGTGCAGACGCCGCAGACTGGGGTTGAAGTCACGGTGAATGGCGCGCGCGCGGGGCATGGATTCTTTCTTCCGTTTCTTGGGGAGGTGCAGCCGGTGACTGGGACTGCCGGAGACGGCGGCATCAGTTTCAAGCTGCCTCCGATTGAAAAGGGTGCCGTGTTCTGGTTTGAGCCGTAAGGCGATATGGAAGCGAGCCAAACGCGCGTTGTTGTGTCGCAAAGAGCGCGACACATCGCGCGGCTCGCATGGATCCTTCGCGAGACAAAGGGCGTCTCGCTCAGGATGACAAACTGACGGATAGAAGAAATCGGGCTGCGCTCGATTGGACAGCCGAGGGCGGCTGTCCCCACATAAGAGCGTTTGCTCAGCACAACAGTGGATCGGGGAGGGAGTTGGACGTGAGTGCGTTGTCGGAATTATTGAGTTTGCCGGGGAGCGAGAAGGCTGCGCGCGGGCTGGAGCATACTCCGGCGGAGATTGCGCAGCAGCCTGAGGCTTGGTTGTCGACGTTTGAAGTGTTCCGGAAGAAACGGGAGCAGATCGCGGAATTTCTGGCGCTGGCGGGAATCGGTGCTAGCCCGCGTCCGCGGCCTACCGTCTTTCTTATTGGCGCTGGGACTTCTGATTATATTGGGCAGTCGCTTACCTACCTGCTTCGCCGGTGCTGGAACTGCGAAGTGATCGCCGTGCCCAGTACCGATCTGCTGACGCACATGGATGAGTGGATGATTCCGGAGAAGAAATATCTCTGGATTTCGTTTTCGCGTTCGGGGGACAGTCCGGAGGGAGTTGCAGTTCTTGAAAATGCGCGGAAGAACCATCCGGAGATTCATCACCTGGTGGTGTCGTGCAACGCGAAGGGGCGAATGATCCGGGAAAGCGCCGACGACCCGCGGGTGCTGGGGATTTGTCTGGACGATGCGGTGAATGACCGCGGACTGGCGATGACCAGCTCGTTTTCGAACATGGTGATTTTCGGGCAATGCCTGGCGCATGTGAACGAGGTTGGGACGTATCAGGAAGTCCTTTCGCAACTGGTGCAGGCGGGCCGGGATTTTCTGCCGCGCGCCGCGGATAGCGCGTCGGCGCTGGCGAAGGAAGCTTACACCAAAGCTTGCTTTGTGGGGTCGGGACCGTTGCGGGCGGTGGCGAAGGAATCTGCTTTGAAACTTTTGGAGTTGACGGCGGGAAAGACTTTGACGATGTCTGAATCGGTTCTGGGGCTGCGTCATGGTCCCATGGCGGCTCTGGATCAGAGCACGCTGTTTATCTGTTTTCTTTCGGGCAGCCGGCGCGTGCAGCCCTACGAGCGGGATTTGCTGGAGGAGATCGGAAAGAAGGGGCTGGTGGGATGCAGGGTTGTTGTGGGCGGAAGTGAAATCGGCAGGGACTCACTTGCGGAGCATTATCTGGCGTCGAGTGCGATTGGCGGCGTTGCCGATGATTACCGGCCGGCGGTCGATGTAATTTTTGGGCAACTGCTGGGCCTGTTCAGTTCGTTGCGGTGGGAGTTGCGGCCGGATCGCCCGAGTCCGAATGGCGCTATCAGCCGGGTGGTACAGGGTGTGAACATTCATTCTTGAGGAAGTGCGCTCGCTCAGGATGACAGTCAATCAAACGGGGGGATTCCGATGAGACCGACGGGACGACTTTTTCTATCTTGTATTTTGGTGGCGTGCTTCTGCGGAGGCTTGGCGACTCTTGTGGGTGCACAGGGCAGCTACCGGGCACAGCTGCGCGGCGTGGTCTCGGATGCTTCGGGAGCCGTGGTTCACAATGCGACCGTGACGATCACCGACACAGGCACAAATATTTCGAGTGTTTCACACACGGATGACAAGGGCGAATACTTCTTCACGGGCTTGCGGCCGTCGACGTATTCGGTGAAGGCTGAGCTGAAGGGCTTTCGGACGACGGAGCGGACGGGCGTGGTGCTGGCCGTCGATCAGGAGGCTTCGCTCAATTTCACTCTGACTCCGGCGGGCGTGAGCGAGAACATCATAGTCACGACGACCGCGCCGCTGCTGGATACCGACAACGCGACGCTGGGCACGGACATCACCCACGAGTACATAAACGAAATCCCGTTGATGGGCCGTGACTACTTTGGCCTGACGTTCCTGGCGGCGGGTGTCACCGAGGTGGCAGGATCGGGCACGGGGGATAACTATCCCTCGGGAACTAACTTCACTTCCAACGGGCAGCGTAACGCGACCGCCGAGATACGGTTGGACGGCGCCTTGATCAGCGCGCCGGAACAGGGCGAGGGCGGAAACACCAACGTGTACTACGAGCCGTTGGTCGATAGCGTGCAGGAATTCAAAGTGCAGAACAACAGCTTCTCGGCGGAGTTCGGCAATAACGGCGGCACCGTGGTAAACATGGTGCTGAAGAGCGGAACCAACGCTTTCCATGGCACGGGCTGGTATTTTCTGCAGCGTCCGCAGATGGACGCTCGCGATTTCTTCAATCCCAAATATTTCTTGGGGGATCCTACGCCCAATTCCAAGCCAGACAGCAAGCGTGACCAGGGTGGCTTTTCGCTCGGCGGACCGATCAGGAAGAACAGAACGTTCTTCTTTGTGGACTTCGAGAAGGTGAGAAGCTTGAGCGCGCAAAGCGGGGTCGTGACCGTACCTACAATGGCGGAACGGACAGGCGACTTCTCGGGGCTTACGAATATTATTTACGACCCGAAGCAACCGCTCATTCCCTGTACCCCGCCTACAACCCCCCCCACGATGTGCCGCCCGCCAGTGGCGAACGGGGGCGTGATCCCGGTGGGGGAACGGGATCCCATCGGAATGGCTGTGCTGAATCTCTATCCGAAGCCCAGCAACTCGGACGAATTCAATAACTATAACTACACAACGGTAGCGAACGCGCCGGATTACCAGTTCGACATCAAAATAGACCACCAGATCAACGACAAGAATCGCATCAATGGCCGCTACAGCCGAGGCTGGAGCAACTACACCACTCCGCTGACCTTGGGCGACGGCTTCGATAACGACGGAATCGCGAGCGGCGTGACTGTGGCGCAAAACGGCTCGTTTGAATATTCATGGACGGTGAACCCGCGGATCATCTGGACCAGCCACGCGGCGGTGGACCGGGTGCATGAACTGTCGCTACCGGGGATCCCGACGATCTCCAGTTTCAACGCTTCGCTGCCGGCTGGTGTTCAAGGATTGCCGCCGGTGTTCCAGCAGGCCAACGGTATCGACGAGATGCCGACGTTTCAGATGCAGGGGAATCTGCCGTGGAATAATCTTTACGATCAGTGCTGCATTTACACAAAATTCGGCCACACCCTGGTGAGCTATTCGTCGCAGTTGGTAATTTCCCGGGGATCGCACCTGATCAAGTTGGGCGGGGAACAGAGAATTTTCTACAACAATTTCTGGCAGCCGAACAACCCGACTGGACTTTTGACTTTTACGGATGAAGTCACATCTCCGACTCCGAACAGCGACTATGATTCAACGGGGCTTATCACCACGGGCAACCCACTGGCGAGTCTGGCCTTTGGTTATGGCGACAACATCAACGCATCGAGTCAGCTGATCGTGACTCCCTCGGTGGCCAACCGGTCGCTCGAGACAGGGTTTTACATTCAGGATGACTGGAAGGTAAATTCGAAGCTCACGGTGAATCTGGGCCTGCGCTACGAGTGGAGTTCGCCCTACACCTCGCGTAACAACCAGCTCGAATTCAGCAATTTCACGGCGGATTCCGGAGTGGGCATCAATTTTGCGAGCCTTCCCGCCACTGCGCCAGCCGGCACTCTGAGCGCGCAGGGGCTTATGCAGAGTATTCCCGGGCTGAATCTTCCGACAACGCAGGAGTTGTATGGCACGACGACGTTTGCCACTCCCAGCATGAGGACGGTTCCGACGTACCGCAAGGACATTGGACCGAGGCTGGGTTTTGCCTATGCGTTCGATCAGAAGACGGTAGTGCGCGGCGGAGCCGGCATTTATTTTGGAATGAGCCCGGCCACGAACTTCCAGTATCCCGGGTCCGCGTTCCGCAAGACGGCGAACCTGTTTTTTACCAACAACGATTTTGCCACTCAATCGGCGACTTTGGAAAACCCGTTTCCCGGCGGGTTTACCGGTCCGCAGGGCAAGCAGTACGGCCAGCTTGCGAACTGGGGCTATCAAAACCCGAACGATCTGGGCAATACCGCGGCGCGGGACGCCGACATTTACCAGTGGAATCTGGGAGTGCAGCGAGAGCTGCCCGGCGAGATCGTGCTTGGTGTCGACTACGTTGCCGGCCGCAGCACGCATCTGCCCTGGTCTGGCACAAACAACCGGGCCTACATCCCATCGTCTTTACTGGCACAGATTTCGCAGGCTGTGCATTACGACAACGACGTCACTCAAGGGAACGGCATCGGGAACTGCGATGCCAACAATTGCGTCACCAACTTTCTTAACACCCTAGTCGGCAACCCGTTTTACTCCATGTTCAATACCCCTTGCACATCGACTCCCTCCAATCCTTGTTTCAATGAAGTTAATTCCAACTACGGCGAATCGACCCTGCCTTTGTCGACTCTGTTAACTACGTACCCGCAATTCGCCGGGGACTTCGAGGGTCTGATGCTGGAGAGTGCGAATTCCTGGTATAACGCGCTGCAGATTCGTTTCCAGAAGCGCACCACTCACCACGTCAGCTTTGAGGGTAGCTACACGATATCGAAGGAAACCGACTATTCTTCGGCAGGCAGGAACAACTGGGTGGGAGCACTCGGTCTCGGCATGCCGCAGCAACTGGACCGCCTGTCTGCGGAGCATAGCATCGGCGCCAGCGACGCACCGCAGCGGCTCGCGGGCGCCGTGGTTATAGACCTGCCCATCGGCCGCAATCAATGGATTCTCGGCAATATGAACCGGGCCGTTGATGCGGTGATCGGAGGCTGGTCGGTCGCAACGCTACTCACCCAACAATCGGGGCAACCCATGGCCATCGGCCTGAACAACCCGCTTCTGGCCAACGGCAGCCAGCGTCCGAACACTGTCTGTTCCCAGCTTAAGAGCGGGACCAGCATGCACGACGTGGCCTTGCAGTGGCAAACGAACCCGGCAGCTATAAACCTTGGGAATCCTCCGGTGAATACCTTCTTCAATGCGAATTGTTTTTCAGATCCCGGCGACAATATTCCGGGTAATGCGCCACGGTATTTTTCCGGCTTACGCGTCGACGGCATCCACAATGCGGATCTGAACGTTTACAAGTCGTTCGTGCCCAAAGAAGACATGCGGGTGGAAGTGCGGGCGGAGATATTTAACTTTACCAATCACCCGCGCTTTGGGCAGCCAAATTCGGCTGTGGGAAGTGGGCCTGCGGGAAGTTCGACTCAGACGAATCCGTTTTTCGGGACGATTTCCGGCGACGCCCTCGGGGAGACGCCCCGCTTCTTCCAGTTTGGGGTGCGATTCGAGTTCTGACGATTGGTCGGACGTCTGGAAGATCGGCATTGACGGTTCAAGTGAGCGTTTTTTCAGAGTGAAAGGCGACAGATGAATAAGGCCACGCCCGGAGTGAGCGTGGCCATCTCGTTTCTGTCCACGAGGCGCTCAGGCTGCTGTTTGTTGTTGATAGGCTGGGACGAATGACTCGGCGACGAAGTCTTCGAACCGCGTCGGCGTCGTGTTACGGGGCGTGCGGGGTTCGAGTGGCCGCATGTGTCCTGAGTTCAGTGAGCCGCACATTTCGAGAATTAGTCCGACGAACTTTTCGGACATTCCCGATTGAACCATCGCAACTCTAATCTGGTCGTCGGGCGCATGAACGTATCCGAGATTGGGTTTGCCAATGGCCTTGCCGATTATGGTGGCAATTTCCGTGTAGTCGAGGTCGCGCTGTCCTAACAGCTCGTGGGTCTGCTTGCCTTGGAAGCCGAGGCTCAAGAGGGCATCGGCAGCGGCGGCTCCGATGTCGCGAGTGGCGATCATGGGGAGTTTGAGGTCGGGGCGAAGGGGTCCGATCGCAGAGCCGGTCATGCGAATGGCGCCCACCTGAGGCAGCGTATTCTCCATGAAATAGCCGGCCCGCAGGTAGAGTACGTTTGCGCTGTCGATCTGGTTTAGTTTTTGTTCGAGGTGGTGCAGGCCGACGACGGGTCCGGTTCGGCCGGTCTTGTCCGCCCCGAAACTGCTCAACGAAACCACATGCTTGATTCCGTTGCTTTTGACGGCGGCGGCAATGGCATCGCTTACACGTTCTTCATAAGCGAGGGGATCGTTGCTGGTGGGGTTGGGTGGAATCATCACATAGGCTGAATCTGCTCTTTGAAAGGCCTTGGTCAAGGCCGATGGATCGGTGACATCGCCGACGAATATCTCCGCACCTTGGGCCGCGAAGGGTTGTAAATGAGCTGAGTTTCTGCCGACGACGCGAACCTTTTGCTGGCGGGCAAGAAG
>Ga0308309_10002073_pt1 | contig 11935 bp, 12 predicted proteins | sample HubBroMetageWFT5_FD_192491 | JGI IMG/M metagenome (GOLD analysis project Ga0308309, IMG submission 192491) | Warmed and freeze-thawed soil microbial communities from the Hubbard Brook experimental Forest, New Hampshire - Hubbard Brook CCASE Soil... | ecosystem: Environmental > Terrestrial >...
ACCCCGATGGCAAATATGCCAAGAGCCACACGGACTAAGCGGGCATCTCAGATCAAGAAACACCGAAGACCAAGCCCGCGAAGCGCGCCAAAAACTAGCGCAGTCGAGAAGACGGCGGTTCGCATCTTGGGCAAATTGCGCAGTTTTCCACCATGGCACGTCAGCGCCATGTGCGGGCCTGTCCAACTGCGCTCGTTATTGGAACCAATAAAAGTGGAGGTTGGCCGACCAGATGGCCGCCAAGATGACCTGTAGCACGACCAATTCCGTTGTGGTGCCGGGGCCGGTAACGTAGCGCAACATTCTTGATCCTCACTGAGGGGGTTGGCTTCAGATTTGGCACGCGATCACGTCCGCGCGGTGCTGGGCACGTCTACAGTTTGTTTTGATGGCAATTCCGGCGGGGAGTCAGACAGCGCGAACAACAACGTCCCCATTATTGCAGCGAGCGAAACGGCCAGCCGGATTTGGTGATCCAGCCCGCGCTCATGCACATGGAAACTCGTCTGTGCGAGCTGACTTGCTAAGGGACGATGGCGATTGCTTACGGGGGAAAGCATCGGCCGATGGGAATTATTTTGCTTGGGACCGACTATACCATCGATTTGACCTCGGTCCCAGTGGGCGCGCGGTGACTGGTGGACTATCGCTCAGCCCGTTTTAGCGCCCGCCACTCCCACGGCGGCATACAGCGATGCGCGTGGACGCCAACGCCGCGCGCAGCCGCCCGTCTCTCGGCGTCAACATACGAAACAGACGTTTAGCCGCGCAATGCGGCGCTAAGGCTTCCTAAGCGGGTCAGCAGCCAAGCGACAGGTGCTGCAATGAGGTCACGGTAGACGAACTCAATGATTACAAGGAGGGCCGCCGCATAGATGAGCAACAGCAGCGCAACCCCTGCCATCAACAGTCGCAGCAAGCTTGGCCCGCTCGCCGGTTTGGGCCTCTCGACATCAGCCACGATACTCACGCCTCCCAAGCCTTATGCTGAGAGCGTAACGCACCAGCCAACCCGCGAGCCGTTGAATTTTCGTGACCTTGTAAGCGCTGCCGCTAAGGCCCCGTCTGACTCACCAGATCGTCTTAGCCGGTTGCGAGTCCTGAGTCCCAACCGAGGGCTAATTCGATTCCACGGGCAGAAAAACGGCCCTAGTGTCGAATCTGACAACCCACGATGCGCCGAGGGGCAGTCCTAGAAGCAACCCGCCCCCGAGGCAGGGCACGTAACGCCGGTGCGCGGGTTGAAATAGGTGCCTGTCTGAGACTGATAGGTCCACCCCTCCAGGCTCCGCATGGTGCCGCTTTGGATATTGCCGTTTTGGATATCGAAGGCACGCGCTCTCGCGCCGCCGCCGACTTCCGTTGGTGGTTTCGCGCTTTGCGAAGGTGGCGTGTGAGACTGTGCGAAGGCTGCGCTGAAAGCGAGAGAGATCGTCGCAGCAATCAACGCCAGCATTGCGCCCGGGAGCGATGTGGCTGTCTTTTTCATCTGCGGTCCCTTTCTGAGTCCTACGACGTAGGATCGACTTAATGCGGAAGTCGCCGGGCGACCTGGTTGCATCAAACAAGTCGCCCGGCGTGCAGGCGTGGGATGAGTCGCGAAGGCCCACACCTGCAGGACCGAGATGGGGACGGGATCGGGCCGACGCTTTGGCCGGATTGCTGCGCCTTGGGTCATCATTGTCGCAGGCGGCGCAGTAAGGTTCATGTCGGCAAGGCGGTAAGGCCTTTGTCAGCGAATCAGCGCGCCATGGCAGGGAGAGAAAGGAGCTGCCATGCATTCACTTTCAAGCTTGGCAATCGTCATGTTGGCTACCCTGACCGCAACTGCTGCCGTCGCCGCGTTCGCCCTCTGGCTGTTCTGGCTCCTGACCAGCACATGGCGCGGTGACATAGGCCATTTTTTCGATCGACCATGTTTGCACCCTGCACATTGGCGCCTGCTGGTTCCGCCCAATCCGACAGACTGACAAAGCGGCCCGAAACCCCTTCGCTGGCCGCTCCTTTCCGTCCATTCCGCGACTCACGGAAAGCCGGAGCTTGTAGGCAAAGGCAAACATCAATTGAGTTTGCCGGTAGCCAACCAATTGTGTGCCATCCCAACGCAAAGAAATAGCGGCCAAAAGAGCAGATCGGACCACGGATGGGTCAGCGCAACATAGCGCCTCCTGCGCCGGCCCATCCGGTGAAGCATGGTATGACCCCGATGACCTTTGTGCTGGTTTTGAGTGCCATCGCCACCTCTTCCCCACTGTTAGGGCAATGCCGTGATAGAAAGCCAATCTTGTCTGCTGAAGTCGCAGCCAGAGCCAAAATCTGACTCACTAGTGTGCGTTCTTGAGGCTTTGCCTAGTCTTAGTTCGCCGGTTGAATCAAGGCCTAGTCTTAGTTCGCCGGTTGAATCAAGGCGAGCCGGCCTAACGATGACCGCCGAATGGACACAGCTAGGCCGAATGGACACAGCTAGAAAGTACGTTGCAGCCCCCTGGAGGCACCTTTCGTGTCTGCTCCATTGGACGATGTTCACGGTCAGGCCATGACCATCGGAATCCTTTTCGTCTGCACCGCCAACATTTGCCGCTCACCGATGGCCGAGGGCGTGTTCCGCAGCATGGCAGGCCGCGCCGGCCTCGACGCAGCCTTCACTGTCGATTCGGCGGGTACTTTCGGTGGCTATGCCGGCGAGCCGCCAGCACTGCCCGCAATCAAGGCGGCCGCACGCCGCGGCTATGACATCGCCAGCTTGCGCGCGCGTCAGGTGATGGCGGCCGACATCGCCCGTTTCGACCTCGTGCTGGCCATGGACCGCGGCCACCTCGCGCGGTTGCGCCGCTGGGCGCGGGGCCGGCTCGCCTTACGGCTGCTAATGTTCACCAGCTTCTGCCCTGCAGGCGGCCCCGTCGACGTCGCCGATCCCTATGGCGGCGCGGCGCGCGACTACGAGGAGGCACTCGACCTGATCGAAGCGGGCTGCCAGGGCCTGCTCGAGGCGCTGACGCCACTCGTGCGCGAGTTTGTCCTTAAGGATCGCCAAGGAGTCAAAATCTGACTCACGGGAGAGCCGTGAATTTACCGCACATGGCGGAACGCTGTCATCGCGCTGTGGCCTGATCAGCGATTGCTTTGAGCGAGGCCGACATTTCACCTAGTCCATCAGGGCCCGTGGCGTCGCCATACCCGGGCGCCATATCGGGCGCGTCCATGTGCTGAGCCCCAGCAGCACGCCTAGGCTTGCCACTAGACTCCTGTCTGAGGTGCTTCCCAAATAAATGCCAGAACCTGGGCGGCACGCCTTCCATGCGAGCGCTCAATCTCCTGCAATGTCAGCTTGGGCCGCAGGCGCTTGGCAGCGTTGAGCGTGGTCGCCGCCCGCTCGGTCTGGCCTGTTGCTACCAGCGCCAGCGCTTCGAGGACCAGCGGCAGATGGAGCCGTGGGTCGCGACGGGCGGCGAGCCGCGCTTCCTCGATCGCTTCGACAGGGCGCTTGGCCAGCAGCAGAAAACCTCCCAGCGCCCAACCCCAGAATGCCAACCGATGGTCCCGCGGGCTGAGCCGGATGCCGTGCCGCATGCGTACAATTCCGCCGTCGAGGTCGCGAGCCAACGCAAGTGCCGCGCCGAGGGCCACGTGGGCCTGCGCGTTACTGGGGTCTATGTCGACGGCCTGTTTCAGGATTTCTACGCCGCGCTCCCTCAGCCCCAAATCCGAGATGGCGCAGCCGGCGTAACCGAGCACTTCCGAACTTCCCGGATCTGCCGCAACGGCTGCTTCTGCTTCCGCCAGCGCCAGCGCCTTCTGCTCGGCTGAAGGTTCTACCAGTCCCGTGGTTTGAGCGAGCGCCGATACTAGCGCGAGTTGCGCGCGCGCCAGGGCGAAGTTGCCGTCGAGATCCAGAGCCCGCCGAAGGAAACCGTCGGCCTCAGCTACGGCGTGCTCGCTCCACCCACCGCCCCCGAGTGCGCCGGTGGCCTGTCGATAGCAACCCCAGGCATCGACATTTTCCGGCCGCTGCCGCCGGATGACGGCAATTTCCGCCCGGGTCAGCGCCGGCTCGAGCTCGACAATGATGCCCCGGGCGATGTCGTCCTGCAGATCGAGCGTCTCGGACCGCCCGGCATCGAATTTGCCCGACCAAAGGATTCGGCCGGTGGCCGCCTCGACCAGGTTGGTCGAAACCCGGACCTGTTCGCCAACGACGCGCAAACTGCCCTCTAGCACGTAGCGAACCGCCAGCTGGCGGGCGATCACTGAGGCTGGCGTCTCGGGATTGCGGAAGGCAAAGGACGACGCCCTGGAGATTACGAAGAAACCGGGCATGCGCGCCAGAAGCGCGATCACGTCTTCCGCGAGCCCATCGGCGAGAAACGCCAGCGACGTATCTTTAGCCAGAACCGCAAACGGCCGAACGGCGATCGACGGGCCTTCGGATGGGAGGACAGGAGGCACGGCGCCGTCCGTCTGCGTGCGAACGACGCCGGCCGTTCCATCACCCCGCTCGAGAACGACCTGAAACGCCCTGACCGGCCGCTCGATGTTCTTCAGCGACAGATCGCCGACATCGCGGAAGCTTGCATCGCGCCGATTGGCGACGGCATCGCGGGTATTGCCCGAGATGACGATGCCGCCCGGCGGCGCTTCTCCCTCAAGTCGGGCGGCGACATTCACGCCGTCGCCATAAAGATCATCGCCATCGACGATGACATCGCCAACATGCACGCCGATCCGGAAGATGATCTGACAATCCTGGGGATCATCGAAGTTTGCGACCGCCATGGCCTGCTGGAATTCGATGGCTGCGTTCAAGGCATCGACGGCACTGGCGAATTCCACCAAGGCACCGTCGCCTGTCAGCTTGACCAGCCGGCCGCCATGGCGCGCCAACGCGGGCTCCAGCCTTTCGCTGCGATGGGCCTTGAGGCGCGCCAGCGTGCCGCTTTCGTCCCGGCCCATCAGCCTGGAGTAGCCGACTATGTCAGCAGCAAGGATCGCCGCCAGCCTGCGCAGCTCACGCGTCAAGAGCATCCCTCCCAAGGCTGAGGCTTGCATCGTAGAGGTACGCCGCTAGGCAGGCAACGTGGTGCGAATCCGCCGCAACGTAATCGGTGAGCCTCGCCGAGGATGGGCGCCAGCGGTTGAAGTCACGCTAGGGCCTTGGGTGACTTAGGCGCCCTCGCTGAATCGCTCCGTCCCCGTCGCGAGTCCTACTGCGCCCCAGGCTGGGTGCGCGAGTCCAATCTTGTCGCGCAGCACTGCTGGCTACTGTGGCGGCGGTGCTCAGCGGTATCTGTTCACGTTATTGTAGTAGCCGCTCGAATAGTAGTAGTCGCTTGGATAGTTGTAGCCGGCGTCGGGCGAACGGTAGCCGGAGCTGGCCGGATAGCCTCGACCGTCGCAAGCGGCCGAAATCGCCAGCAGCGCCACCACCACCAGCCAACGAAGTTTGCTCATAGCTCCTCCTCGGCAAGGCCTTTGCTCATGAAGCTATAACGTCCGCGACCATGACGTGAGCGAGGTGCTATTGAGCCCTGTGGTGAAGATCACACATTTTTCACACGGCGCTCTTTTTCGGTATGTCAGGTCATCGCCGATGAGCAAGAAGCCCTCCTCGCGCGACCCAAAGCTTTTTCAGCCCGATCGGAATATGCCGCGGCGGATGCAAAGAGCAGAGCCGTGCCGATCAGCGCCCTACTTTGCGAGCGCAACACAATCGATCTCCATGTCGAACGGGCCAAACCATCCTGCGGTGGAGATGAAGATGCGGGCGGGTTTGTATGCGGCGAAATACTCGGCGTAGACCACATTGATCGCCGCGAAGTAGGACGGGTTCGAGCAATAGACGTTGCACTTCACGACCCGATCGAGTCCCGAGCCCGCCGCCTCGAGACAGCTCTTCAGATGCTCCAAGACGCGGCGCGCCTGCTGGTCGATCGGCAGGATGTCGTAGCCGCCGGTCTCCGGATTGATCGGCGCCAGGCCCGAGACGTAGATCCAGTCACCGGCGCGTACGACGGGCGAGAACGGCACGGAAATGCGTTCGGCAAACTTTGCGAAGGCGGGCACAGCGGGTTTCGTCATTTCGATCATGGGGATTCTCCTTCACCCGCAACCTAGGAAACCCCTCCTGACAACGTTGTGTCAGTATTGATAAAGGCCTATAAACATTGGCGGAATGCGCCGTTCCGATCGCCTGTTCGACATCATCCAGCGCCTGCACTCGGCCTTGGGCTATCGACCACCGGCCGAGTTCGAGGCGTCGCATCGAGCCTCCCGGGGGCTGGGCGTGGGCGACGCTGCGCGAACTGGCGGCTTCGCGCCGCCCACGCCCAATCATCGGCTTGACCCGCAACCTCATAGGCATGACCAATGATCAACCATCTGTCCGGGGTTTTGCTGTCTCACCCAAAGGGTGCAGTCCACCCTCTTCGCCTTCGTTGAATGTGCGGAAGATAACGATGCCGCGCTGACCCGCGTGGAAGGGCGTTCGAAACGGCTCCTTCCCGTCGATGGTTTCGGATCGCGCGTGGATCGGCCGTGGCCGCCGCCAGTCCCTCGGGTCCGGGAACCCCCAGCGCATCTTGACCACCCGTTCGGGCAACAGCGACCAAGGGTCGGCAATTCAGCACAAGCAACGGTCCGAAGGGATCCCTAGCCTCCTCGGCAGGCGCGGGACGCAATAGGGCGTTCCCGGCAAACTCCGAAAGGCTGCTCAAATGAAGAAGTCCACCTTACGTTTGGCTGCCGACGCATGAGGTTTGAACTCGCGTTCGCGCTCATCGCACTCGCAGCGCCTGCCTTGGCGCAGCAGCAACACGGGCACGCAGAGAACCACGATTGGTACAAGTATCTCAACACGAGGTCAGGCAAGTCGTGTTGCAGCGGCGATAGGGACCACGGCGACTGCCGGATAGCACAAGCTCGCCAGCGCAGCGATGGCCAGTGGGAGGCTTACTTCCGCGGGTCGCTGTCCCCCGGCCAATTTCCTGGTTATATGGGATGGTTCATAATCTCGCCCGACGTGATCCTGCCCGATGAGAAGAACTTACAGCCACTGCACGCCCACATCTGCGAGCAAAACGGCTTCGTCTATTGTTTTCTGCCAGGTGGGTCGGGGAGTTAGATGGCAAAGCTGAAAGGCAAACCACGCATCGCACCTGCGCCTATCATTTGGGCCATCCGGACGTATTCGTGATGGAGTCCACCGCTTCCTCTTCGTCGTCAAAGGGCGTCGCCTGCAGGCTCCGATCGGCGAGGAACGTAACGACCAGGCAGGGGTGACCGGTCGTTGGCGGGTAGTAGATCACGTAGGTGCCTGCCAGCTGCGGTGCCTGCCAGCTGCCCGTCCTACTCTGTGCGGCTTGGTGTAAAAAATGTGTTCGAGGTCCGGATCTGCCAGGGCATCACCAGGTCGAGCGAGGCTCATCAGAGTTCCCGCCAACAAGCGAAGGGCCGCCCAGGCACTTGTCCCGGACGGCCCTTTGACCTGCCGGTACATCCGCGGTCAGGTCGGTAGGAGACGATCGACTTAATGCGGAAGCCGCCGGGCGACTTGGGGAAATCGCCCGGCGAGCAGGCATGGATGATCGGGGGAGGCCCACGCCTGCAGGGAGTGATGAAGAGGAGGCGTTTCCGCCGGCACGATCCTCGCCGAACCCAAGGACGACGTCTTTTCAAAGTGGCAATCCGCTTTCGAGTTCGCACGCCGGCGGTGGCCAACTGGCAACGGGCTTACTGCATCGCCTTCGCTAAGGGCGCTTCAACCTCAATCGTGACGGTGCACGTGTACGACGGTGGGGGCCCGGGCAACCGCGCACATTGAGCGCCTTCGCCTGAACGCCGCCACAAATCATCAAGGTGCTGGCCGGCATCCCACGCAATGGAGCCCACAACCGCGATGGTGAGCGCGGTCAGAATGGCCAGCGAGAATCGCAGCATCGCTCGGCGTCCTTGCTAGATTGACGGGACACAACACCCGTTTGAGCATGAATGCCCGGCGACGGTGATGCCGGCGCCGGGCAGGCCGAAAGACTCGGAGTACACGCGAGCTAGCTGCGCGAAGGCACGGGGATGCGCCTGTCATGCAGCTGCTGCTCGAGCACCGGGATCGCCGGCTTGGCATCGCCCTCCTGGCACTGGGCAATTGCGACGGCGGTCGAGACGCCGACCGGGAGGCCGCCGCGCGCGGTCCCGGTGCCGTACTCCCGGAGCGCCTTGGCGAGCGACTGGCAATAGGCCTGATCGCTCATTGGCGACTGGGCGTTGCTGTCTGTGGCGATGCCCAAGCCAGCAACCAACGACACGATTGCGGCGGCGAGCAGTGTGGTTGTCTTTTTCATCTGAGGTTCCTTTCTCTCTAGTTGCCGGGACGCAACATTGCCGCCCGGCATGATGGAGGTAGGGACCGAATTGGACCGACACTTTGCCCGGATTGCTGTCCGTAGTGTCATCATTGTCGCAGGCGGCGCAGTAAGGTTCGTGTCAGCGGTAATGCCTTCGCCAGCGGACAGCCGCTCTACGGCAGTTGCGTGATCAATCACGCGTCAGAGTCAAAATCCAGGGCGTCGTGGCGAGGGTCGCACTGCCGGTCAGCGTGCCATTCCCGAAAACAATCGAACTGTCCGTGTTCGGGTTGGCATCCGCTCGCCAACCGCCGCAGCATTCGGAAAAGGACCGCGATCTCTATCTCTACGGGTGCAGGAACTATCCATGTGTGTGAGGCGTCCAGAGCAATTTGGAGCAAGTCACCGAGCGCCTTGAAACACATCTAGGAGGCACCAGCCGGAGCCTAGTTCCACGCTAGGTGAGAGGGCGGGTGGTGGGGTCCGAGGTGCGTGGGCCTAGGACCCCACCAATGTTTCAGAGATGACCCGCTGAAGCCCGCCGCAACCGCCTGTGCCATGCGCTCACACCGCCAGGTTCACCGTCACGCTCTTGCGCAGGGTGAAGCTCTCGAGCATGCCTTCGAGCGATGGCTTCCCCAATGGCCCGCCGTGGAAATGATCCACGCCACGGGCCTGAGGAAAGTCCAACCGGAAGCCCCCCGCTAGGGGGCAGGGCTAGGGGGAGAGGTTGGGTGAGGGGGTTGCGCACGGCCTTCGACGCCCCCTCACCTAGCCTCTCCCCCTCGCGGGGGAGAGGAACATGAGAGAGATGAAGGCAGCCGCTCACTTCTTCTCGATATTCCAGAAGATCGTCACCGGCGATTCGAGCATGCCGTTGATGTTCTTGCGCATCGCCACAGGCGAGTACCACTGGCCGAGGAAGGCGTGCGTCGGGTATTCCGACACCCGCACCTGCATGGCGACGGCCAGGTCCTTGCGCTTGGCCGGGTCGGTCTCGTCGGCGAAGGCCGCGCGCAGCTTCACCAGCTCGTCGTCCTTGGGCCAGCCGAACCAGGCGTTCTCGCCGATGGCGTTGAGGTAGCTGTTGCTCAGCGGATCGACGACGTCGACCGAGGCCGACGAGGTCAGGAAAGCGTTCCAGCCGCCCTTGTCGGGCGGATCCTTGCGGGCGCGGCGGCTGACCAGCGTCTGCCAGTCCATCGACTGCATGTCGACTTTCAGGCCGGCCTTCTCCATCAGCGCCTTGGCAACCGGCGCCAGGTTGGCCAGCACGTAGAGGTCGGTCGAGTGCATCAGCACCACCGGCGTGCCGTCGTAGCCCGCCTCCTTCAGGAGCTGCTTGGCCTTGGCGAAGTTGGAATCGAACTTGTCCTCGAAGCCCTTGAAGCTCGCGAACGGCGTGTCGCACATGAACATCGCCTTGCAGGTCTTGTAGTACTTGGGATCGCCGATCACGGCGTCGAGAAAGTCCTTCTGGTTGAAGGCGTAGAGGACGGCCTGGCGGATCTTGGGGTTGTCGAACGGCTTGAAGAGCTGGTTGAAGCGGAAGATGTACTGGTTGCCCCACTTGTTGAGGTTGACCAGCTTGACGTTGCGTTCGGCCTCCATGACCTTGAAGAGGTCATGCTGCGGCGTTTCGATGATATCGATCTCGCCCTTCAGGAGCGCATTCATCGCCGTCTGCTGGTCGGGCATCGCCACCCATTCGACCCGATCGACCTTGGCGATCTTGCCGCCGGCCAGGCCCGAGGGCGGCTCGGCGCGCGGCTTGTATTTCGGATTCCTGACGTAGACCGTCTTGTCGCCGGGCTTCCATTCATCCTTCACGAAGATGAAGGGGCCGGAGCCGGTGTAATCCTCGATCTGCTTGAAAGCGTCGGTCTCGGCGACGCGCCTGGGCATGATGAAGGGATTGCCCGACGGCTTGCCCAGCGCCTGCAGCATGATGCCGGTCGGCGCCTTGAGCTGGATCTCGAAGGTCTTGGGATCGAGCGCCTTGACCTCGGCCACCTTGGTCCACAGCAGCTGGCCCAGGACGTCGCGCGCCGCCCAGCGCTTGAGCGAGGGCACGACGTCCTCGGCCGTGACGGGCGCGCCGTCATGGAATTCCAGCCCGTCGCGCAGGGTGAAGGTCCAGGTGAGCTTGTCGCCGGAGGTCGTCCACTTGTCGACCATCTGCGGCTTGATCTCGAGGTTGCCGTCGGTCGCGAACAGCGTGTCGTAGATCATGTAGCCGTGGTTGCGCACGATATACGCCGTCGTCCAGATCGGATCGAGGATTTTTAGATCGGAGTGATTGACCACGCGCAGGGTCGATTGCGCCCAAGCTGGCGCAGGGGCCAACCCCGACAGGCCGAGCGCGCAGGCCGCGACCAGCGCCAGAAGTCTATTCCTCATTCCCCACCTCCCTGTCGGCAGATTTGACCGCATCGTGAGGCGATCGAACCGGCCTTGGCAAGCGCGCGCCGGACTTATGCTGCCGATCGGCGCGCGCTTCGACCGTCCTCGATCACCATCTGCGCCGCCTTGTCGGCGATCATGATCGTCGGCGTGTTGGTGTTGCCCGAGGTGATGCTGGGCATCACGGACGCGTCGATCACCCGCAGGCCATTGAGGCCGATGACGCGCAGCCGCTCATCCACCACGGCCATCGGGTCGGAGGGAATGCCCATCTTGGCCGTGCCGACCGGATGGAAGATCGTGGTGCCGATGTCGCCGGCGGCCTTCGCCAGAGAGGCATCGTCGTCGCCGACGCTCGCACCCGGCAGGAACTCCTCCGGCCAATAGGCCTGCATCGCGTGCTGCCGCATCAGGCGGCGCGTGACGCGGATCGCATCGGCCGCCACGCGCCGGTCCTCGGGGGTGGCGAGATAATTGGGGGCGATCACCGGCTTGGCCGAAGGATCGCGCGTGCGCAGCCGGATCGTTCCACGCGACGTCGGCTGGAGATTGCAGGCGCTCACTGTCACGGCGGGAAAGCGATGCAGGGGATCGCCGAACTTGTCGAGCGACAGCGGCTGCACGTGAAACTGGATATTCGCCCGCTCGTGTTCGGGGGAGGATTTCGTGAAGATGCCGAGTTGCGACGGCGCCATCGTCAGCGGCCCTTTCTGGAACAGCGCGTACTGGGCGCCCATCAGGCCGCGGCCGATCAGCGAATGATAGGTCTCGTTCAGCGTCTTGACGCCGTGAACCTTGAAGATCGCCCGCTGCTGGAGATGATCCTGCAGGTTGCGGCCGACCCCGGGCCTGTCGTGCAGCGTCGCGATTCCGAACTCGGTCAGCCAGTCGGCCGGCCCGACACCGGAGAGCTGCAGGATCAGCGGCGAGACGACGGCGCCCGCCGACAGGATGACCTCGCCTTTGGTCCGCGCCTCGAAAAGCCGGCCGTTCTGCCGGAATTGGACGCCGATCGCGCGCTTGCCCTCGAACAGCACTTTTTCGACGAGGACGCCGGTTTCGAGACGGAGATTGGCGCGGCCGAGCACGGGCTTCAGGAAGGCGCGGGCGGCGGACCAGCGCAAGCCGCGCTTCTGGTTGACGTGGAAGTAACCGACGCCGGTGTTGTCGCCGGTGTTGAAATCCGACGTTGCCGG
>Ga0308309_10002076_pt1 | contig 11926 bp, 7 predicted proteins | sample HubBroMetageWFT5_FD_192491 | JGI IMG/M metagenome (GOLD analysis project Ga0308309, IMG submission 192491) | Warmed and freeze-thawed soil microbial communities from the Hubbard Brook experimental Forest, New Hampshire - Hubbard Brook CCASE Soil... | ecosystem: Environmental > Terrestrial > Soil...
ACAGCGCTATCACCTGGGAACCGTGCTGAACAGCGTGAACCAGTTGCGGGCCATGATCCACGATCTGCTGGAAGCAACCCGGGCGGAGTCGGGAAAGATCCGCATCGAACCGCGCTGCATCAACATCGCCGATCTCATTCAGCAGGCAATTTCCATGATGGCTTTCACCGCCAAGGAAAAGCGGGTTGGCCTGGAAGTTGGATTGGATACCAGGATTCCGTTTGTGTATGCGGATCCCGATCGCGTCCTGCAGGTGCTTATCAATCTCATCGACAACGGCATTAAGTTCACGCCTCCCGACGGATCGGTGATGGTAAAGGCCTGTATGGTGGAGGCCGACCCGAATATGATTTATCTCTCGGTGAGCGACACCGGGCGGGGCATCGAGCCGGAAGCCAAGGCCCTGATCTTCGAGCGCTTGTACCAGGACCCGAATTCCATTGATAACAGCCGCGCCGGTCTGGGTCTGGGACTTTTTATTGCGAAGGAACTGGTCGAACTGCACGGCGGACGAATCTGGGTGGCCAGCGAAATCGGAAATGGCAGTACGTTTTCTTTTACCTTGCCGCTGTATTCGCTGCCCAAACTACTTTTTCCCCTCATCACCCACGAAGGGCAACTGCGGGATGCCGTGGTCCTATTGACGATTGAATTGACGCCTGTTTCGAGTACCCCCCGAGGCAACTGGAAGGAGATCTGCCGGCAGTCTCTCGAGACGCTTCGCCGCTGCGTGTATCTCGACAAAGACCTGGTTCTTCCGGTGATGGGAATTGTCGGAACCAGCGAGACCTTTTTCGTGGCCGCGTCAACCGATGTGGAACGGGCAACCATCATGATGAATCGCATTCGCGGACAACTGGAGGCAGGCGCGGGCTTCAAAGGGGCGGGCGCTTTGAAAATATCAGCGACTGCGGTAACACTCCCTTCTGGCGAGGACGCGAGGCCGCTGGAAGATCGGGTGCACGCGGTGGCCGATCGGATTACGGAAATGGCGATGAAAGCGCTGGCCTCGAAACCATCTCCTGGAGCTGCGAACGGTGATGTAAGTGCAGCAACAAACAAAGCCGAAGCAAATTAAAACGGACTTATGGAGGACTTCAATGGAAAAGCCTAAAATTCTGATTGTCGATGATGATCCCGATCTGAGGCGAGCGCTGAAAATTCGTCTGCGAGCCAACCACTATGACACGGTGCAAGCCTCGGATGGCTATTCCGCCATTTCGGTGGCGCAGAAGGAAAAGCCCAGCCTGATCATCCTCGATCTCGGCCTGCCTGCCGGGGATGGGTTCGTGGTTTTGCAGCGCCTGCAGGATAGCGATGCGTTGTCGAGCATTCCGGTGATTGTGCTGACCGCGCGCGATCCGCAGTCGAACGAACACAAAACGCTGCAAGCGGGGGCAACGGCTTTTTTCCAGAAGCCGGCGGACAATAACGAACTGCTGGACGTGATTCGGGCAACCTTGCCGAACGCGTGGCCGGGGACGGGCGCGCCTTCGTAGCAGGACGCCGAAAAGGGAAAAACGCGGGATTACGCCGGTCGGAAATGCGCATTGTGGCCGTGAAGGCCCGCTCCGACCCTTGGGGCAGTGTGCGGCTCGGGACGGGCGCGAGCCTCGTCATCCATTGTTTCCTCAGCCCGGCCATACGTAACCTGCCTTCTTGCTTGTCGTGGTGGCTGACTTGCCGATAGGAATTCATGAGGCGACGCCCGGACCTTGGAATTCTCTAAACAATTGCTATCTCCTGACTTCATGCCCCACGGGTATTGTTACCTTTGGGATCCGGGGATGGTGTGGCTGCACGTCATCTCCGACGGGCTGATCGCGCTTTCGTATTACTGCATTCCCGTTGTCCTCATCTACTTCATTCGCAAGAACCGAGATCTCCCTTTCAATCGAATTTTCTGGATGTTCGGGACGTTCATCCTGGCATGTGGCACGACCCACTTGATGGAAATTTGGAACGTCTGGCATGGCAATTACCTGCTGGCGGGCGTGATTAAAGCCATCACGGCGGCGGTGTCGGTGCTGACGGCGGCGATGCTCATACCCTTGGTTCCGAAGGTTATTTCGCTGCCCGCGCGGGTGCATTTGCAGGAAGAGAATCTGAGGCTGGAACAGGAAATCGCTGCGCGCAAGATGCTCGATGATGGGGTAGCCGACACTCCGCTCCGGCGCTGGGTGACTGTCGGAATTTGTGTTGCCGTCTTGTCGACGGCATTTATGGGCATCTCTCTCTGGCGCAGTACCGGGCAATCGGCGAGCGATGCCGATTGGGTTGCCCATACCAGCATAGTGAGAATGAAGCTCTCGGCTACGATGAAGGATGTCATCGATGTGGAAACCGGCGCCCGTGGTTTCGCACTCACCGGTGAAGATTCCTTTCTGAATCCTTATGTCGCAGGACGAGGTGCAGCGACTGCAGAACTAGCCGCACTGCGTCTCTTAACCGCCGACAACACCGGTCAGCAGCGGCACCTGGAGGAACTCGAGCAAGAGGTGCGAGACGCCGTCGAGGTTGCGGAGCAAATCGTGGCAGCGCGGAGGCAGAACCTCAGACCGCTTCCTATCGGCATATTTCTAGAGAACGAGAGGTGCGTTGACAGGGTACGAGTCACCGAGAAGCTAATGGACGATGAGGAAGTGGCACTCCTCGATGAACGGTCTCGGAAGGTCACCGCGGCGCGGCGCCGTACCCAGCTCATCTCATTTTCAGGAATTTTGATGGGACTAGTCTTCTTGCTGCTGGCGTGGTTTGCGATCAGCCGCGAGATCAACGTAAGCACTTACGCGAGAGAGCAAATCAAGGCTCTGAACACTGAGTTGGAGGACCGGGTGTTGCAGCGAACCGCGGCGCTGCAATCGGAGATCACGGAGCGTAAGTTGGCCGAGGAGGCCGCGAAGGAGAGTCTCACTACCAGCAAGACCGCCCTCAAGGAACTGGCCGATCAAAAGTTCGCTCTGGATCAGCACGCCATCGTGGCCGTAACCGACGTTCAGGGCACCATATCTTATGTGAACGATAAGTTTTGCGCCATCAGTCAATATTCCAAGGAGGAACTGATCGGCCAGAATCACCGCATCCTCAACTCCGGCCACCATCCCAAAGAATTTTTCCAGAAGATGTACCACAGCATAGCTGCTGGCCAAGTTTGGCATGGGGAGATTAAGAACCGGGCTAAGAATGGCTCGATCTACTGGGTGGATACGACCATTGTTCCGTTCGCAGGAACGGATGGAAAACCGCGACAGTACGTCGCCATTCGCGCCGATATCACCGAGCGCAAACGTGCCGAAGAGGCTGTGAAGGAAAGTCTAGCGACCAGCGAGGCTGCGCTTAGGGAACTGGCCGACCAAAAGTTCGCTCTGGATCAACATGCCATTGTGGCCGTGACCGACGTCCAGGGGACCATTACCTACGTAAACGATAAGTTCTGCACGATCAGTAAGTACTCGAGAGAGGAGCTGATCGGCGAAAATCACCGCATCCTCAACTCTGGACACCATCCCCGAGAGTTTTTCCAGCAGATGTACCACACTATCGCCAACGGCGAGGTTTGGCACGGCGAGATCAAGAACCGGGCCAAGGATGGCTCGATCTACTGGGTGGATACGACCGTCGTTCCGACTTTAGGCACCGAGGGCAAACCGCGCCTATACGTTGCCATCCGCGCCGACATCACCGAGCGTAAGCGGGCCGAAGAGGAGTTGCACGAAAGTCAAGAGCGGTTTCGCCTGCTGCTCGATGGGGTCAAGGACTACGCGATCTACATGCTCGACCCAGAGGGCCAGGTAATTAGTTGGAATACGGGGGCGACTCGCATCAAGGGCTACGAAAGTGAGGAAATTCTAGGCAAACATTTCTCCTGTTTTTATACTTTCGCGGATCGCGAAAGCAATAAACCTCGTCGCGAACTGGAGGAGTCTCTCGCCAAAGGACGTTTCGAGGAGCAGTCGGAGCGGGTCCGCAAGGATGGTTCCACTTTCTGGGCTAACGTCGTGATCACTCCCATGTACGACGACCACGGCGTTCACAAGGGTTTCTCCAAAGTCGCTCGCGACATCACCGAACGCAAGCAAGCCGAGGACGTCGTGAAGGAAAGTCTCGCCGCCAGCGAGAGAGCGCTTAAGGACCTGGCCGACCAAAAGTTCGCTCTCGACCAACATGCCATCGTGGCCGTGACCGACGTTCAAGGCACGATTACTTATGTGAACGATAAGTTTTGTGCCATCAGTCAATATTCCAAGGACGAACTGATCGGACAGAATCACCGCATCCTCAACTCCGGCTACCACAGCAAGGAATTTTTCCAAAAGATGTATCACACCATCGCCGTCGGTAAAGTTTGGCACGGTGAAATCAAGAACCGTGCCAAGAATGGTTCGATCTATTGGGTAGATACAACCGTCGTTCCGACCTTAGACACAGGCGGCAAACCGCGCCAGTACGTGGCCATTCGCGCCGATATCACCGAGCGCAAGCGGGCTGAGGACGCCAACCAGTCTGCGCTCAAAGAACTGGCCGATCAAAAGTTCGCTTTAGACCAGCATGCCATCGTAGCAGTGACCGACGTCCAAGGCACGATCACATATGTGAACGACAAGTTCTGCACCATCAGCCAATATTCGGAAGATGAATTGATCGGGAAGAATCATCGCATTCTCAATTCGAGCCACCATCCGAAAGAGTTTTTCCAGGAGATGTACCACGCCATCGCCAACGGGAAGGTTTGGCACGGCGAGATCAAGAACCGGGCCAAAGACGGTTCGAACTACTGGGTGGACACGACTATTGTCCCCTTCGTAGGAGCAGATGGAAAACCGCGGCAGTATGCCGCCATACGTGCCGACATCACCGAGCGCAAGCGAGCGGAAGAGGCCAGCTTGGCTGCGCTCAAAGAATTAGCCGATCAAAAGTTCGCGCTGGACCAACACGCTATCGTCGCCATCACCGACGTGCAGGGCACGATCACCTACGTCAACGACAAGTTCTGCAGCATCAGTCAATATTCGGAAGACGAGTTGATCGGCCAGAATCATCGCCTCCTCAACTCCGGCCACCATCCCAAAGAGTTTTTCCAGCAGATGTATCACGCCATCGCCAACGGGCAGGCTTGGCACGGTGAGATTAAGAACCGGGCGAAGGACGGTTCGATCTATTGGGTGGATACGACTATCGTCCCATTCGTTGGAGAAGATGGAAAACCCCGGCAGTACGTGGCCATCCGGGCGGACATCACGGAACGCAAGTTGGCCGAAGAAGGGTTGACCAGGCAAGCGTTGGAATTGTCTCGCCAAGCCGAAGAACTGGCTCATTCACGGCAGGCACTGGAAACTCAGACTCTGATGCTGAAGTCGGTGCTGGATAGCATGGCCGAAGGGCTGGTCGTCGCCGACGAGAACGGAAAGTTCATCATCTGGAACCCGGCGGCGGAAAAAATTGTTGGCCTCGGCGCCGCGGACGTACCCAGCGAGGAATGGACGAAGCATTATGGGGTCTTCCTGCCCGACACCGTGACCCCTTTTCCATCCGAGCAGAACCCCTTATTACGCGCCATTCACGGAGAGGTGTGCTCGGCCGAGATGTTCTTGCGCAATGCAGCACTCGCCGAGGGCGCTTGGATCGAGGCTAGCGCCAGCCCCCTGAAAAACAAGGACAGTGTGGCGCGCGGCGCAGTAATCGCGTTCCGTGACATCACGCAGAGAAAAAAAGACGAGCGGGAAATCCAGAAACTCAATGACGAACTCGAACATAGAGTCGTAGAGCGCACGGCGCAACTGGAAACCGCCAACAAAGAGCTGGAAGCTTTCAGCTACTCGGTGTCCCACGATCTGCGGGCGCCGTTGCGGCATATCGGCGGTTTTTCCAAGATGCTGGTGGAGGAATTCGGTTCCACCCTTGATCCGACCGCGCAACACTACCTCGATCGCATCCAGTCGGGGACACAAAAGATGGGCATGCTGGTGGATGAATTGTTGAGTCTGGCGCGGGTTGGGCGTCAAGCGCTCAATCGGCAGCCAGCCAGGTTGAATGCGATTGTTGCAGAGGTGATCGCGATACTCCAGCCCGAGAGAGAAGGGCGGTCGGTGGAATGGGTCGTCGCGGATTTACCCGTGGTGGAGTGCGATCCGGTTTTGGTCAAGCAGGTGTTTCAGAATTTATTGGCGAACGCTCTCAAGTTCACTCGCCCCCGCGTCGGTACTGATGGAAGTGCACGGGCGGAGACGCCCGCGCCCACACCATGTGCTGTCATCGAAGTCGGGCATAAAGAGGATGAGGGGCAACTGGTGATCATGGTCCGGGACAACGGCGTCGGCTTCAATATGAAGTATGTGGATAAATTGTTCGGAGTCTTCCAGCGTTTACATCGCGCGGAGGACTTTGAAGGTACCGGCATCGGCTTGGCCACGGTGCAACGCATCGTGCAAAAACATGGCGGCCGAGTGTGGGCGGATGCGGAATTGGGCAAGGGCGCGACGTTCTATTTCACACTCACTGCGGCAAAACAAATTGAATCGAAGAGCAACGGAGCTACGGCTGGAGGCCAATGATGAACTCAGAGGAACTAGACATACTGCTGGTGGAAGACAATCAGGACGACATGGATCTTGCCCTGCATGCGCTGCGGCGGGAAAACCTGGCAAACCGCATCTTCGTGGCGCGCGATGGCGAGGAGGCGCTGGACTTTCTTTTCTGTCGTGGGGCGTTCGGGCATCGATCATTTGATCATCCACCTAAACTGGTACTGCTGGATTTGAAGTTGCCCAAAGTGGATGGCATGGAAGTGCTCAGACAAATCAAGAGTGAAGCGCGGACTAAGACTATCCCAGTGGTTATTATGACTTCCTCCAAGGAAGAGCGGGACTTGGTGGCCGGTTACAACCTGGGGGCTAACAGCTACATCCAGAAGCCGGTCGACTTCGATCAGTTTCGTGAGACGGTCAAGAGCGTGGGTCTGTACTGGTTGGTTATTAATCAGCCGGTTCCGACCAATGGGGCGCGGGAAATGGTGGTGCGGCGCTGAGTTGTGGTTAAACCAAACCTGCCGAGCCTGGCTTGACGCCCAGACAGGGGCGTCCGGGCCTACGTGGGTTATGGGACCGGAACCATCGTAACCTTGGATTTCGATGCTCTGCGGGGAAGGCTCAGTTCCGGCGTGCTATACTGACGTTACGCTTAATACCGCGGTTGTATGGTGCGATGGCTCTGGTGCAGTGTTTGATCTGAGAACTCCCGCCTTCAGTTTCCCCTCCGTAAGTCTTCAGCGTAATCAAAACATAAGACTGGCAATGCTGGTCGTTGTGCCCACCGGAAATTCGTGTGCGCACCGAGGCCGCTTACGCCAGAGAAAGCAAAATGCAGAATTTTTCAGAACTTTCGATTTCCCCTTACGTCAAAGACCGTTTGTCGTTCGGTGGCTTTTCCATTCCCACTCCGGTTCAAGCGGCAGCAATCCCGGAAGCGCTCGCCGGCAAGGACGTCCTCGCTACGGCACAGACCGGTACTGGTAAGACGCTGGCCTTCCTGATTCCGATCATGGAACAACTGCTCAAGCAAAACACGCCAGGGATTGCAGCGCTGGTGCTGGTTCCGACGCGTGAACTGGCAATGCAGGTGGCACAACAATACGATGCCCTGCGCGGCAAGCAACTTTCGCCCGCGGCACTGGTGGTCGGAGGCTTGTCCGAAGGACAGCAACTTCGCGCCATTCGCAATGGAGCTCGTGTGGTAGTCGCTACACCGGGCCGCCTCGAAGATTTCCTGGATCGCAGACTGGTTAATTTTCGCGGGCTGCGCGTGCTGGTGCTCGACGAAGCAGACCGCATGCTGGACATGGGATTTCTTCCCGCGATTCAAAGAATAGCAGCTGTCCTGCCCAAAGAGCGTCAGACCATGTGTTTTTCGGCCACGCTCGAAGCTTCGGTCGTCCACCTTGTAAACGACTACATGAGAAACCCCGTGCGCGTCGCGCTCGGTTCCACACTGAAGCCATCCGAGAATGTGCGGGTACAAGCGTTCGAAGTGGATGCAGATCGCAAACAGGAAGTGCTGCACCGTTTGTTAGCGAAAGAAACTGGCCGCTGCCTGGTCTTCGCGCGTACCAAGCGCGGAACTGAAAGGCTGGCCAAGAATCTGAATCGCGAAGGATTCGCCGCGGCCATGATTCATGGCGACCGCTCACAATCCCAGCGAACCGCGGCACTCGCCGGATTTCAACAGGGGCGGTATCGCATCCTGGTCGCAACCGATCTGGCCTCGCGGGGCATTCACGTGCAAGACATTGCCCACGTCATTAACTACGATTTGCCCGAAGTGGCGGAAAACTTTATCCATCGCGTTGGGCGCACCGGCCGTGCGGGCGGGCACGGCGTTGCTTCTACCCTCTTCGGTCGAGATCAGCGTTCGGAGTTGTACCAACTGGAGCGCACTCTTGGAATTCGCATGGAGAGAATGAGTTCCACTGGCGGCCGAGCGGAAAGAACTCCGTCTCAGAATCAGGGTGCGACGCGAAGTAATCGCAGCCAATCCGATTCCGTTGAATCCCTTCCCAAGCCCCGAATGGTTCGGCTGCCGGGCGAAGTTCTGCAAGTGCAAATGCAGAGTTAATCTAGGCGACAGCCCCGCAAGGGGCTGCCTTCAACTCTTCCGCGAGTTGCGCGACGGTCACGAGGCGAGCAAAACGGCGGCGCAGGGCATACTCGGTGCGCTCGCGGATGGCGGCGACGTCCAGTTCTTCCCCCGGGCGATCCCAGTTCGGAATCGGAAAAGTCATGGTCGCTTCGGTGACGAAGTCCACTGCGTATCCGAGATCAGCCGCAACCCGGGCGGTGGTCTCGCAGCACTGCTCCATCTGGATGCCGGCAATGACAACTCGGCGCACCCCCTTTTCCAGCAAGTAAGGTTGCAGCGGGGTGCTGGTGAAACAATTGCGAGTGTTCTTGACGAAGACCGGTTCGCCGCCGCGCGGCTTGATGAAATCCATCAGCTTGAACAAAGGGCTGTCCGTGGCAAAGCCCTCGTCGCTGTCGGTATGTAGAAAGAATACGACTGGCAAGTTCGCGGCTCGGTACGCCGCGATCAGCGCACCCACATTTTTTTCAAAGTCAGGATTGTTGCGGCGCTCCCAGCGTGGCATGGCTTTGAAAGAATCCTGAGCGTCAACTACGAGCAGCGCGGATTGCGTAATTGATACCTGGGTGGAATCCAGCATGAACCCTCCTCCTCAACTGAAGACACTATGCTACACAGCCTATCGACTGTGGAGAGGGAGAATCAACGGGACGCAAGCAATTGCAGGGCGAGCCTGGCCTCTGGATTCCTATGAGCAGCCGCCTTGCGCAACCACTTTTCAGATTCATTCAGATCGGCGGATACGCCATCGCCATCCCGGTAGCGCAGTCCGAGATTGTACTGCGCGGCGGCATTGCCAGCTTCGGCTGCCGTTCTCACCCAGCGCGCCGCTTCCGCGCAGTTCTGGCGAACGTAGCGTCCCACCTCGTAGGCCATCCCTAAAGTAAAAGCCGCAGAGTCGTCTCCGTACTTGGCCTGCCGCCGCAGGCCGTTAATTTCATAGCTGCTTAATTGCTCGACGACCGACGAAATAGCCAAGTCGGTGATTTGTTCGTGGCTGGACGCAAGCGAACGAAACGGGGCGGGGCGCCGGGATTCGGTATTTTCGATCTTTTTGGCGGGCTGGGACGCGGCTCGGGTTGACACCACCGGGTTCGGCGGGTTGGTCGTGACTGCAGCCTCCGCGGTCGAAGGACTCGGTGCCTGTGCGCCATGATAAGGCTCATGCAGCCACGTTTCGAGAAGGAGCAAGTTGGCGATCACGGCCAGCAACCAGACAGGTGTTGCAATGGCTACCGCACGAAGCGAGCGCAGAGTGAAATTGACGCGGAACCTTGACTCATAGTGGGTGAAAGTGTTCTGCAGACGCTTGAGAGCGGTTCGGAGATTCAATAACGATCGCCGCAACGCAGGCTCAAGGTTAGCGCCGCGAAGACGCTTGAGCGTGGTTTGAAGATCGACCGGCGTTGCAACTACTACAGCGCGAAGCGACCGCAGGCTCGAATTGCCGCGGAACGTAGCTCGATAGCGAGTGACAGCGTCCCGAAGACGGTTGCGGGTGGTTTCGAGACTGAATGAAGACGCGTGCGACTCCGGCCTTTTGTTACCCGGTGGCTTTTGCCAGACGGTGGAAGGTTTGGCGGGCGGGGCAACGGCTACGGACAGTGCCGGGAGGCTCGGAGTGAGTTCGACTGATTCTAGTTTGACGGCCGTTACTTTGATCGCTATGGGCTCGACCGATGCCGGTTCAACCGGCGCCGGTTCACTGGCGAGGTTGGGGGAAAGCGAGACTAAACGCTTCACGGTGGCGTCCAGATCCAACATGCCAGTCTCGATTGCGGCTTGAGTCTTGACCAGTTCGGCAAGAGCTTCATCCTCAGCAGAACGAGCGCCGACAACGGCAGGTTTGCTGTCGGCTATCGTCACCATCGGCGGAGGTTGAACCACTGGATCGATGGTCTCGGGCAAGCCCAAGCTTACTGACTCGATTCTGCTTTGAAATACGACGGGTTCTTCGATTTCGTCGCGATCGACCAGAGGGTGCAGTTGATCGTGCAGACACTGGAGAACCCATGCAGCTTCCAACAATTTCTCGAAGGAGGGATCATCGAGCGTGAGATGCTGGTTCGTGCCAGAGCTCGCTACCGCAGCCATGGGGAGGGACCTCTCACAAAAGTCTATTCTTGACGGGTGGGAATCCTCGAGCCGCACCCATCCCGCGATAATACACCGTTTTTGTCATTAATAACCGTCGAATTGGCTGTCAGTGGCTCGGGCGCAGGTCAATGCACCCGTTGGTAGATCGCTGGAGCTGTGAGTCTTTGCGCGCAGGTTGTCCATGGCGGATCGCAGACAACCAGCAATGAAAAGCGTGGGTTGCGGTATTCTCTTAAAGTGCATTGTTCTTCACCTCCCCGAGACCGGACGCTGGTTCAGATTGTGGATTCCGCGCTCGCCGATGCCGCCCGTCGAAGCGGCGAGTGGCTGGTCTGTCATCCCGGTTGCACGCAATGCTGCATCGGCGTATTTCCCATCAATCAGCTCGATGTTATCCGGCTCCGTGAAGGACTTGCGAATCTGGCAGACTCCGCCTCAGAGCGTGCAGACCGCGTTCGCCAACGCGCTCGGGAGGCGGTTTCCCGGCTATCAAAGGAGTTTCCCGGTGATCCAGCTACCGGCTTGCTGGATGAAGGCGACGAAGCGGAACAACGCTTTGCGGAGTTCGCGAACGAGGAGCCTTGCCCGGCGCTCGATCCGGACACTGGACTTTGCGAGCTTTATGAAGCGCGTCCGATGACCTGTCGCGTTTTTGGACCACCCGTCCGTTCAGAGGATGGCCTTGGGGTTTGCGAACTTTGTTTTCAGGGCGCGACCGACGCAGAAATTGCTGCGTGCGAAATGAATCCGGACCCGGACGATCTGGAATCTGCCCTGATTGCGGAACTCGAAAAAGCTACGGGCGCGCGCGGTCGCACGATTGTGGCATTCTGTTTAGCTTCTTGATTCCCTCAAGAGAATTATCTCAGCATCGATGACTTTGTGACTTCTCTGCAACTGATGACCTCTCACTTCGATAACAAAGCAATTCGATGACGCAGCAATTTGACGTTGTGGTCCTCGGCGGCGGTGCTGCGGGGTTCATGTGCGCGCTCGAGGCGGGTAAGCGGGGACGCCGGGTTGCGGTGATCGAACGATCAGAACGCACAGGAAAGAAAATCCTCATTTCTGGTGGAGGACGCTGCAACTTCACCAACATTCATTGCCGTCCGGAAAGCCTCATCTCGGCGAATCCGCACTTCGCGAAGTCAGCGCTGGCCCGTTATACGCCCTCGGATTTCATTGCGCTGGTCGAGAA